>Ga0210385_10002715_pt1 | contig 10617 bp, 4 predicted proteins | sample IncBWH26OmetaG_FD_160107 | JGI IMG/M metagenome (GOLD analysis project Ga0210385, IMG submission 160107) | Forest soil microbial communities from Barre Woods Harvard Forest LTER site, Petersham, Massachusetts, United States - Inc-BW-H-26-O ... | reverse complement strand
GCACCCGTTCCAGACCACGTTCACCCTGCAGCTCAACCAAGGCGAAGCCTTCGAAGGGTTCGACGGTGGTGAACCCGAGGCCGAACCCGCGGGATCGATCAAGGATTTCCGCGCCAAGCTGCCGCCAGGACTGATCGGCAACCCGACGCCGTTCGCGCGCTGCACGATGCCGCAGTTCCAGGCCGAAACATGCCCGGTCGCATCGGTCGTGGGCGCGGCGACAGTCGTCGTCAACGAACCACAGGTCACCGGTCTCAAGACAATCCTGACTCACGTCTACAACCTCGAACCCTCGCCGGGGGAGCCTGCCCGCTTCGGGTTCCTGCCCACGAAGGAAACGCCCGTGTTCATCGACAGCTCGGTGCGCAGCGGCGAAGACTACGGCATCAACGGGGAAACCAACGACATCGTCGAGGTTGCCGGTGACCTGCGCGCCCAGGTCACGCTCTGGGGCGTCCCGGGCGACTCGCGCCACGACGGCGCACGCGGTGCCGTCCTTGATGAGCACGACCCGCCGCCGTTCCTGGCGCTCCCGACCTCCTGCACCGGACACCCGCTGGAAAGCGTCGCCGAAGCGGACCCGTGGTCCGAACCGGGCCACTTCGTCAAGGTCTCGACGAACGGCTTTCATGTGATGCCGACCCTCCAGGGCTGCAACCGCCTGCCGTTCGAACCGTCGATCACGGCCACCCCCGACGTTTCGCAGGCGAGCACCGCGACCGGCCTGAGCGTCGACGTGCACGTGCCCCAGGAAGCGGAGTTGAACGCGACCAGCCTCGCGCAGTCCTCCGTCAAGGACATCACCGTCGCGCTGCCCGAAGGCGTCGCAATCAACCCGGCCTCCGGCGATGGTCTGCAGGCATGCTCGGAGGGACTCGCGGGCTTCTTCGGTCTGCGCGAATTCGACCCCGGCACCGAACCGGGTGTCTACAGCCAGGCGTTCACCCCGGCACTCCCCGACCCGCTGGAACCGGGGTCGAACTTCTGCCCCGACGCGTCGAAGGTCGGCACCGCGGAAATCGTCACGCCGCTGCTGCCTGCCGACCAGCACCTGAAAGGCTCGGTGTATCTGGCCAGCCAGAACGAAAACCCGTTCGGGAGCCTGATCGCGATGTACATCGTCGTCGAAGACCCGATCTCCGGCGTGGTCGTCAAGCTCTCCGGCCAGGTGCACCTGAGCGAAACCGGCCAGATCGTCACCACGTTCACCGACAGTCCCCAGGCGCCCTTCGAAGACGCGATCCTGCACTTCTTCGGGGGCGAGCGCGCGCCGCTGGCAACGCCCGCGCGCTGTGGCGCCTACACCACGACCGCGTCTTTCGTGCCGTGGTCGGCCGAACCGGGCCAGGAAGAAGCGCTGACCGTGCATGCCTCCTCGACGTTCGACATCACCACCGGGCCTGGTGGCAGCCCGTGCCCCGGCGCTAGCCTGCCGTTCTCGCCGTCGCTGACGTCCGGGACGACGAACATCAACGCCGGCAGCTTCAGTGCGCTGAGCACCACGATCAACCGCGAAGACGGCCAGCAGAACCTGCAGAGCGTCACACTGCACTATCCGCCGGGTGTGTCGGGGATGCTCAAGGGCGTCGCCCTGTGCCCCGAAGCGCAGGCCAACGAAGGCACCTGCGGTCCCGAATCGCTGATCGGCGAAACGATCGTCTCCGCAGGCGTCGGTCCCGACCCGGTCGCGGTCAAGGGCGGCAAGGTCTACCTCACAGAAAAATACGCGGGCGCGCCGTTCGGCCTGTCGATCGTCAACCCGGTCAAGGCGGGCCCGTTCGACCTCGAGCACGACACGTCGAACCCCGCCCAGGACCCTCCGTGCGACTGCGTGGTCGTGAGGGCGAAGGTCGAAGTCAACCCGCTGACCGCTGCGCTCACGGTCACCACCGACCCCTCCGGTCCACACGCGATCCCGCACCTGATCGACGGCATCCCCGTGCAGATCAAGGCGGTCAACGTGCTCGTCAACCGCCCGGGCTTCACGTTCAACCCGACGAACTGCGACCCGACGGCGGTGACCGGCTCGGTCACCAGCGACGAAGGCGCCACCCAGCTCGTCCAGGAACACTTCCAAGTGACCAACTGCGCGGCATTGAAATTTGCACCGAGCATCTCCTTTTCAACGAGTGGGAAGACGTCCAAACAAGACGGGGCGGACCTGATCACCAAGCTCACCTATCCCAGTGCCCCGCAAGGCACCCTCGCGAACATCGGCTACGTGAAAGTGGAACTGCCGAAGGCCCTTCCCAGCCGCTTGACCACCTTGCAAAAGGCGTGCACGGATGCCCAGTTCGAAGCGAACCCCGCAGGGTGTCCGGCCGAATCGAAGATCGGCTACGCCACAGTCCATACGCCGTTGTTGCCCGTCCCTTTGACCGGTCCGGCCATCTTCGTATCGCACGGTGGGGAAGCGTTCCCGAGCCTGACGATGGTGCTGCAGGGTTATGGCGTGACGGTCGATCTCGTCGGCACGACGTTCATCAGCAAGACGAGTGTCACCTCGACGACGTTCAAGACGGTCCCAGACGTTCCCTTCAGCACGTTCGAACTGGTCCTCCCCCAAGGCCCATACAGCGCGCTCGCGACGAACCTCCCGCACGAATCACATGATTTGTGCGGACAGAAACTCGTGATACCGAACGAATTCCTTTCACAGGCCGGCGGTGCCCCCGTAAAGCAAGACTCGACCATCGCCGTGACCGGCTGCGCCCCTGCGATCAAGGTCGTCAGCCACAAGGTCAACGGAAGGGCCGCCACGATTCAGGTCAGCGTGCCGGCGGCGGGCAAGCTCGTCGCGACGGCCAAAGGCTTTTCCAAGGCGAGCAAGACAGCCAAAGGCGCAACGACCGCGACCCTGAAACTGACCCTCACAAACGCCGAGGCGGCGGTCCTGTCCAAGCACAAGGGCCGCAAGCTCAAGGCCAAGATCAGCCTGACCTTCACCCCGAACAAGGGCGGGAAGCTAAAAGCCGCGACGACGGTCCTGATCGGCTAAGTGGCTCCGTCGTCACGGAGGTCGAGCCCGTGAGTCGCGAATCACCGACTCACAAATTAGAACCTTATATACCGAGCCTTGCGGCTGACGGGCGCGCTGCACAAAAATGCGCGAGGAGTGTTGCGCAGAGATGTCTGAACACAAGACCAGCGCCATAGATGGCGGAGTGTGCCCAAGCTGGTGCACACTGTTGTCTCGCGGCCCATCGGCATCCATCTCCCGCGACGGCCTTCGCACGAGAGGCATCGCAGCATGGGTGTTCAAACAGCCGCGGCGCGATCACGCGGGTTGCTGTGCGGAGCACGGTGTCTGCAGTTGCTATCGGCGTCAGTTCCTACCGTGAGCACCAACATGCCGTCGGTGTGGTCTCCGCTGACCTCGGGTCGGAGAGGGTCGCCACGGCGTGAAGTGATGGACATACAACGGGCGCGGATAGTCGCTGCGGCGATCGCTACCGTCGAGAGCCGTGGTTACGCTGGTATGACCGTAGGTGCGGTCATCGAGCGTGCTCGAGTGTCGCGCAAGACGTTCTATGACGTCTTCTCCAGCCGTCACGAGTGCTTCATGGCTGTAATCGAGGAGATCTTCGCGAAAGCGCACTCGGTTGCGAGCGCTGCGTGTGTGGCAGAGAGCGGCTGGCTCGCGGCGACTCGCTCGGCTCTCGATAGCCTGCTGTGTCTAATCGATGCGGAGCCAGGCCTGGCGAGAATCTGGTTCGTCGAGGCGCTTTCCGGGCCGGATGCGGTTCTCGACTATCGGGCACGGGTGACCTCGATGCTGGTCGAAGCGATCGACAGCGGGCGCGGCGTGGCTGGTGAGGGGCGACAGCCGCCCGAGCTGGCCGCCGAGGCCGCCATAGGTGGGATGTCGCACATCATCCATTCACGGATCACGAATGAAAGTCGCGAGCCGTTCGCGGCGCTGCTGGGACCGTTCATGTACCTAATCGCGTTTCCCTATCTGGGGGCTCCGCGGGCCCGCGCCGAGCTACGGCGGGGGCCCGCCCAAGGCCTGAGTCCACAGGCAGCTGCCAGACGACGCCGCGAGCACTCGCTCCGCGACATAGACATCCGGCTCACCTATCGCACCATCAGAGCCCTGGGCGCCATCTGCGATCATCCCAGCGCGAGCAATCGCATCGTTGCGGAGGAGTGCGGCATCAAGGACCAGGGTCAGATATCCAAGCTGCTCTCGCGCCTAGAGCGATCCGCACTGATCGAAAACCGCGGCCACAAGCGTCGGGGTATGAACGCGTGGCACATAACCGAGCGCGGCTCGGAGGTCGTCCGGGCAACCAACGTCAACGAGCTGCTCTGAGGCAATCGACAGCGCGGATCGCAGCTTCGCGCGCTGCATCCAGGCTGCGAAAGCAGCGACCTATCCGAGCTTGACGAGCATGGCCGCGGCTGCGAGACTCGCCCGGTGATTAGGAAGGCGTCGCCTGATGATCGCTCCGGAGTGGTGGCGAGCGTCGTTGCAGCCTTCGCACAGGACCCCGCCTGGGCGTTCATGCTCGGCGAGGAGTACGAGCGTCTGGCGCCCGAGTTCGCGGGCGCGCTCTTCGATCTTCGCGTGGCAAGCGAGACCGTATGGGTCAGCGAGGACCTGGCAGCCGTGGCGATGTGGGATCCTCCGGAGGAGGGCGACGCTGTGCCCGGCTATGCCACGGGTGTTTGGGGCAGCTACCGTGCGAGCGCCGGCGAGGAGGCCTTCGAGCGCCTGAGCCGTTACAACAACGCCCTCGAGGTGGCGGCGCCCGCAGCGTCCGACTACTGGTACCTGGGGGTGTTGGCAACCCATCCGAAGCGTCAGCGAGAAGGCCTCGCGAGCGCTGTGCTCGAGCCGATGCTCAGCGAGGCCGACCGCCTTGGCCTCGCCTGCTGTCTGGAGACATCGACGGTAGGCAACCGTCGCTTCTACGAACACCGTGGCTTCACCGACGCGACCGATGTCGTGCTACCCGGCGGGCCCCAGACCTGGTGGTTGCGGCGGTCTGCCAGGTAGGCACGCCATGCTGCCGTCGAGTGACCCATGAGCCCAGTACGCCCGAAGGTGACGGTCGTGGGTCGCCGGCTCGAGCCGGAGGACCATCGCCTCAGAGACTTCCTCACGAGACTCGCGCAGCCGTATGAGTGGGTGGAGTCCGGGTCACCGGAGGCGCTCGAGCTGCTGAGCGCCCGTGGCCTCGCAGACGACGAGCTGCCGGTGGTGATCGAGCAGCAGGCCGTTGTCCCGTCGGCAACGGTCGAGCGCCTGGTGGAGCTCTGGCAGGCCGACCGCGCCCCCGCCCGTGGCGCGTACGACCTGGCGATCGTCGGTGCGGGACCCGCGGGATTGGCGGCAGCTGTGTACGCGGCTTCCGATGGCCTGTCGACGCTCGTGCTCGAGCGCGAGCTGCCCGGGGGGCAGGCATCGCATACGTCGCTGATCGAGAACTTCTTCGGCTTTCCCGGTGGTATCGGCGGCGCCGAGCTGGCCCGCCTTGCAGGCCGTCAGGCCGAGGGATTCGGCGCGGAGGTGCTCGTGCTGCGCGGCGTCACGGCGAGCAGTGGGGGTGGTGGCGAGCCGTTCGTGCTGGGCGTGGCGGGCGGCTATGAGGTGCAGGCGCTCGTGATGATCGCTGCGCCGGGGATGGTGTGGCGGCGCCTGGAGCTGGACGGGATCGATGAGCTGCTCGGCCGTGGTGTCTATTACGGCGCGGGCCGCAGCGAGGCGGCGCACTGCGGCGGCGACCCGGTCGTGGTCGTGGGGGCCGGCAACTCCGCCGGGCAGGCGGTCATGAACCTCGCCAACGGTGGCGCCAGGGTGACGATGGCTGTTCGCGGCGAGCAGCTCGGCAAGTCGATGTCCGCGTATCTCGTAAAGCGCATCGAGGCCCATCCGCTGATCGACGTGCGGCTGCGGAGCGAGGTCGTTGCCGTGCACGCCGACGGCGAGCGCCTGGCGGAGGTGACGCTGCGCGATCGTAATGCAGGCAGCGAACAGCGCCTCGCCGCATGCGCGCTGTTCCTGTGCCTCGGTGGCCAGCCGCGAACGGGGTGGGCTAAGGACGCCGGTGTGCGGCTGGACGCGGCCGGGTTCATCCTCACCGGCCCCGATCTGCTCGATGAAGGCAGGCGCCCGGATGGCTGGCTGCTGGGGCGCGATCCGCTTGCGCTGGAGACGAGCGTGCCTGGTCTGTTTGCCGCCGGCGATGTACGCAGCGGCTCCACCAAGCGCGTGGCAGGTGCGGTCGGCGATGGGGCTATGGCCGTGGCATTGGCGCACCGCCGGTTGGAGGAGCTTGCTGGCGAAGCTGGGGGATGAGTGGGCAGCAGGCGCGCTCGCGCCGATCTACTGTTGCGCCAGCGCCGTCGCGCTGATCGACCCCGCCTGCGGGTCGGGGTCGATCCGTCCGCGCCACAATGCAGCCAGCAAGCAGGCCAGTGCTACGCCCGCGCAGCCGAGCGCGAACGCGCCGGAGGAGCCGTGTGCATCGATCAGCGAGCCGCCAAGCGTCGACCCGGCGGCGCTACCAGCGATCGTCGCGCCGCGGTGCCAGGTGAAAGTCTCTGTGGCGGAGCCCTGCGGGGCGAGTGTGCCCACGAGCGAGAACTGGCAGGAGAGCATCGGTGCCATGCCCAGACCCGCGAGCACCGCCAGCGGATATGCGGCGGCGAGTGCGTGCGCGGCGATCAACGGGGCCACGCAAGCGGCCATCGCGAGCAACAGGCCCACGTAGCGAAGGCCGATTGGCCGCTTCCAGCTGACGGCCGTGTAGGCGATACCGCCAGCCATGCTGCCAACGCTGAACAGCGCCAGCAACACGCCCGTTGCCCAGCGTGCGTGGTGTGCGACCGCCAGCGCCGGCAGCCCCACCTCGACCGCGCCGATTACCGACCCCGCCAGCAGCGCTGTGGCGAGCAGTGCACGTAGCCCCGGGCTGGCGAGCGCGCTCGCCTGTGAGCGCACCCGCGTCGATGCCTGCCAGCCGCTCGAGAGCTTCGATGCGGCGAAGAAGGCCGTTCCTGCGATGGTGATCAAAGCGCACGCGATCACCGCAGCTGCCGGCGAAAGCACCACTGCGGTTGAGCCTACGAGCAGCGGGCCGAGTGTCCAAATCACCTCCTGCGTGGTCGCATCGAGCGCGTAAGCCGTCTCCAGCGCTGCATCGTCGCTGGCCACGTGCGACCACAGCGCACGGATGCAACCTGCGATCGGCGGCTGCGCGGCACCAGCCAGTGCGGCCATCGCCACCACCGCCGCCACCGGCGCGCCCGCCTGCGCGATCAGCACCAGCCCTGCCAGCAGCGCCCCCTGCACGAGTGCCGCCGGGAGCAGCACGCGCGTCTGCCCGACGTGATCGACGACCGCGCCGAGCAGCGGTCCCGCGAGCGCGCCCGCCAGGGAGAACGCTCCCACGGCCACGCCCGCTGCCAGGAACGAGTCCGTGTGGGCGCGCACGAACAGCAGGATCGCCAGCGAGAACATGCCCGAGGGCAGGCGTCCCAGGATCGAGCTCACCAACAGGCGGGTGAAGCCGGGGGTGGAGAACAGGGCGCGGTAGCGGGTGATCACGTGGCGGGTGCGCGCGTCGGCTGCTTACTACCGGCGTTGCTGGTTGCTGTAGCTTCGCGCGCGGCAGCGCTCTGCAGCTCCGCCTCAAGCGATTGTGCCGGCTGCAGCTCGCCCATCTGCGCGAGCTCCTCCAGCGCAGCAATCAGCGTGTCGATTTCAGTATCCGTGTTTGCTGCCGTCAGCTGCACACGGAAGCCGACCTCGTTGTGAGGCACAAGCGGGTAGGCCGCGAGCGTCACATACACGCCGCGCTCGAACAAGAGCTTTCCAACCGCGTCGATCCGTTCGTGGTCGCGCAGCGGGATCTCGATGATCGGCAGGCGCGAGCGGTTGGGCGTGGCGACCCCCAACCGGGTCAAGCAGTCGAGCACGCGGCAGGAGTGCTTGTAGACCACCTCGCGCAGCTCATCGCCGCGGTGCTCGTTGACGTCAAAGCCCGCCAGCACCGTCGCCAGTGAGGCGACCGGCGAAGGGCCCGAGTACAGATACGGCGCGGCAGCCACCTTCAGCAGATCCTTGATCTCTGTCGGGCAGGCGATAAACGACATCAGCGACGAGTAGGCCTTGGAGAACCCGCCCACGAGCACGAGGCTGTCGTAGCTCTCGTCCCAGTAGCGCACGATGCTGTTACCGCGCTTGCCATACGGGCTCAGCTCGTCGTCGCCACGTTCACCGATCACGCCGAAGCCGTGTGCGTCATCCACATACAAAAGCGCTCCGTGCGCACGGGCTACAGCGGCGAACGCGCGTAGGTCAGGTGCGTTGCCGGTCATGCTGTTGACGCCGTCCATGCACACGAGCTTCTTGCCTGAGCGTGCCCCGCGCAGCAGCTCGTCCAGGTGCTGTGGGTCTTCGAAGCGGAAGCGCTCGACGCTCGCACCGCGCGTCTTTGCCATCTGGCAGCCGTCGTAGATCGTCTTGTGCGAGCGCGAATCCAGGAAGATCGTCCCGTGACCTGCCAGAACGGGGATTACGGACATGTGGATGTGGGTGATCGTCGGCAGCACCAGCGAGTCGGGGCTGGCCAAAAGCGCGGTCAGACGCTCCTCGATCTGCTCGTACAGAATCGGGCTGCCCAACAGGCGCGACCAGCTGGGGTGGGTGCCCCACTTGTCCAAGTAGGCGGGAACCGCGTTGATGATCTCGCGGTCGAGGTCGAAGCCCAAGTAGTTACACGAAGCAAAGTCAGCCAGCCACTTCGAGCCGACACGGATCATGCGCCCGTCGATCTCGTCGATCACCGCGTCCATCATCGGGTGTGAGCGCGTCAGCGCGGTGAGCTGGCGTAGCGACTCGGGTACGTTGTCGCTTGCCTCCTGCGCGGCACTGTTCGCGGTCTCCAGGCGAGCGGGAGCGGTGGGAACAGGCGCGGCGCGCAGTAGCTGCTCGAGCTCCGCTGCGGGCAGCGGACGCGAGAGCGCATAGCCCTGCACGAGCTCGCAGCGGTTAGCAACCAGCGAGCTCCACGTGATCTGATCCTCGATGCCCTCCGCGACGACCCGGCTACCGATGCTGTGTGCCAGTTGGATCGTCGCCTCGACGATTGCCGCGTCGACCGGGTCAGAGGTCATGCGCCCGACGAACGAGCGGTCGATCTTCACCTCACCTACAGGCAGCGCCTTCAGATGCGTGAGCGAGGAGTAGCCCGTGCCGAAATCGTCCAGTGATAGCCCCAGACCGAGCTCGCCGAGCTGTGCGAGCACGTCGCCGATGCGCACAGGGTCCGCCAGCACCATGTTCTCGGTGACCTCCAGCACGAGCACCTCCGGCGGCAGGTCGTACTGTGCCAACGTCGCTGCCACCTCGCCGGGGAACTCCGTGTCGAGCAGATCTGCGACCGTCGTGTTGACCGCCACGTGCAGATCGATGCCGGTCTCTTTCCACGCCTTCACCTGCGTCAGTCCCAGCTCGAGCATCTTGCGCGTGAGCGCGCGGCCGAGTCCCGCCTGTTCTGCGACCGCGATGAACTGGTCCGGCGGGATCATCCCGCGCTCGGGGTGGCGCCAGCGGGCGAGTGCCTCCACGCCCACGATCCTGCCGCTGCTGGCGTCAGCCTTCGGCTGGAAGTGTGCCTCGATCTCACCGCATTCGATCGCGCGCGAGATCTCGCCCGCGAGCGTCAAGCGCTCGAGCGAGTGCTTGTCGCGCTCGCTGGCATAGCAAGCACGCCCGGACTGCGCGCTCTTGGCCTCATACATCGCGACGTCCGCGTGTTGCATCAGCTCTTCGCCGTTCTCTGCGTGCTCGGGGAACAGCGCGATCCCGATGCTCGCCGTCACGCGCAACCCCACGCTCTTGATCGGGAAGGGCTGGGCGATCGCCTTGAGGATCTTCTCCGCAACCAGCTCCGCGCTGGCGCCGTCACTGGAGTCGGAGAGCAGCACCCCGAACTCGTCTCCCCCCAGGCGCGCGGCCGTGTCGCTGCCGCGCAGCACCATGTGCAGCCGCTCGCCCACCTGGCGCAGCAACTGGTCCCCGGCGTCGTGGCCGAGCGTGTCGTTGAGCTCCTTGAAGTGGTCGAGGTCGACGATCAGCAGCGCCACGCTCTCGCCGGTTGCCCTGCTGGCGATGATCCCGTCGTGCACGCGCCGCAGGAAGTGGCGGCGGTTGGGCATCGAGGTGAGGTCGTCCGTCATCGCCTGGCGCCGCGTTTCGGCGAGCGCCCGCACGTCGCGGAACGTGAGCGCGATGCGCGCGAACGCCGCCAGCATCGTCAGCATCGCCAGCGTCAGCGCGATCGGGTCCAGCCGGCTGAAGTGGTCGTAGACAAGCAACCCGAGCGCACTCACGGTGAACGCGGCCGGGATCCCGAGCACCGCTGTGCTCGGGACGGTGTCGGCCTCGATCGTCGCCCCCGGCTGCCATGCGGCGAGCGCCAGCAGCATCACGCCGATGTCATAGGTCATGTTCGTCAGCGCGCTGGGCGCCGACGCACCGTGCGCCACTTGCAGCGCGTACAGGCAGTCGGCCGCCGCCAGTGCGATGAAGCCGGCGCCCAGCATCGCCCACATCCGGTCCAGCCGCCAACCGCGCAGTGCGAGCACCCCCACCACCAGCGCCGC
>Ga0210385_10002714_pt1 | contig 10617 bp, 7 predicted proteins | sample IncBWH26OmetaG_FD_160107 | JGI IMG/M metagenome (GOLD analysis project Ga0210385, IMG submission 160107) | Forest soil microbial communities from Barre Woods Harvard Forest LTER site, Petersham, Massachusetts, United States - Inc-BW-H-26-O ... | reverse complement strand
AACCATCTATTCGTTCACCGGGGCCTCACCGCGCTATCTGCTGGACTTCTCCCGGCGGTTCCCCGAGGCGACGGTGGTGCGCCTCGAACGGGACTACCGGTCCACACCGCAGGTGGTGTCGCTGGCCAACCGGGTGATCGCCGCCGCCCGCGGGCGGGTGGCCGGCAGCAAGCTGCACCTGGTCGGTCAACGTGACCCTGGACCGGTTCCGTCGTTTCGTGAACATCCCGACGAAGTTGCCGAGGCAGCGGCGGTGGCAGCGTCGATCTCCCGGCTCGTCGAATCGGGCACGCCGCCCGCCGAGATCGCGGTCCTGTACCGGATCAACGCGCAGTCCGAGGTCTACGAAGAGGCGTTGACCGAGGCCGGCATTCCCTACCAGGTCCGTGGCGGCGAAGGCTTTTTTAGTCGCCAGGAAATCCGCCAAGCTCTGCTGGTGTTCCAGCGGGCGGCCCACCGCGGCGCCGAGGGTGACGGCACGCTGCCTGATGGCGGCGACCCGCTGCGCCCGGCTCCGCCGCGCTTGCGATCGCCGCTGCCCGAGGTGGTGCGGGCACTGCTCGAACCGCTGGGTTTGACGGCCGAACCGCCGACGGGAACCCGCGCCCGGGAGCGCTGGGAGGCGCTTTCCGGGCTGGCCGACCTGGTCGACGAAGAGGTGGCGCACCGCCCGGAGTTGGACCTGGCCGGTCTGTTGGCCGAGCTGCGGACCCGCGCCGATTCGCGCCACCCCCCGGTGGTGCAGGGGGTCACGTTGGCCTCGCTGCACGCCGCCAAAGGGCTGGAGTGGGATGCGGTGTTCCTGGTCGGACTGACCGATGGCACGCTGCCGATCACGCATGCGTTGGCCCACGGCGCTGAGAGCGAAGCGGTCGAAGAGGAGCGCCGACTGCTCTACGTCGGAATCACCAGGGCTCGGATGCATTTGGCGCTCAGCTGGTCGTTGTCCCGAAATCCGGGCGGCCGGCAGAGCCGCAAGCCGTCCCGATTTCTCAACGGCCTTGCCCCACAAACTCAACCCGATCCGACGCCGAGCCGGCCGCGTCGGAATCGCGCCACCGCGTCGCGCTGCCGGATTTGCAATAACCAGCTGACCACACCGACGGCGATCATGCTGCGCCGCTGCGAGACGTGCGCAGCCGATATCGACGACGAACTGTTGCTGCAGCTCAAAGAATGGCGGCTACAGACCGCCCGCGAGCTGAGCGTGCCCGCGTATGTCGTGTTCACCGACAACACGCTGATCGCGATTGCCGAGATGCTGCCCACCGACGACGCCGCGCTGGTCGCGATCCCCGGTATCGGCGCCCGCAAGCTGGAGCAGTTCGGGCCGGACGTGTTGGAGCTCGTCCGCAGTCGCAGCTAAAGCCGGGCGCAGCGGGTCGACACAAAGCCGCAGGTCAGAAAATCGGTTGCCGGGTCCGGCTGTTAGGATCTAGCCTCGAACCGCGAGTTCTGCGCTTGGCGGCAGCTACCACAGGAGAGGAGGGAGCCACGATGATCACCATGAACACGTTCGGTGTATGCCCCGTATTTGCGGCAGGCGACACTGGCTCCCACCACGCTGCCCATGCCGCCGCGGCGGCCGGCTTGGCCGCGGCGTACAAGCGCCGTAACGCCGCCGCCGCCGACGCGTCCGTGGATCGGGGCTCTACCTAGGTAAGAGCTCACGATCTCGCCAAATGGCCACGGACCCGAAGTCAAAGGATCCGTGGCCACAGTTTTTGGGTCGGCAGCCCATCACCTGGTCCGGATCTCTCCGAGACAGCCGTCAGATCAGGAAGCAGGTGAACTGGATATGTCGACATCGACAGTCCCCGACGAGCAGCAGCCGGAGTTGCCTTGTCACGTCGGCGATCCCGACCTGTGGTTCGCCGACAGCCCGTCCGATCTGGAGCGCGCCAAGGCCTTATGTGCCGACTGCCCGATTCGAACCGAGTGCCTGGCCGCGGCATTGCAACGCGAGGAGCCGTGGGGAGTCTGGGGTGGGGAAATCCTCGACCGCGGCTGCATCGTGAATCGCAAACGGCCGCGTGGACGTCCGCGCAAAGATTCGGTGGCTGCATAAGCCAGAACTCCACGTCGAGATTGACGTTAGTGCACGCGCCCCAGGTTTTCTGCACCAGCGCCGATCTCGGCTTCTCCGCCGATGGGTTTAGACGACGGCCGTGTCGGGTTCGGCGAAGCCGGGAATCAGCTCCTCCGACAGCGCCCTGATCGGCACGTGCGCATCCAACTGGCACAGAATCGCGGCCACCGACGCGATGACCCGCATCGGGATTGCCAGCTTCGGCGGCAAGTCCATCTGTCGGGCCGTCTTGATCTGCGACACCGACCGATCCATCTGACTTATCGTCATCTTTTGCAGCCACCTGCGGGTGTAGTGGAAGACCTCAACCTCGACGGGTTGGACGTACTGACGCAGCATCTCGTCGATGTCGCGCACCGACACCTGCTGGCCTTTCTGAATGAAGCCGACCTTTTCCATCGTCGGCAGCAACAGGTCGTAGTTCTTCTCGCGGGCCAGCCGGATCGTCATTCCAAGCTCGATCGGGAACCCACCGGGAAGCGGTGCCACCGCGCCGAAATCGATGACACCCATCCGGCCGTCGGGCAGCAGCATGAAGTTGCCCGGATGGGCGTCGCCGTGCATCATCTCCAGCCGGCGCGGCGCGTCGAAAGTGAGCTCGAGCAGCCGGAACCCCAACAGGTCACGCTGTTCGACGGTGCCGTCGCGGATGATCTCCGCCATGTGCGTGCCGTCGATCCACTCCTGGACCACGACCTTGGGGGCGCTCGCCACGATGTGCGGGACCAGGAAGTGTGGGTGACCCTCATACGCCTTGGCGAATGCCCGCTGGTTGTCGGCCTCCAGCCGATAGTCCAATTCCATCTCGGTGCGCTCGATCAGCTCATCGACGACACCCTGCACGTCGGCGCCCGGAGCAAGCTGTTTGATCACCCCGATCATGCGCTGCATGGTCTTCAGGTCGGCACGCAGCGCCTCGTCGGCGCCCGGGTACTGGATTTTGACGGCCACCTCGCGACCGTCTGACCACACTGCCTTGTGCACCTGCCCGATGCTGGCCGAGGCCACCGGTGTGTCGTTGAAGTCGGAGAACCGTTGGCGCCACTTGGTTCCGAGCTGGGCGTCGAGCACCCGGTGCACTTTCGCCGCGGGCAGCGGTGGCGCATCCTTTTGCAGTTTCGTCAGCGCTTCCCGATACGGTTCGCCGAACTCGTCGGGAATCGCTGCCTCCATCACCGACAGCGCTTGGCCGACCTTCATCGCGCCGCCCTTGAGCTCGCCGAGAACGGTGAACAGCTGGTTGGCGGCCTTTTCCATCAGTTCGGCGTTGACCTCGTCTCTCGACTTACCGGTCAGCCGCTTGCCGAACCCGAGCGCTGCCCGGCCGGCGAAGCCGACCGGAATGCTGGCCAGCTTCGCGTTGCGAGCGGCGCCGCCGCGTTTGATGTCTGCCACGCCAACCATCATCCATGACGAGTCGGCGCTCGCCCGCATCGATCTGGCAACAAGCGCTGTCAGTGCGAATGGTGAAGATTGGTGAGGGCCGGTAAACATACGGTGAGCAGCAGCGATCTGGCTGTGTCAAACCCCAATGAACCGGAACTGCCGAGGACGAATCGCCTCTTTCAGACGATCCGGCTCTGGTGGTCAGTCCAATACCGATCGCGCAGTAGGCGCTTGTAGAGCTTGCCGGTGGGCAGGCGCGGCAGCTCGTCCTCGAAGTCGATCGAGCGGGGCACCTTCTGCCGCGACAGATGCTCACCGCAGAAGGCGATCAGCTCCTCGACGAGCTTCTGCCCCGGCTGAACTCCGGGCATCGGCTGCACGACCGCTTTCACCGCTTCGCCGAGGTCCTCGTCGGGCACCCCGAAAACCGCGGCGTCAGCCACTTTCGGATGGGTGATCAGCAGGTTCTCGCACTCCTGAGGGTAGATGTTGACTCCGCCCGAGATGATCATGAATGTCGCGCGATCGGTGAGGTACAGATAGCCGTCGTCATCGACATAGCCGACGTCGCCGACGGTGGCCATCCTGCCGTCAGGTGAGTGGCCCTCCGCGGTCTTGACGGGATCATTGAAGTAGGAGAATTCGGTCCCGGCCTTGAACCACAAAGTGCCGGGCTCACCTTTCGGGGCGGGGCGCATGTTCTCGTCTAGCACTTGCAGCTCGCCAAGCACGATCCGGCCGACTGTGCCCCGGTGGCTTAGCCACTGCTCGCTGTCGCAGGCCGCGAAACCCATTGCCTCCGTAGCGCTGTAGTACTCGAGGATGATCGGACCCCACCAGTCGATCATCTGCTCCTTGACCTGCACCGGGCAGGGCGCGGCGCCGTGCACCGCGACCTCCAGCGATGACACGTCGTATCGGCGGCGCACCTCATCGGGCAGTTTGAGCATGCGCGAGAACATCGTTGGCACCAATTGGGTGTGGCTTGGCCGAAAGGTGTCCACCAGCTTCAGGTAGCGCTCCGGATCGAACCGTTCCATGAGCACGGCCGTTCCGCCCATCCGGATGGTCAGGTTCACCCCGGCATGGGGCGCCGAGTGGTAAAGCGGCGCGGGCGAGAGATAGATCATGCCTTCGCGATAACGCCACAGGTTGGAAAGGAATTGATAGACCGGCAGCGCTTGCGCTGGGGAGACTTCCGGGAGCGGTCGAACGATTCCTTTGGGCCGCCCGGTGGTGCCGGAGGAATAGAGCATGGCGATGCCGAGCGACTCGTCTGGGATGGGTGTGGACGGGAACCCGGTTGTCGCATCGTGGAGATTGAAAATCTGGCGGTCGCCGGGGGCGTCGACGATGATTGCGACTTCGACGTTCGGACAGTCCTTCAACGCCTCGGTGGCCACCGAACGCTTCTCCTGCGAGAAGATCAGCACCTTCGATTCGCTGTTGTTGACGATGTAGGCGACTTCCTCGGGAGTCAGGAATGAGTTGATGCACGTGTAATACAGCCCGGCGCGTTCGCCCGCGGCGCAGCATTCGAGGTAGCGAGCGTTGTTTTCCATGAAGATCGAATAGTGGTCCAGGCGTCTGAGCCCAACGCTTCGTAGGAAATGGGCAAGGCGGTTGGAGCGCGCCTCGAGATCGGCATGGGTGATTGCCTCGCCGGTCTGAGCCATGATGAAGGCGGGCTGATCGGCTCGGCTGCGCGCGTATTCGGCCGCATACATAGCGGCACGCTATCGCCTACAAACTGCGCCGATCTTGAATTCGCCAAACCAGCAAGCGCTGTCAGCATGAACACAGCGGATGTCTGGGCCAGTGCCGCGCGACGATCGAGCCGGCGTGGACGTCGAACTCCAGCGTGGCGTTCAGCGCCGTCGGCGGTTCGGGATCGGGCCCGGCCTGCGGCTCGGAGCCACGACGGATGGCGCCGATCACCCGGTTGACTTGGCTGAGCGCCAGCGCCGCCGTCGCCAGCAGGGTCGCGCGATCGGCCACGCCGACGGTGTCGCGCAGCTGTGCGGCGACGGCAGGCCACGCCGCGTCGCGGTCCCTGCGGTGCAGATCCGCACACCCCAAGCAGCTGGTGACGCCGGGGATGACCAGCGGACCGATCAGGCCGGTGCCGTCGCGCACCCGGACCGCGAGGTGCGCGACGCCCTGGCTGTGCAGGTCGCGCAGCATCCGCGGGTCGGCGACCAGGTTGTCGGACAACACCACCAGGTCGGCTTCGGCGGAGGTCACCGCCGCGTGAGGTTGGCTGCTGTGCTTGACCCGCGCACCCGAACAGCGCAGCGACTCGATCAACAGTTCTGACAGCGGGCCGCGACCGTGCACGCGGATCGACGCCGACCGGACGGGCCGGGGCCGGTGGCCACGGGTCGCGACCCCGGCCGCGACCAGCTGCGCGACCAGATCGCCGAGCTCGCCGGCGGGCACGCCGCCCTGCCGGTCAGCTTGACGTTGGAGCTCGCTCATCGGTACTGGCGAATTCATCGTCCGCAACAGGGTGGCCAAGCCCGCGGATGTCACGCCGCGCGGTGGGCGGACTAGCACGGCGCGGCGCGGATTCCATCCCACCTGAACGGCGCCGTCGGGGCGCAGCAGCACCGGCAAAGCCGGGTCGAGCGCATACAACGGCGACGTGGGCTGCGCCATTCTGGCACTGTGCCACGGCGGGGCGGGACGGCCGGCTCAGCTATCCACAGAGCCGGCGCCGTCATCGGTGTCGGCGTGGCCGGCGTCTGTGCCCCGCTCGAACTCGGCGATCGCCTCATCGATTCCGCTGGTATCGCCGCCGATGACCCGGTCGATGAACGCCGCCGGGTCGTCGAGGTCTTCTGTCTCGGGCAGCAGGTCGGGGTGTTGCCAAACCCGGTCGCGGGCGTCGACACCGGCCGCCTGGGTCAGCCGCTCCCAAAGCGCGGCCGCCTCCCGCAGCTTGCGGGGCCGCAGCTCGAGGCCGACCAGCGTGGCGAAGGTCTGCTCGGCCGGTCCGGCGGTGGCCCGACGCCGGCGCAGCGTCTCGCCGAGGGCGGCCGCGCCGGGGATGCGGTCGCCGAGCGCCGCATTCACCACCGTCTGCACCCAGCCCTCGATCAGCGCCAACAGCGTCTCGAGCCGTTCCAGCGCCTGGGTCTGCTCCGGCGTGGCCTGGGGCTCGAACACGCCTTGGGTCAACAGCTGCTCGACGGCGGCCGGATCGTTCAGCGTGGCCGGGTTGAAGTCGCGGGCCAACTCCTCGATTCCCCGCATGTCGATCTTCATGCCCTTGGCGTAGGCCTCGACGGCGCCGAGCAGCTGACTGGCCAGCCACGGCACGTGACTGAACAACCGGTGATGGGCGGCCTCACGAGCCGCCAAGAAGGTGACGATCTCGCTGCGCGACTGCTCGAGCCCGGCCGCGAAGGACTCGATAGCCTCCGGCAGCAGTGCGGCTATTCCCTTGGGCCCCAACGGCAAACCGATATCGGTCGACGTCAAAACCTCGCGCGACAACCGGGCCAGCGCCTGGCCCAGCTGCGACCCGAATGCCATGCCGCCCATCTGCGACATCATCGACAGCAGGGGACCGGCCATCGTCTTGGCTTCTTCGGGCAGGGCCGCCGCCCACACCGTCGCGATCTGCTGGGCCATCGGATCGCACAGCCGCTTCCACGTTTCGAGGGTGTTGTCCACCCAGTCGTTGGGGGTCCACGCGATCGCCTTGCTGGTACCGGCCGGCAGCGCGGTCACCCCGTCGAGCCAGGTTTCGGCAAGGTGGACGGCGTCGCCGATCGCCTGGTTGGTGGCGGCCGGAATTGGTGCCACGAATCCGATCGAACTCGCCGCCAGTTGCCGGGCCAGCTCGTAGTTCACCGGCCCGGAGGCCTGGCCGCCGGCCATGGCCGAGCCCGCGCCGCTGAACATCTGCCCGAGCCGGGTAAAGATCTGGCCCAGGTCGGCCATGTCGAATTCGCCGCCGAGTCCGCCCAGACCGAACGGGTCGGCCGGTCCTTTGCCGGAATCGGGATCGTTTTCCCCGCGGTTTTCGTGGTCCGGGTCATCTCCGGCGGAGAACCCGAAAGGCACGTCAGCCATGCCCCCAACGTTACTCACCGGCGGGGCGCGGCGCGCGAGCCGCCGTCACGCTCTGAGTGAACCGGCCGCCAATTCGCCCTGACCAGTCCGTCTAGTGTTAGCGAGGTGAACAGGCGGATTCTGACGCTGACCGTGGCGCTGGTGCCGATGGTGGTCTTCGGTGTTCTGCTTGGGGCGGTGACGGTGCCGTATGTGTCACTTGGCCCGGGCCCTGCGTTCGACACGCTCGGCGAGGTCGACGGCAAGCAGGTCGTCGACATCAAAGGCACCCAGACACACCCGACGTCGGGTCACCTGGACATGACGACGGTGTCGCAGCGCGACGATCTGAGCTTGGCGGAGGCGCTGACACTGTGGCTTTCCGGACAGGAGCAGCTGATGCCGCGCGACCTGGTCTACCCGCCGGGACAGTCCCGGGACGAAATCGACAAGGCCAACGACGCCGATTTCAAGGAGTCCGAACACAGCGCCGAGTACGCGGCCCTGGGATACCTGAAGTACCCGCAGGCCGTCACCGTCGCGGCGGTCACCGATCCCGGGCCCTCGGTGGGCAAGCTGCAGGCGGGCGACTCGGTGCAAGCGGTGAACGGTACGCCCGTCGCCACCGTCGAGCAGTTCACGTCCTACTTGAAGAACACCAAGCCCGGCCAGCCGGTCACGGTCGACTTCCGCCGCAAAAACGCACCCCCCGGAGTCGCTCAGATCACGTTGGGCAGCAACAAGGATCGCAAGTACGGCTTTGCCGGCCTCTCGGTGATGGACGCGCCGTGGGCGCCGTTCGTGGTCGATTTCAACCTCGCCAACGTCGGCGGGCCCTCGGCGGGTTTGATGTTCAGCCTGGCGGTCGTCGACAAACTCACCACGGGCAATCTCGCCGGCTCCAAGTTCGTCGCCGGCACCGGCACGATCAAGCCCGACGGCACTGTGGGCCGTATCGGCGGCATCGTGCACAAGATGACTGCAGCCCGCGATGCCGGGGCGACGGTGTTTCTGGTGCCGGCCGAAAATTGCTATGAGGCAACCTCCGGTAAGTTGCCCGGACTGCAATTGGTGAAGGTCGACAACCTCGGTGCAGCGGTAAATGCGCTGCATACCGTGACGTCCGGCGGCCAACCGCCGAGCTGCTAACGCCCTGCGACGATGCGGGCCGGAACGGGCCGAGGACGAGCGGGGCAAGTCACAGAGGTGCGTACAGTTGTGATACGTCGAGGACGACGGCCTAAGAAGAAGGGCAGTCCGCTGTCGACATGGAGCAGGGAGCTTAGCTAGTGGGTATGCGGCCCGCCGCGAAAATGCCGAAGCTGACTCGGCGCAGCCGGACTCTCATCACGATCGCGCTGGCGGTGATCTTGCTGCTGCTGGTCGGCCCGCGCTTGATCGACGGCTATGTCGACTGGCTCTGGTTCGGCGAGCTTGGCTACCGGTCGGTGTTCACCACCGTGCTGCTGACCCGGCTGGTGTTGTTCGTGGTGGTGGGGCTGCTGGTCGGTGGCATCGTGTTCGCCGGCCTGGCGCTGGCCTACCGCACTCGGCCGGTGTTCGTCCCGAGCAACGGCAACGATCCGGTGGCGCGGTATCGCACCGTGGTGATGTCGAGGCTGCGCGTGATCGCAGTCGGGATTCCGGTCGCGATCGGCCTGCTCGCCGGGATCATCGCGCAGAGCTACTGGGTCCGCGTTCAGCTGTTCTTGCACGGCGGCGACTTCGGCATAGACGATCCACAGTTCGGCAAGGACCTCGGCTTCTATGCATTCGACTTGCCGCTCTACCGGCTTGTCCTCAGCTTCATTTTCGTCGCGGTGTTTTTGGCATTCGTAGCAAATTTGTTGGCGCACTACGTGTTCGGCGGTATCCGACTGTCCGGGCGCACCGGCGCGCTGAGCCGTTCGGCCCGCATCCAGCTAGTTAGCTTGGTTGGCACACTGGTGTTGCTCAAGGCCGTTGCCTACTGGCTGGACCGCTACGAGCTGCTTTCGCACACCCGCGCCGGGAAGCCTTTCACCGGCGCCGGGTACACAGATATCAACGCGGTGTTGCCCGCCAAGCTGATTCTGTTGGCGATCGCGTTGATCTGCGCGGCCGCGGTGTTCACGGCGATCGTGTTGCGCGACTTGCGAATCCCGGCTATCGGCCTGGTGCTGCTGTTGCTGTCGTCGTTGATCGTCGGCGCCGGCTGGCCGCTGATCGTCGAGCAGATCAGCGTCAAGCCCAATGCCGCGCAGAAGGAACGCGAGTACATCAGCCGAAGCATCAGCGCGACCCGGCAAGCCTACGGCCTCACCAATGACGTTGTGACCTACCGCGATTACAGTAACGACGCGCGGGCGACAGCCGAGCAGGTCGCCTCCGACCGCGCCACCACCTCCAACATCCGGCTGCTCGACCCGACGATCGTCAGCCCGGCGTTCACACAGTTCCAGCAGGGCAAGAACTTCTACTACTTCCCCGACCAGCTGTCCATCGACCGCTATCGCGACCGTGACGGCATTCTGCGCGATTACGTCGTCGCCGCCCGCGAGCTCAATCCGGACCACCTGATCGATAACCAGCGGGACTGGATCAACCGGCACACCGTCTACACCCACGGCAACGGCTTCATCGCCTCGCCGGCCAACACCGTGCGCGGTATCGCCAACGACCCCAACCAGAACGGCGGATACCCGGAGTTTCTGGACAACGTCGTCGGCGCCAACGGCGGAGTGCTCTCCGACGGTCCGGCGCCGCTGGACCAGCCGCGGGTCTACTTCGGGCCGGTCATCTCCAACACGCCAGCCGACTACGCGATCGTCGGAAAGACCGGTGTTGACCGGGAATACGATTACGAGACCAACACCGAGACCAAGAACTACACCTACACCGGAAGCGGCGGAGTGCCGGTCGGCGGCTGGGTGTCGCGGAGCGTCTTCGCTGCGAAGTTCGCAGAGCGGAACTTCCTGTTCTCCAATGTGATTGGGTCCAACAGCAAGATCTTGTTCAATCGCGATCCGGCGCAGCGGGTTGAGGCGGTGGCGCCGTGGCTGACGACCGACAGCAACATATACCCGGCGATCGTCAACAAGCGG
>Ga0210385_10002713_pt1 | contig 10617 bp, 8 predicted proteins | sample IncBWH26OmetaG_FD_160107 | JGI IMG/M metagenome (GOLD analysis project Ga0210385, IMG submission 160107) | Forest soil microbial communities from Barre Woods Harvard Forest LTER site, Petersham, Massachusetts, United States - Inc-BW-H-26-O ... | reverse complement strand
CCTGCTGGGCGCCAGCATCCTGCCGGTCCTCGAGCAGCTCGCTGACCAGTCGCTGCTCAAGGTCACCGACACCGTGTCGGGCACCCGGTACCGGATGCTGGAGACCGTCCGGGAGTTCGCCGCCGCCCACCGCGATGACGCCGGCGAGACCGGGCACGTGACCGGCCGGTTCCTCGCCTGGGCGCGCGACTTCGGCGTCGCGCGCCACGACTCGGTTTTTACCGACGACCTCCCGACGTTCGGGCTGATCAGGGCGGAGCAGGACAACCTGGTCCAGGCCCTGCGACACGGGCTCGACCGAAGGGATGCCGGAACGGTCGCCGCGGTGTCGGCCGTGCTCGGCGGGCTGTGGGTGGCCGAGGGCAGTTTCGCCCGCCTGATCGCCATGTGCGCGGACACGAGCCGGATCCTGCCGCCGTTCCGGCCGGAACCAGCCCTCGTCGAGGCGACCAGGACCAGCCTGGTGCTCGGTGCGGTGAGCGGCTTCCTGCTGCAGGGACCGAGCCCGGCGCGGTTTCTGGCGGGCCTGCGCCGGCTGCCGCCCGCTCCTCCGGACACGTTCGCCCGGGCCGCCCAGGCCGTGCTGAGCGTGCTGCACGGGCCGCCCGAGGCGGACCTCGCCGCCCTGCAGGTACTGGGCGAGAGCGACCAGCCTCTGGTCGCGGGCGCGGCCAACTACGTGACGAGCTACGCCTGGGAGGAGGCGGGCGACACCGGTGGCGCGCTGGCGGCGGCCCGGCGGTCGCTCGCCGCGTTCGAGCGCCGCGGCAGCGGGTGGCTCCGGGCTGCCGGGCATGCCCGGATCGGCGAACTGTGCCTCCAGGTGGACGACGCAGGTGCGGCTGACGAGGCGCTGCATCACCTGACCGCGGCGCTGTCGGTGCTCGAGGCGTTCGGGTCGTGGTCCAGCGCGAACCGGGTGCGCGAGGCAATCGTGATGGCCAACGTGCAGCGGGGTGCGTACGACGAGGCGGAACGCGAGCTGAAGCTGACAACGCCGCGCGCCACGGACGAACCCTGGGAAATGCCGATGTTCGACACCGCAGTGCACGCGGAAATCGCGCTCGGCCGCGGCGACGTCGACACCGGACTGGACCTGTGGCGTGCGGCCGCGGCCGCGCTGTGGGATCCGCGGAGCCAGGAGCCCGGCGACGGCCTGCTCGGCCTGGATAACTGGGCACTGCAGATTCAGGCCGCCGCCGTGGTCGCCCACGCGTACCACGGCCGGCTCGGCCTGGTTGCGGAGATCGCCGGCGCGCTGCCCGCCGCGCTGCTGGCGCTGACCGCGGACCCATGGCCGCCCTCCGGGACGCTCGCCGCCTCCTATGACCTCGCCGTCTGCGGCTCGTTGCTGCTGGCCTTGGCCATGACCGACATCGACCGGGGCCAGCGCGTGGCAGAGGCCGGCCTTGCGAGGTCGGGAGCGAGGATGATCGCGCTGGCCGAGCGGTTCGGCTTGAAGAACGGGCTCCAGCCGACCATGTCCGCCGGGCGCGCCCGGCGGGCCGCGCAGGACGCCGACAGGCCCGCGTACGCCGACGCCGTGTCGTCGTACGCGGGCCTTGACCCGGAGGGCTTGCGCGGCGCCGCCCGGGCCGCGCTGCGGGAACGGGCCGAGATCAGCGGCTGATGTCCCGCCGGGACAGCGCCCGCGCCCACAGGTACCCGGCCAGCGCGAGGCCGCCGCACCAGGCGACGGCGGCTATCCCGTTGCCGCCGATCGGCCCTCCGGTCAGCAGCCCGCGGAGGGTGTCGATGACCGGCGTGAACGGTTCGTGCGCCGCGAACCAGCGCACCGATCCCGACATGTCGGCCGGAGGCACGAACGCGCTGCTGATGAACGGCAGCAGCTGCACGATCAGGATGAAGCCGGTCAGGCCCTCCGCGGTCTTGGACGCCAGGCCGAACGGGACCGCCAGCCAGGCCAGCGCCAGCACGAGCAGGACGGTGATACCGGCCGCCGCCAGCCACCGGCCGACGTCGGCGGTGGGCCGGTACCCCAGCCCGATCGAGACGGCGACGACCAGGGCCGCGCTGACCAGCGTGCGGGCCAGGGCGCTGAGGACATACCCGTTCAGCATCGACGTGGGTGAGATTGCCATGGTGCGGAACCTGGCGATGATGCCCTCGGTGGAGTCCCGGTTGACGCCCTGGGCGGTGACCGAGCTCCCGTACCCCGCGGTCATCACGATGATCCCGGGCATGACGTAGTCGATGTACGAGACGTGCGCGCCCAGGCTCGCCTTGAGCGCGCCGAAGACGCCGACGAACAGCAGCAGCACCAGCACGGGCACGGCCACCGCCACGACCAGCGTGACGGGGTAGCGCAGCACGTGCCGGAGACTGCGCCGGGTCATCGTCGCCGAGTCCCGCACGGCAAGAGTCATGGTGGTCATCGGGCGTTCTCCATTTCTGGCGCTGTTTCTGTCGTCGGGCGCCCGGTGAGGGCGAAGAAGACATCATCGAGATTGGGTGTATGCACGGAGATCTCGTCGACCCCGGCCGCCGTGCTGCCGAGCCGGTTCAGCAGCTCCCGCACCGCGATCGCGCCGCCATCGCTGGGAACCTCCAGCGTCAGCGTGTCTTCGTGCCGGAACGCGTCGCCGAGGGCCCGTGCCGCCGCGTCGAGCCCTGGGGCGTCGGCGAAGTGCAGCCGGACGTGGGCCCCGGGGATGCTCCGCTTGAGTTCTTCGGGGCTCCCCTCGGCGACCACCTTGCCGTGGTCGAGAACGGCGATCCGGTCGGCCAGCTCGTCGGCCTCGTCCAGCTGCTGCGTGGTCAGGAAGATCGTGATGCCGCCGGCCACAAGCTCGCGGATGGTCTGCCACATCATGCGGCGGCTGCGCGGGTCGAGGCCGGTGGTCGGCTCGTCCAGGAAGATGACGCGCGGGTCGCCGACCAGCGTCATCGCCAGATCGAGTCGGCGCTTCATGCCGCCGGAGTAGGTCATCGTGGTCTTCTTGGCCGCGTCGGCCAGGTCGAACTGGTCGAGCAGCGCGGCGGCGCGCCGCCGCCCCTCCGCCCGGCTCAGGTGGTGCAGGTCAGCCATCAGCAGCAGGTTCTCCTCGCCGGTGAGCAGGGTGTCGACCGCGGAGAACTGGCCGGTGACCCCGATCGCGGCCCGTACCGAGGCCGGGTCGCGGGCCACGTCATGGCCTGCGACGCGCACCTCACCGCCGTCGGCGTGGACCACCGTGGACATGATCTGCACGGTGGTGGTCTTGCCGGCACCGTTGGGGCCCAGCAGCGAGAACGTTGTTCCAGCGCCGACCTCCAGGTCGATGCCGTCGAGGACGACCTTGTCGCCGAACGACTTGCGCAGCCCGGTGGCCACGATCGCCGGCGTGGATGAAGGGCTGGTCATGCCCTCTCCTTCCGTTACTTGTGGCCGGCGGCCACGTTCACGTAGAGAGTGCACGGAGCGGGATTCACCCCGGTTTCACGCCGGTTTCACGCGGCTTCGCAGGGTGGACGGCCTAGCGCCTGATCAGGGCCGAACAACAACTAGGTTCGGTTCAGCCCTTTCACCGCCACCCGGAAGGCCGCCTCGGCTGCTGGGTTGCCTTCGAGGCGCGAGTCACCTGCATCGAGCCACACCAGCCCGAGCATCTGGTACCGAGCCATCCCGCTGAACAGATTGAGGATGCTGGCGTACTGGCGCGAGTTACGCGCCACGGCGGTGTCGGCTAGCAGGATCGGCTTGCTGGTGACGTAGCGCACCTCATCGATGGTGCGGACGAAAACACTGTCGAACGTGTCGGACGGCCTCGTGTAGAAGCCGCCGATTCCGACCCAGGCGACGTAGTTCGCGCCAGGCCACCAGGACAAGATCGGACCGATGCCCGCTTGATCCGCCTCGATGGTCCATAGCCAGGTGACATTGTCGGCGCCCTGGCTGCGGAACAGCGTCACGATGTGCCTCCATGCCGCCACGAACGTGGATGCCCAGTGAGCGGCCATGTCGTGAGGGAAGCTGATGACCACCTCGTGGCCGAAGTCGCGCACGCTGTCGGCATAGAGCCGCAGATAAACGTCGTATGCGCCGGCCGCGACAGCGGCCAGAGCGCCACCGGTGGGATCGAGCTGAACGAGCGGGACCGCTCCCTGCTTAAAGACCGCCCGCACAAACGATGCCGGGAACGGCCTGGGCCAGCGGGTGGCGCACTCGACGAGATTCGGATGCCTGCCGGCAGCAGCCGCGAAATTGGCAGCGGGCCGGTAGCAAGGCCGTCCAGGCTCATAAACGCCGAGGTAGGAAGGCTTCGCGGCAGCAAGCGAGGGCGTCAGCGCTGGCTCACCGCCACTAGGTCCCGAACGATGGAACTGCGCCGAGCTGGCGACGATGCTCAGGACAGCGGCGAGCACTGCCGCGGGCAGGCTAAGGCGGAGCCTCCGACGGTTGTGACGTGACGATCCGATTCGTCCAGGCCGGGCTTTCCGGGACCGGGGCGACAACCCCGAGGGTCCCTTCTTGCGGCCGCCGTTCATGGTTTTTGCCTGCAGCGCCCTGCGGCTTCGGGAGGCCTCGGCAGCAGCAGCTACGACCAGGACGTTTTTGGCATGCTGAGCGTCGGCGCTGCTGGGCCAGGTGCTCTCGTCTTGCCAGTGATCAGGCTCCAGGCTGATCACTGCTTCACGCTCGGGAGGCGCAAGGTCAAGCGCTGCGCAGAGCGCGCTGGCGAAGTCCCGGCAGGTCGCGTAGCGATCTTCTGGTTTCTTGGCCAGCGCCCTTGCTAGCACACCGTCGACCGCCGCCGGGAGTTCTGGGCGCAGGGACGTCAGCGACGGCGGCGGCTCCGACATGTGAGCCCAAACCACCGCTCCCGGCTCGTCGTGCGGGTACGGCGGCGAGCCAGCCAGCAACTCGAACGTCGAGCAAGCCAGGGAGTACTGGTCCGCGCGCCCGTCGAGCGGCTTGCCCGCGAGCTGCTCTGGTGCGGCGTAACCAAGGGTCCCCATGAACTGCCCTTGTCCGCTCGGGCCGCTCCACCACAGCGAGCCTTTGCTCAACCCGAAATCCGACAGATACGCATGATCGGGCCAGCCGGGCCGCACGTCCACCAGGATGTTCGCGGGCTTGACGTCACGATGCACCAGTCCGGCGGCGTGCGCGGTATCCAGAGCCGACGCCACCGAGGACACGATCGCCGCCGCCCGCCCCGGCGAAAGCCCGCCCGTCCGGCGGACCAGCGACCGGGCGTCTCCGCCGGGCACGTAGCGCATCGCGATGAACAGCGCTCCGCCCGCATCGCCGGCCTCGAGCACCGGGATGATGTGCGGATCATCAACCGCCGCTGCGGCTCGCGCCTCGCGGAGGAAGCGGCGCCGGAACACCTCGTCGGCCGCCAGGGCCGGTGCCAGGATCTTCAGCGCCACCCAGCGGTCGAGCCGCTCATCCCACGCCCGGAACACCACGGCCATTCCGCCCGCGCCGACCCGCTTCTCCAGCCGGTACTGGGCCACCCGCGAGCCCACGGCGAAGCTGGGCAGCAAGCCGTCAGCCTCCTCGCGGAACCCCCCAGTCACGGCGCCTCCACGCTGTAGACCGTCCGCTACACATCTTCCACCGGATCTGAAGATCAATGGCGATATACGGGTTTACCGATTGGCGGGACGCCGTTTAGGCGTACGTGGCCGTGACTTCTCTTCTAGCGTGTGACCCAGTCGAGGATGTGATCATTTACCTCGCCGGGCTGCTCTAGCTGCAGGAAATGACCTGCCTGCTCGATCACGACCATGCGCGAAGAAGGCGCGAGCAACTGCTCTGTGCCGCGCGCGATTTCCAGCCGGATGCAGCCGTCGTCGGCTCCGTGCAGGTACAGCGTGGGCTGCGGCGCCTGCTGGCCGGCGGCCTCCTGCTCGGCCGCGTAGCGCTCGGCGAGATCCGATGAGTCCGCTGGCGGGTCCCCGATACCCAGGGCCCGGTAGTAGCCGCCCGCAGCGCGGTAGTAGCCGATCGCCGCCGCCAGGTTCGCCGGCTCGCGCAGGGACTCCTTGACCCGGACGAGATGGTCGCTGGCCGGGAAGCCCGGCGACCAGTCGGCCCAGAGCCTGTCCAGGAACGCCATATCGTCGCGGGCCACGACCGCATCGGCGAACCCGTTCGGGTCACGGAACATGAACGTGTAGAAGAGCCGCTTCAGCTGCTCATAGTCGCTGAATATCACCGCGTCCAGTGCGGACGGCGGCACGGCCAGGGTCACCAGCCGGCGCCACCGGCCGGGGGCAAAAGCGGCTGCCCCGTAAGCGGTCTCAGCCCCCCAGTCGTGCCCAATCAGAACCGCGTCCCCGTCGCCGCCCAAGGCCTCGTGCAGGGCCACCGCGTCGGCAACGAGCGCACCGACCTGGTAAGCGCCGTCGGCCGGTATCGCCGTCGGTGCGTAGCCCCGCATGAACGGGGCCACCGCGTGGAATCCGGCGTCGGCCAGCGCCGGCAGCAAGAGCTCCCAGGTGTGGGCGGTGTCGGGAAACCCGTGCAGACACAGCGCGAGCGGACCCGAACCCGCCTCGAGCAGCCCGAACTCGACGTTGTTAGCCCGCACGGTGGCCGTGCGCACCTCAGCTGGAGCAGCCATGGACGACACGCTACCCGCCGTCGGCGCCAGTGGTGATCTTGCAGGATGGGGGCTAAGCCTCGCCGCGCTCGCGCAGGAACTCGCGGAACTCTTCGACCGCCTGGTCCTGATCGGATCCAAGCTCCTCGGCGATGACCATCTTCGTGTCTGACCAGTAGGCCCCGGCGTACTGATCGCCGTCCGCCGGCAGCACCAGGAGCGGGTGATGCGCGATCTTTATGTGGTCGTGCACCTCGTCCCACGAGACGCCGTCGGGCACCAGGCCGATCGCAGGCGACTCGCTGTCGTCGTACTCCAGATCATCGAGCACTAGCCTTCGCTCCAAGTCCGGGGTTCTCCGGCAGTGGGCGACTCCACCCGCTCCACCCTGTAGCTAGAGTCCCACGCGGAGGGTCCATGTCGTTAGGCTGGTTGGCGTGTCCGATCATTACCGCGCGCCCGGCTGGTTCACGCGCAATGTCTTCAACCAGCTGGTGGCGCTCCTCACCCGGCAGGGCATCAGCGTTCTAGGCTCGCGGGTCCTCGCGGTGAAGGGCCGGACGAGCGGAGAGTGGCGCACCACGCCGGTGAACCTGCTCAGCTACGACGACCGCCGGTACCTCGTCGCGCCGCGCGGGGAGACCCAGTGGGTGCGTAACCTGCGGGTCATCGGCACCGGTGAGCTGCGTCTGGGCAGGCGGGCCGAGGGCTTTCGAGGCCGGGAGCTCACCGACGACGAGAAGGTGCCGGTGCTGCGTGCCTACCTCAAGCGGTGGAAGGCGGAGGTCGGGGTCTTCTTCGAGGGCGTTGGGCCGGACTCGAGCGATGACCAGATCCGCGCCATCGCACCAAAGCACCCGGCATTCGAGGTGCTTCCGGTCGGCTAGGCCGACTGCGGCCGCCGGCTCTCTCACTGGAGTGCCGCCTTTCCAGCGCGGGATGGCCGAGCCAGGCCGCGGCCAGAGCGATCAGCCCGGGCAGGACGGGCAAGATCAGTTCCGCCCTGGCAACCGGGGCGCACAGGCCGATCACGACTACGGCCAGGCACCCCGCAACAACCAGCGCTAAGACAAATGGACTGGGCCGCCGCTCATGGCCAGTGTGCTTCGTCTTCATGGCACCAACTCTGACGTGCTGCGTGCGCGAAGCGGATGGCGAAGATTGACGGTGGCCGGGCGACATCGATGACGGCCATTGATCGAACCAAATGGCGGCAGTACAGTGCTGCATATCGGCAATCTCTTGCCAGCGCGATCGGAACAGAATGTAGCTGTGGAGGCGCAAGACCCGCTGGGACGGCGCGACCTGGAGCAGGATCATGGCTGGCCCGTGTGGGGCGCGGCGATCCGGGGGGCACTCGAGCGCCGTGGCATCACGATAAATTCCGCGGCGAGCCAACTCGGGCTGCGCAATACGACACTGAAGAGATGGCTGTCCGGCGAAGTCCCGCCTCAGCTGTCCCGCCTTGCGTCATTCGCAGAATTGACCGGCATCAGTCAGGCAGTTCAGCTCGAGCTGGGCAACGTGCTGCCGCCAGAACTGCGTGCCGAGGCGCACGCCATGCAGGTAACGGATCAGCTGCGCAGTGCACTCGGTGAAATCGAAGGGGCAGTATCGCGAGCAGCCGAGCTGGCCTTCTCCGACGCGGGTGCACGGCTGGCCGGTATCCTCCTCGCCAGCAGCGAGATCCCTCTTCAGCTCACGCTGAGGCGAGCTCACCGCGGGGCTCGGCACCCTATTCACTTGAGTACGTACGTTGGGGTCGAGAGCATTGACCGTGAGGTCTGTGGAGAGGAAGAGCTCCGCGCGCTTGTTACCCGCATCGTCGGGCAATCGGCGCGGGTCTTCGGCGCCCGCTGGCGGGAGCAAGAGGCACACGACTGGCCCCAGCCACGTCCCGGCCTCATTCTTAACATCCCGCAGCATGAAAGACCCCGGCCGCCCGCGCCAAACGCGTCACCGGCCGTTCCCAACCTGCTGATTCTTGGCTGTCCGTATGCACATGCCGAGTACATTGGGGCGCTGCTCGCCGATGCTCTTGGCTATGGATATATCGACGTCAGGTACAGCGTTCCGCTTTCCCTCGACAGAACTCACGCCGACGCCGAGGTTATCGAGGCACGGCTCGAGTTCGCGGGGCATCTTTCTGCCAATGAATCAGCCATCAGGCAGAACGTCTGGTCGCTCACCGATCATCGGGTACTGCCCGAGATCATGTCCGATCTCAAGAACGCCCCGGTGGGGTGCGCGGTCTACGTGCGAAGCGAGGATGAGCTCCTCGAGCGCGGTGCTGAGGTCTGGAACGTTCCGCCTGATGAGATGCGGAAACTCCGCACCATGCTGGACGACCTCGTCGCTTCAGCCGACTGGCCTGTGCTTACGGTCGTCATGCCAGACGAGCTGCTGCGCAGCAGCACGGGAACGATCGAAAGCGATCTCGTCGCGGACGTCGCGATGCTGGCCGCGGTGGACGTATGGCGCGACCTCCGCAATTGGCGCTTCGTGCCGGACGGCGTTCGCGGGCGCCTCGCCGCTATGTTCGATGCGCGTGGGCGGCAACTAGGTGATCCCCGCCTGTCGATGGTCCGGGCGCAAGCGAATATGCCGCGGAGAAGGTGAGGCATGAGGATCTCGGCTGCGGACTCGCGCGCCATGCTGGATCTTGCCCGCGGGGCAGCAATCAAGGCTGGCTCCATGGCCATCCAGACGCCTGCGCGCACGCTGCGAGCGTCGACCAAGTCCTCGCCGACCGACTTCGTGACCGAGATGGACCGTGCTGCGGAGCAGTTGATCCTGGAGACCATCCTGGCCGCCCGGCCGGATGACGGGATGGTTGGCGAGGAGGGGGCCTCGAAGGCATCTCAAAGCGGCATCAGCTGGCTGATCGACCCGATCGACGGAACCACGAACTACCTCCGCGGCATCCCTAACTTCTCTGTCTCGATCGCAGCGGTCGCCGAAGGCGAAGCGGTGATTGGCGTAGTCTACGACCCAACGCTCGGCGAGACATTCACCGCCATCCGGAATCAAGGCGCCGCCCTGAATGACGCGCCGATTGAGTGTTCAATGACCGCTTTTGCTGAATCCATCATTGGCACCGGATTCAGTTATTCAGCGGCTGAGCGCACGCAGCAGGCTGACTTGCTGCGTGCCGTGCTGCCGGCCGTCGGCGATATCCGGCGGGTGGGATCGGCGGCGATTTCGCTCTGCTGGGTCGGGTGCGGGCGGCTGGACGCCTTCTACGAAACAGGCTTGGAGCCCTGGGACTTTGCTGCGGGGTCGCTGATCGCACTGGAGGCCGGCGCAGATGTCCAGGGCGCCGAGTGCGATCAGGCGGACGGTCAGCTGATCATTGCGTCGGCTCCCACCGTGACGGCAGGTCTGCGGCAGATACTAAGGGAGAAGCCATGGGACAGCCAGTAGCTATCTCAGCGCACAAGGGCGGCTGTGATGGTGCGATGTCTGGGCATGCGACTGCCGTTACTTATGAAACCTATAAGGACGCGATCGGCTCGGGAGCCGAATATGTAGAGTTCGACATCAGAAAAACCCGGGACAAGGTTCTGGTTGTGTATCACGACGAGCATGCCGGCGATTCTGGGATGCTGGTAAAGGACTTGCCCTACGAGCGGCTGTGCGAAGTCCTTGGCTATGCAGCCCCCAGGGTCGAGGACGTCATGCGGCTTCTCGGTGACAAGGCAATCGGGCACCTTGACCTCAAGGAAGTCGGTTACGAGGCCGAAGTAATAAATCTCGCTCTGGACACCTTCGGGCCGGGCAACTTCGTGGCTACAAGCCTGGAAGACGCGTCGATCTTGACCATCAAGGAAGACTTTCCGCAGGTGACGGCCGCGCTTTCGCTCGGCCGCGACCTGGCGGAAGCACCCCGGGCCAAGCGGGCCAGCGTTCGGTACACCGAGTTGTTTCCGTTGCGGCGGATTCGGGCATGCCGGGCCGACTGGGTAGCCGTGAATTACAAGCTGGCTCATTGGGGTGTCCTGAAGCTGTGCAGCCGGCGCGGAATCGGCGCCATGGTCTGGACCGTCGACGCGGATCATCTGAT
>Ga0210385_10002712_pt1 | contig 10621 bp, 8 predicted proteins | sample IncBWH26OmetaG_FD_160107 | JGI IMG/M metagenome (GOLD analysis project Ga0210385, IMG submission 160107) | Forest soil microbial communities from Barre Woods Harvard Forest LTER site, Petersham, Massachusetts, United States - Inc-BW-H-26-O ... | reverse complement strand
AGTCGAGGTCGGGCTTTGAGACGGCGATTCCGGTGCACGGCGGCTACCAGCGCTTCGAGGTCCAGGCGCTCGACGCCAAGGGCACCGTGATCGGAACCTCGAAGGCCTTCGGGCTGACCGGGTGAGAGGCGGGGCGTTGGCGACGACCCCGAAACAGAAGGGCATCAGTCGGCGCGAGTTCCTCCCAAAGGCGGCAGGGGTCGCCGCGGTCGGCGCCGCCGGCGTGATCGGCTACGAGCTCGCGCCGAGCGGCAGCTCCGCGCCTCCGAAGCCGGCCCCGGCGCCCGCGCCGGCAGCGACGCCCACGGCCGGCTCGTCGCAGGTGCGGACGTTCGTGACCCGCCCGGACCTCCGTCCGCCCGCGGTCACCGTCACCCCCGTCGGGAGCCTCTCGAGCCAATCGAGCACGCCGCCGTACATCTTCGTCGCCCCGACGAACTACGTGCCCGACGCCCCTGCGCAGCAGGGCCTGATGATCCTCGACCGCCAGGGGCGGCTGGTCTGGTTCTCTCCGATGACGGCCGGCAAGCCGTTTGACTTCAATACCCAGTTTGACCAGGGCAAGCCGGTCCTCACGTGGTGGCAGGGCAAGGTAACCGGCGCTCACGGCCTCGGCGTCGGGGAAATCGCCGACGGCTCATACAAGACGATCGCGAACGTCAAGGCGGGTGACGGCCTCCAGACTGACCTGCACGAGCTCAACCTGACCTCGTCGGGCACGGCGCTGATCACCGCCTACGAGACCACGACGGCCGATTTGTCACAAGTGGGCCAGAAGCGCACCGGCAAGGTGTTCGTCGGCCACGCCCAGGAGATCGACCTCAAGACCGGCAAAGTCCTGTTCGACTGGCGCAGCCTGGACCATGTACCGCTCGACGAGAGTTTCCAGAACCCGCCCGCGAACCCGAAGGCGACGTTTGACTACTTCCACATCAACTCGGTCGCCGAGATGGACGACGGCAACCTGCTGATCTCGGGTCGTAACACTTGGACGTTGTACAAGGTCGACCGTTCCAGCGGCAAGATCATCTGGCGCCTGAACGGCAAGCGCTCGAATTTCAGCCTCTCGAGTGCGGCGAAGTTCTACTGGCAGCACCATGCGCGGCAGAACGGCGCCAACGGCCTGACGGTGTTCGACAACGCGGGACCCAAGAAGGAACGCCAATCGCGCGGCCTGTCACTGTCAGTTGACACGAGCGCGATGCACGTCGATCTCACGCAGGCATACATCCACCCGGCGCGCTTTCTCTCTAACACGCTCGGGAGCGTCCAGGTGCTCGACGACGGGAGGGTGTTCGTCGGCTGGGGTGACCAGCCGTACTTCTCCGAGTTCGCCCCGGACGGCACCCTGCTGCTCACCGGCCAGCTCCCGATCGGCGTCCGGTCCTATCGCACGTTTGCGGCCAACTGGGTCGGGCAGCCGGCCGAGCCTCCGCAGGTCGTCGCCAAGGCCAATCCGGCGAGTGGCTTCGTCGTCTGGGCGAGCTGGAACGGGGCGACCGAGATCGATAGCTGGACCGTTCTCGCAGGGCCCGACAAGACGTCGCTGACGCCGGTCGGCTCGCAGCCGTGGGGAGGCTTCGAGACGCCGATCGCCGTCAACTCGACCGGCCCCTATTTCGCGGTCGTCGCGGTCGACCGCAGCGGAAAGGAGCTTGGACGCTCGGCGGTCGTATAGGCCGCTGGCGTTGACAGGTCATGCAAGTGAAAGTGCACAAACTGCAGGGCGCTTCTGGAGACACTCTGGGGGGTTGACGATGGAACGCAGCAGCAACGTGACATGGCAGCAAGGAAACATCTCTCGCGCACAGCGGTGGCAGTCACTCGGAGCACGGGGTGCGACCGTCTGGCTCACCGGGCTGCCGGCGTCGGGCAAGTCGACGATCGGTGCCGGGCTCGAAGAGCGCCTCGTATCGGCGGGTCGGTTCGCCTATCTGCTTGACGGCGACAACCTGCGACACGGCATCTGCGGAGACCTCGGCTTCAGCGAGTCAGATCGGGCCGCCAACATGGTGCGTGTCGGCGAGCTCGCGCGTCTGTTCGCCGACGCCGGTGCGATCGCGATCGTCGCGCTCGTATCACCGGTGGACTGCGCGCGGGCTGAGGTTCGCGAGCGCCACGAGCGCTGCGGACTGCGCTTCGTCGAGGTGTTCGTCGACACGCCGCTCGAGGTGTGTAAGGCCCGCGACCCGAAGTCGCTCTACAGCCGGGCGCAAGCGGGCGAGATTCACGGTTTCACCGGCGTCGACGCGCCATACGAGCCGCCCAGGAGGGCCGACCTGACGTTGACCCATGAGATGACCGTGCCGTGCGCGGTCGCCGCCGTGCTGGAGTTGCTCGACGGTTCCAACGGCTCCAACGGCTCCAGGGATCACGTGGGGCGCGTGGGGCACGAACGATTTCAAGAGGCTGCCGCAGCTCGCCCGGGTGGCATCCGCCTAATCCACGAACAGAACGGAGCAAGCAGATGAAATTGATCGGAGCCGGCTTGCCGCGTACCGGCACGCTGTCGCAGAAGATCGCACTCGAGATGCTGGGTCTTGCGCCCTGCTACCACATGGTCAATGTGCTTGGGGAGCTCGACGAGACCGAGCGTTGGCGCAAGGTGCTGCACCAGGAGCTGCCGATCGATGAGGTGCTCGGCGACTTCGAGGCGACCGTCGACTGGCCCGGATCGTTCTTCACCAAGGACCTGATCAAGGTTTACCCCGACGCCAAGGTGCTGCTCAGCGTCCGCAGCGGCGACTCGTGGGCGCGCAGCATGCGCGACACGATCTGGGGCGTCCTCTATGGAGACATGTTCATCCGTCACATATCGGATGCGTGGCGCGACATCGACCCCAAGTGGGACTCCTACATGTCGCTGATGGACCAGATGTGGAACGCCAGCGGCCTGATGGAAGACGAGAGCACGACCGCCGAGTACATGAGCGATGCGATGGAGCGCTACAACGAAGGGGTAAAGGAGATCGTGCCCGCCGAGCGGCTGCTGGTCTGGTCGGTGGCCGACGGTTGGGAGCCGCTGTGCGAGTTCCTGGACGTGCCGGTCCCCGACCAGCCTTTCCCGGCCGTCAACGACTCAAAGCAGTTCGGCGAGCGGATCGCCGACGGCGCGCTGCTGGCGATCCAGCGTTACCGCGCTGAGGACGCCGACCAGGAGCCGCTCCCGACGGCGACGTGATCGCCGGTCGGGCAACTCCGAGCGCCTGACCCCAACTCGTGGGCTCGCCCGTAGGAGGCGGGCCCGCGAGCCGGCGCCCGGCCCGACGCGCGCTCAGGCCGCGATCGTCTTGCTCCGGGCGAGTTGGCCGCCGAAGCGGTCGAGCGCGATCACGGCCACGTAGCCGTCAGAGGTACCGAGGGCGATCGCGGTCTCAAAGCCGGTCCGTGGGGCGGTTCCCGCGGGGGTCATGGTGTGGGGATGCCCGCCCAGCAGGATCTGCCAGTACGCGGTCTCGGTGGAGCCGTTCCAACTCGCGTAGAGCGTTCGCTCCCCGGTTCGCGGCCTGCGGTGGACGGCGAGCGCGGGCGCCGACGCCGGGGTTCCGAGCCATGGCTGGCGAAAGCCGCGGTAGGAGAGCTGCCCGGGCACGAGCCGCAGGTCGGCCGTCGCCCGCCCGTCGGGGGTGAACTCGCTGATGAACGGCTCCGCCCCCCAGCCGACGATAACGTGCCCGTTGGAGAGGATCTCGACGCTGCCCATCGACGACGCGAGCAGCGGATTGGGATGGCGATAGGCGTGCGTCAGGCGCACGGTCCGGCGGCGCTCGTCGACGGCGAGCCTCAGCGCCCGTGACTCAGTCGCGGTCCGGATCGGGCCATCGGAGCCGTTGTCGAACAGCGTCAAGACTCCGGGCAGCTGATTGCGAGCGTCGTGCTGCCAGGAGAACCGAGCGGCTGGCGGGAGGGCGAAGTCGGTGCGCTTGCCGCCGAGGCGCCAGATCACCGCTCCCGAGCGACGATCGACCTTGTACAACGCCCACGTGTTACGCGCCGAGAGCAGCAGATGGCCGTCGGGCAGGCGCTGGATCGAGTTCACGTGCAGGTAATCGACGACACCGCCCGGCGCGCGGTAGCTCTCGGCGATCGGCACGTGATCGAGCCCGCGCCACTCCAACACGAGGCGGCCGGTCCGTACGTCGATCTCCTGGACGATCGACTCGTACACGGTCCCATGCTGAGGGCCGCCGATCGCGCTGACGTCGGCGTGGACAATCGGTGGACGGCAGGTGACGAGCGCCGTGCCTTCGGGCGTGAGCAGGAACTCGTGCAGATCGACGGTGTGGCCACCGACGGCCCGGATCCGGGCAATCTCGCGGTAGGCGCGGTCGACGATCACGCCCTCGCCACGCCCGTAGCCCTGTTTGTCGACCACGCCCTCCCACCAGGTCAGGACCGGCTCGCCTTGGTATTGCTGGACGCGGACGTTGGTTGCCCACCGGACGACCGGGCGGAAGAAGACCGGTTGCCCGTGGGAGTCGACGATCAGCGGCCCGCCCTGCGCCCCGTGGACTGCCTTCGGGCCCAGGAACAGGTGGCTCCCAGACCCGAATGACCCGGCGACCGACGCGGCGGCAGGGCGGAGGTCAGGTCGCGAACGGAATACGTGGATCGCGTTATTCGGTGCCTGGATCTGAGGACCGCCGACGAGCAGCGATTCCGAGCTGCTCAGCAGGCGCGACCCGTCGAGTGCCCAGACGCCCACCGCGGCCACGCCGGCGACCTTCAGGAGCTGGCGCCGCGAAAGTCGCGACTCGGGGCTATGTCCGTCTACTGACATCGGGTCCGATCGTATTCGCGCGCCAGCCGGCCCTTAGCCCCCCGGGCATGCGCGAGCGCGGCCATGGCTGTCGGCCACGCCTCCGGCGGCGGGATTCTCGATCCCCTACTCCTACCGCGCTGACGAGAACGCAAACTAGCTAGGGCAAATCGCAGGCGGGCGCGAGTTGCCTCGGGTGCCAACCCAGGGCGCACCGCGCCGGCTGCGAGTCTCGTGGGTATATCGAACGGGTGTGTGCATCTGCGCTTGCCCCGCGGACTTCAGGTCGCCGATCGGGATGGTGCGCTCATTCCCGAGACATGGCGCGCATCGCCGGGCGGCGCCTACCCGAGCGCGAGCGAGCCTGTCTTTGTGACGTTTTCGATCCAGAAGGTGTCCAGACCACAGGTCGAGATGGTAGTCCATGCCCAAGCGCGACCCGGCGATCACGTCTAGGCTCCGACGCATGACGAGGGTCTCGTCCAACGTCGCCGACCTCGTCGGTCGTACCCCGGTGGTGGTACTCGACCGGATGACGCGCGGGCACGACGTCGAGCTGTTCGCCAAGCTCGAGGCGTTCAATCCGGGCGGCAGCGTCAAGGACCGGATCGGCGTCGCGATGATCGAGGCCGCTGAGCGCGAGGGCCGGATCGAGCCCGGGCGCACGACGATCGTCGAGGCGACCAGCGGCAACACCGGGATCGCGCTCGCGTTCGTCTGCGCGGCGAAGGGCTACGAGCTGATCCTCACGCTGCCCCAGGGGATGAGTCGCGAGCGCGAGGGACTTCTGCGTCTCTACGGAGCGCGGGTCGAGGTGACCGAGTCACTCGGCGGCATGACCGAAGCCGTCGAGGCGGCGAGGGAGCTCGCGGCGCGCGATGACGCCTTCCTCCCCGACCAATTCTCGAACCCCGCCAACCCGGGGATCCACCGCCGAACCACCGGACCGGAGCTGCTCGAGGCGCTCGACGGTCGGATCGACGTGTTCGTCGCGGGCGTCGGGACCGGCGGCACCGTGACCGGGGTGGGGGAGGTGCTCAAGGAGCACAACCCCGAATGCCGCGTGGTGGCGGTCGAGCCGCGCAGCTCGGCGGTCCTGTCGGGCGGTCGCCCAGGACCGCACAAGATCCAGGGGATCGGCGCCGGGTTCATCCCGCAGGTGCTTAATCGCGAGCTGCTCGACGAGGTGATCGCGGTCGATGACGAGGACGCGATCAAGACCGCTCGCCAGCTCGCACAACGCGAGGGCGTGCTGGCGGGAATCTCATGCGGCGCCGCGGTCTGGGCGTCGCTCGAGATCGCCGCGCGGCCCGAGTCACGCGGCGCGCGGATCGCGACGATTTTGCCGGACTCGGGCGAGCGGTACGTCTCGACCCCGTTCTTCGCGCCATGAGGGCCTCGGCCTGGAAGTCGCGACGTCCGTTCATCGTCGCGTGACGGGCCGAGCGCCCGGCCTCGGTAGGCTTCTGTCGATGCTCGGGCTAGGCCTGATCCGGCGGACGGTCGCGGAGATCGGGCGCGATGTTTCGACGGCTCGGACACGAGACCCAGCCGCCCGCGAAGTCGGGTCACTCGAGGTCCTCGTCGCGTGGCCCGGCGTTCACGCGGTGCTGGCGCATCGCCTCGCCCATGCGCTGCACGAAGGCGGTACGCCGCTGCTGCCACGTCTGATCGCGGCCGCCGCCCGCTCGATCACCGGAATCGAAATCCATCCGGCGGCCGAGATCGGCGATGGCTTCTTCATCGACCACGGGATGGGCGTGGTGATCGGCGAGACGGCGCAGATCGGCGACGACGTCACGCTCTATCAGGGCGTGACGCTCGGCGGCACGGGCTTTCAGACCGGCAAGCGCCACCCGACGATCCAGGACAACGTGACGATCGGCTCGGGGGCCAAGCTGCTCGGACCGATCATGGTCGGCCACGGAGCGAAGATCGGCGCCAACACGGTGGTGATCCACGACGTGCCTCCGAACTCGACGGTAGTCGGCAATCCCGGCCATCCGGTCCGGATCGAGGGGCGCAAGCCCGAGGGGCCCGACGCGGACTGGATCCACCTCCCCGATCCCGTGGCGGACGCCATCAAAGGCCTGTCGGCGCGGATCGCTGCGCTCGAGAAGGCCGAAGCACAGCAGCGTCCGCCTGGAGCTGAGGTGCGCCCGCTGCGACGCGCGGCCGGCGGGGCGGCCGAGCCCGACGGGCGTGCCAACCCGTCAGTCGGGCCGAGTCCCGCCGGCGGCTAGCGCGCTCGTCTGCAGGTGCGCCCGCGCCACCGCGGCGACCTCCTCGGCCTGAGCCTGCCCCAACACCGGGCTGATCGGGATCGCGAGGTTGGACGCTGACGCGGCCTCGGTCGCCGGTAGCGGCGTCCCGGGCGCGAACTCGCGCATTGCCGGCTGCTCGTGGGTGGCTGCCCGGTAGTAGCTGCGAGCCTCGATCCCGCGCTCAGCGAGCGCCGCGGCGAGTGAGTCGGGATCGGGTGTCCGCACGACGAACAGATGCCAGGCCGGGTCAGCGCCGGCCGTCGGCCGCGGCAGCGCTACGAGCTCACCCAGGCCGGCGCGCCGGTAGTGGTCAGCGGCGGCCCGCCGGCCATCGGACCAGTCGTCGAGATGGGGGAGCTGCACGCGCAGGATCGCCGCCTGGAGCGCGTCCAGACGCGAGTTGTAGCCGACCTCGTCGAACGTGACCTTGTCCCGCGAACCATGAAAGCGCAGGCTCCGCACCCGTTGCGCGAGTGCGGGATCTGACGTCGTGACCGCGCCACCGTCGCCGAACGCGCCGAGGTTCTTTGAGGGGTAGAAGCTGAAGGTCGCGAGCTTTCCGAGCGAGCCCGGCCGGCCGGCCGCGGCCTTGCTCCCGAGTGACTGGGCCGCGTCCTCGATCACCGGAACGCCGAGCGCCTCGATCTCGGCGATCGGGGCGACGTTTCCGAACAGGTGGACGGCGATCACCGCCTTGGTCTTCGGCGTCAGCGCGGCCGCGACCGTCTCGGGCGTTACGCAGAACGTGTCGGGATCGATGTCGCAGAACACCGGCCGAGCGCCGGTCGGCGGGATCGCCTCGGCACTCGCGTAGAAGGTGAACGACGGGACGACGACCTCGTCGCCCGGGCCTACGTCGAGCGCGCGCAGCGCGATCGTGATCGCGTCCGTCCCGTTGCCCACACCGATCGCGTGCGAGGTGCCGACGTACTCCGCGAGCTCGCGCTCGAAAGCCTCGACCTCCGGTCCGAGCACGAACACGCCCGAGTCCAGCACGCCCAGAACTGCCGTTCGCAGCTCATCGCGCAGCGGCTCGAGGCCCGTGGACGTGTCGAACAGAGGAATCACTAGGCGTTCGGATCAGCGCCGGCGCCGAGTGACAACTCCGAGTCGTCGTAGTCTGGCCGAGCACGCGCCTCCGGGTCGGGCAAGTTATAGGACGCCCGGACCAGGTACAGCGGTCGTCCCTTCACCTCGTCGTAGATGCGCCCGACGTACTCGCCGATGATCCCGATCGCGATCAGCTCGATCCCGCCGAGCAGCAGCACGACGATCGTCAGCGCGCTGAACCCCGGCAGGTAGGAGCCGAGTATCCGCAGGACGACCACGACCGGGATCGCGATGAACGCGAGCGTCGAGATCATGAAGCCGAGCAGCGTCGCGAGCTGGAGCGGGCGGTGCGAGAACGAGAAGATCGCGTCGAGCGAGAAGCGCAGCATCTTCGACACCGTGTACTTCGTCTCGCCCGCATACCTGGCATCGCGTTCGTACGGGACCGCGGTCTGCGTGTAACCGACCCAGACGGTCATCCCGCGCAGGAACCGGTTGCGTTCGCGCATCGACAGCAGCGCATCGAGCGCTCGGCGATCGAGCAGCCTGAAGTCGCCCGAGTTGTGCTGGAGCTCGACCTGGGCGAGCTTGTCGAAGAGGGCGTAGAACCACCGCGCCGTGCTGAGCTTGAAGCGCGACTCGCCCGCCCGGTGCTCGCGCACGGCGTAGACGACGTCACAGCCCGCCCGCCAGTGGTCGAGCATCTTCGGGATCAGCTCGGGTGGATCCTGGAGGTCGGCGTCGAGCATCACGACCGCGTCGCCCTGGGCGTGGTCGAGCCCGGCGGTCAGCGCTGTCTGGTGGCCGAAGTTGCGTGACAGCTGCACGACGCGCACCCGCGCGTCACTGTCGGCGAGGCGCTGGAGCAGCATCGGCGAGCCGTCGCTGGAGCCGTCATCGACCAGCACAAGCTCGAACCGGAGCCCCTTCAGCGCCTTGCAGACACGCGCAACAAACTCCTCGATCGTCTCCTCTTCGTTGTAGACCGGCGCCACGACGCTGACCAGATCTGGTGACCGTGGCGAGATCGGGGGTAGGTCCGGGGTGACGGTCATGGCTCAATCGTAAGGGCCCATGGCCACTGGGCGTGGGCTACTTACTGCTTTCTTCGCCGCTCACAGACCGGGCAGCGAGATGCCGTGCGGAACGTAACCGAGCAGCTCGACACCCTGCACGACGCAGGTGATCACGAGCGCCGTCCGCAGTAGACGCCGATCGCTCGACAGCGCCGCGAACGGGAGCAGCCACGCCACGTACCACGGCAGCAACGAGCTGGCAGCTACGAGCATCGCCGCGGTTGCCCAGCCTGCCCCGTCGATCCAATCCATCTGGCCCCGCCACACGCGACGCACAAGCCACACGAACACGACCACGAATGCCCCCGCCAGCACGTAGGAGACGACATGGCCGGCGGTGACCATGCCGAGCCGGGTCGACAGCGCGCCGGGGATGCTGTGCCAGTCACCCTCCCGCTGACTACGCCCGATCGTCGACAGGACGTTCACGACGCCCGGGCCGAACATCGCCAGCGTCAGGGACCCGAGCGCGGCGAACGCGGCGCCCGCGCCGATCAGGAGATCCCGGCGCCCGCGGCCGCGCCGCGGACCCCCGGCCGCGATCGCGAACGGAAGCAGGATCCCTGCCGTCAGCTTGATCCCGATCGCCAGCACGGCCAGCGCTCCGCCAAGCCGCTCGCGCGAGCGCAGGATCGCGTACACCGCGGCGACCATCGCGAGCAGCATCAGCAGGTCGTTGTGGCCGCCACCGACCCCGTAGAGCACCAGCAGTGGGTTGAGTCCAACCAGGACCGCGGCCCGGACCGGGTTCACGCCGCGCAGTCGCGCCGCGTTGAAGACCAACGCCACGATCCCGAGACTCGAGACGGTCGCGATCGACTTGTACACCAGAACGCTCGCTCCGATCGCGAGCGGGGCGAGGAGGTAGCTGAAGGCCGTGAATCCGGGGCCGTAGACGCTCGGGATGTTGAACCACTTCGACCCCACGTACGGGAATACGGGATCGCCGATACCCAGGGCGTGCGGACCGCTGATGTACGGGTTGATCCCGAACAGATCCCCCATCCTGGCGTACGCCTGGTAGCTGAAGATGTCGGTCGAGACCAGCGGCGGTGCGAGCAGCACGAACGCGTTCAGAGCCGCGATCGCCATCAGCACGGTACGCGTGGACACCTCCCCGGCGAGCAGGACGGCACCGACGTAGCAACTCGTCATCAGGATGAAGACGGCGATCGTGCCGCCGGAGTGCAAGTCGAGCCCCGCGCCGCCGAACGCTCCGGCGAGCATCGGCGGCGCCGGGCGGATCGATAAGGGGAGCAGCGTCTGCGTGTTTGCGGCCGAGATCGCGATCGCGAGTCCGCTGCCGAGCAGACCGGCGATCGCGAGCAGCGCGCGCCTGCTGCTCGCCGACGGTGCCGCGCGCGCATCAAGGCTCGGCGCACGCGTGAGGTCAACGCCCGCGCTCTGGGGTGTGGCGCCCAGGGGGCCGCGGACGCTCATCGCGTACAGAATGCCCGCGCGCAGACCGGGGG
>Ga0210385_10002711_pt1 | contig 10621 bp, 10 predicted proteins | sample IncBWH26OmetaG_FD_160107 | JGI IMG/M metagenome (GOLD analysis project Ga0210385, IMG submission 160107) | Forest soil microbial communities from Barre Woods Harvard Forest LTER site, Petersham, Massachusetts, United States - Inc-BW-H-26-O ... | reverse complement strand
GTTTGCAACCGCCCGCGGCGTCTCGGGTTTTGTCGCCGGCGATCTCGGCATGGGACACGCGGTGCTGCCGGCGCCGCAGCTCGCGGCGGCGCGCGAGTTCTATCAACGGCTGGGGTTTGCCGACAGCGACGAGATGTGGCTCGCGATGAGTCCGAATCCGCAGGATCCCAAACTCGGCATCCACTTCCTGCACGCCGCCAATCCGCGCCATCACAGTCTGGCGCTGATGGGTGCGCCGGTGCCCTCGGGCTGTGTGCACATCATGCTCGAAGCGCGCTCGCTCGATGATGTGGGCTACGCACTCGACCGCTGCATGGCGCATGGTGCCCACATCTCCTCGACGCTCGGTAAGCATTCCAACGACTTCATGGTGTCGTTCTACGTACAGACTCCGGGCGGCTTCGATCTTGAATTCGGCTGCCACGGGCTGCAGCCCGACTGGAACACCTGGGTGCCGACGCACAGTGCCATTGGCGATCTGTGGGGACATCGCTGGTCACCGCCGCCTTCCTGAAGCGCAGCCATGCTGGATAAGACTGTCACCGCCGCCGCTGTGGTCAGCGCCCTGCGGGACGGTATGACCGTGGGCATCGGCGGCTGGGGTCCGCGGCGCAAGCCGATGGCACTGGTGCGCGAGATGCTGCGCTCACCGCTCAGGGATCTGACGGTGGTCGCCTACGGCGGACCCGATGTGGGCATGCTGTGTGCCGCCGGCAAGGTGCGCAAGCTCATCTACGGGTTCGTCTCGCTCGATGCGATTGCGGTGGAACCCTGGTTCCGCCGCGCGCGCGAAGCCGGCGCCTTCGAGGCGCGCGAGCTGGACGAGGGCCTGCTGCAGTGGGGCCTGCGCGCCGCTGCCATGCGTCTGCCGTTCCTGCCGACGCCGGTGGGCCTGGCGAGTGATGTGCTGCGCATGAACCCTGACTTCCGCACCGTGCGCTCGCCCTACGAGGACGCGCAACTGCTGCTGGCGATGCCGGCACTGAAGCTCGATGCGGCGCTCATCCACGTCGATCGCGCTGACCGCCTCGGCAACGTGCAGACACTGGGTCCCGACCCGTATTTCGACGAGCTGTTCGCGCGCGCGGCGACGCGCTGCTACGCGAGCTGTGAAGAGCTGGTGGAGCGCCTCGACGCCGCGCACAGCGCCGATGCGCGCTGCAATCTGGTCGAGCGCAGCTTCATCAGCGGCGTGGTGCCGGCGCGCTTCGGCGCCCACCCCACCTCCAACCCGCCGGCCTATGGCTGGGACCTGGAGCATTTGCAGAGCTACAGCGCGCTGGCCGCGCAGGCGGACGGTTGGGCGCGCTACCAAGAAGAGCAGCTCGCCGGCGGCGAGGCGGAGTATCTGCGGCGCGCTGGCGGTGCGGCACGGCTGGCAGCGCTGCCGCTGCCGGTGTTCTGACACCGATGAGCGCCCCGTTCACACTCGCCGAGCTGCTCATCGTCGCCGCCTCCGAGGCCTGGCGCGGCAACGGCGAGGTGCTGGCTTCCGGGATCGGCGTCATCCCGCGCCTGGCAGCCAGCCTGGCGAAACTCACCCATTCGCCGGAACTGCTGCTGACTGATGCCGAGGCATTTCTGGTCGAGGAGCCGGTGCCACTCGGGGCGCGCGGTGAGTTTCGGCCGAAGTTCTCCGGTTACATGCCCTTTGCGCGCGTGTTCGACTGTGTTTGGGGCGGCCGCCGCCATGCCATGATCGGTCCGATACAGATCGACCGCTACGGCCAGACCAACCTATCCGCCATCGGCGATGCGCGACGGCCCAAGGTGCAGATGCTCGGCATGCGCGGCTTGCCCGGCAACAGCATCAGTCACGCAAACTCGATGTTCGTGGCTAATCACAGCCCGCGCGTGTTCGTGCCCGGCGAGGTCGACATCGTCGGCGGCGTCGGCTACAACCCGGCACGCTGGCCGCCCGGGGCGAGCCACGCCCACCTCGATCTGCGCCTGATTGTCACCGACCTGTGCGTGCTCGACTTCGGCGGTGAGCAGCACGCCATCCGCGTGCGCTCGCTCCATCCGGGAGTCACGCACGAGGTGGTGCAGCAAGCCACCGGCTTTCCACTGGCGGCCGCAGCGCACACGGCGGTGACGGCAGCGCCGAGCGCCGAGCAGCTCGCGCTGATTCGGCGCCTCGATCCGCACGATCTGCGCGCGAGCGTGCTGAAGGGCAACCCCGCAGGCGATGCGCCCCGGCCGGCGGCGCGTGCCCCATGAACGACCCGCTCGACACCGCGCTGTGTCGCCGGCTGGGATGCCGTTTTCCGATCATCCAGACCGCCATGGGCTGGGTGGCACGGCCAGAGCTGGTCGCCGCCTCCTGCAACGCCGGCGGCTTCGGTTTTCTCGCCGCGGCGGTCATGCGTGCCGATGAGGTTGGCGCAGCCATCGCGCGCGTGCGCGCGTTGACTGCGCAGCCCTTCGGCGTCAATTTCCACATGTTTCAACCCGGCGCCGAGCGCATCGTCGACATCCTGATCGCCGAGAAGGTCACCGCGGTGAGCTTCGGACGCGGACCCGATAAGCGCATGATCGCGCGCTTCCGCGACGCCGGCATCGCCTGCGTGCCCACCGTGGGCGCGCTCAAGCATGCCCGCAAGATGGTCGAGCTCGGAGTCGACATGCTGGTGGTGCAGGGTGGCGAGGGCGGTGGCCATACCGGCTCGGTGGCGAGCACCGTGCTGCTGCCGCAGGTGCTGGATGCCGTGCAGGTTCCCGTCATCGCCGCCGGCGGCTTTGCCGATGGCCGCGGACTGGCCGCAGCACTCGCCTACGGTGCGCAGGGCATCGCCATGGGGACGCGTTTTCTGATGACGCGCGACTGCCCGGTCCCGCAGGTCACCAAGGAGCGCTACACGCGCGCTTCCACCGACGACATCCTGGTCACCACCAAGATCGATGGCATTCCGCAGCGCATGATCCGCAACGAGACCCTGGCACGCATCGAGCGCGCGGGCCGCGCGCGCATGCTGCTGCTGGCGCTCTCCAGCGCCTGGCAGATGAAGCGCCTCACCGGCGCCCACATCGGCGAGCTGCTGGGCGCGGCGCGCCGCATGGGACACGCGAGCGAGCTCAGCTTCGGTCAGGCGCTGATGGCGGCCATTGCACCGGTGATGTTCCAGCGCTCGATGCTGGCCGGTCAGCCGCAGCAGGGACTATTGGCGACTGGGCTCGTGGCCGGACGGCTGGCCGACCTGCCGAGCTGCGAGGAACTGATCAGCAACATTGTCGGCGAGGCGCGCGGCCGGCTGCGGCAGCTCGCCACCGGTAGCGTCGCAGGCGATGCCGTCGGCGCAGGCAACTACGGGAGCTAGCGTGGCGATCCGCACTGACATCCATCAACACGTGGCGGAGGTGATCCTCGATCACCCGCCGGTGAACGCGCTCGACAGCAAGGCCTGGAACGAACTCGCTGAGGTGATCGCCGACGTCGGCGCGCAACCCGAGGTGCGCTGCCTGCTGATGCGCGGCGAGGGCCGCGGCTTCTGCGCCGGGGTCGACATCAAGGAAATGCAACAGCACCCCGGGCGTATTGTCGAGCTCAACCGCGGCAACTTCCTGACGTTCCGCGCGGTGCGCCTGTGCCCGGTGCCGGTGGTGACGGCGGTGCACTCTTTTGTGATCGGCGGCGGCATCGGCATCTGCGGGGCGAGCGACGTCATCATCGCCGCCGAGGACGCTTATTTCTCGCTGCCGGAGATCGATCGCGGCGCCATGGGCGGCGCTTCGCACCTGTCGCGCATGCTGCCGCTACACAAGGTGCGCGCCGCCTTCTTCACCGGCGGACGCATTACCGCTGCGGAGGCCTACCGGCTCGGGGCCATCGAGCGCCTGGTACCGCCGAAGAAGCTGCTCAAGGAGGCGCGCGCGTTTGCCGGCCTGATTGCCGCCAAGAGCCGCCGTGCGCTGACGCTCGCCAAGGAGGCGCTGAACGGTTTGGAGTCACGCGACGTCGACCACGGCTATCGCTTCGAGCAGGGTTTCACCCTCGAGATGTATCTGCACGCGGACTCGCAGAAGGCGCGCGATGCATTCGTCAAGTCCAAGGGTCGGGCGAAGTTCTGAGCACGGTGGCCATCGGTGGCGTTGGAATTTAACTTCACACCCGCCCAGCAGCACTTCCGGGCAGAAGCGCGCGCCTGGCTGCGTGCCCACGTGCCGGCAACGCCGCTGGCAACGCTGGAAGGTGCCGCAGGCTTTGCCCAGCACCGCGAATGGGAGCGCACGCTCGCCGGCGGTCAGTGGGGGATGGTGACCTGGCCGCAGCAGTACGGCGGCCGCGGCGCGAACCTGATCGAGTGGCTGATCTTCGAGGAAGAGTACTACCGTGCGCGCGCCCCGCTACGCGTTAACCAGAACGGCATCTTCCTGCTCGGACCGACCCTGATGGAGTTCGGCACCGCGGCGCAGCGCGCGCGTTACCTGCCGAAAATGGCTGCCGGGGAGGAGATCTGGGCGCAGGCCTGGTCGGAACCGCAGGCGGGTTCTGATCTGGCGGCGCTGCGCGCGACCGCAGTGCGCGAGGGTGACAGCTACGTGCTGCGCGGGCACAAGATCTGGTCCTCGCGCGCAGCCTTTGCCGACTGGTGTTTCGGCATTTTCCGCAGCGACCCTGGCGCCGAGCGGCACCACGGACTGACATTCATCCTGGTGCCACTCAGACATCCGGGCGTGCGGGTGCGCGGGATCCGCCAGATCCACGGCGAGCCCGGCTTTGCGGAGATCTTCTTCGAAGACGCGCGCGTGCCGCTCGAGAACCGGCTCGGCGAGGAAGGTCAGGGCTGGCATATCGCCATGACCACGGCCGGCTTCGAACGCGGTCTGATGCTGCGCAGCCCGGCGCGCTTCCAGGTCGCAGCGCAGCGCCTGGTGGAGCTGTGGCGCCGCGAGCGCGAGCAAGCCGATCCTGCGCTGGCCGGCCAGGTGGCGCAGGCGTGGATGGACGCTGAGGCCTACGCGCTTGCGACCTACCGCACCGCGAGCCGCCTGATGGGCGGTGGCAGCATCGGCGTCGAAGCGAGCCTCAACAAGATTTTCTGGTCGGAACTGGATTTGAAACTACACCGCGCCGCGTTGAGTCTCTTGGGCGCACGTGCGGAACTGCAGCCGGCGGCGGCCGCAGCCGATGACGGCGGCTGGCTCGAGGGGTTCCTGTTCTCGCTCGCCGGACCGATCTACGCGGGCACCAACGAGATTCAGCGCAATCTCATCGCCGAGCGGCTCCTTGGACTGCCGCGCGGCTGAACGCCATGGATTTCACCTTCAGCACGGAACAGACCGAGATGGCGCAGGCCGCGCGCCGGCTGCTCGAAGACCTGTGCGCTCCGGCCGAGCTGCGCCGGGTATTCGATGCAGTCGATGAGCGCAGCGAGACACGCTGGCAGCGGCTCGCCGAGCTGGGTCTGTTCGCGGTGCTCGCACCGGAAACCGCCGGCGGCCTCGGCCTGAGTCCCTGTGACTTCGTGCTGCTCGCGCAGGAGAGCGGCCGTGCCGCTTTGCCGGAGCCGCTCGCCGAGCAGGCGGGTGTTGTGGTGCCGGCACTGAGCGAGTTGCCCGCGGGCGCTACGCTGCTGGGGCCTGCGGCCCAGGGACACAGCGGCGTCGCGGTCGTGCACGGGCACCATCCCTATGCGTTGCTGCCGCCGCGGCTGACGCACTGGCTGCTGTATCGCGCCGAAGGCGTGTACCTGGTCGAGGCGCGGCAGGTGCGCGCGCACGCCGTGGCCTCGATGGATGCCGGCCGGCGGCTGGCCCGTGCCGATATCACCCCGACGCCGGCACACTGTATTGCCACGGGCGATGCCGCGTGGCGCGCCGGTGTGCGCGCCCTCAACCGGGGGGCCCTCTATGCAGCCGCGCAGTGCCTGGGACTCACCGAGCGGCTGCTGGAGCTGGCGGTTGCTTACGCCAAGGAGCGCAGCCAGTTCGGCCGCGCCATCGGCTCCTACCAGGCCCTCAAGCACCAGCTGGCGGATGTGGCCGTGAAGCTCGAATTCGCCCGCCCGGTGGTCTACGCCGCCGCGGCGCGGCTGGCGCACACCGATGCGCGCACAATGGCGGCGGTATCGCATGCCAAGCTCGCGGCAGGGGACGCGGCAGAGCTGGCGGCACGGACCGCGTTACAGGTCCACGGCGCAATGGGTTATTCCTGGGAGGTCGACCTGCATTTCTTCATGAAGCGAGCCTGGGCGCTCGCCGGTGCCTGGGGTGACCGCAGCTTCCACGCGCGGCGGGTGCAGTCGCTGCTGACCGAGGGGGCATTTGCGCTCGGCGCAGATACGACCTTTGAATACGCCGCTGAGCCAGAAGGAAATCCGCCATGAGCAACGAGGCCTACATTATCGGTGCGGTGCGCACCCCGACCGGCAAGAAGAAGGGCAGCCTCGCCGGCGTGCACGCGGCCGATCTGGGTGCCCATGTGATCCGCGCGCTGCTGGAGCGCTGCGCAGTAGATCCGGCCCAGGTGGATGATGTGATCTTCGGCTGCGTCGACCAGATCGGTCCGCAGGCCGGCGACATCGCGCGCACCTGCTGGCTGGCGGCGGGCCTGCCTGATCACGTTCCCGGCACCACCGTTGATCGGCAGTGCGGCTCTGCCCAGCAGGCAGTGCACTTCGCCGCACAGGCGGTGATGAGTGGCACGCAGGATCTGGTGGTCGCCGGTGGCGTTCAGACCATGAACCAGATTCCCATCAGCGCGGCGATGTACGCCGGCAAGGCGTACGGCGTGTCCGATCCGTTCAGCGGCTCGCAGGGCTGGCGCGAGCGCTACGGTACCCAGGAGGTTTCCCAGTTCCGCTCTGCGGAGATGATCGCCGCCAAATGGGACATCAGCCGCCGCGAGATGGAGGAATTTGCGCTGGAGAGCAACCGCCGCGCCCTGGCGGCGATCGAGCGCGGCTATTTCCGCCGCGAGATCGCACCTCTCGCCGGCCTCGACCGTGATGAGACGCCGCGTCTCGGCACGACACTCGAGAAGATGGCAGCGCTCGAGCCGCTGGCACCGGGCGGGCGGATCACCGCGGCCGTCTCCAGCCAGATCGCCGATGGCTCGGCCGCGTTGCTCCTGGCCTCACAGAGCGCGGTGCAGCGCCTGAAGCTCAAACCGCGCGCGCGCATTCAGCACCTGAGCGTGCGTGGCGCTGATCCGCTCTGGATGCTGACAGCACCGATTCCGGCCACGCGCCACGCACTCGAGCGCAGCGGCCTGAAACTCGCCGACATCGACCTGATCGAAATCAACGAGGCGTTCGCTTCGGTGGTACTCGCCTGGCAGCGCGAGCTGGATGCCGACCCGGCGCGCATCAATGTCAACGGCGGCGCCATTGCGCTCGGCCATCCGCTGGGCGCGACCGGCGGCCGGCTGATGACGACGCTGTTGCACGAATTGGAACGGCGCGAGCAGCGCTACGGGCTGCAGACCATGTGCGAAGGCGGCGGTCAGGCCAACGTGACCATCATCGAGAGGCTGTGAATATGCCGGGACTGTGTGCAGGTCGCATCGTCATCGTGACCGGAGCCGGCCGCGGCCTCGGGCGCGCGTATGCGCTGGCGTTCGCACGCGAGGGTGCGCGTGTGCTGGTGAACGATCTCGGCACGACGCTCACCGGTGAAGGCCGTGATCTTGCCACCGCTCAGGCCGTGGTCGATGAGATCCGTGCCGCGGGCGGGGAGGCGGTGGCCAACGGTGATGACGTCTCTGAATGGGACGGTGCCGGGCGCATCGTGGCCGCAGCGCTCGCAGCCTTCGGCGGACTTGACGTGGTGGTCAACAACGCCGGCTTCGTGCGTGACCGCATGTTCGTGAGCGCCACCGTGGAGGAATGGGATGCCACGATGAAGGTGCATCTGCGCGGGCACTTCTGCGTCACGCGCCACGCGGTCGATTACTGGCGCGCCCGCGCCAAGGAAGGCAAGCCGGTGGACGCGCGCATCATCAACACCTCCTCGGGCGCGGGTCTGAACGGCAGCGTGGCGCAGAGCGCCTACTCGGCCGCCAAGGGCGGCATCGCCAGTCTCACCCTGGTACAGGCGGCCGAACTCAGACGCTATGGCATTACGGCGAACGCGCTGGCGCCCGCGGCGCGCACGCGCATGACCGAGCAGGCGTTTGCCGAGAAGATGCGCCGCCCGCCACAGGGATTCGACGTGCAGGACCCGGACAACATCGCGCCGACCGTGGTATGGCTCGGCAGTACTGAGTCGCGCGAGGTGAGCGGCTGCGTGTTCGAGCTGGAAGGCGGCAGGATCGGCATCGACGATGGCTGGAATGACGGCCCGCAGATCGAGCGCCAGGCGCGCTGGCAGCCGCGCGAGGTGGGTGCCGCCGTCAGCGCGCTGTTGGCGCAGCGCCGGCCGCAGAAGAAGGTCTACGGCACATGAGCGGGTCCGCCCCGCCGCGCTATCCCCCCGGGCGCCACCTGCTGGCCGACAAGACCGTGCTGGTCACGGCCGCGGCCGGCACCGGCATCGGCTTCGCGACCGCACGGCGTTGCCTGGAGGAGGGCGCGCGCGTGTTCGTCAGCGACTTCCACGAGCGCCGGCTCGGAGAGGCGGTGGAGCAGCTGCGCGCGCTGGCGCCTGAGGCGGTGGAGGCGAAGGTGTGCGACGTCACCCGCGAAGCGGACGTGCGCGCACTGGTCAGCCAGGCCGTGCGTGATTTCGGCCATATCGATGTGCTGGTCAACAACGCCGGCCTGGGCGGCTCCGCCTCGGTGGTGGCGATGACCGACGAGCAGTGGCACAAGGTACTGGACGTGTCACTGACCAGCGTTTTTCGCATGACGCGCGCCGTGCTGCCGCACATGTATGAACGCGGCAGCGGCGCGATCGTCAATAATGCCTCGGTGCTCGGCTGGCGCGCCCAGGCGCTGCAGGCGCACTACGCCGCCGCCAAGGCGGGCGTGATGGCGTTCACGCGCTGCGCGGCCATCGAGGCGGCCGAGCACGGCGTGCGTATCAATGCGGTGGCGCCCTCGATCGCGATGCACGCGTTCCTCAACCGGGTCACCTCCGATGAGCTGCTGGCCGAACTCAAGCGCCGCGAGGCGTTCGGGCGCACCGCCGAGACCTGGGAGGTGGCCAACGTCATCGTGTTTCTTGCCAGCGATTTGGCCAGCTACATGACCGGCGAGGTGATGTCGGTATCCAGTCAGCATCCCTGAAAGGCAACGGACAGGCGTATGACCGCAGTGTTTCATTCCGCGCAGGAGTACCGCGCGGCCGTCGGCCAGAAGTTCGGACCGACGGAGTGGCTGACGATCGAGCAGGCGCGGGTTGATGCCTTCGCCGCTGCCACCGGCGATCATCAGTGGATCCACGTCGACCGCGCGCGCGCGCAGAGCGGCCCATTCGGTGGCACTATCGCCCACGGCTTTCTGACCCTCGCGCTGGTCAATTATTTCCTGCCGCAGCTGGTGCGCGCTGAGGGCCTGAAGCTCGGCCTCAATTACGGCTGCGACCGGGTGCGCTTTCCGGGCGTGGTGAAGGTCGGTGCGCGCGTCCGCGGGCGGGCAGAGATTATCAGCGTTGAGGACGTGGGCGACGGCGCGGTGCAGGTGAAGATTCGTCTCACCGTGGAAGCCGAGGGCCAGGATAAACCGGTATGCGTGGCGGACACGCTCAGCCGGCTGTATTTCTGATTCAAGCAGGAGCGAATCGTGCGTGAAGCCGTCATTGTTTCCACCGCCCGCACGCCGATCGGCAAGGCGTTCCGCGGCGCCTTCAACGATACCGAGGCGCCGCTGTTGTCCGGCCATGCGGTGCGCGAGGCAGTGCGCCGCGCCGGCATCGACGGTGCGGAAGTCGAGGATTTGGTGCTGGGCTGCGCCACGCAGCAGGGTACGCAGGGATACAACATCGCGCGGCTGAGCGTGATCAGCGGCGGTCTGCCGGACAGCGTCGCCGGCATGACCATCGACCGTAAGTGCGCCTCCGGCCTGATGGCGATCGCCACCGCAGCCAAGCAGGTGGTCGAGGACGGTATGGCGGTGGTGGTGGCGGGGGGCGTCGAGTCCATCAGCCTCACGCAGAACAAGCACCTCAATACCTTTCGCGGCCAGTCCGAGGCGGTGCTGGCGCGCTCACCCAACATGTATATGGCGATGATCGAGACCGCTGAAGTGGTCGCGCGTCGCTACCACATCAGCCGCGAGGCGCAGGACGGCTACGCGCTGCAGAGCCAGCAACGCGTCGCGGCCGCCTATCAGGCCGGCCGCTTCGATGCCGAAATCGCGCCGCTCGAGAGTCGCAAAGTCGTGACCGACAAGGTGAGCGGGGCCACGCACACCGAGTCGGTGCGGCTGGAGCGCGATGAGGGTTACCGCGCCGACACGACGTTGGCCGGTCTCGCCAGCCTCGCACCGGTCTGGTCGGGCGGCAAGGTGATCGACAAAGGCGCCTTCATCACCGCCGGCAATGCCTCGCAGCTGTCCGACGGCGCCGCCGCCACGGTGCTGATGGAGGGCAAGCTCGCGCAGCAACGCGGGCTCGCGCCGCTCGGCGCCTACCGCGGCATGGCGGTCGCCGGCTGCGCGCCGGATGAGATGGGCATCGGCCCGGTGTTTGCCGTGCCCAAGCTGCTCGCGCGCCACGGGCTCAAGGTCGAAGACATTGGTCT
>Ga0210385_10002709_pt1 | contig 10625 bp, 6 predicted proteins | sample IncBWH26OmetaG_FD_160107 | JGI IMG/M metagenome (GOLD analysis project Ga0210385, IMG submission 160107) | Forest soil microbial communities from Barre Woods Harvard Forest LTER site, Petersham, Massachusetts, United States - Inc-BW-H-26-O ... | reverse complement strand
GTGTGTCTGCTACCCTTCAGCGCAAGCGCGGAAGTTTTATGCGCGCTCGGATCGGGCGCTTCTTCCTACGATGCGAAGGCCGACGAGCGTCCCACTGCCGATGCTATGCAACTGGCCGGCCGTATGAACGCAGCTCTCAAGCCAACTTGTACGCCGCAGTGCCCGCAGATCGCGATCTTCCGCAACGCCACAGCCGCCAATGCAATGCTGGTGTTTACCGACGATCAAGCCAAATTTGTGTACGCTCCGCAGTTCTTCACGGCGGTCTATGAGCGCTACGGAGATGGCGCTATCGTTGCGATCATCGCCCATCTGTACGGCCACGCCTTGGACGAAGTTCACCCGGCTAGCTGGATGAAGAGCGAATGGTCGCGAGAGCTGCGCGCCGATGCGTGGGCCGGGTGCGCGCTGGCCAAAAGCAATCTGAGTTCAAACGATCTGGCGGAGGCCTTGACCGCCGTTTCGAAGTATCCACCCACTGCGCAGGGAGCTCCACCGAGTTGGGGCCAGCGTCTGCCGGCTCTGCGGCTCGGGTACGTCCACTGCGGGGGCGATGCACCAAAGTTCGAGAGTGCAATTAGGTAACGGACGAAGCAAGTTGGTAGGCTTTTGCGTCTGAATCAATGGCGCACGGAGCTGCCGGGTCGGGTTCTTCGTCGAATACTTCGTCCACCTCTTCGGCAACCTCCGGCGGTCTGGCGATTCCCAGCTTCCTCAGTTTGCCGAGGAGAGTGGTGCGGGGTAGCCCCAGCTTGGCCGCCGCGCCTTGCGGTCCACCGAGAACCCAGCCGGTCTCACGCAGCGCCGCAATGATATGGGCCCTTTGAGCATCGGCGAGAGTTTGAACAGCTCCCGAACCGAAATCTTCCGCCGAGAGTTCGACCGCCGCAAGCTGCATTACCGGGCCAGCCGTTTTGATTACCGCTCGCTCCAGGCAGTTTTGCAGCTCCCGGATATTGCCGGGCCAGTGACGGTTCTTAAGACGCTCCAGCACCCCGTTTGAGACGCGGTTGATGGTCTTGCCCTGCCGTTTAGCGAACTTCTGAACAAAGTGTTCGACCAGCGCAGGGATATCCTCACGTCTCTCGCGCAAGGGAGGAAGAAGGATAGGGAAGACATTCAACCTGTAAAACAAGTCGGCGCGAAAGCACCGCTCTTGCACCATGCTCCAGAGATTCTGATTGGTGGCGGCGACGACGCGCACATTCACTTCCAGCGTACGCCCGCCACCCAGACGTTCAAACTGGTGCTCCTGCAACGCGCGAAGGAGCTTGGGCTGCAATTCCAGAGGGAGGTCACCAACCTCGTCGAGGAATAGGGTACCGCCATCGGCTGATTGAAACCGGCCGATACTTTGGGACACTGCGCCGGTGAAAGCGCCGCGCTCATGGCCAAAGAGTTCGCTCTCGATCAAGTCACGGGGGATGGCGGCACAATTCACCGCGACGAATGGGCTTTTCTGGCGCGGACTGGCCTCGTGAATCGCCCGCGCCACCACTTCTTTGCCGGTGCCCGTTTCGCCGCATACCAAGACCGTGGAGTCCGACGGCGCGACCATTTCAATGTCGTCAAGCACCGCCCGAAATAGCGGACTGAATCCAATCAAATCAGTGTTCGTCATTTGTGGCTCCTGGGTCTGCTCTCGCCGATCAGCTTAGGCGGCCTTCGACTGTTTTTGAAGAAATGCGAGAAGCTCCTGGTTAATCACATCCGCATGTGTAGTGCATAGCCCGTGAGGCGCGCCGGCAATCACCTTCAGAGTCCCGTTCTTGACGAGCTTGGCGCTCAGCCTTCCCGAATCGTCGATCGGCACGATCTGATCGGCGTCTCCCTGGATCACCAGCGTCGGGACGTCGATCTTCTTGAGATCTTCAGTTTGATCTGTTTCGGAGAACGCCTTGATGCAATCGTACGAACCAATGATCGAGGACTGCATTCCTTGCAGCCAGAATGTTTCGCGAATTCCCTCGGAAATCTTCGCCCCAGGTTTGTTGTAGCCGTAGAAGGGAAGGCTCAGATCCTTGTAAAACTGAGAACGGTCCTTGGCCACACCAGCTCGGATCACATCGAAGACCGACAGCGGCAGGCCGCCGGGATTCTTGTCCGTCTTCAGCATCAGCGGAGGAACCGAGGAAATCAGGACGACCCTGGCGACACGCTTTTGACCGTGCCGGGCGATGTAGCGGACCACCTCGCCGCCGCCGGTGGAATGACCGACCACGGTTGCATCCTTGATATCGAGATGGTTCATCAGTTCGGCCAGATCGTCCGCGTATTGATCCATGGTGTTGCCTTGCCAGGTCTGGCCGGAGCGTCCGTGGCCGCGACGATCATGGGCGATGACGCGATAGCCGCGCTGTCCGAGAAACAGCATTTGCGCATCCCAGGCATCGGCACTCAACGGCCATCCGTGCGAGAAGGTGACTACAGGCCCCGATCCCCAGTCCTTGTAGTAGATCGAGGTTCCATCTTTGGTAGTAAAGGTATTCATTTTGATTTCTCCTTAGGCTTAAACTGCGGCGGGAACGTACGGAAATGTTTTGGACGGCTTCGAGGGGACGGACTCCTTGCCGATCCCGAGACGTACCGGAGTATTCGCCGCAAGGGAGAACATGACATCCGGTGCGTTATCGATTAGGGAGCGGCCGTTCCACTCAGCGAAGCCGAACACCGCCGGCGTGCCGACTTCGTACGGGAGAATGTTGGGAAACAGCCGGTGCGCGATCTGCTCTCCGTACGCACACGGGTCTTCCGCCGTTCCAAACGCGGACACAACGCCGGCTATCGCCTTGGCGACGGCTGCGCCATGAGTTGCGAAATCGTCGGACGGGCATCCGGCATTCAGACGGTTGCCAAGATCTTCGTTATATTGCGTGAACAACGGAGGGAGCATCGGAAGGCCAACGCGGTTGATGGATCGCCATCCTCCCGCATCGGTGGCGAGTGTCGACACGGCCCATACTCCGATCTTGCGGCTCCTGCTTTTGCGATCGAGCAACTCCCGGTCGGGCACCTCAAGCACGATCGAATAGACCGTGTGGCCAGCGAAGAGGTTCTTCGCGCGCGCCGGATCCCACCCGGCCAGGTTCACGGTTGTGCCATCCTGAAACGCATGCCCGACGGCGTGAAGTACATCGGGCTCGATCCAGAACGGGTCGCCGGCTTGGCCCGCCCACACGCGCAGACCGGCCGTCGTGACAACCATGTCGCCCGTGGTTCCCTGAGCGACGACGGTGCCGGACGCATGCGGGTCGCGAGCATCAGCACCCGTGATACGCCGCACAACGTAGCGCTGGTTCCCATTGGAATCTCGCTCGTCGAAGGTAAGTCGGTATGTTAGATCTTCAACCGCATCGCCATCGACATCGACCTTAAATTCGTACATGCCTTCCGGATGGTAGCCAGGCGCGGGAATGGGGCCGAAGATCGAGTGGCAGACATCGATCACAAACACGGTGCCCGTCTCGCCGCGGAATACGTACAGGTCCGTGATGTCGAGGCGAATATCCTGCCGGGCGATCGGCGAATCAAGGTGATGGGACATGATCAATCTCTAGACCGATTGTGGGCCCAGTCCCGTCTTCGGCAAACATCGGATAGTTGGGACGTGGATTAGGTATATAGTCGGACGTCTAACCACCAAGATGGTGAGATCCGGAGTTACCACTATCGGGGGACAAGCTCGACTAGAGTTTTGGAAAATAGATGCGCTTCCGGCCGAAGAGCCGAGCGTCGATGGACCATGCGCCGGGCCCCACCATCGCCAAAATGGCGCCGAGGACGGCCTGCATGATGGGAACCCATGGACCGCCAGAAAGCGAGTCATGCGCCGACAAAGCGACCCACACCTTGACGACTGCTACGAGTCCTCCCGCCACTGGAGTCCACAGGCCGATCAGAAGAAGTATGCCTGCACCGGCTCCGATGAGCTGTAGGACGATGATCGTCAGCGGAGTTCCGGCGCGCAAACTCACGATAGCGGAAAAGACGATCGCGGAGCAGGTAAGCACCCGCAAGAGTAGCAGACCAACGCCGGGCCAGCCATTCGCGAACGTCGAAAAGAGACGTTGCAAAGGACAGCGTAAGGAATTCGTAAGGAAATTGGAACGCCTAAAACTGGGAACGGTCTATACCACTTTCGGGGGATCGCCAGCACGGCGCTCGCGTATCGCTAAAGTTCGAAGATTCCGCGTTTGAGCGCGAGCGTTACGGCATGGGTCCGGTCGTTGGCGCCGAGCTTGCTGAGTATATTGGTGACGTGGCTCTTGACCGTGTCCTCCGCGATGCAGAGCTGGGCGGCGATCTCTTTGTTCGCGTTCCCGGCCGCCACCAGCCGGAGGACATCGATCTCGCGTACGCTAAGTAAGTCCTCCGCGGCATGCTCAGCCAGTTCGGCGGCGACCTCCGGGGGGATTCGCTTCTGGCCGGAATGGACGGCACGGATGGTGTCCAGGAGTTCTCTTCGCACGTTCCCCTTCAATATGTAACCCCGCGCACCAGCTTTCAGGGCCCGCACCACCTGGACATCGCCGGTGTACGTCGTCAGCACAATGATCCGGGCATTGGGGAATTCACTGCGTATGCCGAGAATCGCCTGGATGCCGTTCATGGCCGGCATCTGGAGATCCATTAACGTGACGTCCGGCCGGTGCAATCGGAATTTTTCGATGGCGTCCTGTCCGTTGCAGGCTTCCCCGATCAGCTGCATATCGGATTCAGCGTTGACCAGCGCGGCGATCCCTTCACGCAGGAGTGGATGATCATCGACGGTGAGAACCCGGATCGGGCTGGGATCATGGGGCATGAGTTGGCGCCTTTTTGCGGAAAAGCCTGAATCCGGCGGAGTCCTGGGATTTCATGTAAGCGAGCACAGCTGGAACTGTCAGTTCAACTTCGGTGCCGGCTGCCGTCCCGCTCCAGAAATCCAATTTCGCGCCGATGTGTTTCGCACGCTCGCGAATCCCGGGCAACCCCCAGTGTCCGGCCCGCCCCTCCTGCAGGACTTCCGCGTCAATGCCTTTTCCATCATCGCGTATGCGCAAGCATAGCAGACGATCATCGTACCGGATTTCGGTTTCAATGTTGCGTGCTTGCGCATGTTGGAACGCGTTTCGTAACAACTCGCAGGTAATCCGATAGACTTCGTCTTCGAGGATCGGGATCAAGTTTCGTCTCTCACCTTCCACGGTCAGACGAAAGCGCGCGGGATCGTGCCTGACATCTTGCGAGCTCTCCAGTTGTTGACCCATTGCGGTCAGAAGGTGTTCCAGATGGCGGTGAGCCGGCTCAGAACGCAAATCCTCTATGGCATTACGACCTTCGGCAATGGCCTGTTCGGTCTGTTCGAGGGCTTCGTCGAGAATTTGAAGCGCCTCCTCCGTGCGCCGCGGCAGCATATTGCGCGCCGCTTGAAATCGGAACATTAAGCCGTGGAAACTCTGGAGCAGAGTGTCGTGCAATTCGCGCGCAATGCGGGACCGTTCGGCCAGCCGTTCGTTGAGCCGGCTTTGCATTTGCGCCGACACCTGACGAAGCCGCAGGAGATAGATCATCCACAGAATGCTGAGAGCGATGCAGAGGCAGAGCATCTGGAACCAGACGGTCTGAAAGAAGGCGGGCGGAACGACGAAGGCCGCAACCGCCCCAGCCTCGTTCCAGACACCGTCGTTGTTACAAGCGATCACGTGGAAGCGGTAAGAGCCGGGCGGAAGTTTGGTGTAATAGGCGGTGCGGCGCGTTCCGGCGTCCAGCCAGTTCTTGTCGAATCCCTCCAGTTGATAACGGAATCGAACGCGCTCCGGTATGGAAAGGCTCAGCGCCGAATACTCGATCCGGACGTTGGACGGTAACACCGGCAGACGGGACGTTTCGGACGGGTCATATCGTTTGTCGTCAGCATAGATCGTTTCAACGGCTACGGGCGGTGGAAGTGTGTTTTTATGGATTCGCGCGGGATCCACCCAGTACGTGCCGCTGATCCCGCTCATCCAGATGCGGCCGTCGCGGGCCTCCAACGCCGAAGGAAGCGGCCGGATTGACGTCGCGGCGCTCGGCACTCCGTCGCGATAATCAAAGAGTTCATACTGCAGATGGTGTTGAGCGTCCCTCAATTTCGCCGCGATCTCGGCTGCGGGAATGTGGGCGACCCCGTTAGCCTGATTGAGCCAGAAATCGTCATTGGAAGTCTCGACAACGCCGCTGACGCCTCGGAAGTCCCTGTCCGACTCGCTGGCAATCGTTCGAAACCGGTTCCCATCGAACAGCGCTAGTCCAAATTCGCCAGCCGCCCAGATGTGGCCGCCGCGTCCCCCGATCGCTAATACATTACCTACTTGCAGGCCGTCGGACGACGAAAATATTCTGACCTTGTCCCCGTCAGGCCCACCCGGGTCCAGCAAAGCTATTTCATTGCCCATGTAGCCGAGCCAGACCCGTCCTCCCGCATCCGTCCACAAAACGACGGCAGTCAGCTTCGGTAGCTTGTCGGAACGAGTCCACACGCCAGCATGCCGGCGAAAAACACCGTTTTGTTGAATGGAAATCCAAAGATCGCCGGTACGATCGCGGGTCAAAGCCTGGACGTCCCAGAAACCCTCCGGGATCTCAGCGGGAAAGGGGATATCTTCGAGCCGGTTTCCACGCCATCGGCTTAGCACACCGTCGCCGCCGATCCAAAACGCTCCCTCGGAATCCCGCCACAAGCAGGCGATCTTATGATATCGTGCCGGCATTTGAATATCTTTTCGAGGGGAGGCTCTTTGGTTGTCCTTCGGAATTAGCGCCACCGGAGTTAGAGATCGACCGGTTCCAGTCCAAACGGTCCCTTCGCCGTCCGCTATCAGCGCCGGAGCGCTCCCGGTTTGCATGATCCGAGAACCCTGAACCACGCTCTTTCTGCGAAACCGATCCACACCGCCGTTGGTAAAGATCCAGATATTGCCTTCGCGGTCCTCCATGATATTTCGGACACGGTCGTCGGTAAGGCCATCCTTGTGACTGTATCTCTGGATGAGTTTGCTGGCCGGGCCAATGGTGATGCCGCCCAGTTTCTCCTGGTTCACAACGCGGGCAATTCCCTCACCCCAGACCAGCACCCACATGCTTTCATCGCGATCCACCCAAAGGTCGCTTACGTTTTTCAGTTTCACCTCGGGCTTCGACCGATCGTAAAACTGGGCGAGTTCCCCGTTTACCGCTCGTATTCCGTCGTTCTCATCTATTCGCCAAAGGGTACCGTCCGGCGCTTCGCGCAGCATCCCGCCACCCGATTTCCGCTGCTCGAAGCGACGCGCGCCGGGCGGCAGGCTAAACAGAAACGGGCCTTCCGTCCCCCACAGTTTCCCTTGGTTGTCCGAGAAGAGCTGCTGATCTCCCCCGGATTCGACGGTAAAACCCCATTCCTGTCCGACCTTGTTCCAACGCGAATTCTCAAATCGAAAGAGTCCGCGACCCGTCAGCGCCCAAACAATGCCTTCGCGATCCCATCCGAAGGAGTTCACCGACGCCGACGGCAACCCCTCCTTCTCGCCATAATTGAAAACTCGTCCGTTCTTGATGAATGAGGCGCCGCCGGTGCGGAAACCAACCCACAGGCCGCCGTCAGGAGCCGCATACACACCAGAGACGTCGATGGACGGTAGCGCGCCGCCTTGCGCCGGCTCGAACCGTTGAAAGCGAACACCGTCAAAACGAAAGAGGCCGTTGGCCGACCCAAACCACAGATAGCCATCCTTAGTTTGCGTGAAGTTTTCGACATCGGTTGGTGCGCCCTCGGCGATCGTCCACGCCGTATGGTAGAACTCCGCGATGGTCAGGTCGGGATCCAAACCGAACATGCTTTGGGACGCCGCGAGGAAAAACAAAGCCAGGGCCCGGACGCAACTCCACCGTCGGCTTGCGGCGGGCTGATCTGTCCGAGAACTCGTCTTCGTCGCCACGGCTAAACGAATGCAGACCATTTTATATGGTTAGGAGGGTGTCAGCTATGCGCGGTGCGCGGGAGTCACCGGCTTCTTGCGGAATAGCTTGAACCCAGGATTATTCGCGGATGTTCCGTAGGCCACGGTGGCGGGGACAGTGAGCTCGGCTTCGGTGCCCGCTCCCTGCGCGGTCCAGAAATCTAATCTCGCGCCGATGTGTTTCGCACGCTCGCGCATCCCGGGCAACCCCCAGTGGCCGTCACGCCCGCCTTGTTCCAGGACCTTCGGGTCGATGCCTTTTCCATCATCGCGAATGCGCAAGCGTAGCAGACTGTCCTCGTACCGGATCTCGGCTTCAATTTGGCGTGCTTGTGCGTGAAGGAACGCGTTTCGTAACAACTCGCAGGCAATCCGATAGACTTCGTCTTCGAGGACAGGGAACAAGTTTCGTCTCTCGCCTTCCACTGTCAGACGGAAGCTCGCGGGATCGCAATCGACATCTTGCGAGCTCTCCAGTTGTTGACCCATTGCGGCTAGCAGGTGTTCCAAATGGCGGTGAGCCGCCGTTTCAGAGCGCAAATCCTGGATCGCATTGCGCCCCTCCTCGATTGCCTGTTCGGTCCGTTCCAGGGCTTCGTCGAGAACCTCCAGCGCCGCCTCCGGGCGCCGCGGAAGCATGTTCCGAGCCGCCTGAAATCGGAACATCAGGCCGTGGAAACTCTGCAGCAGGGTGTCGTGCAATTCGCGCGCGATACGCGTGCGCTCGCCGACGCGCGCCTCCAGGCGCAGGTTGAATTCGCGTGCAAGCTGATGCAGCCGGTACCGGTACACGCCCCACAGCGTTAGCACGAAAATCGCGCCGCACGATGCGCGGAATAACGTGGTCTGGTACCAGGCCGGGAGAATCCGGAAATCCAGAGCGGCACCGGCTTCATTCCAGACGTTACCGTCGTTGCTTGCTGTGACGCGGAATCGATAGTTGCCGGGCGGAAGATCGGTATAGAAAGCCTGTCGGCGTCCGCCGGCATCCTGCCAGCCCGCCTCGTGTCCTTCCAGGGTGTAGCGGAAGCGAACCTTTTGGGGCACCGCAAGATTGGTGGCAGTGTAGTCGATTTCCAGATCTCGAATCAAAGGCGGCAGGGAAACCCTTCTGTTCGCTGCGTAGGGTTTCCTGTTGGCAATCATGTCTTCGACATGCACGGGCGGGGGCGGCGAGTTCGAACGCCACGCATCCGGATTCACCATTTGCAGTGACGAACTGGTATTCACAAACCATAGTCTTCCATCCATTGACTTCGCGGCCGGGTTGAAAGCGGCGCCTGAGGACTGGGCACCATCGACAGCGTCGAGCAATGTCACCGCGAGAATGGCATCCGGGTGCGCCCACCACTTTCGCACTTCGTCGCGTGCAATCCGCATCACCCCGCATTGGCCGTTTAGCCAGAGATTGTCGTGATTGTCCATGACGACCCCGTAGAGCTTGTCACAGGGAAGCCCGTTGCGAACGGTCATGGTTTGCGAACGGCCATTTTTCCGGGCCATAAGTCCGAATAACGCCGCCCCCAGGACGGACCCGTCCGGGTTGACCATCACTTGATTAATCATCGCGCCGAAGTCTAGGACGGTGCTTCGCTTGAACGGAAAAACCTCCAGCTTGCCTTGGGCATACCGGGCCAGATCGCCCGTCACCAGGCCCAGCCAGACGCCGCCCTGGGGGTCCGCGTCCAGTTGCCGGACGCCGGGCATTCCAGGCGCGGGCAACTCATCCTGAACCTCGAAGTTCCGGATACGAAACAGAGTCCTGACGCTACCCTTCGTGGCGGCCCAAACATTGTGATCCACATCTTCTGTAATCGTCAGAACGAAGCCGAGCGGTTCGCCATCGCGCCGATTCACCCGGCGAAATCTTCCGTTTTGGTATACCGCCAGAGAATTGTCGATGCCCATCCAAAGGCGGCCGGCATGGTCTTCCAGCATGGCCGTCACCTGGTTTCCTGGGACGCGCCGATTCGTGACGGAGAATCCGTTTTCCGGTGAGATGATGTTAAGCACGCCCGGGCTGCCTACCAGCACTGTCCCATTGCGGGATGCCAGAACGGCATCCACCTCCCCACCGATCAATCCTTCGCGGGGTGTGAAGGTGTTTACCTTAAGGTTGCGGAAGCAGTCTAATCCGTTAGACGTAGCGGCCCATATATTGCCCTCGTGATCTTGAAAGAGGTCCCTCACGTAATCGCTGGAAAGACCGTCCGAGCTGCGAAAACGATCCACCTGGCGGCCCATGATCCGCAGCATACCTTGGTCGATAGTGCCGGCCCACAAACCATTGTCCCGGTCCAGCAGCACCGCATGACCGGTCAACGAGTCTCCATTAAGCTGCGGTGTGACGAACGGGACCCAGGAGCGATTTTTCAGTTGCTGCAATCCAAGGCCGGGGCCAGGCTTGTTGATCGCGACCCATAGAGAATGATCGTTCCCTACCGCAAGACTGCCCACGCCCTCCGCTTTATTGCCTTTGAGCCCGGCCGGACCGTAGTACGTTGATGAGCCAGGCTTCCACTGAACCACCCCATCGCCCGTTCCGATCCATAGGTCACCCGTAGCGTCCTCCAGGAGAGCGGTTGTGGTGTCGTAGGGAAAGCCAGCCGTCTCACGCTGGCAGAGCGTCTGCCGGCCGATGACTTGGCACAGAGCCGATTTTGCGGA
>Ga0210385_10002708_pt1 | contig 10628 bp, 7 predicted proteins | sample IncBWH26OmetaG_FD_160107 | JGI IMG/M metagenome (GOLD analysis project Ga0210385, IMG submission 160107) | Forest soil microbial communities from Barre Woods Harvard Forest LTER site, Petersham, Massachusetts, United States - Inc-BW-H-26-O ... | reverse complement strand
GCCACCGGGCCGTTCGCGATCTGGCACGATCTGGGCAGCTATCTGCTCGTGATCGTACTGCTGGGGGTGGCGCTTCTCGTCAACCAGTCGTATCGGGTCATGAAGCCGAGGACGTTGACCTGGATTGTGGTGCTCGCCGGTATCGCGCAGATCTGCACGGTGACCGTCACCGCGATCGCAGGCACCGCGGTCGGCGTGCTGGTGCTAGCGCTGACCGCACGTCCACGCAGACAGTGGGCGGTGCGCGCGGCAGGGCTCATCGTGCTCCTGATGGTCGCGTTCGGGCCGATCCTGGCCGCTCGCTATAAGCAGCAGTACGCTCTCGCGGCTCCGATCAGGCAGATTCCCTACCTGCCCGAGACCATCAACTACCGCATCGCCGTCTGGACGACGGAGTTCATCCCGGTGGTCATGAAGCACCTGGTGACTGGCTTCGGCCCCGACACTCCGCCGAACATAGCCTTCCCTTACACCGAGTCCGTCTACTTCACGCTCCTGCTGCGAGGCGGGCTGTCCCTCCTCTTCCTCTATGCCGGGCTGATGCTCGCCCTGGCTTTCCAGTCGCGTTATCGCAGGAACGATCCTGACCCGGAACGAAGGGCTATCGCCCAGACACTGTTCCTCCTGATCATCCTGGTCGCGTTCATACAGTTGATCACGCCCTACTTTGTGGATGCCGGCTTCCCGTTTCTCTTCTGGGTCCTCGCGGGCCTGCTGATGAGCGGAACGGGGTCCCGGGTGCGGCGCAAGTGGACGACCTCGTCATCCACCGTCCCGGTGAACGGGGCCGGCCGTAAACTGCTGACCGATACCGGGGCGCACCCCAGGCATCTGCGCGGGGTCGGCACGGTGCTACGCGGTTTTGCTGTCCTGTCGACGGCCACGGTACTCATCCGCCTTATCGGATTCGTGGCGGTCACCTTGCTTGCGCGCAGGGCCGGCCCGCACGCCTTCGGCACATACGCCTTCGCCCTTGCCCTGGCCGGCTTCGTCGTCGGAACTCCAACCGACTTCGGATTCGGCACGCTGGGGATCCGTAAGATCGCACGCGACCCAGAAGCCGCCGGCAAGGTGGTCGGTGAGGCGCTCGCGGTGCAGGCGGTCATCGCGCTCTTCACCGTGGCCCTGCTGGTGTCCGTCGTACCCGTCCTCAGCACGGACAGCGAACTCGTGACGCTGACCCCCTTCCTCGCCCTCTACTACGTCGCGTACAGCATGACCGTGGACTGGGCTCTCCAGGGGCTACAGCGGCTGCGGGCGGTGGCAGTCGCCCGGTTGACCGGCCAGGTGCTATTCGGGATCGTAACCCCGTTGATCCTGATCAGCGGGCCCGCTGGAGCCGAACGCTACGCGGTGGTCTTTGCCGCGGGCGCGACTGTCACGGCGATCGTCGCGTTCGCCATGGTACGGCGGGCGGTGGGACCAATCAGGGTGTCGTGGGCCGTCGCTCCGCTATGGGATCTCGCCAAGGGGGCAGCACCTCTCGGCTTTTCCCTGATCATGCTCCAGGTCTACTACTCCATGGACCAGGTGCTGCTCGGACTTCTCACCAACAAGGCAGAGGTCGGGCAGTACGCCGCGGCCGCGAAACTGCCGGCGGTTCTCGGCGGGTTCATCGCGATCTGGGTGAGCGCGATCTATCCGCACGCGTCCAAACTCTTCATGCACGACTCTGATGCGCTGCGGCGCCAACTCGGAAGCTTCATCTCGCTCAGCATCGTGGCGGCCCTGCCGCTGGCCGCGGGGGCGGTGATTCTGGGCACCCCGGTGATGACCGGCCTGTTCGGCCCCGCCTACAGTCCGGCCGGGCCGCCTTTTGCGATCCTGATGGCCGCAAGCGCGATCCTCGTGGTGGCCACCAACTATACGAGCGTGGCCATGGCAGCGGGACAGGAGCGCGTCTTCGCCCTGTCTGTCACGGTGGCTGCGATCGTCAACGTCCTCTTGAACCTGTTGCTGATCCCGCTGTGGGGGCCGATAGGGGCAGCGATCGCCACGGTCGCGGCCCAGGTGGTGGTGTTCCTGGTATGTGAACGCCGAGTGGTGCGCGTCATCGGCCGACCGCCACTCGCTGGTCGCCGCATCGTCGGCGCGATTGCGGCGACTGCCGTCATGTCGGCAGCGTTGGTCGCGATGCCGTCGACCATCTCGGTATGGCTGCGCATCGCGGCCGGGGCGGCGATATTTTTCGCCGTCGTGGCGGCCAGCGGAGCAGTCGGCCGCCAAGATCTTGAGCTCCTGCGTCGCGGAGTCTGACGATGCGCGGATCGACAACGATCGCGGACCTGGACGACCCCCGCTGGGCAGACTTCGTCGCGAGACATCCGAAGGCGACGCCATTCCATCACCCGGGCTGGGCCAAGCTGGTCGCCGACTGCTACGGATTCCGCGGCTTCGCGCTAATCACTCACGACGAGACTGGTGCCATCCGCGCTGGCCTGCCCGTTGTGGAGGTCCGTCACCTGCACACCGCGCCGAAGTGGGTATCGCTTCCGTACACGGACTACTGCCCGCCCCTGGCGGGTGCTCAGCAGGAGCAAGAGGAACTAGCCGCTGCCCTTATGGGGGCAAGCTCCGAAGCCGGCGCCCGGCTGGTCGAGATCCGGGGACCGCTCGCCGGCTCAGCCGCCGGCGCTACCGCGCTACGGCACGTGCTCGCCCTGTCCGGCGACCCCGCGGAGGTCTATGCGGGATTCCATCGCTCGCAGGTGCAGCGCAACATCCGGCGCGCGGAACGAGAAGGACTGACCGTACGCCTGGCCACCAGGCCGGAAGACCTTGTCGACACCTTCTACCGGCTGCACCTGCGAACCCGGCGCCGTCAGGGAGTGCCGGTCCAGCCTCGCCGCTTCTTCCGCCAGCTCTGGGACACCGTGATTAGCACCGGACTCGGATCCGTCTTGATCGCGGAGGCGTCGGACCGGCCGATCGCGGCCGCGGTGTTCTTGGCTTGGAATGGGACGGTGGTCTACAAGTTCGGTGCTTCCGACGCCGCCTCTTGGTCGCTGCGCCCGAACCATGTGCTTTTCTGGCATGCGATCCGCGTCGCGTGCGAGCAGGGATACCGGTTGTTCGACTTCGGCCGGACCGACGTCGGCCAGGCAGGCTTGCGGGACTTTAAGCTGTCGTGGGGAGCTACCGAGGAGCCGCTTGTCTACCGGATGCTGGGCGGCAAGCCGGGGCCGGTTTCCATCGGAGACGGAATGGCTACCCGAGTGCTCGGTCCCGTCATTCGCCACGGCCCGCTGCTGTTCTGCCGCGCCGTTGGCGAGACACTCTACCGTTACGTCGCCTGACCGAGCCAAAGGGAGCGCGCTCAGGGACCCGTATCCAGCCAAGGAAGTAAAGGTTCGGGCCACTGCGCTTCGCGCTTGCTCAACGCCTGTTTTGCGCGCGATGCAATTGCGGGAATCGTTGTCATTATCACGAAATCGTTGTCATGGCAACTGTTTCTGTTTTAGGTCTCGTTTTTCCAGGTCAGGCGACATATGGTCGCCTCTACCAACTCTGTTGAGTGAGGTGAACTGGACTGGCTCCGCGTTGCGTATGCGCGAGTCGGACAAGGCGGGCAATCCCGCCAAAAGGGGGAGTTGTGTTTCGGTAGCGGCCCCCGCTGCCGCGGCACAGCGAGGGGTGAGGTTACGTGTTTAGCAATCTGATGTTGGCGCAAACGATCAATACGGCCGGAGAGCCGACCGAACGAGAACATGGGACCGGGCCTAAGCCCGGCGACCCATAACTGCCGATTTCACCACCGCGGTAGCCACGTCGCGCGTTGCCTCAACGCCGCGTGCGTGTGCTGATGACCATCAGCGAGTTGCCGCAGGTACTCCACCGTGGCCTCCGGGCACATGCTGCCCGCTGGACCGCGCTCGTCGCTTCGTTAAGAGGCGGCTAACTATTCCGAGGATGTCGCAGACAGCGGCCAAGGCTGGTTTTGGCGTGCCAGCAACAAGGTCACAGTCGACCGGGCCCGTCCAGGCACGAGTCCACATGACTCTTTCTGGGTGGCAGCAGCTGATCGTTCGCGCTGAGCCCGCGGATCCTCCGGAACAGTCTCCGCGCTCCAATGGGGCGCGGGTCTTTGATCAGGGGTGGGGGAAGGCAGTGGAACGAAATCCTGAGCCGGCAAAGATCGCACTGCTTGTGCGACTTGCGGCCAGCGGCGACAAGCAGGCGTGGGAGCGCCTGGTGGATCAATACTCAAAGCTGATCTGGTCCATCACAGCCGAGTACAGGCTGGTGGAGAGCGACGCCGCCGACGTCGCCCAGACGACCTGGCTCCGGCTGCTCGAGCACATCGACAGAATCCAGTACCCGGACCGCGTGGGCTCCTGGCTGGCCGCGACCGCGCGCAATGAGTGCCTCCGCAGCCTGGCGACGCGCAAGCGCGTAGTGCTCGGTCACGACACCAGCGAGATAGAAGAGACGCACGCACCCGGCGCGGAAGTCGATGAGCGCCTGCTCGCGGCCGAGCGAGATCAGACCGTCCGCGAGGCGATGTCGCGGCTGCCGGCCAGGTGGCAGCGGCTGCTCGAGATGCTGATGGCTGACCCGCCGGTCCCCTATACGGAGATATCCGACCAGCTGGGGCTGCCCGTCGGCAGCATCGGCCCAACCCGCGGGCGGTGCCTGGCCCGGCTGCGGGTGCTGCTTGAGGCAAGCTGACCCATCGGCCCCGGCCCGGGAGCGGAATCGCGGGTGGCGGAAGCCGTCCCTACACCAGGTCGCTCCGATGCGAGACGGGCACGAGTAGTGACGCCGCCACGGTGAGGTCGAGCATGTACGGCGAGACGTCGGTGAAGCCGACCTCGGTGAACGACGCCACCATGGCGTACGCCACGAGGAAGAGTGCCAGCGCCCGCGTCAGTCCGCGTGGCTGGAAGTAGCACGCGACGAGCACGAAGACCAGGATCATCGCGCACACGGTGACCCCGTACAGCCCCTCCTGCTGGTAGGCGGCGAGCCAGTTGCTGTCGATGGGCAGGCCATTGAACGAGACGTTCGACAGGCCGAACCCGAAGATCTCCTGGAACTTGTCGCGCGGCGCGGCGAGAAGGGGCCCCCACACCTCGGTCCTGCCAGTGAGGTTCTGCAGGCCCTGGCTGCTTTGCCCTCGTTCCAGCCACGTCGTGATGAAGGCCGACAAGGTGAGGGCCGCGACCGCGGCGACCGCGCCCGCGACGGCAAAGAGCTTGCGGACGCGCGGCTTGGCGACGATCAGGCTCATGCCCGCGATCAGGATGCCGACAACCAGTGCCACCAGGGCGGTCCTGGTGTGACTGAGGATCAGCAGGCCCCCCGCGACGACCGTGACCGCCGCTGCCGTCCGGCCGCGCAGGTTTCCGCAGAACCAGAGCACCACAACCAGTCCGATCATGACGGCCGCGTAGTGCGCCACCTGCGTGGATTGCATGGGCCAAATCGTGCCGACCAGCCTGCCCCCGACCCGGGCATGGCCGGGTGCCACCAGGAGGCCAAGCAGCACAGAGCCGAGCACGGCTGAGAGCGCCGTGAGGTGGCAGCGCAGGAGCAGCAGATCACGCCTGCCCCACCACGGGGTTAGCAGCCAGAGGCAGACCACGAATCCGATGAGCCGCGCCGTCCGGTATATGGTCCCGACGTGCTGCGGCTGCAGGGTTGTCAGGATGGTCTCCAGCGCGATCAGGGACACCAGGCAAAGGAACACGTTCGGCCGCACGAGCACCCTGCGATTCACGGAGAGCGCGCACAGCAGCGCGAGCGGCAACGTCGCCTGGGCAAGCCCCTTGCCGACGGACGAGGGGACGTGGATGAGCGAAAGCTCAGGGAAGAAGGTAAGCGTGTTGAAATAGAGCAGACCCCAGGTCAGGTAGACCCGGCGCCGGATAAGGCGCTCGCTGGTCAGTGGCGGTGCGGCCAGCAGTATGCCGCGCCGTGGGCGGACTACGGTGGCTGACGAGCTCATCTGCGCTTCGGCCCAATCTCGTTCATCATTTCACCAGCCTGATGGCTCGACCGCTCTGGTTGACGGGTGCGGACACACTGGCGCCGCGGGGACGTAATGCGTCCGCCTTACCTGATCACGGCTCGTCCGAGTTTGATACCGGCTCCACGTTCACTCACCTTCAGCGGGTCTGCCGTATCAAAGAAAGCCGCCGGACGCTCTCGTGATCGGAAACAGCAGCACCGTACGAGAGATCCTGGTGAGGTGACGGATGAGTTCTGCCTACGATCTACGGGCCTTCCAGGGGACGGACGGCGGCCCGGTTAAATTTCCGCTCGGACAGTACGCGAGCGCGGCTTCGTACTTTGACGCCTACGCCGAGGAGATGGCCCGCGCCGTCAAGTCCATCGACCCCGACACGCTTGAGCGGGCGGCGGCGACCCTGGCCGACGCTTACCTGGGCGGCGCCCGGATTTTCTCCTGCGGTAACGGCGGGTCGGCGTCGATCGCGAACCACATGCAGTGCGACCACGTGAAGGGCATCAGAACCGCGACCGACCTCAGCCCGCACGTACTGAGCCTCAGTGCCAACGTGGAGCTGCTCACCGCGATCGCGAACGACACCGGGTACGACAACGTCTTCGTATACCAGCTCCAAGCACAGTCGGAGCAGGGCGACGTCGTCCTGGCGGTCTCCTCATCTGGTCGTTCGCCCAACATCGTCCGCGTGCTCAGCTGGGCTCGCGAGCAAGGTCTACCGACCATAGCCGTCACCGGCTTCGACGGAGGCCCCGCCAGAACCATCGCGGACGTCAGCGTCCACGTCGACTGCACGAACTACGGCATCGTCGAAGACTTGCACCAGGCGATCATGCACGCTCTTGCTCAGTACATCCGGCAGTCGAGAATGAGCGCCGACACGATCTCAATGACGGTGTTCTGATGAAGATCCTCGTCACCGGGGGCGCCGGGTTCATCGGCTCTCATACCTGCGACCGGTTGCTGTCGCTAGGCCACGAGGTCATAGTGCTCGACGCGCTTACGGCGCCCGTGCACCGCGATGGGGTGCCGGCGTACCTGAGCCCTGGCGTCGACTTCTACCAAGGCGACGTCCGTAACCGGGACCTTGTCACGAACCTGCTGCGCCGTGTCGAGGCGGTCTACCACTTCGCCGCGTACCAGGACTACCTAACCGATTTCTCCAGATTCTCCGACGTGAACGTGGTGTCGACGGCCTTGCTCTACGAAATCATCGTCGCCGAGCGCCTCGACCTTGCCCGGGTCGTGGTGGCCTCATCGCAATCCGCCATGGGCGAGGGGCTTTACTGGTGTCCGGCCGACGGCGAGCAAGCGCCGGGCATGCGCGCGGAGAGTGCCCTCGCCTCGAGCCAGTGGGACGTCCAGTGCCCGCAGTGCGGCGGCAAGCTCGAAATGCGGACGACGCCTGAGCGGTTCTCCAATCCGCAGAACGCCTACGGCATGTCGAAGCTTGGCGAAGAAATGGTTGCCATCAACCTGGGGCGGCGGTACGGCATCCCTACGTCCGCGCTCAGGTACAGCATCGTCCAAGGCCCGCGGCAATCGGTTTACAACGCCTACTCCGGCGCGTGCCGGATCTTCTGCCTGAGCTACCTGCTCGGCCGGGCCCCCACCCTCTACGAGGACGGCGCCGCGATCCGCGATTACGTCAACATCGACGATGTGGTTGATGCGAACCTGCTTGTTCTATCGGATCCCCGCGCCGTGGACCGCGTCTTCAACGTCGGGGGCGGGCAGGGGATCACCACCAGGGAATTCGCGGACATCGTGATGCGCCAGTACGCGTCCGAGCGCCCGGGAAGCGTCACGGGTGAGTACCGCTTCGGCGATACGCGCCATATCCACTCCGATATCACCGCATTGCGAGCGCTTGGCTGGGCCCCGATGCGCACGCCGGCGCAGTCCGTGGCGGCGTACGCCGCGTGGCTCGAAGACATGGACGGCCTCGACGGGGTGCTGGCCGACGCCGACGCGCGCATGCGCTCACTCGGGGTGGTCAGGAAGGCGGCAACATGAAGGCCTTCTTGCTAGCGGCCGGGGTCGGGAGCCGGCTGCGGCCGATCACCGACTCGGTACCGAAATGCATGGTGCCGGTCGACGGTCGCCCCATGCTCGACATCTGGCTGGACGCGCTGGACCGCGCAGGTGTTGACGAGGTCCTTATCAACCTCCACCACCTACCGCACGTGGTCCGTCGTCACCTTGACGACCGAACGGGTCCTCCGGCCGTGAGCACCTTCTTCGAGGATGAGCTTCTCGGGAGCGCAGGCACGCTCAAGGAAAACCGGGCCTGGATCGGAACAGACGAGATGTTCCTGGCCTGCTACGCGGACAACCTCACCGATTTCGACCTGCGGTCCCTCGTTCAAGCGCACCGGGAGCATGGCCTGCTCGCGACGCTGGCCGTCTTCCATTCTGAGCATCCCTCCACCGGAGGCGTCGTCGAAGTCGACGGGTCAGGTACCGTGACCGGCTTCACCGAGAAACCCCGGAAACCGGTTTCCGATCTGGTCAATGCAGGCGTGTACGCATTCCAACCCGGCGTGCTCGACGAGATCGGCGGGCCGCCGCCGCAGGACATCGGCTATGACCTGCTGCCCCGGCTCGTGGGCCAGGCAAAGGTCGTTCAAGTGGAAGGTTATTTCCGCGACATCGGAACGGTGGCGGCTTATCAGCTGGCCCAGCGGGAATGGCAAGAGCGAGCTCAGAGGTCGACAATATGATCATTACACAGACCCCCCTGCGGATTGGCCTCCTTGGCGGCGGTACCGACCTGCCCGATTACTATCGCGAGCACGGCGGCCGGGTGCTGAACTGCGCGATCGACAAGTACATCTACGTGATTGTCAAGCAGCGGTTCGACGACGAGATTTACGTCAACTACTCCAAAAAGGAAATCGTCTCCCGCGTCGAGGATCTAGAGCATGAACTGGTTCGCGAGGCGATGTGGATGACCGGCGTAACCAGCGGCGTGGAGATTACCACCCTGGCCGACATCCCTTCGGCGGGAGGTTCCGGCCTCGGATCTTCTTCGGCGGTGACGGTCGGCCTGCTGCATGCGCTCTTCGCGTACCGCGGACGGCAAGTGACGGCGGAGGAACTGGCCGATCGCGCTTGCACGATCGAGATTGACCGGTGCGCCAAGCCCATTGGCAAGCAGGATCAATACATTGCCGCCTATGGCGGCATTCGGGACATAAGGTTCGGCCCGGGCGATCAGGTTGTTGCCGAGGAGTTGGAGCTGCCGCCGGCCATCCGCCGGGAGCTACAAAGGAACGTTATGCTTTTCTACACCGGGGTCACTAGGAGTGCGAACTCGATCCTGGCCGAACAGTCGGCCAACATCAAAACCAGCCGCGATCAACTCGACCTCTTGTGCGACCTCGCGGGCCTCTCCGTCGACCGCCTGCGCGCCGGCGATGTGGACGCGGTCGGCGACGCGATGCGCAAAGGCTGGGAGGCCAAGCGGCAACTGGCCGCCGGCATCTCGAATGCCCAGGTGGACAACGCGGTCGACCGTGCACTTGGGGCCGGGGCAACCGGCGCGAAGGTGACCGGCGCCGGCGGTGGCGGCTTCCTCCTGGTCATGTGCCCCATGGAGCGGCAGCGCGCCGTGCGGGAGAGCCTGGCCGATATGCAGGAGCTGCCCGTCAAACTGGACCATCTCGGATCGCGGATCGTGCTCAACGTGTGGCGAGACATCTGGGGGTAAAGCACATGACGGTGCGCAATACCGCGAAGAGGGGCCATCGCCCACCGCCGCTATTCATTGCCACCGGATTTCCCGTCCGCCCCTGGTCACGATTTCAATGAAGAAGCGACCGGTCCGCAACCGCGCGGTCAAACTGACGGTGGCGATTCTGGTGCCCGCGGCAGTCGCGTTGGCAGGGCTCGCTGGCTGCTCCCACTCCGCTGCGCCGGCCGCTCGTGCCGTCCCGCAGGCAGTCGGCTCAGGGCGGAACTATCAGGTCTGCGACCAGCAGTCCAAGTACCTGACAAGCCCGTGGACTTACCACGCACTAGCGTCAGGGAGCCGGAAGTACACGGTCTCGCAGTACCAGGCGCTTCCCGGTTACGGGAAGGCACTGCCTCCGCTGCCCTCGTACATCGAGAGCGAGGGCCCAGCGGCCGAGGCCGCCGTGATTTACGCACCGGGCGGCAACGTCACCCAGCCGTCGTATGACTTTCCTGACACGCCTCTGCTCTACTTCTTCGAGGGAGGAACGTACGGACCGATCTCCCTCCAGTCGGTGCCGGGGGACCAGTTCATTGGCGGGTCAGCCCCCGGTCATCCCGAGCCGGCCTTCAACGACGGCGGCATGGCAGCGGGAATCAGCGCGCAGAATGCCACGTACGACTTCTCTGGCGGCGCCAGCACGCTGGCGTCGGCCGCCCGCGTCGGCGCGGAAACGGTCACGACCACCTCGGCCATCGGCGGCTACGTTAACTCGTTGACCTTCGCCGATGGCATGACCTACCCGGTCACCAAGGCGTCGGGTACCACGATCGCGCTTGGCGCACCCCTGAAGAGCGCGGAAGACGCCGGCGCGGCGGGGTACGGCGGACGGGAGCCGCCGATCGCTCACGTGTCCGCCGCCGCGGCTCAGGGCGCGACATCGGTGAGCATCAGCGCGCCAAGCACTCCGCTTCTCCGCTACGCCAG
>Ga0210385_10002707_pt1 | contig 10631 bp, 11 predicted proteins | sample IncBWH26OmetaG_FD_160107 | JGI IMG/M metagenome (GOLD analysis project Ga0210385, IMG submission 160107) | Forest soil microbial communities from Barre Woods Harvard Forest LTER site, Petersham, Massachusetts, United States - Inc-BW-H-26-O ... | reverse complement strand
TCCGACCTTCGACCCTCTGTTGATGAACACACTCCCGTTCTCGGTTCCGAGCACCTTAGGCGGGTCAGACGCCAATGAAGCCGCTGTGCTGGCGGCGGGTGTCTCCCGATTGAGAGCGTCTTTCAGTTTGGCGGTCAAGTCTGTCGTCAGCGAATCCGTGGCTTTTGTCCAGAGATCGTTGAGTGTTGCCGGCAACCCTTGGCCAGTGGTTTTGTAGACAGGAAACGTTTTGGTTTCGAGCGCGACTGCGGTATCTTTGAACGTCGCCGAAGGCTGGGCTATGGTGGCGGCGGATTCGACGTCGACGAGTCTCGCGCTGGCTTCAGCTTCCACAACCGCGATGGTTTTTGCGGACGTACGCGAATTCTCCTGGTGCGAGCTCTGACTTCCGTTGACAAAGTTCACCAGGATAATGCCTTGCGCGTTGAGAACTCTTCCTATGCGTGAGGCGGTTTCGCCCGAGGCACGATCGCTGTTCTGCAAGTTCTGGGTTTTCAGGATCGTATCGAGGTCTCCCTGAGCCACGAGCGCGACGCCGGGCAGGCTGGCCAGCTTACCTTTGAGAGCTTCGGTCAGGCGCTCTTCCCCAATGGCGAAGAGCGGGTTCGCGCGCTCGAGCAGGCCGTTCGCTGCAATAACTGCAATGCGCTTGGCGGGCTGGGCGTAGAGGCTCGAAGAAATCAGCAAAGCGAGAGCGACGGATAGTTTAAAACGCATGCATCCCTCCGGGCATTGCGACTATTATCCGCCTGGGGGGAGCAGTTTCTCTATATCAGAGTAGAAGAAGCCCGAATTCTGTCCTTAAACAGATCCACTATCGCTTTCACCGCCGAGGCTGCTAGTGGGCCAGCGTCCACCTGCGACGGAAGTGTAGCAGAACCGTTTACCCGCTTTATAGGCCCGGATACGGATACTCGCGGCAAGTCGCGGTTCCCCGGACGAAGTCGACCTCCAGGATGGCGTTTGTCAGATCATGCGCCTCGACATGTGCGAGAACGGCTCGGAAGAGATCGCGCTGACGGTCGGGCGTGACGTTTGGGACCACGATCACCAAGCCGGCGTGCAGTTCTTCTTGCGCGTAGAGCAGGGTGAAATCGGAGCGGTTGTTCGTTACAAAGGTGTATTCGCCGGCGCGGACCTTGGGCATCAACTGCCAGTCCTTCTGCCCGCCCAGGCCCAGGAAGTTGACGTGATCACCGACATGCCCGGCTTTATGTGCTAGCGCAAGGAGCGATGTGTGAAGACACTCGTCGATGAGAAACTTCATTGCCTCGCCGGATGTTTGGTGACGCGCCGCAGCGTACGCTTGGCCCATGGGCGCGCCGCCGGACGGCCACGGCGAGGGAAGGCCCGAACATACATGGGCGCCAACTCGATCTTCTGACGGGTGAGCGCCGGGTAGCCTTCGAGGATCTCCTCGACCGGCGCGCCCTGGGAAAGCATATCGGCGATCAGGTCGATCGGGATGCGAGTGCCCTTGTATACAGGCGTACCTTGCATGATTTCGACATTCGACTCGGCCATGCGAGCAGCCTGAACCAAACGCCGGAGCCCCGCGTCTACCTCCTTGCGTGCCGACTTACATTCGATCAGTATGACGCCTCCCTCGGAAAGCACCATGCCATCCAACTTCGAGTCGCGTTCGAGCGCTTGCGCGACTTGGCGCCGGTCGGCAAGTGGCAAGCTTGTGAGACCTTTGGCTTCCATGCGCAAATACACGAGCTGAGGTTTCGATAACATCCGCTGGGTAACTCGTCCTTCGCGGACTCGTTTCGGGCGAATCACTTTGTAATCGATGGCTTTGTGCACCGCCGGAAGCGGGAGGCCGGCCACCGCCGACCCTTGCGCCGCCGTATAAAGCCCATTCTCGATTGCCGCTCGCATACGCTAATTCTACCCTGAATCGGGAAGAATTAGCGTACCTACGAGAACCGCGTTGCGCGCCATTCTGGCGATTGCGAAGCGGACCGACAGGCGGAAACCGGCGCGGGCGCCGCGGCAAGAGTGACGTAGCCCCTTGCGCTACGTTGGATCTAACAGTTGTACCCTGAATCCGGCATGACTCGTCCCTTCCCACTTTGGATCTGTCTCTTCTTTCTCTCTCTTCCTGCATCTCCACGCCAAGCCGCGACCCCTGCCTCCCGCATTACCCTGGATGTCGTCGTCAATGACAAATCCGGCAACCCCGTTTCCGGCCTCGAGCAGCAGAACTTCACCATTCTCGACAACAAACAACCGCAGAAGATTCTCTCCTTCGAAGCCATAGGCGGCAACGGCGCTGCGAATGCGGACTTAGAAACTATCCTCGTCATCGACGCCGTCAACATCGGTCTCACCAGAGTGGCCTTCGCGCGCGAAGAGATCCAAAAATTTCTGCGGCAGGACGGCGGGAAGCTCGCCCGGCCGCTCTCCATCGATTTCTTATCGGATTCTGGGCTTATCGGGCAGGAAACGCCTTCTCGCGATGGCGATGCCTTATCGCCTATATGAACCAGCATCAAACCGCTCTCCGTACTCTTCGCAGATCGCAAGGATTTTACGGTGCGGCGGACCAGGTGCAGTTGTCACTCCGCGCACTGGGGCAACTCGCTCAATATGAGGAGAACCGGCCTGGCAGAAAGATTGTCATTTGGGTGAGTCCAGGTTGGCCCATGCTAACCGGCCCGAATGTCCAACTGACTTCCAAAGACCAGCAGAACCTATTCAGCACGGTTGTCGCCGTCTCAACCCAATTGCGGCAGTCTCGCATCGCGCTCTATGCAGTCGACCCGTTGGGAACATCGGACGCGGGCAGTTTTCGAACCTTCTATTATGAGCAATTCCTGAAAGGTGTCACGTCGCCGAACCGCGTCGTGATCGGTAATCTGGCACTCCAGGTGCTTGCTTATCAAAGCGGCGGCCGTGTGCTCAAGTCCAGCAACGATGTAGCGGGCGAGATCGAACACTGCATTCGCGATGCAAATACATACTATGTTGTGACCTACGATCCGCCGCCTGCCGACGGCCCTGACGATTACCACGCCATCGAGGTAAAACTAGACCAGCCGCAGTTGAAAGCCCAAACACGGTCCGGGTACTACGCCCAACCAACCCGGCCCCGCACGCCGTGAGTGCCTCGCCGCGCCTCCGCGTTCAGCTCTAGCTCAATGCGCATCGCCCTGCTTGGCACTCGCGGCATCCCGGCTCAGTACGGTGGATTCGAAACCTTCGCAGAAGAGCTATCTGTACGCCTCGCCGCGCGCGGCCATTCAGTCACCGTCTATTGCCGAAGCAGGCACGAAAGTTCCGAATATCGCGGTGTCCGCCTGCGCTCCTTGCCCGCCATTCGCCACAAGTACTTCGAAACCGTTGCGCACACCGGGCTCTCGACACTCGATCTCCTCTTGCATCGCTACGATGCCGTCCTTTATTGCAACGCCGCCAACGCCATTTTTACTTGGCTGCCCCGAATGCTCGGCATGCCCACCGCGCTGAACGTGGATGGCCTGGAGCGGCACCGCAAGAAATGGAACCGGCTGGCCAAGGCTTGGTACCGGCTCTCTGAATGGCTGGCAACCTGGTGCTGCTCAAGCATCGTCACAGATGCAGAGAAGATTCGCGAATATTATCTACGGCATTACGCTAAGGACTCCGTGTTCATCCCTTACGGCGCAGAAACGGGCAAAGTAGCAGCCACCGCTGCGGTTCGAGCGCTCGGGCTGGAGCCCGGCAAGTATGTCCTCTATGTAAGCCGCCTGGAACCGGAGAATAATGCGCTCATCGTGCGAGAAGCATTCGAAAAAGTGCACACTGATTTTAAGCTGGCGATTATCGGCGATGCCCCGTATGCGGCCGATTATATTCGCGAGGTGAAGGATACGCGCGACCCGCGGATCGTGATTCCGGGCGCGATTTACGGAGAAGGGTACAGGGAATTGCAATCGCATTGTGCAGTCTATGTGCAGGCCACCGAGGTCGGCGGCACGCATCCGGCGCTGATTGAGGCAATGGGGCGCGGAGCGCTCGTGTTGTATCTGAAAACGCCTGAGAACACGGAGGCCGCTGGGGACGCGGCCGTGCCCTTCGGAAGCGACCTGGTTGAGAAGATGCAGTGGGCGGTGAATCTCTCGGCATCGGAAAGGGCCGCCTGGGGCGAACGCGCCACGCGCCGAATCGAGAAGCTGTACAGTTGGAACGCGGTCACCGACGCCTACGAGGGCCTCTTCCGCCGGTTAACATCAGCATCATGAGCGAATCCACAGTGCTCACTCCGCTTCCGGCGGCCGAGCCTCCGGCCTCGCGAGCACCCGCAGCCAGAGCTCTTCCCTATCGCTCCTGGGTCGAAGTGTCACGCGCGCAGATTGCCGCGAATTTTCTGGCTGTTCGCAAGCTGGTAGGGCCCGATGTCGAAGTGATGCCGGTTGTGAAGGCGGACGCGTATCGCCATGGCGCGGTCGAAGTCTCACGCACTCTGGAGGAGCACGGCGCGCGTTGGCTCGCCGTCAGCAATACCGACGAAGGCGTGGCCCTGCGCGACGCCGGCATTCGAGCGCGCATCCTGGTCATGGCGGATTTTCTGCCGCACACGCGCGAAGCTTTGCTCGCTTACGGGCTCACCCCGGTCATACACTCGCTGGAGGATCTGGCCGAATTGGACCGCCTCGCTGCCGCTCAGGGCAGCCGCAGCCCCTGTCACCTCAAGATCGATACCGGGATGAACCGTTTGGGAGTGCGTCCGGACGCTGCAGCCATCGGCGAAGCGATCCTGGCTGCCCGTCACGTCGAACTCGAAGGTCTGATGAGCCATTTTGCCTCGGCCGCCAATTATCAGAGCGGCCAGACGGACGAGCAAATCGGGATTTTCAACGAACTCGCCGCCGGGCTTAGCCGTGTGGGCATTCACCCCGCGCTGCTTCACCTCTCGAGTACGATTCCGGTGGCCTACGGGCGCCGTCAAGCCTGGCGCGGAATGGTTCGCCCGGGACACGCTATCTACGGCTACGTGTCTCCTGTGCGCGGTCATGGTCCGGGGAAGGTCTTGCAGGTCAAGCCGGCACTGACCTGGCGCGCCGCCGTGCTCGCGGTAAAAGACGTTCCTGCAGGCGCCTTGATCGGCTACGGCGGCACGTTCCGCGCTCCGCAGCCCATGCGGGTGGCCGTGCTCGCGGCCGGCTATGCGGACGGCATCCCACACCGGCTTTCGAACAAAGGCAGCGTTATCGTCAACGGCAAGCTCGCTCCTATCTTAGGCGCCGTTTCCATGGACATGACCTCGATTGACGTTACCCAATCGCCAGAGACGAGGGTCGGAGACGCGGTCACGCTTCTCGGATCCGAAGGCAACGTGCGCATGGACGCACAGCAGATCGCAAAACTAGCCGGCACCATCTCTTACAGCGTGTTGTGCGGTATCCATGCCCGCGTCAAGCGCCTGTATATTTAATGCCCGCTGACCGATCGCCCTTACGCCGCCTGTAGCATGCTACAGTGAGAAGTTTAACTCAAGCCGTCGGAACATTTACCTGCAGGTTGCCGTCCTTACTGGGGACGCCGGAGTCTCTCAACTTTGAAAAAGAAGTGGAAAATCCTCATCCTACTGGGTCTGTTTGTGCTGATCGCGGGTGCCGTCTTCGCGAGCATCAAGATCAGCGAGCGTGGAGTAGTTATTGTCCAAACGGGGAAAGTCATGCGCTCGGACCTCACCTCGGTTGTGACCGCGTCCGGTGAAGTCAAGCCCCGAAATTACATCAACATAGGCGCCAATACGCAAGGCCCGGCGCCGATTACAGAAATTCTGGTCAAAGAGGGTGATCACGTCAAGAAAGGCCAAGTTCTGGCCCGCTTGGCCGATGTGCAACCAGCCGCCGATCTGACCGCCCAGCAAGCGGCCCTGAATTCCGCGCTGGCAGACTCTTCCGCCGATGAGGCTGCGGTGAAGTCGGCCGATGACAACATCGCCGTGGCCCAATCCCAAGTCGAGCATGACCGCGCGGATGTCGAGCAAAAGAAAGTCGATCTGAAGCGCAGCCAGGAGCTGTTCGATCAGAAGCTGATCGCGGCGCAGGATTTCGAGGCCAAGAAAGTCACTTACGATTTGGCCGTCGCCACGTTGCAGTCCTCGCAGCAAAAAGTCGCTCAGTCGGAGGCCGCGCGCGCGCAATCCGCGGCGCAACTGGCCTCCGCGCAAAAGAAGGTGGCGCAAGCTCAGGCCATGGTCTCGCGGTCTAGGGATGTGCTGTCACAATACGACGCAGTAGCGCCGCTCGATGGCGTGGTCACGAACCTGCCGGTGCGGGTGGGCGAGACGGTGGTCCCGGGCATTCAAAACTCGGCCGCATCCACAATCATGACCATCGCCGATATGTCCATCATTACCGCCGAGGTGAACGTCGACGAAACGGATATCGTCAGCGTGAAGATGGATCAGCCCGCGGAGGTGTCCATCGACGCGATTCCCGATCAAACTTTCAAAGGACGCGTGATCGAAATTGGCGACACCGCGATCGTGCGTTCGAGCGGTATGGCCGCGTCCCAGAGCCAAACCTCCAGCCAGGAGGCGAAGGATTTCAAAGTGGTGATCGCGCTTGACATTCCGCAGAACTTCGTCCGGCCGGGCTTGTCTTGCACCGCGAAGATTACCACCGCTACGCGGTCCCGCGTGCTCGCAATTCCCATCCAGGCATTGACCGTCCGCCAGAAGAGCCAGTTGCAGCCGCACAAGGCCGGACAACCGCTGCCGCAGCTCGACCCCACCGCGCAAAAGGCGGCCAATCAAGAGCTGCAGGGTGTGTTCGTGGTGAACAACGGTAAAGCGCTGTTTCGCGAGGTGAAGACGGGCGTGACCGGCGCCACCGACATCGAGGTACTGAGCGGATTGAAGGACGGCGATCAAATCATCACCGGCAGCTACCAAGTGATTCGTACGCTGCGCAATGAGGCTAAGGTGAAGGTGGATAACAGGCCTCCGGTTGTGCCGCCGGGCGCTGTTTCCGGGTAGCGCAGTCTTCACCGCGCCCAGAAAAGCATGGGAACCCTAACCACCGCGACCCAGAGCCTCAGCGCCAAAGAGCGCGAGGAGCGGGGCGAGCAGCTCAAACGCGAAGGCATCGTCATTCGCACCTACGATCTTTGGAAGACCTACATCATGGGAGATCAGGAGATTCACGCCGTCTCGGGCGTGGATATCGTGATCAAGCGCGGTGAATACGTCGCCATCATGGGGCCCTCCGGGTCCGGCAAATCGACGCTGATGAATCTGATCGGGTGCCTGGACACGCCTACCAAGGGCCTTTATTACTTGAATGGAAAGCTTGCCAGCGACATGGAGGACGACGAACTGGCGCGCATCCGGAACAAGGAGATCGGGTTTGTCTTCCAGACCTTCAACTTGCTGGCGCGGTCTTCGGCCCTTCACAACGTGGAATTGCCGCTGATTTATGCCGGCATTCCGTCGCAGGAACGCATGCAACGCACGAAAGAAGCATTGCGCAGCGTGGATCTGGAGCAACGGATGCACCACAAGCCCAACGAATTATCGGGCGGCCAGCGCCAGCGCGTCGCCATCGCCCGCGCGTTGGTTAACCGGCCCTCGATCCTGCTTGCCGACGAGCCGACGGGCGCGCTCGACTCAAACACCGGCCAGGAGATCATGGCGTTGTTCGAGCGGCTGCACGAAGAGGGCAATACCATTGTGCTGGTCACACACGAACAGGACATCGCCATGCATGCCCATCGGGTAGTTCACATTCGCGATGGCAAAGTCGAGCGCGACGAGGCCATCCGGCGCTGATTTCCGCTGGCTAGTGGCTGGAAGGTCGGATGAGACGTCCGACGCGGGCCAGGAGGTCCGCCCCACACGGCGATCCGGCGCTGACTCCTGCTGGCATTCCCTAGCTATTGTGTTCCCTAGGGGGAGAACATTTTCCCCAAATTTCCCACTAAATAATGTAGTTAACTGCTAGCGTCTTATATGCTGATAAAAAGTCGGTTTATTGGCGGATGTGACACGCTGGCCCCAGCCTCCCCGCTTATGTAATGGAACCAACTTCCACAGACGTGCTCCTCCCCGCGTCGCCGGTGGATTCTTCTTCAAGAACGGAGAATACGTGTCTCCGCGCCGCGTCTGATGGCTCGCTTCGCATTCTGATGGCAGAGGATAACGTGATCAATCAGAAAGTGGGCAAGCTGATTCTGCAGCGCGCGGGCTTCAACATCGACTTGGTCGGCGACGGAAGCGAGGCGCTCGAAGCACATCGCGCAAATCCGTACGACGTGATCTTGATGGACTGCCAAATGCCCACCATGGATGGCTTCGAAGCCTGCCGGCAAATTCGCCAATTGGCGCATGCGCAGCCTGCGATCATTGCGGTCACTGCCAATGCGCTGGTCGGCGAGCGCGAACGGTGCCTCAATGCCGGCATGGACGACTACCTCTCCAAACCGTTCCAAGCCGAACAACTGGTCGCCGTGGTCAGAAAATGGATCGCGGTGCGGCGAGGCTCCTGAACGCCGCTACTGTCCCCACGTGAGCAGCAACACGAACAGCACGATCCACAGAAAATCCAAGTAGTGCCAGAACACGGAAACGCCGTTCGCCACCGCACGAGTGGTCATCTGGTACTTCGGCCCGCTCGCAGGCACACGCGTGCGGACCAGCAGGTAGACAAGGCCAGCCAAGCCGACAACGATGTGCATTCCATGCAATCCGGTAAAGAGAAAGATAAACCAGGAGTGCGGGTTCTTTGCGAGCACAATTCCGGAGCGCAGGATCTGAAACCAGGCCGTGACCTGCCCCGCCAGGAATAGCAGGCCCAAACCGGTCGTCCAGGCAGTCAACCGGAAAAAGCCGCCTTGGTCGTGAACTCGCAGGCGCCGCCGTGCAGCTTCGAATAATACGCTGCTGGTTAGCAAGATCGCTGTGGTTGCCCACAGTATTTTCGGAACCGCAATGTGGGCCCAGAAAAGCGTCGCCTCCGAACGGCCGATAAACACGGTGATCATCGCGCCGAATGTCATGGTGACGGTCGCCAGCACAACAATGGTTGTTAGCAGAGACAGCGAGTTGAGGTCGCGCTCACGCGTTGCACTTTCCGTTACAGACTGCACGTCTTCATTTTCTCGCGCCCGGTTGCGAACTCCTCTAGAATAGATGCGAGGTGGCGGCTTTGATCCGGATAACTTTTATTGCTCTTGCTCTCGGCTGTTGTGGGTTCGCGAGCACTGCGGCTCCTGTCTCCCAAGATGCCGCTGACGCCCGGCTAGCCCGCGCCTTTCGCAATCCAACCGAAGGCGGCTGGATTTTCGTTCATCTGGAAGGCAGCCCATCGGGCATAGGTTTTCAGCATGGTTATCTGCTTCCCAAAGAGATCGAGGATTCGAAGCGCGCGATCGAGCTTAGCACCACGCATGAGGTGAAACACACCTGGGCCGAGATACGCGAAGTCGCGCAGACCGTCTTTTGGCCGCATGTGACGGAAGAATACCGCGAGGAACTGCAAGGGATGGCCGAGGGCCTGAAAGCGCACGGCTCGCGGCTGGACATCGTCGACCTGGTCGCGATGAACGCCTATATGGAATTTCCGTACTACTACGACGAGGCGAAGAAGCGAGAAGCCAAGGGCGTGCCGAGCCCGGTGGGTGAACACTGCAGCGCTTTCGTCGCCACGGGCGCCTATACCAAGGATGGCCGCATCGTGATGGGCCACAATAATTGGACCGATTATCTGACTGCCAGCCGCTGGAACATCATCTTCGACATTGTTCCCACGTCCGGCCATCATTTGATCATGGACGGCATGCCCGGCCTGATCCACAGCGGCGACGATTTCGGGATCAACGACGCCGGCATCATGATCACGGAAACCACGATCGGCAACTTCCACGGCTTTGACCGCGGCGGCGTGCCCGAGTTTGTGCGGGCCCGCAAGGCGATGCAGTATTCGGAATCGATCGACGATTTCGCGCGCATCATGGAAGACGGCAATAACGGCGGCTACGCAAATACCTGGCTGGTAGGCGACCGCAAGAAGAATGAAATCGCACGCCTGGAGCTGGGTTTGAAGTACGTAACGCTGGAGCGCACCAAGGACGGTTACTTTGTCGGGTCTAACTTCCCGATCAATCCCAATTTGATTGCCGAAGAAACGGACTTCCCTAAAGATCCGAACACACCAAACCAGGTGAGGCACCGGCGCTGGGACCAACTGATGGCTGAGAATAAGGGACGCATCGATGTCGAAGCCGGCAAGAAGTTCGAGACCGACCACTACGACGTCCTCACGAAAGAGATCGATCCGAACGAGCGGACCATCTGCGGTCACATCGACAAATCCAGCCGCGGATTGAAGCCCTGGCAGGACCCCTACGGGCCCGCGGGCGTTGCGGAAGTAAAGGTTGCCGACGCTGCCATGGCGGAGAAGATGTCGTTTGCGGCAGGGATGGGACATCCGTGCGGGATCGAGTTCCATGCGGCCGAGTTCTTGAAGGCCCACCCGGAATATGCCTGGCAGTCGCCGCTGTTGGAAGACCTGAAAGCCAATCCTTGGATCGTGGTATCGGCCACCACAGCACGCGAAACCTCCGCTATGACGGGACGCTAAGGCTCTGGCGGCGTAGCCGCTCGGCAAAGCGGAAGGTAGACGCATAGAGCGCGA
>Ga0210385_10002705_pt1 | contig 10634 bp, 11 predicted proteins | sample IncBWH26OmetaG_FD_160107 | JGI IMG/M metagenome (GOLD analysis project Ga0210385, IMG submission 160107) | Forest soil microbial communities from Barre Woods Harvard Forest LTER site, Petersham, Massachusetts, United States - Inc-BW-H-26-O ... | reverse complement strand
CGGCAGGGGGCGCAACCGCCTTACCCCGGCGCGGGCATGACCTGGATCCGTTCGGCCGGGCAGTCTAGTTACGATGGGAAGATGATCATGGAACTGGGGCGTTACGGCGTCTTCGGGCACACGAGCACGCTCACACCCGAGCGGGCTCGCATCGTGGAATCGCTTGGCTACGGGACGCTGTGGGAGGGCGGCTCGCCGCCGGCCGAGCTGCTGCACGTCGAGGCACTGCTCGACGCGACCAGCACGCTCAAGGTCGCGACCGGCATCGTCAACGTGTGGACGGCCGACGCCGCCGAGGTCGCACGCTCGTACCACCGCATCGAGGCGGCCCACCCCGGGCGTTTCCTGCTCGGCATCGGGGTCGGCCACCCCGAGGCGACCGCTCAGTATCACTCGCCGTACCAGACGCTGGTGGAGTACCTCGACGTCCTCGACGCCGAGGGGGTGCCGGCCGAGCGGCGGGTTCTGGCGGCGCTCGGGCCGCGGGTGCTACGGCTGGCGGCGGAGCGCACCGCCGGCGCGCATCCTTACCTGGTCACGCCCGAGCACACGCGCCTGGCCCGCGAGATTCTCGGCCCGGGCAAGCTCCTGGCGCCCGAGCAGCGCGTTGTCCTGGAAGCTGACCCGGCCCGCGCGCGGGCGGTTGGCCGCCCGTCGGTCGTGAAGCCGTACCTGGGCCTGACGAACTACACGACCAACCTGCAGCGGCTCGGCTTCACGGCCGAGGACGTCGCCGGCCAGGGCTCCGACCGCCTGATCGACGCGCTCGTCGTCTCGGGCGACGACACGCAGATCAGGCAGCGCTTCGAGGCGCACCACGACGCGGGCGCCGACCACGTGGCCATCCAGCTGATCGCCGAGCCGGGCGCCGACCTCGACGCCGGCTACCGGCGGCTGGCCGGCCTGCTGGCACTCAAGGAGCGCTGAGACCAGACTGGCCGGGCGCAGCCGACGCTGCCCCGGCCAGTCAAGGCCAGCCGCCGGCTCAGCGGCCCGCCGTCTTCGGCGTCACAGCATCACTTCGGCCAGCCGCGACACCTCGTTGATGTCATCGAGCGTGGGGTTGAAGATGATTTCGTCCGCTCCGAGGTCCTCGAACGCCTTGGCGACGTCCTTCAGCTCCTGCGCGCTAGTGCTGACGCCGCCCGTGATGAGGCTCGCGAACTCGTCGCCGGCGATGCTGTAGTAGTCGTAGACATTGGCGCGACCCTTCTCCGCGTCGCCAAACGCGTAGTAGGCGATCGCGACGAGCCGCGGCGAGCCCGGGCGGCCCGCCTTCCGCCAGGCGTCCCTGGCCGCGTCGAAACTGCCGGCCACCATCGCCGGCGGGAGCGAGGCGCCGATGTAACCCTGTCCCCACCGTGCCATGCGCTCGAAGGCGGCCGGCGCCACCGCACCGAACAGCAGCGGTATCTCGCGAGCGCCGGACGTGACCGCCGGGGAGTCGCTGCCGCCGAGCGGCTTGCCCTGCCACACCTCCCGGTAGACCTCCAGGTCACGGTCGAACCGCTTGCCGCGGTCCTTCGCCCCGTGCCCCTCGGCCACGAAGTCGTCCGGCCGGATGCCGACGCCGACGCCGAGGGTGAGCCGGCCGCCGGAGACCCCGTCGATGCCGGCCACTTCCTTGGCCAGCAGGGCGGCCGGCCATACCGGCGCGACCAGGACGTTGCTCAGCAGCCCGATCGTGGACGTCGCACCGGCGGCCGCGGCGAGCGCGACCGTGTCCATGACGCCCGGGTACGCGACCCGGCCGACGGTGCCCAGGGAGGAGAAGCCCGCAACCTCGGCCGCGGCCGCCCACCCGGGAAGGACCGTCGGGCGCACGTCCCGCACCTGATTGGGCAGGCCAATACCTATCTTCATGAGAGATCCCACTTTCCAGATCTGGATCGCGGTGAGTCGCGACTATGACGGACTCGAACCGACTAGGGACATAGTGATTGCCAGCGTTAGCCTAGCCAGGCCCGATCAACAACCGATCAATGCCGGGTGGTCCGTTCGCGCCCGGTCACGCTTCCGGCGGCTGGCCGGCGGCCCGGACCAGGGCGGCGGCGCTGTCCTGGTCGGCCGGCAGGAACGCCTCCAGCTTCAGCTCCGATACGGTCACGTCCACCGCGGTGGCGAAGCTGGTGATGGTGGTCATCAGCCGCAGGTCGCCGCCGGCGGTGCGCAGCTCGAGCGGGACGGCGAAGCCCAGGTGGCCCGGTGCCACGCGGGCGGGCGGGACGTAGCCGCTGAGCTCGGCGTGCAGTTCGGCCAGGCGCTCGTCGGGGTTGCGGGCGAGCTCGGCCGCTATGCCGTTCAGCACGTGCCAGGCCCACTCGGCGAAGTTGGCGATCCGCGGCGCCATGCCGTCCGGGTGCAGGGCGAGCCGGAAGGCGTTGGCCCGCAGGTGCTCGGCGCACCCGTCGGCCAGGATTCGCAGGCCCGGGTTGGCGGCCACGATCTCGCCGTAGCGGTCGACGACGATCGCCGGGTAGGGCAGGTGCGCGTCGAGGATGTGGGTGAGCGCGCCCAGCACCGGGGCAAGGTCCGGGCTGTCAAGCGCCGTTTCCCGGTAGGCGGGCGCGTAGCCGGCCTTGAGCAGCAGTTCGTTGCGCTCGCGCAGCGGCAGGCCGAGTGACTCGGCGAGCCGGATGACCATCTCGCGGCCCGGGGCCGAACGGCCGCTCTCGATGAAGCTGAGATGCCGCTGGGTCGTCCCGGCCTTCAGCGCCAGCTCGAGCTGGCTCAGCCGACGGGAAGCACGGCGCTCCTTGAGCGCGGCAGGGAAGTCCACGTCCCAGTTTTAGCCGCTCCGGAGGCGTTCGCGCGATTCCCTGGCGGGAATTGCCGGCCCGTGCGACGGCCCGCAGGATGGCTCACATGGATGACATCGAGCTGGGGGTACTGATCCCGATTGGCCAGTCGCAATGGGGGCGGGGAGCGGACCCGCGCGAGCTGCTGGACTTCGCGGTGCGGGCCGAGGAACTCGGGTACTCGTCGCTGTGGGTGAACGACTTCCTGCTCACGCCGCGCATCGAGGCCCTGACCATGCTGGCGGCGGTGGCCCCGCTGACCAGCCGGGTGACGCTCGGCACGGCGGCGCTGCTGCCGGTGCTGCGGCGGCCGGTCCAGGCGGCGCAGACGCTCGCCTCCATCGACCTGCTGTCCGGCGGGCGGCTGGTGCTGACCGTAGGCGCAGCGTTCCCCGGCCCCTTCGGCGTGCCGCAGCACGCGCTGTCGGAGGTGCCGTGGGAGCGGCGGTTCGCCCGGCTGGACGAGACCGTCGCGCTGTGGCGGCAGTTGTGGGCCGACCCCGGGGGCGGCGGCTCGTTCGAGGGCTCGCTGCTCCGCTTCGGGCAGCTGCCGCCGATGACCGCGCCGTTTCGCCCGGGCGGCCCGCCGGTGTGGCTCGGCGGCGCGTCGGAGTCGGCGCTGCGGCGGACCGGACGGCGTTACGACGGGTGGATGCCGTACCCGCCGTCGGCCGGCGACTACGCGGGCGGGCTAGCCGCGGTGCGCGCCGCGGCCGCCGAGGCGGGCCGGGACGAGGCGGCGGTGACACCGGCGCTATTCGTGTCCGTGGCGGTGACCGACACCGTCGAGCAGGGCCGCGAGCTGCTGGCCACGTTCGCCCGGGCGAGCTACGGGATGCCGCTGGAGCAACTGGAGCGGGTCCAGGCGCTGGCGGCGGGGCCGCCGGACGTGGTGGCGGCGAAGCTGCGCGGGTACGTGGCGGCGGGCGCCCGGCACCTGGCGGTGCGGATCGCCACCACGGACCTGGAATCGCAGCGCGAGCAGCTTAAGCACATCATCGAACTGAAGGGATACCTGTGATGACTCAGGTTGACGAGATCGCCGCGCGGTACCTGGCGGTATGGCACGAATCCGACCCGGCCGCGCGGGACGCGGCCGTGGCCGGCCTGTGGAGCGCGGATGCGCGCGTGTGCGCCGGCGCGAACGAGTACGTCGGCCACGACGCGATCACGCGGCGGGTCGCGGCTGCTCACGAGAAGTTCGTCGCGGGCCAGGGCCTGGCGTTCAGGCCGCTCGGGGCGGCCGAGGCCCATCACGACGGCATGCGGATCCGCTGGCAGATGGCACCGGCCAGCGGTGGCGACGCGGTGTCGGGCGGGGTCCAGTTCCTGCTGCTTGACGCCGGAGGGCACATCCGCCTCGACTACCAGTTCACCGACTTCTAACCGGCGCGGCGAGCGCCTCCCCCGCCCGGACCTGGGGCTGGTCCCGCCGCCGGAGCCGGAACCGCCGTGGAGGTAACCGGGCGCTGAAGCCCCCGTCGACGGTGACAACGCTGCCGGTGCTGTAGCTGGCATCGAGCGCCAGGTGAACGATGCCAGCCGCCAGTTCCGCCGGATCGCCCACCCGGCCCAGCAGCACCCTGCTCATCTCCGCGGTCCCGGTGCGATGGACTTCCTGCGCGTCCATGCCTTCGAGGTAGGCGGTGATCGCCTCGGCCATCATGGGAGTGTCGGTGGCGCCGGGGGCCACGCAGTTCACCCGGACGCGGGGGGGCCAGCTCGGCGGCGAGGCTGGTGGTCAGGCCCAGCAGCGCCGCCTTGGTCGCGGCGTAGGCGGCATGGCGCGGCCGCCCGTGCAGCGCCGAGACGCTGCTGGCACCGCCGCCTGGGCGCCCCGGGTGGCCGCGTCGTAGGAGAACCCGGTGCCGATGACCGCGTGCGCGCGGCACCGTCGGCCCAGAGACCAACTTCCGCGCGTGCATAGACCTCGTTCACCAAGTCGGCCAGCGCCGACATGATCGGACATCCGGCCTCCGGTGTCGTGCTTTGGTCCGCCAAGCGTGCCAGCACCAGGTCAATAGAGGTTCGACGAACGGTTGACTGCGGTGGCGGGGGCGTCGCCCTGCGCTAAGCCGTCTCGGTTAGCCCGACGGCGGTCGCCTCAAGCAGCGACCGGACCCGCGGGGCGAAGTCGAGGGCGACATGGCCCCAATCCGGCACCTGCACGTACAGGGCGGGGCGGCGGCAGGTGAGCAGCGGGCCGGACTCCCGGGCGGCCGGCCCCTCGAACAGCCAAGCCGGCTTGAAGGTCTGGCCGATGGCGATCACCGCCAGCCAGAACGGCAGGTCGTAGACCGAGGTGGCCAGCGCCCCCGTCACCACGGTGAGCAGCATGATGTTCGAGCCGAACCAGAGGCTGAACAGGTCACGGGGCCGTCCGTGGCGCTCGCCGAGCGGGATCGGCTGGAATCACCGGCGTTGGCGCTGGTGACACGCCGGAAACGTAGATTTCACCAGCCTCGACCGAAATCCGCCAACCCGGTGGAAGATCAGACCATCCCGAACGGTTGACTGTTTCACGCCCGCCCGCCGGTTCCTGCCATGGCCGCCGCACGCCCGCCGGTGCGCACGCTCGCCGGGGGCTCAACCCGGAATCGGCGGTCCGAAACCGGCCGTTCGATACTCTCATCAGCATGAATCCATGCCGATGAGGACTTAGACACTCATGGCAGGCCCCTCTAACGTTCGCTGTAGGCAATTTTCGATGGGGAGAGGGGCCGTCCTTTGTCTAGAGATTCTAGTGTCAGGCGCCGGGCACGCGGCCGTCATCAGCGGCCCTCGTCGGCCGCTTGATCACGGCCAGGCCGGAGCGGCGGTCCCGCACCCGCCTCACGTGGAGAACAGGGACCTGGGCGATCCAGTTACCGGGCGGCCTTCTCGTCGATACACCACTTTTAAAGATCTCGCCCTCCCCGGCGCCGCGCGGCATCGACAGTGACGATGCCCGTGGTGCCGACGGCCACGGGCAGCCCCCTTGCATCTTCCGTCCGCCGGCCCGGCCCACCGTGCCCGTGCGGACCAGCGCAGTCTCAGAAAGGAAGTCAGCTGGCATGAACAACGACTCAAGCAACAGCGCAGGCCGGTTCGCGAGACCCCTGCACCTGGCTCGCCGCGGCGCCCGCAGACACGGCGGGCTGTCGCTCGCGCTGGCGGGCCTGGCCAGCGCCGCGGCGCTTACCGCCTGCTCCGTCCCGTCCACCAGCGCCACCGGGGCCTCCGGGTCCCAGCCGGCCACGGCGACCGCGGCGTCGATCCCGAAGTCGAGCGTCGACCAGCAGCTGCGGGCGATGCTGCCCGCCTCGATCAAGTCGAGCGGCGTGCTACGGATCGCCACCACGACCGGCAACGCCCCGATGGACTTCGCGACCGCCAACGGCACCCCCGAGGGCCTGGACATCGACCTCGCGACGGCAGCGGCGCAGCTGCTCGGGGTGAAGCCGCAGTTCTTCGAGACCCAGTTCAGCGGCCTCATCGCCGCGGAGTCCTCCGGCCGGACGGACGTGATCTGGGGCGCGATGAACGACAACGCCCAGCGCGAGAAGCAGGTCACCTTCGTCGACTACTTCAAGCACGGTTTCTCGGTGCTCGTGCCGAAGGGCAATCCGCAGAAGATCGAGTCCCCCGCCAACTTCTGCGGCCTGACGTTCGCCGAGTCCCAGGGCTCGGTGTTCCAGACGCTGGTGCCGCAGCTGTCACAGCAGAACTGCACGTCGAAGGGCAAGTCCCCGATCAACGTGACCATCTACCCGGACAACCAGGGCACGTTCCAGGCGCTGGCCACCAACCGGGTGAACGCGATCATGGCGGCCCAGGAGCAGGTCGCGTACCAGGCCGACCTCAACTCGGCCCTGGACCCGGTGCCGAGCATCAACCTGAACGTGGTGCATTACGGCATCGGCGTCTTGCCGGGCAACACCCAGCTCATCGCCTGCATGAAGGCGACGGTCGAGAAGCTGATCGAGAACGGCACCTACCTGGACATCCTCAAGAAGTGGGGGCTCCAGGCCCAGGCAATCCCCGCGGTTGTCCTCAACCAGCCGTCGGCGTGAGCTCACGATGACAGCCATCAACTCCCCCGACGTCGACTCGCCCGCCACCCGCCGGATGGAGCCGTCGGAGGCCCGGCACCGGCCGCGGCCCTGGCGCTGGATCAGCGCGGCGGTGATCCTCGTGCTCGCCGCCATGGTCATCAAGGGCGCGGCGGTCAACGCGAACATGCACTGGCGGGTGGTCGGCGAGTACCTCTTCTCCGTGCCGATCCTCCGCGGCCTGCTGCTGACCGTCGAGCTCACCGCCGTGTCGATGGTCATCGGCGTGGTGCTCGGCCTGGTAGTCGCGGTCATGCGCCTGTCGGACAACCCGGTGCTGCGCAGCGTGAGCTACGCCTACGTGTGGATCTTCCGCGGCACGCCGCTGCTGGTGCAGCTGCTCTTCTGGTACTTCCTGGCCGCGGTGCTGCCGCACGTGGGCATCGGCATCCCCTTCGGGCCGACGTGGACCGACTGGTCGGTCAACTCGCTAATCTCCAAGTTCACGGCCGCGGTGCTCGGCCTGGCGCTCAACGAGGCGGCGTTCAGCTCCGAGATCATCCGCGGCGGCATCCAGTCCGTCGACCCGGGGCAGCGCGAGGCGGCCGACGTCCTCGGCCTTAACGGCTGGCAGCGCCTGTGGCGGATCATCCTGCCGCAGGCGATGAACTTCATCATCCCGCCGCTCGGCAACCAGATCATCTCCATGCTCAAGAACACCTCGCTGGTGCTGGTGATCGCCCTGCCCGAGCTGCTCACCACGGTGTCGAACATCTACTCGCAGAACTTCCTGCAGATCCCGCTGCTCGTCGTCGCCTGCGCCTGGTACCTGGCGTGCTTCTCGGTGCTGTGCGTGATCCAGTACTACGTCGAGCGGCACTTCGCGCAGGGAACGGCGAACGCCCGCCAGAAACCCGCGGCCGCCCTGCGGAAGGAGCCCGTGTGATGTCCGTGCCGCCGATGAAGGACACGACCCAGGCCGCCGCCCGCGCGGGGACTGACGCCGCGCGGCCGGTCGTGCGGATCGAGGGGTTGTGGAAGCAGTTCCACGGCAGCCACGTGCTCAAGGGCGTCGACCTGGCCGTCATGCCGGGCGAGGTCGTCTGCGTGCTCGGCCCCTCGGGCTCGGGCAAGACCACGCTGCTGCGCTGCATCAACCACCTCGAGGACATCGACCGCGGCCGCATCTACGTGGGCGACGAGCTGGTCGGCTACGACGAGGAACCGGACGGCAGGCTCTTCCACTGCCGGGAACGGGACCTGCGGCGGGCACGGACCAACATCGGCTTCGTGTTCCAGCACTTCAACCTGTTCGGCAACCTCAACGCGCTGGCCAACGTCACGCTCGCGCCGACGCTGGTGAAGAAGGAACCCGCCGCCGAGGTCGAGCGGCGCGCGCGTGAGCTGCTGGCCCGGGTGGGACTGGCCGACCGGGCCGGCGCCTACCCGCGGGAGCTGTCCGGCGGGCAGAAGCAGCGCCTGGCGATCGCCCGCGCGCTGGCCATGCGGCCGAAGGTGGTGCTGTTCGACGAGCCCACCTCGGCGCTCGACCCCGAGCTGGTCGGCGAGGTCCTGGCGCTGATGACCGAGCTCGCCGCCGAGGGGATCACCATGATCGTGGTGACCCACGAGCTCGGCTTCGCCCTCGAGGCGGCCGACCGGGTGGTCTTCATGGCCGGCGGCGTCGTGGTCGAGGAGGGCACCCCCGACGAGGTCATCAACCACCCGCGGCACGAGCGCACCCGCACGTTCTTCAGAAAGCTGTCATGACGACAGCCAACCAGAAAGAGGATCACCAGCGCATGACCCTGCAGTACGGCAGCGGCCGGTTTACCTACGAGGTGGACGAGGACTGGGGGCGACTGCCCGCGGGCTGGCAACTCGGCGACGTCGCCGGGGTGAGCGTGGACGCGTCCGACAACGTGTACGTCTTCCACCGCGGCCCCCATCCGATGATCGTCTTCGATCGCGCCGGGAACGTGCTGAACTCCTGGGGGGATGAGACCTTCACCCGCCCGCACAGCACCTTCATCGCCCCGGACCAGACCATCTACTGCGCCGACGACGGCGACCACACCGTCCGCCGGTGCACGCCGGACGGGCGGGTGCTGACCACCTACGGGACCCCGCACCAGCCGGCCCCGTACCAGAGCGGGCGCCCGTTCAACCGCTGCACCCACGCGGCCATGTCGCCCGAGGGGGACCTGTACATCTCCGACGGCTACGGCAACGCCAAGGTCTACAAGTTCGCGCCCGACGGGCGGATGATCACCTCCTGGGGCAGCCCCGGGACCGACCCCGGCCAGTTCAACCTCCCGCACAACATCTGCTGTGACGCCGAGGGGCGGGTGTACGTGGCCGACCGCGAGAACCACCGCATCCAGGTGTTCGACGGTGACGGCAACTTCCTGGCCCAGTGGAACAACCTGCACCGGCCGAGCGCCCTGTACCTGACGCCCGGCCCCGACCCGGTCGCCTACATCGGGGAGATCGGCCCCTACCTGCGTTCCAACAGCGGCTGGCCGAACGTCGGGCCGCGGGTGAGCATCTGCGCGCTCGACGGCTCGCCGCTCGCGCGCCTCGGCACCGTCCCCAGCGCGGGGACGGGGCCCGGGCAGTTCCTGTCACCGCACGGGATCACCGTGGACTCACGCGGCGACGTGTACGTGGGCGACGTCGGGTACACCGCCTGGCCCTCGCTGTTTCCCGGCCAGCCGGTCCCCGAGCCGCTGCCGTGCCTGCGGAAATTCGTCCGGGTCGAGGTCGCCGACCCGGCCCAGGCCGCGGTGGCGGCCGACGGCCGGTCCCGGTAGGAACGAAGGAGCTCCGATGACCGAGAAATGCCTCTTCTGCGACACCGTCAACGCGGCCGAGCCGCCGGCCGGCGGCTGGGTGCTGCGCAACGACCTGGTGTCGGCCTGGATTCACCCGGGGGCCGAGTACCCGGGCTGGTACGTGCTGCAGCTCAACCGGCACTGCGACGGCTACCCCGAGATGACGGCCGACGAGGCCGCGGCCGTCGGCCTGGGGTGCTGGACGCTGGCCCGAGCGCTGCACCAGCTCACCGGCGGCCACCGCTACTACCAGTACGCCATCGGCGAGGTGTACCACCACTTCCACATGCTGATCGGCCCGCCGCCCGAGGGCGCGCCCGAGCGCGGCAAGAAGCTGCTGTGCGAGGTCATCACGCGCGAGCCGCGTTACCTGGACGTGGCCGGTTCCTACGCGCGGGCGAGCGAGGTGGCCGCCGCGGTGCGGGCGCTGACCGGAAGCGAGCAGGCGTGACCGCGATCGCGATCCTGGACGACTACCAGGGCTACGCCCGGGACAGAGTCGACTGGAGTTCGCTGACCGGGCGCGCCGAGCTCACGATCTTCGACCGGCACATCACCGGCACCGACGAGCTCGCCGCGGCGCTCGCCCCCTTCGACGTCGTGGTCTGCATGCGCGAGCGCACGCCGGTCACCGCCGAGCTGCTTGACCGGCTGCCGCGGCTGGAACTGCTCGTCACCACCGGCGAGGGCAACGCGTCGATCGACCTCGACGCGGCCAACGCGCGCGGCGTGGTCGTCAGCGCGACCCGCGCGCAGCGCTACGGGATCGAGCAGCTGGCCGAGCTCACCTGGGGGCTGATCCTCGCCGCGGTGAAGAACCTGCCGGACGAGACGCGGTCGGTCAGGGACGGCGGGTGGCAGCGGGGGGTGGGGACCGGGCTGAGCGAGCGCCGGCTCGGGCTGGTGGGGCTCGGCCGGATCGGCTCGGCGGTCGCCCGCGTCGGGCAGGCCTTCGGCCTGGTCGTCTGCGC
>Ga0210385_10002704_pt1 | contig 10643 bp, 11 predicted proteins | sample IncBWH26OmetaG_FD_160107 | JGI IMG/M metagenome (GOLD analysis project Ga0210385, IMG submission 160107) | Forest soil microbial communities from Barre Woods Harvard Forest LTER site, Petersham, Massachusetts, United States - Inc-BW-H-26-O ... | reverse complement strand
GGAGCGCGGGAGCGGCGCGGTCGGCTTCGATCACGGTGTCGCCGTCGCGGGCGTCAGCCACGCGCTTGATATTGGCGATGATAAAGCCGACGTCTCCGGCGGCGAGCTCGTCGAGAACGATTGCCTTGGGCGTGAGCACGCCGAGATTTTCCACTTCGTAGACTTCGTTGCTCGCGCAGAGGCGGATTTTCATGCGCGGAGTGATGCGTCCTTGCATCACGCGGACGAGAACGACTGCGCCGCGAAACGGATCGAACCATGAATCGAAAATGAGCGCTTGAAGAGGATTGTCCGCCGAGCCTTTCGGAGGAGGAACGTGTTTGACGACGGCTTCGAGAACGTCTGCGACGCCAATACCACTTTTCGCGCTAATCGGGAGAGCTTCGTCAGCCGGAATGGCGAGGACATTTTCGATCTGCTCTTTCACGTGATCCGTGCGGGCAGCGGGCAGGTCGATTTTATTGATGACGGGAAGAATCGTGAGATTGTGGCGCGCGGCGAGGAAGGCGTTGGCGACGGTTTGGGCTTCGACGCCCTGGCTGGCGTCAACGACGAGGAGAGCGCCTTCGCAGGCCGAGAGGGCGCGGGAGACCTCGTACGAGAAATCGACGTGGCCGGGAGTGTCGATCAGGTTGAGGCGATATTCGTGGCCGTCGTGAGCCAGGTAATGGAGACGGATGCTCTTTGCCTTGATGGTGATGCCGCGCTCGCGCTCCAGGTCCATCGAATCGAGGACCTGGGCCTGCATCTCACGCTGGGTCAACGCGCCGGTGAGTTCGAGCAGGCGGTCGGCGAGCGTGGACTTGCCGTGGTCGATGTGAGCAATGATACAGAAATTGCGGATGTACTGGGGATCCATGAATTTTACGTGCATTTCAGTGTGCCATAGAGTGGCGTTCGCGGCAAAACGTGAAGGAGCAGGCGCGGGGCGATTGGAACGACGAGGCTGACGCCATTTGCTGCGGGGAAGCGCCGCCAGGAATGACTGAGATGCACGGACTCAAATTGACAGGAGGTATGGGGGCAGCTAGCATTGAGTGGACTACCCTTACATGGAAAAGAAGACGCAGGGACCTACGATACTGGACAAGATTGTGGCCGCTCGGCGCGAATCGATTGCGCACCGGAAGCGGGTGCTTCCAGACGTGGCACTCAAGATGGCGGCGCAGAAGCAGGATCCGCCGCGGCGATTTGTGGCCGCGCTGTCGTGGGAGGGCTGCAACGTCATCGCGGAGTTGAAGAAGGCTTCTCCTTCCCTGGGTCTAATTCGCGAGGACTACGACCCCGCGGCGCTGGCGAAAGAGCTGGAAGCGGCTGGCGCGTCTGCGCTTTCGGTGCTGACCGAAGAGGATTTTTTTCAAGGATCGCTTGCCGACCTCAAGCACGCGAAGAAAGCTGTCTCCATCCCGGTGCTGCGCAAGGATTTCATCATCGATCCGTGGCAGGTTTGGGAGTCGAGGGCGGCGGGCGCGGATTCGTTCCTGCTGATTGTGGCGCTGCTGAACGATGAACTGCTGACGGAACTACTTGAACTGGGGCGGGAGCTGGGAATGGAACCCTTGGTGGAAGTCCATTCACGCGAGGAGCTGTCGCGTGCGCGGCAGGCCGGCGCCAAGATTATCGGCGTGAACAATCGCGACTTGCGCGACTTTAAGGTGAGCCTGCAGACGTCGATCGACTTGATCTCGGACATTCCAGATGGGGCGATCGCCGTAAGCGAATCGGGACTACAGTCTCGCGAGGACCTGAGGCGGCTTCGGTGGGCCGGCTTCGACGCGTTCCTGATCGGCGAACGCCTGATGACACAGCCCAAGCCGGGGGAAGCGCTCAAAGAAATCACATGGTCCGATTCCGACGCCACGACCGCCGGAACCAGCGGCGACTGAGCCCGCCCATGGCACGTCCCCGAGTGAAAATTTGCGGCATTACGAATTGGACTGACGCGCGGCGTGCGTCTGAAGCCGGCGCGGATTTTTTGGGCTTCAATTTCTACAGCGAAAGCCCGCGCTATATTTCTCCGGCGCGCGCGGCGAAGATCGTGCGCCGGCTGCCCGAAGGCGTTGCAGCGGTGGGTGTGTTCGTAAACGAAAGCGAGCCGGCGATTCTGGCAATCGCGCAGAGCGTTGGCCTTGATTACGTGCAATTGCACGGAGATGAGTCACCGGAAATGGTGGCGCGGCTGGCCAAGCGCGTGCGGGTAATCAAGGCGTTGCGCGTACGAAAACCGTTTCGCTCCACGGAGTTGGTCCGCTTCAAGAGAGCCAGCGCGATTTTGCTGGATGGTTTCGACAAGAAAGCACGCGGCGGGACGGGCAAGACTTTCGATTGGTCCGTGGCAAAGCGAAGCGCGCGCGGACGAAAGATTTTTCTGGCAGGCGGATTGACGCCGGAGAACGCGGCCGAGGCTGACCGAAGCGCGAAGCCGTTTGCGTTGGACGTGTGCAGCGGAGTGGAAGCGCGACCGGGGAAAAAAGATGCGGCGCGGTTAGCTGCGTTTATGAAGGCAGTCAGGGGCTAGTTGGTTCGGGGAAACCGAGGAAGAAATGAGCATCATCGCCGAACACAAGATGCAGGAATCACCGGACGCGCGCGGGCGTTACGGCCCGTACGGCGGGCGGTATGTGCCGGAAACGTTGATGGCGCCACTGGAAGAATTGGAACGAGCGTATGCGGAGGCGCGCAAGGATCGCGTGTTTCAGGCGCAACTTCAGACGATGCTGCGTGATTTTGCGGGGCGCGCCACGCCGCTTCAATTTTGCCAACGGCTGACGGCGCAACTCGGCGGGCCGCGCATTTATCTGAAGCGCGAGGATCTGCTCCACACGGGTTCGCACAAGATCAATAACGCGCTGGGCCAAGGGCTGCTGGCGGTTCGCATGGGCAAGACGCGAGTGATCGCGGAAACCGGCGCGGGACAGCACGGAGTGGCGACGGCGACGGTGGCGGCACGGCTGGGGCTTTCGTGCACCGTCTATATGGGCACGGAAGACATGGAGCGGCAGCGGCTGAACGTCCACCGCATGCGGCTGCTGGGGACGGAAGTGGTGGGCGTGGATTCGGGCAGCCGTACGCTCAAAGACGCGATCAACGAAGCGATGCGCGACTGGGTGACGAACGTTCACACGACGCACTATTTGCTGGGGTCTGTGCTGGGAGCGCATCCTTACCCGATGATCGTGCGCGATTTTCACAAGGTAATCGGCGAAGAGGCGCGCGAGCAGCTTACCCGTGCGGAAAATCGTCTGCCGGATTGGTTGATTGCCTGCGTGGGCGGCGGATCGAATGCGATCGGGCTGTTCCACGCGTTTCTTGGCGACGCGGGCGTGAAGATGGTGGGCGTGGAAGCGGGCGGACGCGGAAATACGCTGGGCGAGCATGCAGCTCGTCTTGCGGCGACGAGTGGATTCAGCGGCGCGCGGCCGGGCGTGTTGCAAGGGACGTACACTTTCGTGCTGCAAACGGGCGACGGACAGATTGCGACGACCCACTCGATCTCTGCGGGGCTGGATTATCCAGCGGTCGGCCCAGAGCATGCGTGGCTGTCCGACCGTGGGCGAGCGGAATACACGGCTGTGACGGATGACGAGGCGCTTGTGGCGGCGAAGACGTTGGCGCGGACGGAAGGGATTATTCCGGCGCTGGAGTCGGCACATGCGGTGGCGGAACTGATTCGCCGGGCGCCGAAGATGCAGAAGAACGAAATCGTGATCGTGAACCTTTCGGGCCGCGGCGACAAAGATATGGAAACGCTCTCGCGCTATGTCTGAAACAGCCAGCAGACAAACTTCAGCGCTTGCGCCGGGACGTATCGCTGCGCGATTCCGCGAGCTTGCGGAGCGCGGTGAGATGGGGTTGGTGGCCTACATTACAGCAGGCGATCCTTCGCTGGATGCCAGCGAAAAGATTGCATTGGCCGCGGCGGATGCGGGCGCGGACGTGATCGAGCTGGGCGTACCGTTCAGCGATCCCGTGGCGGACGGGCCAACGATTCAGCGCGCAAGCGAACGGGCGTTGCGCGCGGGCGCGACGCTGGCGGGCGTCATCGAGCTGGTGCGAAACATCCGCAAGCGGAGCGAAGTGCCGCTGGTGATCTTCAGCTACTACAATCCCCTGCTGCAAATGGGCACGGAGAAATTTGCGGCGGCGGCTTCGTCGGCGGGCGCGGATGGAGTGCTGGCGACGGACTTGACTCCCGAGGAATCGGGCGAGTATCGCGAGATTATGCGGAAGCACAATCTCGACACGGTTTATCTGGTGGCGCCGACGTCCACCGATGCGCGGATGGAACTGATCGCCAAGGTGTCGAGCGGATTTCTCTATTTGATTTCGCGGATGGGCGTGACCGGCGCGCGCGAGGCTCTGCCGGAGGATCTGCCTGGCCTGGTAAGGCGCGTGCGGAAGTTCACGGCGCTGCCGGTGGCGGTGGGATTCGGCATATCGCTGCCGACCCACGTGACGGTTTTGGGCGGGATCGCGGATGCGGCTGTGGTAGGCTCTGCGCTCGTGGCGGAAGTGGAGAGGGCGTCGACTGCGGATGCCGCCGCTGCGGCGGTGGGCGAAAAGATTCGCGGACTGAAAGACGCGGCGCGGAAGGGCGTGAGCCGTCGCGGAGACGCGGGTGGGCCGGCGGCGATATCGTAGCGAGTAACTTGCCTTCGCGGGCGCGTTTGCACGTGAGAGATCACAACTAAAACACTATGGATAAGCGAATCGCGGGCGCGGACGTTGCGGTGGAACGCGTTAGTGACGGCGCGACGATTCTCGTCGGTGGCTTTGGATATTCGGGCGTTCCTGAGAATTTGATCGCGGCGCTGTGGCGCAGAGGCGTGAAGGACCTTACCGTCGTTTCCAATAATGCGGGCGGTGATGAGTTTGGGTTGGGACCGCTGCTGCAAAAGGGCCAGATCAGGAAGATGATCTCGAGTTATGTGGGCGAGAACAAGATCTTCGAGCGGCTGGTGATGACCAAGCAAGTGGAGCTCGAGCTGAATCCGCAAGGGACACTATCGGAGAGGATTCGCGCGGGCGGCGCGGGGATTCCCGCGTTTTTTACGCCAACGGGCGCGGGCACGACGGTGGCGGAAGGCAAAGAAACGCGCGAGTTCGACGGGCGGCCCTACGTGATGGAGCGGTGGATTCGCGGCGATTTCGCGTTTGTGAAAGCGTGGAAGGGCGACCGCTGGGGCAACCTGGTCTATCGCAAGACGGCGCGGAACTTTAATCCGATGATGGCGACGGCGGCCGAGTTCACGATTGCGGAAGTGGAAGAATTGGTGGAACTCGGCGAGTTGAAGCCGGACGAGATTCACACGCAGGGAATTTACGTGAACGCGATCTTCCAGGGGCCGGGCTACCGGAAGCCGATTGAACGGCGGACCGTCCGCAAGCGGGGCGCGTGAGCAATGGATAACCGCGAAAAAATCGTGCGGCGCGTGGCGCGGGAGTTGCGCGACGGCCAATACGTGAATCTGGGGATCGGAATACCGACGCTTGTGCCCAATTTTATTCCGGCGGGCGTCGAAGTGATTCTACAGTCGGAAAACGGGATGCTTGGCGTGGGGCCTTATCCTTTCGAGGGCGAAGAGGACCCGGATTTGATCAATGCCGGCAAGGAGACGGTCAGCGAAATTCCTGGATGCTCGTATTTTTCTAGTGCGGATTCGTTTGCCATGATTCGCGGCGGACACATCGACCTGACGGTGCTAGGTTCGTTTCAGGTGGATGAAACGGGAAGCCTGGCCAACTGGGCGATTCCGGGAAAAGTGTTGAAGGGCATGGGCGGCGCCATGGACCTGGTGGCGGGAACAAAGCGCGTGATCGTGGCAATGGAACACACAACGAAAGAGGGTCAGGCGCGGATTTTGAAGCGGTGCGACATGCCGTTGACCGGGACGGGCGTGGTGGACCGGATCGTGACGGAAATGGCTGTGATCGACGTGACTCCGGACGGGCTGGTGTTGCGCGAGACGACACCGGGGCTGACGGCCGAGGACGTGCAGAATGCGACGGAAGCGCATCTCCGCGTGGCGGCGGATTTGACGACGATTTCGTACTGACGGCAGCGGGCATGGGCGCGGCGGAAACTCGGTTTACGGTGATAAGCGCTCGGCGCGCGGTTTGCTATAAGATGGTTCCACAAGTTCCCGAAAGAGGCGTGAATCCATGCAAGCCCATTCGATTGTCGTCGTGAGCCTGCACAGTCCCAAGGAGCGCCTATGGGGCGAGCTGATGGATATTTCGAATGCCGGCGTGACGTTGCGCGGCATCGATCTGGCGGGATTCGACGATTTCATCAGCCAGGTGTTGCATCCGGAAGGCGACCGGATTGGCCTGCCTACTCTGTTTTTCCCGATGGTGCGGATCGAGCGAATCGCGCTGGACGAACCGCACGGTTCGATCCCGTCGCTAGCGGCGACATTCGAAAGAAAAGTTGGCCGGACGCTGGGGGACTATCTGGCGCAGTTTGCCTGAGAGGATCGCGGGCGGGTGCCCGACAATGACTTCGACAGCAAGTTCGACGGCAAAAAAGAGCCGGATACTGACGGTTCCGAACGAGCTGACTTTCCTGAGGCTGGCGTTCCTTCCGTTTTTTATCATTGCCATCAAATACGACCGTTACGATGCGGCTCTGGGAATCCTGATCGCGGCAGGGATCAGCGATGGGCTGGACGGATTGCTGGCGCGCGTCCTGAACCAGAAGACGCCGCTGGGGGCCTACCTCGATCCGATTGCGGACAAATTGCTGCTGTCTTCGTCCTATCTGGTGCTGGCGTTAAAAGGACGAATCGTGTGGTGGCTGGCGATCATGGTGCTTGGGCGCGACGTGCTAATTCTGGTGGCCTGCGCGGTGATTCTGGTGGCTGTGGGATTCCGGTCGTTTCCGCCGAGCATATGGGGGAAGGCGAATACGTTCTTTGAGATTTCGCTGGTCGTTATTGTGCTGGTGCTGGCGGTGTCAAACTGGCCGTTACTGGCAAAAGTGCAGGAGCTTTTGAGGTACGTCGTCGCTGCACTGGTGATGATTTCGGGCGTGCATTACAGCGTGGTGGTTTCGCGGCAGCTTGCCTCGGAAAGCTAGTTTCAGCTTCCTCCCTGCAAAAGGTCTCTGGCGATCATGGCCATTGAGGCGACTACGACTACTACAGCGCCCCAGCCAAGTACGTTGGCCAGTTTGCGTTCATTAGGCGTGACCGGCTGACGATCTTTCATAATTTTGCCCAGCAAGAATCCGCTGACGAAACCTCCCAAGTGAGCGAGCAGGTCAACGCCGGGAAGCAAGCTGATGACGCCGATGTAGATCAGCCAGCGCACAAGTTGTCCGCGCAACATTTTCATACCGGCGGTCTGATGGCCCATGGTCATTGCGAGCAGAACGCCGATCAAGCCGAGCAGTGCACCCGAGCCGCCGACGCTGAAACTTCCGCGGAAACTACTGAGGACGTAACCAAAGATGCCCGTCGCTACGTAGATGAAGAAATAGCGCGCACTACCGTAAAGCTCTTCGATCACAGGGCCGATGTCCATCAGCACCCACATATTGAAGCCGATGTGCAAGAGACCGCCGTGAAGGAAAACGGCCATCACGAAGCGCCAGGGCTCTTGCAAGTCGTAGCTCAACGGCAGAGACGCTCCGAGGCGCTCAAGAACTGTGCCGTTGATTCCGCCGAGATCGAAGCCGAGCAAGCCGCCGCCCGAGTCACCGCCGCCGCCGAGACGGATGCTCCACAGCAGGCTGAAAAGGTAGAGAATGCAGCTCAGGCCAAGAATCGCATACGTGGCGGGCGACTTCGTGGGCATAAGGCGGGAGAGCGCCTTATTGGCTGCGGAAAACGAAAAATTGACGTTGGCGCCGCATTGATGGCAATGCGTGGCAGTGGCGCCTACGAGAGTCCCGCATGACGGGCAGAGTTTTGGGCGCGGGTTTGCGCTTCTTCCGAAAATATGAAATCTCCCTGGAAACGATGCAGTGGCTCCCGCGGATTTATAAGGCGGGTTGTTCGGATTCCTTGCGGGAAGGCGAACGCGCTCCCTATAATACCGGAAAATGAGATTGAGCGAATGAATCGAGACAGTACGTGGCGCGGTCGTGGGCATCTGCTTCTCGCTTGCTGCGCGTCGGCCTGGCTCGCACTGGCGGGATGCTCGCACCGAAACCAGACAGCGCAGATTCCTGCGCAGACTCCCCTTCCTGCGTCTTCAGGCGTTCCGGTTCCCACGGCGCCGGGAAATTCGGCACCCTCGTCGCGGACTTCGGGTCCTCCGCCCGCGGTTGAACGACAGCCTGCGATTCCCGGTCAGTACGTAGAAGAGGGAGTGGCGTCGTGGTACGGAGTTCCCTTCGACGGACATCGCACGTCAAACGGGGAAATTTACGACATGCATCAGATGACGGCTGCGCATCGAACACTTCCCTTCAATGCTTTGGTGCGCGTGACGAATCTTAACAACGGACTTCAGACCGAGGTGCGCATCAACGACCGCGGTCCCTTTGTGGCGGACCGCGTCATCGACCTCTCGCTTTCAGCCGCACAAGCGATCCAGATGATCGGAACCGGAACGGCTCGCGTGAGGCTCGAGTTGGTCTCGGCAACGGACACGCCTGGATTCTTTGGAGTGCAAGTAGGGGCGTTTCTCGTACAGGCGAATGCGGAGAAATTCCGGGACCAGCTTGCGGCGCGTTATTCGTCTGTGAGCATCGTGCCTTACGATTCGCCGAACGGAATGTATTACCGCGTGCGCGTGGGACGAATTCCGACCGAAGACGCGGCGCAACAGCTCGCGGCGCAGTTGCAGGCGAACGATCAACTGACGACATTTGTGGTGCGGCTGGATAATTAAGCGCGAGAACTTTTCTGCGGGAAAGTATTAGTGCCCCTGGCCAGTGTGCGCTGGTGAGGAGCGCGCAAGAGTCGCTGCTTCGTTGAGGCGAGCCGCGGCCCGGTGGAGAGCGTCGGCGACCGAGTTTGATTCGCGCTGCAAAGCGGCGAGATCGCGGCGATCGAGTGCTTCGGTGATCCCAGGAAGGATTTCCGCCGCATAACCCGTAGTGCTCCCCGGCGCGAAGATCGTATGTTTGAACCAAGGCCGTCCGCTCAATCCGTCCGGCGCGAGAAAAGCCTGTTCAACTTGCACGAGATCGCGATTGATCGCCGGGTCTTTCGCAGGGTCACCGGAAACATCGCTGAACGCGCCTTGCGCTTGTGTCGCTGCGTTGGAGAATTCGGCGGAAGCATCCTCAAAACGAGTGAGAGCCGCAGACGCTCCCTGCTGCGCCGCGGCGCGAGAAGAAAGATCGTCTCCGGCACGCGCGATCTCCGATGCGTATTCCGAGTAATCGAACGGCACGATATCGGCTTCGTCGAATCGCAGCGCCAACACGCCCAAGAGACGCGCGAGCGCGACCTGATAGGCAAAATCCGGATCGCCGAAATGCTGTATCCAGTAAAAATCATCGTAAAGCGAATGATAGACGCCGTAGTCGCCAGTGAAGCTGACGTCTACCGACGGGATGCCGGCGCGATCGAGAAACGGGGAGAAATCGGAGCCGGCACCCAAGGCTCCGACCGCCGGACGCCGTAGAGGCGTGCCACCCTGCATCCCTCCGATCAGTGTGTCGCTCGCCAGACCAACACGATTTCGCCAAGCGGTATAGACATTCTGACCGGTTTGCGGGTCCGGGACTTCCTTCGTAGCATCGCGAAGAAAGTCCTTCAGCGACGGTACCGCTGAACCGGAAAAGCTTGTTCCTGTGACGCCAACGTCCGTGTTGATGTAGGCGAGCGCCCTCTCCTGAAGTTCCGCCCGGTTGGCCTCGACCCAATCCGTGGAACCGATCAGTCCCGGCTCTTCCGCGTCCCATTGGCAGATGACGATCGTGCGGCGCGGAGTCCATCCGGAGCGCGCCAGTTCGCCGAGCCCGCGCGCCATTTCGAGCATGGCGGAAGTCCCACTGCCTGGATCGGCTGCGCCGTACACCCACGCGTCATGGTGGTTCCCCAGAATTACCCACTCGTTGTCTGACGCGCCGCGCAGCTTGGCGATCACGTCGTAGATCGGGCGCTGCGCATTGTCCATTGTGATTTTCAGGTGCACCTTCGCGTCACCCGGACCGACGTGATAGGTGAACGGAAGACCGCCTTGCCATCCGAGGGGCACGCGCACGCGTCCGAGGTGTGCAAGGATCACGCTGGCGTCTTTCGCACTGATGGGAACCGACATGATTTTTGGAAGCGTGGCCGCATCGGACATGGCAAGGCGCTTCTCATCGGGACTCTCGCCCACCAGCGGATCGCCGGGACGAATTTGTGTGTAAAGGATCGAGCCGCGCTGGATGCTATCGAGTGGGCGCCAGGGACCATCTGGAAAAACATCTCCGGAAGTAAACCCGTCGTCGGATGGATCGGAATAGAGAATGAGGCCGGCGGCACCTCGATCTTCGGCGAGTTTTGCTTTTACACCACGATAACCGCGGCCATAACGAGCCAGCACGAGGCTTCCTTTGACGCTAATGCCGAGCGAATCGAGCGCGCGGTAATCCTCAGCGTTGCCATAATTAACGTAGATCACCGGCGCGGTGATGTCGCCGGACGCAGAATAGTCGTTAGCCGCAGGCATGAGTTGCGCGTCGCCGGCGTTTCGGTCTT
>Ga0210385_10002702_pt1 | contig 10644 bp, 7 predicted proteins | sample IncBWH26OmetaG_FD_160107 | JGI IMG/M metagenome (GOLD analysis project Ga0210385, IMG submission 160107) | Forest soil microbial communities from Barre Woods Harvard Forest LTER site, Petersham, Massachusetts, United States - Inc-BW-H-26-O ... | reverse complement strand
GGACGTGATTGAACCCGAGGTCAGCTCCGCCATCGCCGCAGCGCGCCGCGAGGCCATGGAACTCAACGGGCTGCTTCCGGAACCGGGGCCGAAGCTCGTGCCAAAGCTGGTGCCGAAACCGCCGCCGAGAAAAGATCCCCATCCCCGTGTGGGATCCCTGCCTCGTTTCTATGGTTTCTATCGTTATCATCTCTACGTAGGTATCGGGCTGGCAATCCTTCTTGTCGTCGCGAGTTTCATGGCGTGGCGAGGCCGGGACACCCATTTCCGCGCGACAGCTGTACCCGCCGCCTCCGCCATCCCACAGCCGCAAGCTGCGCCCGTGGACTCCACGCCGCCGCCGAACACACCTGCCAGCGCATTGCCAGCAACTCAGCCTGCTTCCCCGGTCGCTTCGCCTGCTGCTTCCCCTGCTCCTTCCCCGGTCGCTTCCCCTGTACAAAGCCAGGCAAGTGCGAGTCCGCCGCCGGCTCGGGTTCCTGATTCACGAATCGCGCCCCCGAACGTGCCCGTTGTCGCAGTCTCCTCCGCCGTTGTGCCTCCGGAGCAAAGCGGCGCGGAAGAACTGGCCATGGCAGAGAGATACTTGAACCCCACCCGCGGCACTGCTCGCGATAGCGGAGAAGCTGCCGAGTGGTTATGGAAGGCCGTGAGGAAGCGCAACCTTGAGGCCACGCTGGCTCTGTCGGATCTCTACGCCCGCGGAGATGGCGTAACCAAGAGCTGCGACCAGGCGCGTCTGCTGCTGGATGCAGCTGCGCGCAAAGGCGGGAAAGGCGCCGGGGTAAGACTCCGTAACCTGGAAGCTTTCGGCTGTCAATAAAAGACGGCCGCAGAAGGTCATTCTGCGGCCGCCGAAAACGTTCTCCCCAAAACTCAATTCAATGAATAACTTTCCATCGCGGTTCAGGCCGGAAGTTGCGGCTCCCTGCGCGACTCGTACCACAGCGCAAGTTCCACTCGGTTCCACAGCCCCAGCTTGTCATAGATCACGCGCAGATAATTCTTGACCACGTGTTCGGTAGTGCCGATGGCGCACGCCACTTCGTGGTTCTTCAGGCCCTGCGCGACAAGCTCGATGACTCGGTTTTCGCGCTCACTTGGAGTGCGGGGCCCATAACGGTCGTTTGCGAACATAATTGCCTCCGATATAACAGGGTTGCGAGTTTCACTCGCTTGATTCCGCCGGTAATTCCGAAACGGAGGAACAGCCGGTTAAAGTGAGCTTTCACGGTTCTGCGCGCCATTTTCAGCTGGCTGGCAATCTCAGCGTTGTCACAGCCTTGCAGAAGCAATTCGACAATTTGTTGTTCACGCGGTCCCAGCCGAACGGACTGCTCCGTCATCGCCACCCCCTGAGATTGGTTTAACAACGTGCCAAGACCTTTGTGTAGCTGGGTTTCCATATTGCGTAGCATCCACAATGCCATTTTGAGACAATTTTGGCTGTGACCAAAAAACAGTCATTTCCACAGGCACTTGCGGGGACTGCCGAGGGCTCCCGAATCAGGAAGCCGGCCTCAGAAAGTTGGGGAAAGCCGCCGCGCTCCGGCCCTCAAACCCACTCTGCCGAGGACAGAAAAGCCGCGTAAAATCAGCCGTAAATCGATCCTGCGAACGAGTGAGAGGCAGATGTGGATGGAGATGTCGCCTTGCCACCTCCGCTTGATTTCCGAAGCAACGCCAATCCGGGGAGGGAAAGAATATTTCTGAGCAGCGCAGCGCCGCTCATATCCGAGGCCAGGGTGCTAATGTGAACACCCTATGTGGAAAGTGCCAGACCTACAAGCAAGCCCTGAACAATTTACATGATCTACCCGATTCGTGAGCCTGCATCATACTCAGTGCAGGTGCACAGCCAATCTCCTCAAAATGCCGGAAGTTAGAGTCTTCAGGACTCAATTCCCAAACTGCTCTACACTGTTGCCTGAGCCATGGCCACGGTAGGCAGCCCCGCATTTCATCGAAGACGCCCCAATGTTAGTGCAAGCGCTGCAGGAGTCTCCCAATGATCAGGCTCCTGAGTGTTGTGGGCGCGCGGCCCAACTTCATGAAGATCGCGCCCATCGTGGCTGAACTGAAGAAAGCTGAACTAAGAAAAGCTGGGCTGAAGAAACCTGAACTGAAAAAAGCTAAGAACCTTCCTGCCATCGAGCACTGCCTGGTGCACTCCGGCCAGCACTATGACGAACTCCTTTCCGGCAACTTCTTCGCCGATCTCGGCCTGCCCCAGCCTGACGTAAATCTTCAAGTCGGTTCCGGCAGTCATGCCGTGCAGACTGCCGAGATCATGAAGCGCATCGAGCCTGTCCTGCTCGACTTCAAGCCGCAAATGGTTCTGGTGGTGGGCGACGTGAATTCCACGCTCGCCGCCGCGCTCACCGCCGCCAAACTCGGAATCGGCGTGGCCCACATCGAAGCCGGATTGCGCAGCTTCGACATGACCATGCCCGAGGAGATCAACCGCAAACTCACCGACGCCGTCTCCAGCCTGCTTTTTGTGACCGAGCAGAGTGGAGTTGAGAATCTGAAACGCGAAGGCGTATCGCCGGAAAAAATCTTCCTCGTCGGCAATGTCATGATCGACAGCCTGCTGCAGCACCGCGAGCTCGCCTCCAGATCGCCGCTTCTCGATCGCCTGGGCATGCGGCGTCTCGGCATGCCGCGCGTTGAGATGGGGAAGAATGGCTCGAGCTGCCGCGACTACGGAGTTCTCACCCTGCACCGGCCCTCGAATGTCGACGACCCTGAAACGCTGGACGGGATTCTCCGCGCCGTAAGCGCGCTGGCTGCGGATCTTCCCGTCTTCTTCCCAGTTCATCCCAGAACCCGGAAGAAGATCGAGAGTTTTGGTTTGCAGCGCTATCTGGCCAGGTCGACTGAAACAAGCTCGAACGGAACCAGATCGAACGGAACCAGATCGAACAGAACCAGCTCGAACAGAACAAGCTCGAACAGAACAAGCTCGAACAGAAGAAGCCGAGCCGAAAGAAACCACGCGGGAATCGTGCCGCTCGATCCCCTCGGCTATCTCGATTTCCTTTCACTCAACGACCGGGCGCGCATCGTGCTCACCGATTCCGGCGGAATCCAGGAAGAAACCACCGTCCTCGGCGTACCGTGCCTTACCCTGCGCGAGAATACGGAACGCCCGGCCACGGTTGAGCACGGCTCAAATCAAGTTGTAGGAGTCGATTCAGATCGCATTCTTGCCGCCGCAAGATCCATCCTCAGCAGTCCCGCGCGTCCCTCTCAGCGTCCTCCGCTTTGGGATGGCAATGCTGCGCGAAGGATCGTTGCGATCCTCCGCGAACATCTTCAGCACAATGACTCGGCTTAGAAGGTCGCGCTACTGTAATGCCGATTGAGACGCCTGCACCGCGCACCCGCCCGGTGTAGGCGACGCACCACAGGTCTGGTTAGACAAAGTAGAGAAATAAATCTGAGAAGCGCCCGGCTCAGTTAGCGCGTTCACGAAGTTGTCGATGATAATCCCGCTCGTGCCTCCGGCTGCAGGCAGGTTAGCAGTTGCGATCGCCCCCACGTTCGTCCACGTTATCGGAGGGACTGACGTACCGTCGGTCTTGGTGCTGCCTGGCACCGTGGTAAACGCCGGCACTGTAGCGCCGGAAATGCTGCCGTGAGTTGCGGCGTTTGTTACCAACTCAACATTAAGATTGCTGTCGAGGATCACCGCGCCCTTACTGTATTTAGTGGCGGGCGCCCAGGCAGCCGGGGTCACAACGGTCGCCGCTCCCTGATCCAGCCATTTCACAGTGCCGTCCCCGAGGGTGGCCCCGCCCGGAGCGTTGTTCCAGAAAGGGGCTGAGGCACCTGACAAACCCCCGACTTCCACGACCTCAATGTGAAGGTTGTAATCCAGTACCTCCTGCCCGACTGTGTATGGGCTCAACGCCTCCCAAGGCGTGTCCTTGAAATTGAAGATGCATCCGCCCGTGGAACACCCCGACGAGTTTCCCTCGTTTTCCGCGCTCGCGAACACCCACTCGGTCGCACCTCCGGTAACATTAGGATTCAGGACGTCAGTCGCAGGAGAGCACGGCGTAGTGCTGGTCGCAAGAATCGGCCCCGCAGTTACTGTCCCCAGGACGCCGCTCCCAATGGAGACTTGGTAGACGGTCGGAGAGCCGCCCGTGTTGCCGCAAACGTAGAGGTGTCCCGTCGCGTTCACTGAGCTTTCGTAGGTGCTGTCAAAAGCGCCGATATACATAGGACTTGGCGTCGCAGGTTCAATGGTGCTGTTGCCGACCACTGCCTCCGACCCAAAATCGCCGGCGGTGAAACTGGTAGTAAGCTGGTAGACCCCGCTGCAGTCCGCCCCGCCAGGGCAAAATCCGCTGCCGTCGCTCGTCGCGAACACGTACACCTGTCCAGATACGGAGTCGACAATCGGACCCTGCACGAAACCGGGGCCGGAGTCGTTCACGGTGGAAGAGTCCAACAAGCCGGATTGGGTTACGACCGCCGAGGGGTTGACCGAATACAGGAACCCACCTTTGTCTTCCACAAACACATTCCCCGATCCAGCATCGTGAACCGGACTGGTAAGAGTCGGTGTGAGGGAACCGGGATTCACCTGTACAGGCCAGCCTCCCGTCGTCACTTCAGCGGGAGCCCCTTCAAATACTGGCGAGAACTTGTGGAGAAACCCGAGACTATCTCCAACATACGCAGCATCATTGTGGTAGTCGAGGAAGACCGATGACTCGGTGTCGCCAGCCGGCATGCTGACGCTACTGATCAAATCATTAAGGAAGAACAGGGTCTTGCAGGGCGCGGTACAGGTCTGGAATTGAGCGGGCCTCACCTGCCTGGGCCTGCCCGGGGTCGTAATGCTTTCAGTGGTTGAAGCTTTCCATTTCAACAGCATCAACACCGCGTGCCCCGCCGCATTCTGTTGCACAACCGCCATCCGCGTGCCATCAAACGAAAATATCGGGGAGGTTCCAACCGTGGCGAAAGTGTCATACGCCCAGTAGACCGAAGGCACCGGCGATCCGTCAGTGCTGCAGCCGGAATAAAGATTGCTGTAAGCCACCAGGCTGGCTTGCCCGCTTGCTCCAGGCAGGCCGGTGCTGTAGACCACGAAATCCGTAGTGCAGCTGGCTTTGTTAACGTAAACCGAATACTTTGCCGGATAATTTCCCGCGCCGACTGTCGCGCCTGTCCCCATATTCTCCGACCACAACCCATTGAGTCCTTGCTTGGCGGGAGGTGCGGATCTCGGACGATGGTTCCGCCACTCGGACGCAATCACTCGATCGTTCACCAGGCGATCAGTCTGTGCTCGATCAGCCTCCACCGCGGCCGCAGCCGGCGACTGGCGGCGGATCTGCTGCCAGTAACGAGGATCCTGCGCCACGCGCGCCGCCTGCTCCGCAGTAGCGGGTTTCGAGAAAACAACGTGGTGGTTGCTCCAGTCAGAGATTGCAGGTCCGGCTGCTGCGGCTTCGCGCGACACCTGACCCAGCAACGCCGAAGACAAAGTGAGCACTGCGAGAATTGAGATACCCAACCGAAGTCCCAACCGAAGTAAAGATCGCTGGTTCCTTCTCATTTTTTCTCCTAATGCTTGAGGGCACGGCTGCCCACTGAAATCATAGCGGTTTGAAACCCCACCCCTGCGGGCGTCTCCACTTGGACCCTTGGCTGACTTGTTGGAAACTCATCATACACCCGAGTGTTTTGAACAAAGCCCGAAAAATTTGGCCCTATGGAGGCAGATTTCCACAAACCTCCCCGGACACTACCCAATCCCGCGGTAAGCTCGGGCGGAAGCCAGCGGGCGGAAGCGACGCAGGAAAGCCGCGCGATGTGTAGCGTTCTTTGCGACACAATAATCGCGCGTTTGGCTCGCTTCCTTATCAGTCCGAGCCACTACTGCTTCCAGCTTGGACTTGAACCACACTTCCCCGCTACACTACGGGTTCAAACCAGCGTTCAAGTCTGGGTTCAGGAATCATGAGACTTTCAGTCGTCATGCCGGTCTACAACGAACGGGCTACGCTGCGCCAGGTAGTGGATCGCGTGCTGGCCGTTCCGCTGGAGATCGAATTGATTTGCGTGGACGACGGATCCACCGATGGCTCGCGCGAGATCCTCGCACAGTTACAAGCCGAGCGTCCCCAGATTCGAACTCTGCTGCAGCCGAAAAACCTGGGCAAAGGTGCAGCCCTGCACCGCGGCATCAAAGAGGCTACAGGAGACTACCTCATCATCCAGGACGCCGATCTCGAGTACGATCCGGCAGAGTACACCGTGCTGCTGGAGCCGCTGATCGAAGGCCGCGCCGACGTCGTCTACGGCTCGCGCTTTCTTTCCGCCCGCCCCCACCGCGTCCTCTACTTCTGGCATTCGGTCGGCAACTGGGGTCTTACCCTGCTCTCCAACGCGCTCACCAACATCAACCTCAGCGATATGGAGACTTGTTACAAAGCGTTCCGGCGCGAAATCATCCAATCCATTCCCCTGGAAGAAAAGCGTTTCGGCTTCGAGCCAGAAGTCACGGTAAAGATCGCCAAGCGGAAACTGCGCATCTACGAAGTCGGCATCAGCTACTGGGGCCGCACCTATGAAGAGGGCAAGAAAATCCAGTGGAAGGATGGCGTGCGCGCTCTCTTTTGCCTGCTGAAGTACTGCATCACCGAACCCGCAGTGGCCCGTGAGCAAGCGCTGCCCGATACCACTGCGCTGGCAGCTCGCGCCCAAACCAAGTTGCCCCCGGCGGACTAGGCGGCCAACAACGCCGAATGAGCCAGATCATGAACATCACCGACTCCGGCTTCCAGCTCAAGGCGCCTCTTTCCCTTCCCGAAGACGAAGTGCAACTCTGGCGAATCGATCTGGAGGCGCTCGGCCCCGAAGAATCCCGCTGGCAAAAGCTGCTTTCATCGGACGAGCTGGAGCGGGCTTCCCGCTTTCATCTACCGCGAGACCGTCAGCGCTTCGTCACCTCTCGCGCGCTCCTGAGGACTATCCTCTCTGCTTACCTGGCAACAGATCCCGGCACCTTGAGCTTCTCTTATTCGAGCAAGGAGAAGCCTTCTCTCGGGCCGGCGCACGCGGACTCCAATGTAGCGTTCAACATTTCCCATTCCGGCGGAGTCGCTCTCTTAGCTTTTACTCGCGGACGAGAAATCGGCGTTGATGTGGAACAAGCCCGCAGTAATTTCGAACTGGAGGCCATCGCCCGCCGATTCTTCTCCCCGGCCGAGCAAAAACAACTTGCCGATGTACCCGCTGATGAAAGACCTGACGCCTTCTTTCGTTGCTGGACCCGGAAAGAGGCGTACATCAAAGCAACCGGGGACGGCTTATCACTTCCCTTGCGCCAGTTCGACGTCGCACTCGAGGCCGGCACATCAAACGCGCTGCTGGCCACGCGTCCCGACGGTTCCGAGGCAGCGCGCTGGCTGCTGCGCGAAGTCCCGGCTGGTCCCGACTATATCGCGGCTCTCTGCGTGCGCGGACAAGATTGGAAACTAAACGACTGGTCTCGAAGCCTGCATTCCTCGACCCGGTAACGCCAGTACTCTGAGGGTGGAATTTGCTCTTGCTATTGCCGCAACTCTTTGCACATTCAGGGCTTTGAAGAGATTTCCACACCAAAAATTCCTCAAAAACCATTTCTTTTCATTTGCTTCCATGGATGACGATCAGTCCTAAAGGCCTGGCAATTGCTCCATCTCCAGCATTCGTTATGTCCAAATGTAGCTTTCTTACCGTCGGGACCAAGTGTTACCCTGTACGTAACGCTCCTCTCCCTTAAGAATCCGTAAACGAGTTTCGCAGGGCGCCAACAAAGTCTGGAAAGTAATCCAGTCAAATACAATAAACGTAGTAGACAAAAGAGAAAGAGTAAGAACGCAGGAGGCTTAAGCACTTGACCGTTTCAACCAGCCATCTCATCCCGCCGCATGGCGGAGAACTTGTTGACCTGATCGCTCGCCCCGAGAGAATCGCCGAATTGAAATCCCATTCGAAAGAGTGGCCCTCGTGGGACCTCACCGCCCGCCAGCTTTGCGATCTTGAATTGCTGATCACCGGTGGATTTTCTCCGCTCGGTGGTTTCATGACGCGCGCCGATTACGAAGGCGTCTGCCACAACATGCGACTGTCCAGCGGAACCCTCTGGCCCATGCCCATCACCCTCGACGTAACCGAGGAATTTGCCAAGAAACTGACTCCGGGCACCAGCAAAGTCGCGCTGCGCGATCCCGAAGGCGTGATGTTGGCAGTGTTGAACGTCGAAGAAGTCTGGCAACCTGACCGCAAAGCCGAAGCCCAGGCGGTTTTCGCCAGCACCAGTGCCGCCCATCCCGGCGCCGACTACACCATCAACAAAGCGAATCCCTGGTACGTCGGAGGAACCTTGGAAGGGACGCAGGTCCCGTCCCACTATGATTTTCGCAACCTGCGTTTGACTCCGGCGGAGGTACGTGCTGAGTTTGCCCGCGTCGGCTGGCGTCGCGTCGTCGCCTTCCAGACTCGCAATCCCATGCACCGCGCCCACGTTGAACTCGCATTCCGCGCCGCCAAGCGAGTGGAAGCGAATCTGCTCATCAATCCCAGCGTTGGCATGACCAAGCCGGGTGACGTCGACTACTTCACCCGTGTGCGTTGCTACCAACTGCTGCTACCCAAATTTCCGCAGGGGACGGCAAGACTTTCTCTGCTGCCGCTCGCCATGCGCATGGGTGGACCGCGCGAAGCCATCTGGCACGCGCTCATCCGCAAGAATCACGGCTGCAGCCATTTCATTGTCGGCCGCGATCACGCCGGCCCAGGCAAAGACACTGACGGCAAGCCCTTCTATGGCCCCTACGAGGCCCAGGAAGTCTTCAAGAAAAACGAAGCCGACATCGGCGTGACCATGGTGCCTTTTAACATGATGGTCTACCTCGAGGGTCAGGATAAATACGTTCCCGACGACGAAGTTAAGAACGGCGATCGTGTATTGAACATCTCTGGCACCGAACTTCGGCAGCGCCTGAACGAAGGCCGCGAGATTCCTGCCTGGTTTACTTATCCTGAAGTCGTCTCTGAGTTGCGCCGCAGTTTCCCGCCTCGTCACAAGCAAGGCGTGACCATCTTCTTTACCGGACTTTCCGGTTCCGGTAAGTCGACTATCGCCAACGTATTGCTGACCAAGTTCCTCGAAACCGGCGGTCGCCCGGTCACCCTGCTCGATGGCGATCTGGTGCGCAAGCATTTGTCTTCCGAGCTTGGCTTCTCCAAGGAGCATCGCGACATCAACATCCGCCGCATCGGCTACGTGGCCTCGGAAATCACCAAGAACGGCGGCATCGCCATTTGCGCGCCCATCGCGCCTTATGACGCGACCCGCAAGCACGTCCGGCAGATGATTGAGCCCTATGGAGGGTTCATTCTGGTGCACATCGCCACCTCCGTGGACGTCTGCGAACAACGTGATCGCAAGGGTCTGTATGCCAAGGCGCGGGCCGGAATTCTAAAAGAATTCACCGGGATCTCCGATCCTTACGAAGTTCCGGCCGACGCCGAAGTCACCATCAATACAGGTGACTTGTCCCCCGAAGAGGCAGCACAGGAGATCATCCTGCACCTGGAAAGGGAGGGCTTTATCGGAACGGCTGCGGAGTCTGCTTAATCCGCATCTCTGTCCGCTGGAAGTCCGCAAATGAGGAGAGGCTGAAGTTGTTACTGTCATGGACCTGCTGATCAAGAGCCTGGTGGGTTTTGGAGTCGGAACACTCATCGGAATGACGGGAGTCGGAGGCGGCGTTCTGCTGCTCCCCATCCTCATTTTCGGTCTCGGTGTCCCGCCCATGCTAGCCGTCGGCTCCGACGCTCTCTTCAACTTCGCCACCAAGATCGGTGCTAGCGCCGTCCATTTGCGCAAAGGCACAGTGCGGCTCAAAGTAGTCGCGGCGCTCGCGATCGGCAGCGCTCCCGGCTCTTATCTGGGCGTAAGTTTTCTGGTTCACCTGCGAAACTCCTACGGCAATGGGGTTAATCACTTCATTACCTTCGCCGTCGGAGTTCTGCTGATTTGCATTCCGACTTTCCTGTTCTTCCAGAAGAAGATTGAAGACCGTGCGGCCACGAAGCCGCCGACCATCAAGTCCTTCGCCTGGATGTCGCTAATCGGACTGGTGGCCGGCTTTCTGGTGGGCATCACTTCCGTCGGCTCCGGCAGCATCGTCATGATGATGCTTCTGCTCTTTTATAGCTTCCAGCCGAAAGTAATGGTTGGCACCGACATCGTTCACGCCCTCATCCTCACCGGCGTCACCAGTCTTCTCCATTTTCGTTTGCACAACGTTGATCTCCACCTGGTCGGAGCACTCTTGATCGGCTCGATCCCCGGAGGACTGCTCGGCTCTTATCTGAGCACGCGGGTCCCGGTGCCATGGCTCAGGCGTATTCTTTGCGCGGTCTTGCTCGCCACGGGCGCACGCATGTTAATGGCTTAATCAGATGATGCACTCAAATTCATACGCTCAAATATTGGAACGCATTCAGTCCGCCCTGGAAGCCTCTCGCAAGGTCTTCGCCCGTTTCACGCCGGGTGCGATTCAGGCGGAATACAAGGTCGGGCATGATCCGGTCACCGAAGCAGATCGTGCCCTCGACGCCGTTCTG
>Ga0210385_10002701_pt1 | contig 10645 bp, 9 predicted proteins | sample IncBWH26OmetaG_FD_160107 | JGI IMG/M metagenome (GOLD analysis project Ga0210385, IMG submission 160107) | Forest soil microbial communities from Barre Woods Harvard Forest LTER site, Petersham, Massachusetts, United States - Inc-BW-H-26-O ... | reverse complement strand
CTGAGAAGTTCTTTTTACGCTGTGCTGCGTGGGCTTCGTCTTCAGTTCGCCGGCCGTGGGAATGTACGGCACGAGCGTGAGGTGCGCGAAGACGACGTTTTCAGGGCCGAGTTCAAGCCGCATCTGGCGGATCGCTTCGAGGAACGGCAGCGACTCGATGTCACCCACGGTGCCGCCGATTTCGACCAGGACGACGTCCGCGCCTTCGGCCACCTTGCGGAAGGCCGCCTTAATTTCGTCGGTCACGTGCGGAATCACCTGCACGGTCTTGCCCAGATAATCGCCGCGGCGCTCTTTGGCGATGATCGATTCGTAGATGCGGCCGGTGGTCCAGTTATGGTCGCGAGTGAGGCGCGCAGAGGTGAAGCGCTCGTAATGGCCGAGATCGAGATCGGTCTCGGCGCCGTCGTCGGTGACAAACACCTCGCCGTGCTGATAGGGCGACATGGTGCCGGGATCGACGTTCAGGTATGGATCGCACTTCTGGAGGGTAACGCGAAGACCGCGGCTTTCGAGAAGACGGCCGATGGAGGCTGCTGCGACTCCCTTGCCCAGTGAAGAAACCACACCGCCCGTCACAAATATGTACTTCGGGCCGGTCCGCAAGGGGCTCGATTTCCTCCAAAAAGAATGGCGGTACGAGCAATTATCAGGGCAAATCCCAAAACTGTCAAACCCGAAAAAAACAAACCAAGATGGCGCTCGCGTCGACCATTCAGCCGCTTCGCACTTCCAGCTCCGCGATGCGTGCATCCGTGCGGAGGCGCTGGATCGAAGACGCGCCTCCGCACGTGATACGCGTTAATTCTTGAAGAGGAGTGACGCGTAGTCGCTTAAGAAATCGCGCCAGAGGAACCAATAGTGACGGCCGGGGATTTCCTTATACGATGTGGGAAACCCCTTGTCTTTCAGGTCGGCCGCAAGCGCCACGGTTCCCGCGCGGGCCATATCGACGTCGCCCGCACCGGTCCAGTAGTACTTCACTCCGTCCTTCTTGATCTCCTGGAGCTGCGACTCGAACGTAGGATCTCCCACCTGGCCGCCTGCGCTGAAGACGCCAACGTAAGCAAAAAGGCTGGGATTGTTGTTCGTCGCCGTCACGGTCTGCGCGCCGCCCATGGAAAGCCCCGCGATGGCGCGATGATCCTTGTCCGTGTAAACGCGATAGTGCGTCTGGACGAAGGGGATGATGTCGTTCACGAGGCTTTGCGGGTAGGAGCCGGCATAAGGCTGCGGCCCTCTGCCCGGCCCGTTTGCGCCGCGTCCGGGCGCGGCATTCGGAGCGCCATTCGGGGCGCCATTGGGACCGGCGCCACGTCCCGGAAATGCGCCGCCCGCTCCGGGATTGGGAGCAGGCGCAGACACTTGCTGCACCGACGGCGTGGGTCCGAGACCGAAGCCTTGGGAGACGGATTGCGTCGCGTTTCCGTTGGGCATCACGACGATCATGGGCAAAGCCTTGCCCGCCGCGATCAGGTTGTCCATGATGATGTTGGCGCGGCCCATCGTCACCCAGGCGTCTTCATCGCCGCCGGCTCCGTGAAGCAGGTAGAGCACGGGATACTTTTTATTCGGGCTGGACAGGTAATCGGGCGGCAAGTAGACGTACATCCGGCGTTGATCCATGTGCAAGGTCGGCGAGGGATACCACACCTGCTCGACGGTGCCGTGCGGAACATCATGGAAGTTCCACATGGCGTCGGCCGGACCGCTGACCATCACCAGGCTCTCAAAACGGTTTCCATCGCGCTCGGTCTCCGAATTGGAAGGATCGAGGACCCGAACGCCGTCCACCATAAAGTAGTAGCCATAAAGTTGCGCGTCGAGAGGGCCGACCGTGACGGACCATACTCCCGAGTCGTCTTTCGTCATGGCGATGTTTGTCGCGCCGATCCAATCGGCGTTGAGCGTAACTTGATTGGCTGCGGGAGCGTTCAGCCGGAATGTGACGTGATGGTCGTCGGAAACCTCGGGCGACTTCACTCGCGGCACAGGCGCAGCGGCCGGTGCGGCAGAGGGCGGTGCGGCTGGCGGCGCAGCCTGGTTCTGGGCGTACGCGCTTCCGGCCAACAGCGCGACCGCGACTAAAAATTTTCGACAAACGCGATTCATGGAATCCTCCAATTTCGCTGACGGAAAGTTAAAAGGATCAAATTTCCTGGGAGCCATCTTAGACAGAAAGCAAACGCGCGATTCATGAGAGGGTTCCGGCCACCACCGGGTCCCTCAAACGGGGCGATTATACTCAATTTTGTTGTCTTGTCACCTGAGACTCCCCTGACGAGAAATCCCGGCCAGAGAAAAACAGAGTAAGGCCGCGCAAATCAGGGGACATTCGCGGAAAAATTATGGGATGGAGGAACCCCGGTCAAAGGGGCCCGCCCAGAAGCCCCACGAACGGGATAAAAGAATCCCGATCGTCGCGGGCCTGCCGGCAGGCACATACGGCGGCGATTATTGGATTGCGATGCTCGCGTGAGACGGCAGAACCAAAGGCGCGTGCGGCGTCACTCTAAAGGTCAAACTTCCGTCTGGAGTCAGGTCCTTATCCGGCCCACCGGCGGACGAATGAAACGTGACCCGCATGACTCTCCAGCTCCCCGTCATGGCATCCAGAGGAATTGTCACGTTGACGTTCACACTCTTGCCGCTAAACGAACCGCTGGTTGACGAAACCGGCAGACCTGCGCCCGGCGGCATCACCTCGACCGTTACCGTGCCAGCCACACTCGCCGGCGTATCGGTCGTTACTTGAAGCGCGAGAGTCGAGCCTTGTTCCACATCCGTGAGCTTTCCGACGCCCGCTTGCGGTCTGGCCGAGGTTCTGATTCCAAGAGCCAACGCAATCAAAATTAGAACGCCACTCAATCCTAAAATGTTGTTTCGCTTCACGATTCGCCCCCTTCGCATTGCCTCAACCCCTCGACTAACTCGAAGTTAGCACACGAAGATTTGGCGAAAGGCCACGAATCTCCCGCGAATTGCGGCGATTGCAATATGCCTTCACTGCGGGCTTTTGGAGAGAGTGGGAACCTTGCAGACGAAGTTGGCCGCAACGTTGATGTCGCCTTGGCCTTTGTATTGTGCCTGTTGCGGATAGGGGCAGAGCGGGCGCGTGCGGTCGACTTTGCCGGTGGTGAGATGCGAAGCGATGATTTGCGCTGGCGGCGCAGCGCGTTCGACCCAATTTTCCATCGCAGACATTTTGTCAAACTGGTCGGGCCCTTCGCCGCCTGTGCAGTGGGCCATGCCTGGCGCCATAAAGAGGCGCATCCAGCTTGATACATCTCCGCCGTTCGCATGGGCGCCTGCGGCCGCGGCTTCGTAGAATTCGATGCTGGCTTGAGGAGTGACCTGCTGGTCAGCCCAGCCGTGATAGATGAGCAGCTTGCCACCGTGTTGTGCGAAGGCCGAGAGATCGGGATCGATCGCGACGATTCCGTCGGCGGCTTTGTCGGCGAGTGCGGTATCGCGATCGACCTGGAACGTCCTCCAATCCCAATTTGGATTTTTGCAGACGACGTATTTGAAGTAGTCGAGGAAGAGGCCGGCAGGATCAGGGCCTCCCACAAGCCGCGCCCAGCGCAATTCGGTTCCTGGCTCGAGGCGGGGAAAAAGTTCGGCGCCGGAACTGGATTTCATCGGGCTGAGAATCGTGCGCGCGGTTTCAACCTGGCGCGCCGTTAAGCACGACGGCCCGTCCGCGCCTTTGCACAGCAGCGCTTGCGGATCGAAATGGCAGGCGCGCGGGTCGTTGATGAGTCCGTCCTGAAGGCCGTCGAGTTTGTCGCATGTGTCGAGCACGGCCTGGTGGATCATCGGATACTTGCTCGGCGGAATGTAGTCTTCAGGATTCTTGAATGCGGCGTTCGCGAGATACATCGCCCAGGCGTTGCGCTTGAAAGTGGCAGGATCGCCGGCGACGATGCCGTCGAACTCGTCAGGATAACGATTCGCTTGTAACAGGCCTTCCCTGCCGCCGCCTGAACATCCGTTCCAATAGGAATAGCGCGGCGCCTTTCCGTAGAACGCGCTGATGACGGATTTGGCTTTCAGTGTCATCTCGTGTTCGGAGCGATAGGCGAAATCGACGAAGCGGTCCGGCTGCGTGATGAGGAAACTCAAGTCATCGCCAGCGGTGCCGTCGTCTGTGGAACTGGTGGCATAGCCGTGGACGAGCGCGTCTGCCAACGCGGCATATTCGATCGCGCCGCCCCAGCCACCGTTGCCGACGGCTTCGAATTTGCCGTTCCATGCGGCGAGCGGCAGCCAGACTTCGATTTTGATGTCCGAGTCGGGCGCCGGTTTGAGTGTGGCGGCCACGCGGCAGAAGGCGGGCAGATTGGGAATCGCTCGCGTTGTGCCCGGAGGCGCAAATGGGCCGGCAGGCTCGGCTTCGGCAGCGGTTATGGTTGCGTTCGGCAGGGCCAGCGAGGCGAGGCTCGCGCAGGATTGCGCCGATTGAGGCGCTGCTTTTACGGCGAGTGCGCCGGCTGCCACAAGGAGCAGCAGGACCGCGAGTTTGGCATTCATAAGCGGGCGCGATTTTAGCCCAAACGCGGCCGTCCGGAGTCGATTTTTCGGTCGATCGCCTGGGGGCATTTCCGTCTTCACATTTCCTTAAGGTGCGGTCGATTAGAATCCGCTGACTTCAGAACATGGCGAACTGTCTTGGCGCGTCGGTTTTGCGCCTCACTTTTGGAAGTTGAGGAGGAGGATACGGTGAAAAATTCGAAGACGATTCGTGCTGGGATTGCGGCGGCGGTGCTCGCCGTTGGAGCGGTGGCGTTGGTGGCTGCCGCGGATAGTGGATACCATTTGCTGAAGACGTATCCGTTTGCGGGGGCGCCGGGAAGCACGTCGGAGTATTTCGATTACGTCACCGTGGATGCGGCGGCGCGGCGCGTTTATCTGGGTCGCGGCACGGCCGTGGAAGTAATGGATGCCGATAGCGGCGCGAATCTCGGCTTCATCTCCGGATTCCAGCGGCAGCACGGCGTGGCTTTGGCGCCCGAATTCAATGACGGTTTCATTAGCGACGGCACCGCGGCGAAAATCACCGTGTTCGATCTGAAGACGCTGAAGGTGATCAATGAGGTGAAGGCCGACCCCGATACCGATTGCATGGTCTACGATCCCGTTTCCCGGAACGCGTTTTCGATGAACGGTGACAGCGCGAGTTCGACGGTTGTCAACGCGCAGACCGGACAACTGGTGAAGACGATTCCTCTGGGCGGCAAGCCCGAGTTCGCCGTGGCGGACGGCGAAGGCATGATCTACGCGAACCTGGCGGATAAAAATGAAATTGCCGCGATCGATACCAATGCGCTCGCAGTGAAGTCGGTATGGCCCGTTGCTCCCGCGGGAGGACCGACCGCGCTGGCGATCGACCGCGAACATCGCCGCCTCTTCAGCGCCGGACGCAATCCACAAATGCTGGCGATTCTCGATGCGGACAGCGGCAAAGTGATTCAGACGTTTCCGATTTCCGCGGGAACCGATGCCGACGCCTACGATCCCGAGACCGGCATGATCTTCGTCTCGACGATTGAGGGAAATATTCACGTCTTCCACGAGGACTCGCCCGATAAATACAGCGTGGTGGATACGGTCAAGACCGAGTACGGCGCGAAGACCATGGGACTCGATACGAAGACTCACGAACTGTTTCTCGACACGGCGGACTTCAGCGCGCCCCCGGCCATCTCCGCCCAAGGCAACGGACGCGGCGGCCGCCGCACCGCGACGCCGGGAACATTTCATGTGCTGGTCTACGGGAAGTAGCGAGGGACGCGACGTAGAGGCGCGGGATTTGTAGATAAAGAGCGCCGGCAAGATGCTACGAAATAACGGCCGCGGCGAAAACAGATGCTACTGGCGGCTGGCGATTACGTCGGCCACCAGCTGCGAGATGGCTGTTCCGACGGTCGATCGGCCTTCGAGGTGAGGCTGCCAGTCCTTGATGATGGCGGCGTGGAAGCCGTTCCAGCTAGTTTGTTGCCACAGGCCGTTGCCGTCGGCATAGGGAATATAGTCCGCGTCAATCTGCTTCACGTAGTAGCCGGTGGTGAAATACAGGACCGCGTGCAGCAGATCGGGCGGAGCCGTCTTGCGGTGCGCGGCGAAGCCCGAAATGACGTCGTTCCCGATTTTCTCGACCATGGCGTGCGAAGCTTCGTGCACCAGCGCTTCGAGTGCGGTCAACTTCTGGTTCGCCGGGTCCTGACTGGAAATGGTGATGCGCGTGGGAAGCAGCGTGGTGAACGCGCCGCTGGAATTGGCGTAGGCCGCCACGTCCACGCGAAGCGGCGTATCCGGCCAGGGCGTTTCGTAGGCAATCGAAATCTGCTGCACGAGCTGATCGCCATTGCGGTCAGCCAGTGTGGACACGGCATCGATCCAATCGCGATTCGCCTTGTCGTGAGCCGGCCACCAGTGAGAGCGGTAGACGTCCGCGGCATTGTCAAGCACCCGCACCAGGCCCGGTTCGAGATGCGAGTTGCTCACCGAAGAACTATTCTCCAGATTCTCCAGCGTGTTCTTGATCGTGCGCATGCGGTCGTTCGTCAGCAGGTCCAGCGAAATTAGGTTGGCCTGGTAGTACGCGATGGCCGCGTCCCATTTGCTTTTGTCGTCGCCATTGAGCGTGGCGGAGATGGTCGAATCCGCGGTGAACTCGGCCTCGCGGCCCATATCGCGCGCGCCTTTGCGGGTGATTGCCTCTTCCAGCAGAAACAGGTGCATGTTGATCCAGAAGCCGCTGTGAAACTCAAAATAGCGATCGGCGGTAACGGCCGTGCCCGCGGAATCCTGAGAAGAATTGCGGGCGCGCGGAGGCATTGGGCTCGCGGCGGATATGGCCGATAGAGACGATAGGAACGGTTGAAAGAACATCGCGAACAAAACGGCGCAGGCCACTGGTGGCAAAGGAGCCTTGATGTGCGGACAGCGGAGAGACACCCGGAACCCTCCCAAAAGCGGGTAATGAGCTATGCGGAGGCTTGTTTCGAGCCTTCGCGAATGAGCTTCTCGACTCGCTCGGCGTCGGCAGGCACGTCCACGCTGACAGCATCATGGACGGTTTCGACGACACGGATGCGAAAGCCGTTCTCGAGCCAGCGAAGCTGCTCCAGTTGCTCGACTGGTTCGAGCTGACCGGGCGGGAGTGTAGGGTACTCGACGAGCGCTTCATGGCGAAAGGCGTAAAGGCCCAAATGTTTCCAATGGGACACGGCGAGGCCGGCGGATGCGTCGCGCACCCAGGGAATCGGCGCGCGGGAGAAATAGAGCCCATTGCCGTCGAAATCGAGCACGACCTTGACGATATTGGGATCCATGATGTCGTTCGCCTCGGTGATCTCGATGCAGGGCGTGGCGATCTGAACCGACGGGTCTTCGATCATCGACGACACTACGGCGTCAATCGTCTCGGGCGAAATCAGCGGCTCGTCGCCCTGCACGTTCACGTAAATATCCGCCGGGATGTGGGCCGCGACTTCGGCCACACGGTCGGTGCCGGTGCGATGGTCAGAGCGTGTCATGGAGGCTTCGCCGCCAAAAGCAGCCACGGCCGCAAGGATGCGTTCGTCCTCCGTGGCGACAACCACGCGGGAGACCGTCTTCGCCTGGCGCACCCGCTCGACGACGTGCTGGATCATCGGCTTGCCTGCGATGGAAGCGAGAGGCTTGCCGGGAAAGCGCGTGGACCCGTAGCGCGCGGGAATTACGGCGAGCACTTTGGCGGACGCGGTCATGGCGATGTCCTAAGAGGCTGCTTTCGTTTCTCCAGGCGGATTCTAACACGAGGGCAGCGTGAATCTGCCAAGCCGGGGCTGTGGAATTCGACAGATAGGTATTCTTCGCGGGCGGTATGAAGTGTTCGCCTGATCGTTTGCGATTTCCGGATTTGAGACAAACGGTAAGGGTGGGGGCAAGGCAGGGAGGACGTTGATGAAACAAGAGCAAGGCCATTCCCGATCCCACCAGTTGCTTGATTTAACAAAGACGAGTGGTATCATGTGCGCGGGGCAGTTTGGGGGCAATTTGATCAGACGATCGACCCCGAAAGGCTGTCACAGCGGCATCGTCGCCACTTGCGCGGCCGCTAGTGTGTTGCTCCTCCTCGCACCAACCCTCCTCAAAGGCCAGGAAACGAAGCCCGGACCGGCAGTTCCCGCTCAACCTGAGCAAAATACGACTCCCGCAAAGGGAAAAGTATTGAAGACGGAGTCCGACCTGACGCTCATCTACGTAACGGTGACCGAGCCGACCGGACGCCTGGTGACGGGTCTTGAGCAGAGCAATTTCCGCATATTTGAGGACGGTAAGGAGCAGGAGGTGGTCCGCTTCGCCAGCGAGGACGTGCCCGTCTCCATTGGCGTGATTTTTGACATGAGCAGCAGCATGAGCGACAAGATCGATAAGTCCAAGAATGCCGCCATGGAATTCCTGCTGACGGCCAATCCGCAAGACGAGTTTTTCCTGGTGGACTTCAACGACCGCGCGCAATTGGTGAGCCCGTTCACGGCAAGCGTGGACGATATTCAGAGCCGCTTGATGTACGTGGGGGCGAAAGGAATGACGGCGCTCTACGACGGAGTTTACCTGGGACTAAGCCAGATGAAAGGAGCACACAACCGAAGGAAAGCGTTGCTCATCATCTCGGATGGAGGGGATAATCATAGCAGGTATGGGGAGAACGACGTCCGAAGCTTCGTGCAGGAATCGGACGTGCAAATCTACGCGATCGGGCTCTTCGATCCCGATGGCGGCCCCACTCCCGAAGAGCGAAACGGCCCTTCCCTGCTGAACGACATGACGCATTTAACCGGCGGGCGCACCTATCAGGTAAGGTCCCCCAGCGAATTGCCGGACATTGCGACGAAGATCAGCCAGACGCTGCGAAATCAGTACGTGATCGGGTACAGACCAGGCAATGCGGCACATGACGGCAAATGGCGGAAAGTCAAAGTCACGGTTCGCCCACCGAAAGGCGTGCCTCCGCTCACGGTTTATTCGAAGACCGGGTATTATGCGCCCGGCGATTAGTCCACGAAATCTCTTCGTTCTTACATTGCTGATCGCTGCGCTGATTGCAGCCGGCACGTCTCTGCGTGCCCAATCGGCAGGCACCCCGGCGCAGATTCCTCTGCCGCCCACGCCCCAGATCAACCTGCCTCCGCCGCCCACGGAGGGCCAACAGGGCGGCGCGATCAAGTCCACCGTCGAGATGGTGGTGCTGCACGTGACCGTGACCGACGACCGCGGCCAAGCGCTCGAAGGACTTTCCGGCAAGAACTTCCGCGTCTTCGAAGACAAGGCAGAACAGAAAGTATCGCTCTTTTCGCATGACGATATTCCGTTGACGCTCGGCCTGGCCGTGGACAACAGCGGCAGCATGCGAGAGAAGCGCGCGCAGGTGAGCGCGGCGGCGATGACGTTCGTGAAGACCAGCAATCCCGAAGACGAAGAGTTCGTGGTGAATTTCAACGACGAATATTATCTCGATACCGACGGCGACTTCACCAACGACCAGCAGAATTTGCAGGATGCGCTCGCGCGGATCGATTCGCGCGGCAGCACGGCGCTTTACGACGCGGTGATCGGCTCGCTGAACCACCTGAAAAAAGGGCACAAGGACCGCCGAGTGCTGCTACTCGTGACGGACGGTGAAGACACCGCAAGCCGCAGCTCGTTTGCCGATGCGATTCGCGCCGCCGAGAAGTCGAACGCCACGATTTATGCCATCGGCGTCTTCAGCGAAGACGACCGAAAGAACGACAAGAAGATGATCCGCAATTCGACTCGCGTGCTCACCGAACTGGCCGAGTCTACGGGCGGACAAGCCTACTTTCCCGAGACGCTCGACGAAGTGCCCCCGCTCTGCGAGCAAGTGGCCAAGGAAATCCGCGACCAATACACCATCGGCTACTACCCCAGCAACTCCTCCACCGACGGCACCTTCCGTACGGTGAAGGTAGACGTAGCGGCCGCCGGACACGGGAAGATTACCGCCCGCACCCGCACCGGCTACTACGCCCAAACAGCGCCGGAATCCGGTAATTGACCCGCTACTTGGCGCGCGTAACGTTCCCCTTGCCGATCTCGCAACTCGCCGCCATGCAATCCTGCGCGTTCCCGCTGACTACAAACTGAATCGAGTCGTCCTTCACGGTGCCCTGAAGGTCCATGTGCGGGACGTCCTGTGTGCCGGTGGGAAAACTGAACGAAATCGAGTCGCCGTCTACCTTCCCGTTTTCGATGGGAATGGTGCCGTTAATAGAACTGCAATCGCTCCGGCAAAAGGAAATCGTTCCGGTCAGCGCGGCGCCCTCCGCTTTCAACCGAAGCAAAATCAAGTGGGAATTCTGTGCCTGCCCTATTACAAGTTGCCCCTGCCAGGTACCCGATACGTCGGCGGCCCAGAGCGGCGTGGCAGCCGCCGCAAGCACCACGGCTACGATCGCCATATACCTCAAGCACTCAACACCACGAATCGCACGAGTCCGCATAGCGCCCCCCTGAATTGCCACACTTCTGGAATTGAATTACCAAGCCCATACTCAGATACGCGCCCCGCATCAATAATGTTCCCCAACCGAGACGTAGGTCGCAGTTGCCGTTGCCTCCGTAGATTCTCTCTTCA
>Ga0210385_10002700_pt1 | contig 10647 bp, 9 predicted proteins | sample IncBWH26OmetaG_FD_160107 | JGI IMG/M metagenome (GOLD analysis project Ga0210385, IMG submission 160107) | Forest soil microbial communities from Barre Woods Harvard Forest LTER site, Petersham, Massachusetts, United States - Inc-BW-H-26-O ... | reverse complement strand
CGAGAGATGATCGATGTGCTTCGTAATATCAGGGGGTCGGATGGAGAGCATCGCGGCAGAGCAGGTCACCGCCGGCCAGGGAACCGTTCGGACCCCGCAGTTCCCGCTAGCAAAGTTCAGGTCGCCGGCGTTGCCGGACACGCTGGTCGCGAGGCCCAGGCTCCGCGACCGGTTGACCGCGGGCGGCGGCCGCCGGCTCACCGTGGTCGTGGGCTCCGCCGGAACGGGCAAGAGCGTCCTGTTGGCGGACTGGGCGGCGGCCCGGGCACCGGGCCGCACGTCCTGGCTGTCATGCGACGGGGCCGACGATGACCTGGTCCGATTCTGGGCCGGGTTCATCGAGGCCCCTCGTGCGATTGAGCCGGCCTTCGGGGCCGATGCCTTCGACCTGCTGACGATGGACGGGCGGATGTCGGCTGACGTCGCGGCGTCGATCGCCAACGATGCCGCCAAGCTGCCCGCCGGGTCGGCGATCGTCGTGGACGACTTCCATCTCGCGGCGCCGGCCGTCGCGAGGGGCATGACCGATCTGGTCGAGTGCTGGCCCGCCAAGAGCGTCCAGCTGGTGCTGGCGGGCCGCTTCGACCCTCCGCTGCGCCTGCATCGGATGCGGCTCGCCGATGAGTTGTGCGAAGTCCGCGACCACGACCTGTACTTCTCCCTGGATGACAGCCGTGACCTGCTGGCGAACTTCGGCGTCCAGCTGCCGGAAGCCGACCTGGCCCTGCTTCATCAGCGCAGCGAGGGGTGGACCGCGGCGCTGCAGATGGCCACCTTGTCGCTGCGCGGCGCCGCGGATCCGGCCCGCACGGCACCCCCGCTGGATGCCGGCGGCTCCGCGATCACCGGCTACTTCCTCGATGAGGTGCTCGACAAGCAGCCGCCGGAGGTGGCACGCTTCATGCTCGACACGTCCCTGCTGGGGGAGCTGACCGCTGACGCGTGCGCGGCACTCACCGCCCGGCAGGACGCGGCGTCGCTGCTGCACCGCGTCGATGCGGCTCACCTGTTCCTGGTCGCGCTGGATGAGGAGCGGACCAGCTTCCGGTACCACCATCTGGTCGGGCAGGCGCTGCGCGCGGAACTACGCGCCAGGGACCCGGCCCGGGAGCGGCTGCTCCGCCTGCGGGCGGCCGCGTGGTTCGAGTCGGGCGGTGACGCCTGGAACGCCGCCCGTCACCTCCTGGCGGCCCGTCAGCCCCGGCCGGCCCTGGCCCTGCTGCGCGACCATGGCCTGGCCGGCTTTCTGCGGAATCCGGCCGATCCCGCACCGCTGGACCTGACCGCGGTCAACCCCTCGCTGCTGGGGGACGCCCCCGATGGCGTGCTGGCGCTGGCAGCCAATCTGGTGCTGTCGGGTGACATCGCCCAGGGCGGCCACTACCTTGACCTGTTCGAGCAGTCGCGGCCGCCGATCCCGCTCAAGCCGAGGCTGGCGTCCCGGCTTGCGGCGGTGCGGGCATTTCAATCCGCCGTGCACGGCCGCCTGGACCGGGCTCTGGGCAGCGCCCTGCGGGCACAGGTCATCGAGGAGCAGGACCGGCTTGGCGATGAGTTCAAGGCCGCCGTCCCGTTGACCTTGCTTCGCGTCTACCCGTCCCTCGAGGTCCTGGACGCGGTAGAGCGCGAGGCCGCCGCGGCCCTGGCGATGCCCGGACTCCCCGAGCCGGCCCGGCTGGTCCTTGTGCCCGGCGCCCGGGCCCTGGCACTGGCCGAGGCCGGCCACCTGGCCGGAGCCGGGGCGGCGGCCGAGGCCGCCGCGGCCGATGCCCGCAGGCTGGGGTTCGAGGGGCACTTCTTCGCCGTCGATCACCTGCGAGCGCTGGCCGCCCTCGCGCTCGAGCGGCACGACCTCGGCACCGCGGAGCAGCTCACCGAGCAGGTCCTGCGCATGTCCGGGCGCCGGTGGCCGCTGCTCGAGTTCCTCGGGCTGCTGGACCGGGCCAGCATCTGGGCCGCTCGCGGGCGGGTCCGCGAGGCGCTGGCCGCCGTCGAGTCGGCGCGGCCGGTCCTTGCCGGGGCAAGCGCGGTACTGGCGGCCCGCGCCGACGAGCAAGAAGCGGTGCTGCGCCTGGCGCTCGGCGACCAGCGGACCGCGGCCGGCCTGGCCAGCGGGCTGGTGCCGCCGGCGCGCAGCCGCATGCTGCTGGCCAAGATCGCCCTCGCCGTCGGCGATCACCACACCGCGCGGGAGCACCTGCAGGCGGTTACCCGGGCCGGCCTGTCGCCGCGTCATGACCTGGAGCGCGAGATACTGCTCACCGCGGCGGCGATCGTAGGCGGCGACCCCGCGGCCGCGGGCATCCTGGGGGGTGTCCTGCACACGGCGCGCCGCCTGGGTTTCTTCAGCACCGTGGTCACCACCTCGCCCCAGGTCACCGAGTACCTGATCGAGCACGCCGCCCGGCTGCGGATGGACCCCTTCATCGCCCGGCTGATCGCGGCCGCCCTGGAGATACGCGCGTCCCAGCCGGTTGCCCAGGAGGCCAGCCGGGTACTGGTCCAGCCGCTGACCGTCGCCGAGGAGCGCATCCTCCAACTGCTGCCGACCAGCACCTACGCGCAGATTGCCAGCAGCCTCTACATTTCCCGCAACACGGTGAAAACCCACCTGCGGGCGATCTACCGGAAGCTCGGGGCGACATCCCGGTGCGACGCGGTCGAGCGGGCGGTCGACGTGCACCTGCTCTGAGGCCGCGGCCCGCTCTGGTGTCCGTCGGCGATCACCCCCGGACGGGTGATGAAATCGCCCTGCCACTCGGCCAGCATCTATCCGTCGTCACGGCGGCCAGAGCGGACCGATCGACGATGGCCGACAAGACGGCAGAACGTATCGCGGAGCTGATCAAGCCGCTGCGAGTCAAGCCAGGATCGAAGGTGCACCGCCATGGCTGACCTGATCGCCATCGGATACCGGGATGAGACGACCGCGGACCTCGCCGCCGACGAGGCGCGGCGGCTGGCCCGTGAGCTGATCATCCAGCCGGACGCGATCGCGGTGATCGTGCGGTCCAGGGACGGCGGGTATCACGTCCACACCAGCCATCACGCGGCCGGCGGCGGCGCCGTCTGGGGCATGTTCTGGGGGCTGCTGTTCGGCCTGCTGTTCTTTATCCCGGTCTTCGGGATGGCCGTGGGCGCCGGGATGGGGGCCCTGATGGCGAAGGTCGCCAAGTCCAGCATCGACCAGGGATTCCGGGAGCGGGCACGCGACCTGCTGCAGCCCGGCACCTCGGCGCTGTTCCTGATGCTGGGGAAGGTGACCGCGGACAAGGCCGCCGAGGCGATGCGCCAGTACGGCGGCACGATCCTGAAGACGTCGCTGTCCCGGCAGGACGAGAGGGAACTCCAGGAGGCCCTGCACGGCCGCGCGGCGGCCGCGTAGGCCCGGTGCGCCGGGCTCGCATGGCGGCCCTTCAGGCCCGCCTCGGTGGCCATCCGCCGCGCTCAGGCGCCGAGCAGCTTCGCCTTCGCGGCCGCGAGCTCGTCGTCGCTCAGCACGCCCTGGCTGTGCAGGTCCGTGAGCCGGTCCAGCTGGTCTGCCATCGACGGCGCCGCGGCCTGCTCCCGGCCGCTGACGCGCTGGCCCAGCCCGGCGTCGAGATGCTGCGAGTCCGCGTGCCGCGCGCCCCGTTGCCGGCCGGCGAGATACGCGCCGCCCCCGACCACCGCGGCGCGCAGCAGGGGCCTGCGCCGGATGAACACCATCGGTTACGCCTCCTCTTCCGGCCGGGACAGCCCGCGGGGCACCGTGAGCTCCGGTCCGGATCGTCGCCGCCGACGCTACGTCGGGGCGGGGCGCCGCGCATCACCCGGCGTCAGTGAACCCTCACCCTTGTCGGATGAGGCGGCGCGCGCGCGGCGGGGGCACACTAAATTGCGGCCGCAGGCGGACCGGTCCCGAGCGGACCGGCGGCAGGCGGCCGACTGGACCAGTAAGCAACGACTCGCCCGAGGCCGCCATGCGGAGTTACCGATTCCTGCCGCTGTCGCGCGCGGAGGCCCCCGTTCTGTGCCTGACGGCAACGGTGCGGCCCGGAGGAGCTAACGACCTGAGCGGCGCGCTGCTCGCGCGCCTGGCGGAATCGGCCCGCGACGTGGGCACGGTCGTGCTCGCCCCTGACGGCGACATTGACACCACCTGCCTGCAGGCCGTCTGCGCGCTGCACGAGCGCCTGCGCGCGTCTGGCATCCAGCTTCGCCTGGTGGCCGGAAAGCAGGAGCAGGCACAGCAGCTGCGGGCGTCGTCGGTCAGCGAGACGGTGACCGCCCTGCCGGTGCACCCCAGCCTGCGCTCCGCGGTGCTCGCAGCCTGCGCGGCCCTGGCCGGCCCCGGGTTGGTCAACGCGCGGGTTCGGGCCGCGCTGTCGGCTCCCGTCGAGCAGCTGCGCCTTGGCCACGACGGCTGGGACGTTTCGGACGCGGGCGGAACCGACCTCACCGCTCCCGCATAGCCGCCGGGGAAGAGCTGCTGGTGGAGAACGGTGGCGCCAGGGACCAGATGCGCAGGCTGCTCGAGGCGGTCGTGGCCATCAACTCGGGCCTGGACCTGGAGCCCACGCTGCGGCGGATCGTGGAGACCGCCGTCAGCCTGGTTGACGCCCGCTACGGCGCGCTTGGCGTGCTGGGGGACGGCGGGCGGCTGGCGAAGTTCATTCCGGTCGGCCTGAGCCCGGCGGAGGTGACCGGCATCGGTCACTGGCCCGCAGAACGCGGGCTGCTGGGCCTGCTGATCGAGGACCCGCGACCGTGGCGGCTGGCAGACGTCGCCGCGCACCCCGCCTCGTCCGGGTTCCCCGACGGCCACCCGCGGATGCGGGGCTTCCTGGGTGTCCCGGTGCGGGTGCGCGACGATGTCCTCGGCAACTTGTACGTGACCGAGAAGCAGGGCGGCGCGGAGTTCACCGAAGACGACGAGGCGGTGCTGGTGGCGCTGGGCGCTGCCGCGGGCGTGGCGGTGGAGAACGCGCGGCTGCATGAGGCCGCGCGCCGTAACCAGCGCTGGATCCAGGCTAGCGCGGAGGTCAGGACCGCGCTGCTGTCCGGGATCGAGCCAGACGAGGTACTGGCGAGCGTCACCCGGCTGGCACTGGGGCCGTCCGGGGCCGACCTCGTCTTGCTCGCGCTGCTGGACGATGATGGCCGCACGCTGACGATCGCCCATGCCGAGGGTGACCGGGCGGCGGATGCCCGCGGCCTGGTGCTGCCGGCCAGCGAGTCGCTGACGAGGCGGGTGCTGGCCACTGGTGACGCCGCCAGCAGCGCCGACGTCGCCGTGGACGACCAGGTGTCGCCGGCGGCGCGGGCCGCGCTCGCCCACATCGGGCCGGCCGCCCTGTTCCCGCTGGGCAACGGGCGCGGCGTGCTCATCCTGGGACGGGTGCACGGCGCGGAGCCGTTCCCGGCGGCCGAGACCGGCGTGGCGGCCGCATTCACGGCGCAGGTCGGGGTGGCGCTGGAGCTGGCGGCGACCCGGGCGGAGGCGGAGCGGCTGACGGTGTACCAGGACAGGGACCGGATCGCTCGTGACCTGCATGACCTGGTCATCCAGCGGCTGTACGCGACCGGCATGTCGCTGGAGGGCACGGTGCCGCTGGTCACCAGGCCCGAGGTGGCTAGCCGCGTCAGCCAGGCGGTCGATGCCATGGACGAGACGATCAAGGAGATCCGCGGGGCCATCTTCGCGTTGCAGGCCCGCAACACCGCGGCCGGGCCGGACCTGCGATCGGCCATCGTGGGCGTGGTGGAGAAGATGGCGCCGCTGCTCGGTTCCTGGCCGTCGCTGCGGCTGGGCGCGGGACTTCGGGGCACGGTCAGCGCCGATGCGGCGGGGCAGGCGCTGGCCGCGCTGCGGGAGGCGCTGTCCAACGCCGCCCGGCACGCCGGCGCCAGCCAGGTCGACGTGACCGTGGACATAGACGCGTCCGGCATGCTGTCGGTCCTGGTTGCCGATAACGGGACGGGGATCCCTGCCGGTGCCGCCAGCAGCGGGCTGCGCAACCTCGCCGTCCGCGCCGAGCAACTCGGCGGCCAACTGCTGCTACGGCCCGCGAGCCCGGACCCGGCGGCACCGGGAACCCGGCTGGAGTGGCGGGTGCCCGCCGCGCCGCCAGGTTAAGAGCCGCCGCTCAGGAGCGCGTCGTGCTCGCGCCCCGCCTAGATGCCGTATGACGGGTGCTGTACCCCCCAGATCGCGGACGTCAGCGCGTCGAACTGACGAAGGTGGCGGCGCAGCGCGGGGACGTCCCGGCTGCGCGCGGCGTCGACCGCCCGGTCGGCCGCTGCTGCGAGACGGGCTATCCGCACCCACAGGAACGTCTCGGCCTGCAGCTCCTGCGGCCTGCCGACCCGGAGCGCGGTACGGCTCATGACCTCCGCCTCGGCGATGACCGCGTTGGTGGCGTCGCGTACCTGGCTGCTGGCCTCCCGGGAGAGCGCCGCATCCTCTCGGCTCCGGGCCAGGATTCGCAGCCGCATGAGCTGTTGCTGGCAGCCAGATCGACGGTCGTCCAGGTCATTGGCGAGAGCCATGAGGTGTCCGTCCCTCCCTCGATTCAGCGAGCTCCCCCATTCCAGCGGATCCGCCGGCCGGCGCACTAGGGACCAAAGTCCCCGCTGTTCCTGGCGGCGGGCAACCCCGGCCCGCGCCTCGCCGGCTGGTTACCCCGGGTTTAGGGCAGGGGAATCGACCAGGTAAAGCGCATGCCGTCGGTTACCGGCTGGATGACGAGGCTGATCGCCGACCCGGAAATGCTGTCCGTCAGCAGGGCATGCCAGGCGTCGGTTTCGCCGAAGTCAGGGAACGACCCCGCGGCGTCTAGCCCGGCCGTGCAGGCGGCCTCGCTCGCGGTTATGACCAGGCGTACCGGTCGCGCGCGCGGGCTGATCACCGCCAGGGCATCGCGCAGCGCCTGCACCAGCTGGGCCGCGCGGGCCGGCGGGACCGCGCCGTCCACGGGCCCGGAGAAGACGACTTCCGGCACCGGGAAAACGCGCGCGCACAAGGCCACGATCTCGGCCTGCAGCCCACGGTCTTGCTTGCGCCGTTCGAGGCCGACGACCGCTTCCCGGGTGAGCCGGAGTATGTCATCGAGGTGATCAGCCGATGCCAGGACGCGCTTGCGGACTTCGGGATCGGCAGCGAGCATGGCGGTGCTCTGCAGGTTCAGTCCGGCGGCGAAGATCTCCTGGATGACCGTCTCCTGCAGGTCCGCGGCGATGCGATCACGGTCCCGCACCACGGTGAGCTCGGTCAGCCGGGCCTGCAGCGCGACCGCCTCGCGGTGGGCGCGACTGCCGCGGTCCCGCAGTTCGTGCGTCGCGACCGTGATCACCGTGCCGAGCGCCGCCCACAAGATGACGCGGCGGGCGATCACGGCGTCCGGCTCGAACACCGGCGTCAGCGAGATAACCACCTCGACGGTCACGATCGCGACGAGCACGCAGGCGGATTCCCAGCGCCGGTGAAACAAGGCCGTCCAGATCAAGGGCACCAGGATGACGATGCCGACTCCGGAAGTCGTCCCGGCGGCCAACGTGAGCGCCAGCGCCGAGCCGACGTAGGCCAGCGGGACCAGGACCGTCAGCCAGCCTGGCAGCCGTTCCCAGGGCAGCGCGAAGCTCGCCGCGACCAGGAGCAGGAGCACTATGCTCACCGCCACCGTCCACGGCGACAGCGGGCCCGACATCAGGGCGAGGCTCGCCTCGGCCAGCACCGCGATGCCAGCGAAAGGCGCGGCTCTTACGAGAGTGCCTGGCCCGCGGAACGGATATCCAGGTGTTCGGTCAGCATCATCGGTCCAGGCCAGCAAGGGAGATTGAGTTGGCATCGGGGCACCCCGGTCAGGCAGTCAGCCCTAACAAGCCTCACCCTAAGGCGATCTTTCCTCCTTGGCTACCCGTGAGCAGGCCGGGTAGCTGGCGTCGCCGGGTCCCCTCCGATCCCAGGGGCCGGACCAGCCGCTCCCGCGGCGGCTTGCGGTGATGTCACATGAAGTTGCGGGTGTGCAGGGCGGACAGTTCCGCGGCCTCGTCGTCGGGGAAGCCGATGTAGGCCAGGCGCCTGCGGCGGCCCTCGTCCATCCGGGCGGTCAGCTCGCTGACCGCCCGCCAGCCGCGGCGGATCGCCTCCGGTGACCACGAGCCGGCCGCGAGCCGGCCGAGGGAGTCGAAGACCTCGGCGTTGAGGCCGGCGGTGTCCCGCAGCGCGGAGTGCCGGCGCTCGACCGCCTGGCGCAGCGTGCCCAGGTAGGACTTGTCGCCGCGGGCGAGATGGGCCGTGTGCGCGACGCCGAACGCCACGTGCCGCGCCTCGTCCCGCGCCGCCAGACTGGTCACCTCGGCGGTGACCCGGTCCGGCGCGTGGTCGGCGATGAAGCGGAGCAGGTCGACGAAGGTGCCCTCGCCGAGCACCGAGAGCAGGAACGAGGCGGTGGTGAAGTCCGGCTCGTCGAGCAGCGTCTGGAGCGAGGCGCGCCCGCCGGCCGACGAGGTGCCGAGGAGCCCGCCGGACAGCAGGGCGCGGCGGGTGAACACCTCGACGTGCCTGGCCTCGTCGGCGGCCTGGCTCGCCAGCAGCTGCATGACCTCCCGGTAGTGCGGGTGCAGCTGGGACAGCAGGCGCGCAGGGATGATGAGGGCGGCCTGCTCGTTCTCGACCAGGTAGGTCATCAGCTGGACGACGGCGCGCTCGATCTCCTCCGGTACCCCGCCGACCGGGGCGGCCCAGTCCACGGCGGTCGCCGGGTCCCACTGGCTGGCGGCCGCCGCGGCGTACAGCTGGGGCGCGATGTCGGCCCAGACGTGCTCCCGCTGCGACCAGTGGGCGCCGATCGGCGGGCCGCCCGCCTCGACCAGCGCCCCGCGGGCCGCCAGGCCCCAGGCCGGGTCGGCCCGCTCGTCCGGCGGCCCCTGGGCGGTGCCCGCGCGCCGCGCGCCGAGCCAGCGGCGGTCACCCGCGCCGCCCTTGACGACGGCCAGCGCCGGCGCCGTGCCCCCCAGGCCGGCATCGGCCTCGGCGAGCCGGTGGCCGTGCTCGCGGCACCAGGCACCGAGGTGCAGGCCCAGCGCCGGGTGCCGCCCGGTGACGGTCAGCCGCTCGCCGGGCGCGAGCCGGGCGAGGGCCCGCCCCACCAGCAGGTGACCACCCTCGTCGAGACCGAGGTCGGCGAGGTCCGTCGTCGCCATTATGGCCGGTAGTCCGCCGCGGTGATCTCGCCGTCGGCGTTGTAGAAGCCGGCCTCGTCGACCGCCCGCTCCAGCTGCTCGTAACCGGACAGGCGCGGCGCGCGCCACTCCTTGAGGCCCTCGAGGTCGAGCAGCGGGCGGAGGCTGGCGTCGGCGTAGTCCATGCCGAGCAGCAGCTCGCCGAGGCGCACGACATCGGGGTTCAGCCGGCCGCCGGTGCCGTCCGGGCCCGCCGACGGTCCCGCCGTCATCGTGCAGTGGTCGTACTGCGCCGTCTGCGCCAGCACCCGCACCGCCCCGGCCGGCAGCACCCCTTCGCGCCCGAATAGCAGCAGGTTCGAGTCGATCATGCAGGCCGCGTCGGCCCGGTCGGCGGGGTCGGCGGCGAACAGCGCACGGGCCGCGTCCCGTTCACCGCCGATGTGGTCGCCGTGCAGCCCGACGCCGATGTCGAAGCGCCGGACGGCGATGTCGGTGCCCGGCTCGAGCCCGGCGCCGAACAGCAGCGACAGCGGCAGCAGGGTGGCCTGCGGCGAGTCCACCGCGCCGGTCGCGACGACCCGCCCCGCCAGCTCGTTGAGCGAGCGCGCGGGCGAGTCGGCCCGGACCACGATCACCGAGCGCAGGTCGCAGTCGGTGTCCCGCATGGTGACCGGGGTCAGCGGCACCCCGCGGGAGGCCGCCAGCCGCCGGGCGCGGACCCAGGCCAGCGGCGAGTTCCACGCGACGTCGATCCGCCCGTCCACGAGATCGACGACCTGCCGCTCGTAGTTCGAGTACAGGACGTAGTCGAAGTCCAGGCCGCTGGAGCGCAGCCAGGCGCGGAACCCGTCCCAGATCGTGACGACCTTCGGGTCGTAGGCGACGGCGCCGAGCAGGACACCCATCAGACCTCCCCGAGCAGCGGCAGGCCGAGCAGCGCCCGGCCGACGAAGTCATACAGGGCATCGGTGGTCGGTGCCATCACCCGCGCGGCGCGGGAGTCGCGGAACAGCCGCTCGACCACGGACTCCTTCCTGAAGGCGGCGCCGCCGCCCGCCCGCAGCGCCAGGTCGGCGGCGTCGGCGGCCGCCTCGCCCGCGGCCGCCTTGACCTCAAGGACGAGCAGCAGGCCGTCCTCGCGCCCCTCCTCGACGGCGTTCAGCGCCGCGGTGATCAGCGCCCACGTCCGGTCGGCCTCGATCCGCAGCCGGGCGAGCTGCGCGCGCGGCTGGGCCTGCTGGGCGAGTGACTGGCCCAGGTGCGCGAGGTGGGTGCGCTGCAGGTGCGCCGCCGTCTCGTCGGTCAGCCGCCGCATCAGGCCCGCGCTCATCGCCGCGGAGCAGATGAGGAAGTAGGGCAGGACCGCGGACATGGCCAGGTCGAGCCCGGCCCCGTCCTCGCCCAGCATGTCGGCGAGCGGGACGCGGACGTCGACGGCGGACACCGGCGCGGAGGCGTTGCCGCGCAGCCCGAGCCCGT
>Ga0210385_10002699_pt1 | contig 10650 bp, 6 predicted proteins | sample IncBWH26OmetaG_FD_160107 | JGI IMG/M metagenome (GOLD analysis project Ga0210385, IMG submission 160107) | Forest soil microbial communities from Barre Woods Harvard Forest LTER site, Petersham, Massachusetts, United States - Inc-BW-H-26-O ... | reverse complement strand
TGCGACCGAGATCTGCATGCAGGGGCCGCTGCCCGGCTCCGCCGACGACGACTACCTGGACCTGATCGCCGCCGTTAAGGCGACCGCGCCGGAGATCCACCTGCACGCGTTCCGCCCGCCTGAACTGCTCGATGGCGCCGGGCGCCGGGGCATGCCGCTGGAGAAGTTCCTCACCGCCGCGGTGCAGGCGGGGCTCGGCTCGGTCCCCGGCACCGCCGCGCGCATTCTCGACGACGGGGTGCGGGCCCAGATGATGGGCGGGGAGGACTTCCCGGTCTCCCGGTGGGTCGAGGTGATCGAGACCGCGCACCGCGCCGGGCTGGCCTCCAGCTCCACCATGGTCTTCGGGCACGTCGAGACCCCCGAGCACCAGGTTGCGCACCTGCGCCTGCTGGCCGGCATCCAGGACCGCACCGGCGGGTTCACCGAGTTCATCGCCATGCCGTTCGTCCCGGGCGCCGCCGCGGCCACCGCCCCGGGCCTGGCGGGCGCGAACCTTCCCGGCCCGTCCTGGCGGCAGGTGCGGGCGGTGCACGCGGTGGCCCGGCTGATGCTGCACCAGCGGATCGACAACATCCAGGCGGCCTGGCCCAAGTTCGGCCTCGACGCGTCGGTCGACCTGCTGCGCAGCGGGGCCAACGACCTTGGCGGGCTCCTGCTCGACGGCCGCCTGGCACCGGACGCGGGCGCCGAGGCCGGCCTCGTGCTCACCCTCGACGACGTCGAGCGGGTCGCGCGCGAGCTCGGCCGCCCGCTCCGGCAGCGCACCACCCGCTACGGCGAGGTTCCGGCCGGTGAGTGACCCTCAAGGAGCCACCGCGGTCGACGTGCTCATCGTCGGCGCCGGCTTTGCCGGGATCGGCATGGGCATCCAGCTCGCGCGGCACGGCCGCGACTCGTTCATCATCATCGAGCAGGCCGACGACGTCGGCGGGACCTGGCGGGACAACCGCTACCCGGGCGTGTCGTGCGACATCCCGTCGCACCTGTACTCGTTCTCCTTCCGGCCGAACCCCGAGTGGTCCCGCGTCTTCGCGGAGGGGCGTGAGATCCATGCCTACCTGCGCGCGTGCGTCCGGGAGGAAGGACTCGAGGCCCACCTGCGGCTGAACTGCGCGCTGTCGCAGGCGGAGTGGAATGAGCGCGACGCGCGCTGGCTCGTCCGCACGACCCGGGGCGACTTCTCGGCCGCCAGCCTGGTCATCGCCACCGGCCGGCTGTCCGAGCCGAAGATCCCCCCGATCAAGAACCTGGACGGGTTCGGCGGACGCTGGTGGCACTCGGCCCGCTGGAACGCGAAGGTATCCCTGGTCGGCAGGCGGATCGGCCTGGTCGGCACCGGCGCCTCGGCCATCCAGATCCTGCCGAGGCTGGCCGCCGAGGCGAGCGAGGTCGTGGTATTCCAGCGCTCGGCCCCGTACGTCCTGCCGCGCGGCGACCGGGAGTACAGCCGGGAGGAGATGGAGCGCTTCGCCGCCGACCCGGGCACCGTCACCGCGCTGCGGGACGAGCTGTTCGCCGAGGCCGAGCGCAGCATCGGGGCCCGGCAGCGCCGGCACCCGGACATCGACCTGCTCCGCCAGCGAGCCGTTGACCACCTGACCGCGTCGGTGCGCGACCCGGGCCTGCGCCGCCGGCTGACCCCCGATTACGAGATCGGCTGCAAGCGGATCCTGTTCTCCGACGACTACTACGCCGCCTTGCAGCTCGGCCACGTGCGGCTCGAGTCGACCCCGCTGACCCGGATCGCCGACGGCAGCGGGAACGCCGGCGCCGAGGCAACCAGCGGCGGGGGTAACCGCGTGGCGGTCGCGGCCAGCGGCAACAGCTACGAGCTGGACGCGCTGGTGCTCGCGACCGGGTTCAACTCCACCCGCCCGTCCATCGCCGGGCACATCCGCGGGCGTGAGTCCCGGCTGCTGGCCGACGAGTGGAGCAACGGCATGGCCGCTCACGCCTCCACCACCGTGCACGGCTTCCCGAACATGTACGTGCTCGACGGACCGAACGCGGCGCTCGGCCACAATTCCGCGATCTACATGATCGAGACGCAGGTCGGCTACGTCCTTGGCGCGCTCGACCACCTCGCGGCCAGCGGCGCCGACGCGCTTGACGTCACCGCCGAGGCCGTGCGCTCCTACATGAGCGACATCGACCAGATGGCGCAGGACACGGTCTGGGTGCAAGGCGGCTGCACGAGCTGGTACCGCGACGAGCGGACCGGCCGGGTCACGCTGCTGTGGCCGGACTCGGCCGCGTCCTTCGGCGAGCGCCTCGCCACCTTCACCCCGTCCTCATACGACCACCTGCGCCGCCGCCACTAGCGCCCGGCCCGTGCGGCCGCGGATGCCAGGAGAGACGTGTACCGCGTTTGCGTCACGAGGCCGCCCGGATTACCCGCTTCGTCCCACCCGAAATCGGTATACCTCGGCGGCAGGAGCGCGCCGGCGGCGGGTGTCACCTTGCGGCGGCCGGCCGGGAGGCGTAGACAGGCTGACATGACTGAGCCGAGCATCGTTCCCGCCGGGAAGGGGAAGGTCATCGCGGCGCGGGGGAGCGTGATGGCGTTCAAGGCCATCGCCGCGCAGACCGACGGGGACTTCTCGCTGATGGAGCGGACAGTCCCGGCGCGCGGTCGTCGGCCGTTGCCGCACCGCCACGTGAACTGCTCGGAGGCCTTCTGGGTGCTCGACGGGACGATCACGTTCGTCCTCGACGGCGTCGAGCAGCGCGGCGGCCCGGACGACTTCCTGCTGGTGCCGCGGGGCGCGGCGCACACCTTCGGCAACGACGGCGACGAGTCGGCCCGGCTGCTGGTGCTGCACGCCCCCGCGATGGACGCCTACTTCGCGGAGCTCGACGCGTTGTGGTCCCGGGCGGAGCCGCCCGCACCGGAAGAGGAGCGCGCCCTGATGGGCCGCTACGGGATGGAGCCCGGCTGAGGGCCGGGCACCATCGGCAGCAACAGCGCCAGGGCGCTAACGACGCTAACGTCAGGCGTCGCCCAGGCCCTTGAGCAGCAGGGCCTCGGCGAGCACCGCGCGCTCGAACTCCGGCAGGTGAAGTCCCTCGTTGGCGCCGTGCGCGCGGGTGTCGGGGTCCTCCACGCCGGTGACGAGGATGCTCGCGCCGGGGAAGGTCTCCTGGAACTCGGCGATGAACGGGATCGAGCCGCCGGTGCCCATGTCCACCGGCGCGGTGCCGTCCCAGGCCTCGGCGAGGGCGGCCCGGGCGACGGCGTAGGCCGGGCCGTCCGTCGGCAGCACCGTCGGCTCGCCGCCGTCGACCACGGTGGTGGTGAGCCGCGCGCCCCACGGGACGTGCTTTTCCAGGTGTTCCCGCAGGCGGGCGAGGGCGTTCGCGCTGCTGTCACCCGGTGCGAGGCGGACCGTGACGCGCGCGCGGGCGACCGGCACCAGGGTGTTGGAGGCACCGGCCACCTTCGGGGCGTCGAACCCGGTGACGGTGATAGCGGGCCGGGTCCACAGCCGCTCGACGACCGAACCGGTTCCGATCCAGCTGGTCCCCGGCTCGGCCCCGGACTCGGCGCGCAGCCGCTCCTCGGGGTAGTCGACGTCGGTGGCGGGACCCGAGACCAGGCCCTCGACCGCCGGGGTGCCGTCCTCGGTCCACAGCGTCGCGAGCAGCTTGGTCAGCGTCATGATGGCATCGGGGACGAGGCCGCCCCACATGCCGGAGTGCACGGCGTGGGTGAGCGTGCGGACCTCGACGTCCAGCCGGAGCAGGCCGCGCAGGCTGGTCGTGAGCGAAGGGACGCCGATGTCCCAGTTTCCGGCGTCGGCGATGACGATGACGTCCGCGGCGAGGCGGTCGGCGTACTGGCGCAGCAGGTCGGGCAGGGTCGCGGAGGCAACCTCCTCCTCGCCCTCGATGAAGAACCGCACGGTGACCGGCAGGTCGTCGCCCAGGGCGCGGAGCGCGCCAACGTGCACCGCGATCCCGGCCTTGTCGTCGGCCGCGCCCCGCCCGTACAGGCGATCGCCGCGGACGGTGGGCTGGAACGGCGGGCTGTCCCAGTCGGCCGGGTCGTTCTCCGGCTGGACGTCGTGGTGCGCGTAGAGCAGCACGACCGGGGCGCCCTCGGGTCCCTGCCGCTCGCCGATCACGGCCGGCGGGGCACCGTCGTGGGCCCGGACGATCTCGGCCGCGACGCCCTCGGCCTCCAGGAGCTGGGCCGTCTTCCGCGCGGACTCCTCGACCTGCTCCAGGCGCTCCGGGTCGGCGCTAACCGACTGGATCCGGACGAGATCCATGAGGTCGCCCAGCAGGCCGGGCAGGAGGTCGTGGACACGGTTCTTCAGTTCGCTCACAGAGGCAACTCTACGATCCAGCACGCCGTGCGCTTACCGGCCCCTCGCGGGCCGCAGCGACGGCGCGGGCCCACAGCGGCGGCACGGGCCGCAGCGACGGCGTGGGTCAGGGCGACGGCCGCTAACGGGTCAGGGTGTAAGCCGCCGGGTCGCGCGGCGGGCGCGGCGACGCCGGGGCGGCCGCGTGGCCGACCGCGACCGCGCCCATCGGGAGCCAGCCGTCCGGGAGGTCCAGCGCGTCAGCGGCGACGTCCTGGCAGAACAGGGCGGACGAGATCCAGGCCGAGCCGAGGTTCTCCACCGCCAGGGCGACCAGGAGGTTCTGCACCGCCGCGCCCATCGCCACGACGAACATCTCCCGCTCGGCCCGCCTGCGGCGGTCATCCGGGTAGGCGTGCATGGCCGACAGCTCCAGGCACGGGACAACGATGAGCGGGGCATCCCGCAGCGGCTCGCCGCGCCGCACCCGGCGGGCGATCTGCTCCTCGGTGAAGCCGTCGCGGCGCAGGTCGGCGACCCACGCGTCCTGCATCGCGTCGAGCAGGGCGAGCCGGGCGGTCAGCGAGGACACCACCGCGAACCGCCACGGCTCGCTGTGGTGCGGCGCGGGCGCGGTCACCGCGGCGGCGATCGACCGCTCCACCGCGGCGGGGTCGACCGGCTCGGCGGTGAACGCGCGGACGGTGCGCCGGGCCGGCAGCACGTCGGCCGCGCCGAGCCGGAACATGTCCTCGCTCGACGGCCTGACCAGGACCCGGGCGCCGGGACCGTCGGCGTCGGTGACCAGGTCGGGCAGGCCGCGGACGAGCGCGACCGGCAGTTGCAGCGCCTTGCCCTTGACCAGGTCGCCCGCGGCCGCGATCTCGTCGGCCACCGCCGCGACGGTGACGTCGAGGATGTTGCCCCACGCGTCCGCCTCGCCCCGGTGGTCGCGGGCCGCGAGCACCCCGGCCGCGCCGATGGCGGTGTCGGTCTGGCCGGCCCGCCAGGGGCGGCCGAACGTGTCGGTGACGACCACGCCGACGCGCACCCCCGCGCGGCCGCGCAGCGCCTTGCGCAGCCGCCGGGCCGACTCGTCGGGGTCCTCGGGGAGCAGGACGACGGTGCCGGGCGCGGTGTTGGACTCATCCACCCCGGCGGCCGCCATCACGAACCCGTGCCTGGTTTGCGCGATCGTGGTCGGCCCGCGCCGGGCGACCACCCGCACGGTCTCCGCCGCGATCGCGTCCTCGCGGCTCATCGCGGCGACCCGGCCCTCCGCCTTGCTGACCACCTTCGAGGTGACCACGAGGATGTCGCCGTCCTCGAGGCCGGGGCCGCCGGGGGCCGCCGCGGCGTCGGCGATCAGCGCGGCCAGGTCGTCGCCCGCCGCCACCTCCGGGATCCCGGGGATGCCGTAAATCCGTACCGGGCCCGGCGCCTCGTCCGGGGTCACCGGGACGGCCGGTGCCTGGCTGTCGTTGCTCATCGGGTCAGTTCCTTCGCGAGGTCGATGGCGGCCTGGGCGATCGCGGCCGATGACGGCAGGTCGCGCATGTAAAGCGGCAGGGCGCGGACCGCGATGCCGGCCAGGGCGGGGTCGTCGACGGCGGCCTTGTCCTGCTCGTCGACCAGCCAGCCGTTGATGAGCCCGGGCCCGTAATGGGCGGCGACGGCGACGGCGGAGGTCTCCACGCCGATCGCGGCCAGGCAGGCGTCGGCCATGCCGCGGACCGGGGCGCCGCCGATGATCCCGGACACGCCGACCACCGTCTTGGCCTCGACCGCGGGCCTGATGCCGGGCACGGCCAGGATCGGGCCGATCGACACCACCGGGTTGGACGGCGGGAAGAGCACGAAGTCGGACTCCGCGATCGCCTCGAGCACGCCGGGCGCGGGGGCGGCCACGTCGGCGCCGACGGGGGTGATCGCCTGCGCCGGGACGGCCGCGTGCAGCCGGACCCACCACTCCTGGAAGTGGATCAGCCGGTCCTCGAGCTTGACCAGGGTCTCGATCTTGTCATCGGACATCGGCAGCAGCCGCACGCCCGGCTGCCAGCGCTCGCACAGGACGCGGGTGACCTCGGACAGCGGCTTGCCCTCGGCCAGCAGCTGGCTGCGGAAGATGTGCGTCGCGAAGTCCAGGTCGCCGAGCGTGAACCAGGACGGCCCGGCGCCGTAGGCGGCGAGCTCGTCCCCGATACGGTGGGTCTCGTCCGCGCGTCCCCAGCCCTGCTCCTCGTTGCTGCCGCCGCCGAGGGTGTACATCACCGAGTCCAGGTCGGGGGAGACCCGCAACCCGAACAGGGTGATGTCGTCGCCGGTGTTGCCAATGACGGTGATTGTGGCGTCGGGGGCCGCGGCAAGCAGGCCGCGCAGGAAGCGCGCGGCGCCGATGCCACCGGCAAGCACGGTGATCCGCATGAGGTCAAGTATCCCCGGACCGTGCGGCCGATTGACCGCCGGGCCTATATACCATGAGTGATGAATCGATTACACAGAGAAGTTTTCCGGGGAACTTACGGTGCATCTTGGACAACCAGGGGGCCAATACCACGTTCCTCGCTTGACTTAAAGCAAGACACGCGGGTGTAATTTCATTGGTGTGATTCTCTCCGTCACGGGAATGGCGGCGAGTGTCAATGGGGGCTCCTAGAGGGAGGATGCGCTATGACTGAGGTCATCGTCCCGCTGACGCAGGTTGCGGTCCGGCCGGAGGACATGGATGACCTGGGTTGGCAGGACCGAGCGCTCTGTGCGCAGACAGACCCGGAGGCGTTCTTCCCGGAGAAGGGCGGCTCCACCCGGGAGGCGAAGCGGGTCTGCCGTAGTTGCGAGGTGCGCGCCGAGTGCCTGGAGTACGCACTTGAGAACGATGAGAGGTTCGGTATCTGGGGCGGCCTGTCGGAACGGGAGCGGCGCCGCATCAAGCGGGAGGTTGTCTGAGCCCGCTGCGTCTGACTTGTGGCCGTAACCCTGCCGGGTGCGCGCACGACCTGTATTGTTCACAAGGTCCAGACGGGGAGGACTGAGCTGTCCGCTGGGCGGCCCTGTCCACTCGACCTGCGCTGGACCCCTTGTCAACTACTGCACCGCAAACCAGGCATGCCGTTACCGCGATCATCGTCGCGCATGACGGTGCTCGGTTGCTGCCCGGCCTCGTTCAGGCGCTCAACGCCCAGACCCACCCGGTCGAGCAGACCGTCGGGGTGGACACGGGCAGCCGGGACCGCAGCGGGGCCGTCCTCGCCGAGCTGATCGGCCAGGACGCCGTCTTCGGCATGGACCGGTCCACCGGGTACGGCGAGGCGGTCGCGGTCGCGCTGCGGCACGCGACGCGGCGGCGGTCCGGCCAGACCGATCCCGGCCTCGCCCGGGTCGAGTGGATCTGGCTGCTGCATGACGACTGCGAGCCGGCCCCCGACGCCCTGGAGCGGCTGCTGCGGGCGGCGAGCAGGGACCGCACCGTGGTGGTCGTCGGGCCGAAGGTGCTCGACGGCCACGACCGGCGGACCCTGCGCGAGGTGGGCGTCTCCATCGACCGGGCGGGCCGCCGGGTCACCGGCATCGACCCGGGCGAGATCGACCAGGGCCAGCACGACCACAAGCGGGCCGTGCTCGCCGTGAGCTCGGCCGGCATGCTGGTCCGGCGCGATGCCTGGGACCGGCTTCGCGGCTTCGATCCCCACCTGAAGCTGTTCCGCGACGACGTCGACTTCTGCTGGCGCGCCCAGGCACTGGGCCTGCGCGTGCAGGTGGCCACCGACGCCGTCCTCTACCATCACGAGCTCGCCGGGCGCCGTCGCCGGCCGACCGAGGGCGGCAGCGCGCGCCGCCTGGACCGGCGCAACGCGCTGTATGTCCTCGCCGTCAACCTGCCGCTGCTGGCCATGCTCAGGATCGTCGGCGGCTGCATCGTCGGCTCGCTGGTCCGCGCCGGCTACTTCCTGTTGACCAAGCAGCTCGACCTGGCCGCCGCGTACGCGCTCTCGGTGCTGAGCCTGTTCGCGCACCCGATCAGCCTGCTGCGCGGCCGCAGTCGCCGGGCGCGGGGCCTCACCGAGGGCTACAACGCGGTGCGGATGTTCATCCCGCCCGCGCGCACCCTGTTCAAGCTCGCGGAGAAGATCGCCGGGCTGATCTCCAACGGCCCGCCGCAGGCCTCAGGCGGACGCCACCAGGCCATCGAAGAGTCGGAAGAGGATGCCCAGTTCGTCGACCAGCAGTCCGTGCTGCGGCGGGTCATCGGGCACCCCGGCGTCCAGCTGTTCGCCGCGCTGCTGATCATCGCCCTGATCGCCGAGCGGAGCCTGCTCGGCACCAGCCCGCTCGGCGGCGGCGCGCTCGTGCCCGCCTGGGGCGGCGCGTCGGCGCTGTGGCAGGAGTACCTGGCCGGGTTCCACGCGGTGAGCGTCGGCTCCACCGCGTCCACGCCGCCGTACATCGCGGTCGTCGCCGTCCTTGCCACCATCTTCGGCGGGCAGGCCTGGCTGGCCGTGGACGTGCTGCTGCTCGGCTGCGTGCCGCTCGCCGGGATGACCGCCTACCTGGCCACGCGCTGGATTGTCACCGCCACCCCGGCCCGGGTGCTGCTGGCGGCGTCGTACGCGCTGCTGCCGGTCGCCACCGGCGCGGTGGCGGCCGGCCGCCTCGGCACCGCGGTCGCCTTCATCCTGCTGCCGCTCATCGCGGTCAGCGCGGGCCGGATGCTCACCGCCGCGCCGCGCCAGGCGCGCCGTGCGGCCTGGGCGACCGGGCTGCTGGTCGCCGTGGCCTCCGCGTTCGCGCCGCTTACCTGGGTCCTCGGCCTGCTGTTCGCGCTCGGCGCGCTCGCGGTGCGGCGGTGGCTCGTCGCCGTCGACCCGGTGAACGCCGCGATCGTCGTCGTGACGCCGTTCTTCGTCCTGTTCCCGTGGTCGCTGCACCTGCTCGCTAGCCCGGCCGCCTTCCTCTCCGAGGCGGGCCTGTCCACGCCCGCCCTGACCACGCACGGCCTCGCGCCGACGGCGCTGCTCGGGCTGAGCCCGGGCGGTCCCGGCGTCCCGCCCGTCTGGGTCACCATCGGGTTCGCGCTCGCCCTGCTCGCGCTGGTGCTGCCCGGGCGCCGCACGCCGGTGGTGATCGCCGGCTGGGCCGTCGCGATCGTCGGCCTGCTGACCGCCGTCCTGGTGAGCAGGGCCAGCGTGACGCCGCCGGCCGGCGGCGAGCCCGCCGACGGCTGGCCGGGGGTCGCGCTGGCGCTCGCGGCGCTCGGACTGCTGCTTGCCTCCGCGCCCGTCGCCGAGTGGCTCGCCAGCATCATCCCGAACGACAGCGGCCAGCTGTCGCCCCGCACGGCTGCTGCCTACAGCGGCTCACGGCGGGCGCTGGCCTGCGCCGCGCTGGTCGGCGCGGCCACCGCCCCGGTGTTCGTCGCCGCCTACTGGCTCGGCGACGGGGTGCGCGGGCCGGTCAGCAGCATCAGCGCGCCGCTGCTGCCCGCGTTCGTGTCCGCGTCCTCCACCTCGGGTTCGCAGTACCGGACGCTGATCCTGCGGCCCGACGGCGCGGGACTCGACTACCAGGTCGTCCGGCAGGCCGACCCGACCCTGGGCGAGCCGGAGCTTGGCGCCGCCCCGGCGGCCGAGGCCGCGCTGAGCCGTCAGGTGGCGGCCCTCGGCGCCCCGGACGGGGCCGACGCGGGCAATCCCGGCTCGGTACTCGGCTCGTTCGGGATCAGGTGGGTAATGCTGCCGAGCCCGGGTGACACCCCCCTGGTGCAGCAACTCGACGCGGCGATCGGCCTGGTGGCGATCAACAAGGGCCCGTCGTACGACCTGTGGCAGGTGACCGGGCCGGTCGGGCGCGCTCGCGTGGTCGCCGCCGACGGCACGACCACCGTGCTCTCGTCGGGGACGGTCAACCTGAGCGGTGCCGCCGCGCCCGCCAGCGGCGGCACCCTGATCCTGGCCGAGCCGTACGGCGGCTGGACCGCGACGCTGAACGGGAAAGCGCTCAAGCCGGTGCCTGCCCCGGTGCAGGGCTGGGCGCAGGGGTTCGTGCTGCCGCCGGGCGGCGGCCAGCTCGCGGTCACCCGCAACGACCTGGCCCGGCCGGTCACCCTGGTCCTTGAGCTGATCGCGACGCTGGCGATCATCCTGCTCGCCCTGCCCGGCAAGCGTGCCGACCCGGTGGAGGAGGCCGAGGCACTCGCCGCCCTCCGCGAGGCGAGGGACGGCAAGCGCGCGGGCAGCACCACGGGGCGGCCCGGCACCCGCAGCCTCACCCGCGGCGCGGCGCAGCGCCTGCGGGCCGCGCCGCGCCTGCGCGCCGGGGGGACCGGTCACCGCGCGGTCAGCGG
>Ga0210385_10002695_pt1 | contig 10658 bp, 6 predicted proteins | sample IncBWH26OmetaG_FD_160107 | JGI IMG/M metagenome (GOLD analysis project Ga0210385, IMG submission 160107) | Forest soil microbial communities from Barre Woods Harvard Forest LTER site, Petersham, Massachusetts, United States - Inc-BW-H-26-O ... | reverse complement strand
CAAACTTCCCACGCTGCCATGCGTCTTCATGATTTGAATCTGGCTGGGGGGAATCGTAGAACCAGCAGCTGCTGCAAAGCCAGCCTCCGGATCAGCCGAAGCGGTGAGCAGAACATCACCCGGATTGCCGCTGATCGTGATCGTTGCCGAAGTATACGTGCCGACAGGCACGCTGACATTTCCAAGAATTTCATTGAGCTGATCGAGTTGCAGCAAGTTGATGGTCGGCGCCGGACTTGCTGCCGTGTACACCGTCACCGGCGTTCCACCACCCTGCGGAGTCAACGCGATCGACAGCACTTTCACGCCGATCGTTGCCCAATCTTCCGTCGGCGAATCGCTCACGATCAAGCTGACCGTGCCGTTCTGCGGCTGTGGCGTCGGGCCCACAGGACTCGCATTCGACGGACTTCCGGAAGAGCACCCCAGAGAAAAGAGCGTCACCGCAGCCGCGGCCGCACCGAGCATCACTCGCGAATAAAAACACTTCATTTGTAGTCTCCTGATGAGGGCGAGCCTCACGCTATTAAATTGAGTTCGTGGTCTACTGCGATTCTGTTTCAACCACCGAGGCCCGTCAGAACTCGACAAGCCCGATTAGCAGCTTAAAACCCGCGCGCCCGCCAAAGGTTGCACGGGAAATATTATTTATAAGTGGTACCAAAGTACTACGAGTACAGCTGTCCGCGCTCCATGGCTGAGTTTGTAATTCTCCATGTCTCGGATAAAATGCGCGTTATGAAACGTAACCATTCAAACCGCGCCCTGCGATTTCCGGCTGTTTTCCTGCTTGTTTGCGCTGCCAGCGCAGTGCCGCGTTCGCTCGCTGCCCAGGAAAAACATCCTTTCGGTCTTGATGATTATTCCGCGCTTCGTCGCTCCCGCGCCCTCGCGGTCTCCCCTAATGGAAAGCTCATTTTGTACAACGTCAGCTATGATGGCGAAAAAGGTCCCACAAAAAACGAGTGGCGGCTTATTGACGTCTCCGGAGAAAACAGTCGCAAGCTGGAGTTGCCTGAATCGTTCCACCCTACCGGATTCACGAAAGACGGCCAGTCTCTGTTCGGCACCTATGAAGTCGACAAGAAGGGTCAGTTAGGGATCGTTCCCCTCGGCGGCGGAAATCCCACGCAAATTATTGCGCTGCCCAACGGCATTCACGGCATCTCGATTTCTCCCGACGGCGACAAATTCGCCTTCACCGCGGATCCGAGTCCCGTCGATCCGCTGGCCGACGTCCGGCACGTTGTCGAAAATGATGTGACCAGCGTTTACGTGGCAAGCGTAAACGGCTCGCAAGGCGCGTGGTGGTGCCCGGAATTGAAAGATGTATCGGAGTTGGCCTGGTCACCGGACAGCTCGCAATTGGCCGTGGTTACCCAATTCCAAAAAATCGGCCACCATGACGTCCATTCTTCCGCTTGGGTTTGCTCTTCCAGCGGCGCCCGCAAAGTGGCGGAGACTTCGAACGCTATTGCCGGGATCGCCTGGGCGAATGGCGGAAAAGATTTGGCCTTCGGCAGCACCACAACCGATGTGCTCACTCCCGACCACGTCTGGACCGTTTCCGCTTCCGGTGGCACGCCGCAGGATCAGACTCCCCATCTCGATGGAAGCATCTTGGGTGTCACGGGTGATGCGCAGGGTAATGTTTGGCTGGAAATGCACAAAGGCACTGTCGTCGAGGTGTATTCCTACCGCGATGGGAAATTGGCGCCCGCCTATCGTTGGCCCGGAGGCACGATCGCGGGTCCGGTTGGCTCACCCATCGCTTCCGCCTCGCCAGTCCTCGGGTTTACCGTCGGCGATCCTTCTCACACCACGAATGTAGCGGTGCTTCACGGAACGGAATTGCAAAAAATCACGCACGAAGGCGACGACACGCTGGCCAAGGTCGCGCTCGGTGAAGTTCGTGTTGTGAATTGGACTACGAAAGATGGCACCAAGCTCGACGGCATCCTCACGCTCCCCGCCAATTACGAAGCAGGGAAGCGCTATCCCTTCCTCGTTCTACCGCATGGTGGGCCGGAAGCGAATGACACTCTGGACTTCGATCTCTTTTCACGCTTCATCGCCGGCTTCGGCTACGTTGTCCTCCAACCGCAATATCGCGGGTCCACCGGTTACGGCACCGATTTCCTTCAAGCCATCTATCAGCACTTCGGCGATCGCGCCTACAGCGATGTGGACAGCGCAACCGATTTTGCCATCGCTCAGGGCTGGGCCGATCCGAATCGCCTCGCCATCTTCGGCTGGAGCGCCGGTGGCTTCATGACCTCATGGACCGTCACGCAAACGCATCGCTACAAAGCCGCCGTCGAAGGTGCTGGTATCACCGATTGGCTTAGCTTCATTCCCACCAGCGACATCGGCCAGGTTGACTACGACCTGCGCCTTCAGGAAAAAGATCCCACGGCATTCCTGCAATTTTCCGCGGTGATGCACGCCGATCAAGTCACCACACCGCTCCTGATTCTCCACGGCGAAGCCGACCTCCGCGTGCCCACTTTCCAGGGCCGCGAATTCTTCGTCCTCCTCGCCGAACGCGGCAAGACCGTCCGCATGGTCACCTATCCCGGCTCGCCCCATTTCCCCCGCCTTGCCGAACAACGCCGCGACGTCTTCACCGAACTAAAATCCTGGCTACAAAAATACAACCCGTAGCGAAGCGCCAATCCAAATGGTTCCTAAACCTCGCCTTCATTGCGTAATCAGCGCCAGCGGCGCGGCAAATCTTAGCCCAGCGCGTCAGCGCTGGGTGTCAATGAATCCCGGGACGAGCACCGGAAAGTGCGACACATCTTCACGCACGCACCATTCCGATTTTTCCACTTTCCATTTCCCACCGCCGCCCGGTTGCCCTACACGCCGCCGTTGCGTGTGGGGCTAGGGTTTACCGTTTTCCCGTTTCCATTTTCGATCCCCCGCACGTGAACTCTCCCGCTCATTACGCTAGAATCAACCCATGTCCGCCTCTTCCGTCATTCTCGAGACTCTTCCGTCCATCGATCCGGCAACCGGCAAGGTCTCCGCGAATTACGAACGCACTCCTCCCCTCCAAGTCCCTCATCTGATCGCCAAAGCTCGCGTAGCGCAAGCCGCATGGGCGAAAGTCCCCGCAAAAGATCGCTGCGCCCGAATCGGCGTCCTCCAGAAAAAGATCCTGGCCGCGCGTGAGACTCTGACCGACGCCGTCGTCCGCGAATCCGGCAAGCCCCGCGCCGAAGCGAAATTCGCGGACATCTTTGTCGCCCTCGACACCGCTGCCTATTACACGAAGCACGGCCCTTCGCTGCTCAAGCCGGAAAAAGTTCCCCATCACAGCACGGCAGCGAAACTAAAATCCGGTGTCCTTCTCTACGAGCCTCTCGGTGTGCTGGGAATTATCAGTTCCTGGAATTATCCACTCGCCATTCCTATCAGCCAGATCATCCCCGCACTCGCTGCCGGTAACGCGGTCGTTTGCAAAACCAGCGATTTCACTCCCGAATGCGGTGCGCTGATCGAAAAATTATTTCGCGACGCCAAATTCCCCGAAGGCCTCGTCACGCTGTTGCAGGGAAGCGGCGATGTCGGTCAGGCCCTGATCGATGCGCACCCTGACAAAGTTTTCTTTACCGGCAGCGTTTTCACCGGGCGCCACGTTGCCGAAGCCTGCGCGCGCGAATTGATTCCCAGCGTCCTGGAACTCGGCGGCAAAGACGCCATGGTCGTGCTCGCCGATGCCGATATTAATGTCACGTCCAGCGCCGCCGTCTGGGGCAGCTTCACCAATTGCGGCCAGGTGTGCCTGTCGCTCGAACGCGTGTTCGTCGAATCTTCCGTCAGCGAACAATTTCTCCAGGCCTGCATCAAGAAAACGCAAAAGCTACGCCTTGGTCCCGGCAACGACCCTCAGACTGACGTTGGTCCCCTGATCCGCCCGCAACACGTCCAGCGCATGACCGATCTGATCGCCGACGCCGTCCACCTCGGCGCAAAGGTTCTGTGTGGCGGCCGCTCCCGTCCCGATCTTGGTCCAAACTTCTTCGAGCCTACAGTTCTCACCGGCGCGGATTCTTCCATGCAACTCTTTCGCGATGAAACATTCGGCCCGATCCTGGCCGTTCAGGTTGTACGCGACGCCGAAGAAGCCATTCGCCTTGCCAACGATACGGAATTTGCCCTGGCCGCCAGCGTCTGGACACGTAATAACGCCCGCGGCACAAAAATCGCTAGACAACTTCGCGCCGGCACCGTCATGGTGAACGATGTCATTTGCGGTTTCGCCATCGCGGAAGCTCCCCACGGCGGCACTGGTCTCAGCGGCTGGGGACGCACACATGGCAAAGCAGGCCTGCTCGAAATGGTGCATCTGAAATATATGGATGTAGACAAGCTGCCGCGCTTGGAGAAGCCCTGGTGGTATCGCTACGGCTCCGATCTTGAAAAGGCCGCCGACGCATTTTTGCGCTTCGAATTCAGCGGCGGCTTGGCCGCGCGCCTGCGCAATGCCCGCGGCGCGATGAAAACCATGTTTCGCGACCGTGGCTTTTAAATCGCGTGTAGCGCGGGGCGAGCCCTGCGGTTTTGAGCTGTAACGCGTAACTCGCGTGTTGCGGTAGCGCAATCGAAGGAGAACACACGTGCCCGAAGAAATCACGCCACCAACCGTCGCGGACGCGGCTCCCGTAGTGGCCGAAGAAAAGCCCGCTGCGCCAAAGCTCAAGACGCGCAAACCCAAACAACGCGCCTGCGACGAAAAAGATGCCAAAGGCAAACTCTGCAACGGCCACCTGAAGCGTTGGTTCGACTATTCTCTTGAAGTCGCCAATCTCGTTGGCAAAGGCTCAGAAGTTTATCGCTGCGAGTTTTGCAAAACCGTCTACCGCCCGGATCCCAAGCAGCAACCGAACAGTTTCACCGTGCGTTACTAAGCAGGACAGGGAGGTCGCTCCGCCGTGTCCGAAAACGAACTGATCTACGATTGGAATCTGGCTGGCGAAGTTCCCATCCCACCTGGCACCCAAGTCCTCGTCAATGACGAAACGTTGCGCGATGGCCTGCAGAATCCGTCCATCCACGATCCCACCATCGAAGAAAAAATCGAAATCCTGCACCTGATGGAATCTTTGGGCATCGATTCCGTAAATATCGGATTGCCGGGAGCTGGAGCGCGAGCGGCAAGAGATGCGGAAGCGTTGGCGCGCGAAATTGCCAACCACCGGATGCGCATCAAGCCAAACTGCGCCGCGCGCACTGTCGAAGCCGACATGCGTCCCATCGTGGAAATTTCCCAACGCGTCGGCATTTCCATTGAAGCCGCTACATTTCTCGGCTCCAGCCCCATCCGCAGGCTTGTGGAAGATTGGAGCGTCGACCACCTCGAGCGCACCACCGAGAACGCCGTAAAATTTGCTGTCGCTCACGGCCTGCCTTCCATGTATGTCACCGAAGACACCGTGCGTACCGACCCCACCACCGTCGAGCGTCTTTACAAAACCGCGATTCGCAGCGGCGCCCGCGCCATCGTCCTTTGCGACACCGTCGGCCACGCCACGCCCGAAGGCGCTTACAACCTCGTGAAATTCGTGGTTACCAACGTCGTAAAACCTTCCGGCGAAGACATTCGCGTCGACTGGCACGGCCATCGCGACCGCGGCTTGGCCATCGCCAATTCTCTGGCAGCCATTGCCGCGGGTGCGCGCCAAATTCACGGCGTGGCCCTCTCTCTCGGCGAACGCGTTGGCAACACTCCCATGGAATTGCTTCTCATCAATTTGCGCCTCATGGGCCTGCGCCAGAACGATCTCTCGTACCTCCGCGCCTACTGCGCCAAAGTCGCCTCCGCCACGCACACCGTCATCCCGCCGAACTATCCCGTGTTTGGCCGCGACGCCTTCCGCACCGCCACCGGCGTCCACGCCGCCGCCATCATCAAAGCTCTTCGCAGCCACGACCGCACACTCGCCGACGCGGTCTACAGCGGTGTTCCCGCGCATCTCGTCGGCCTGGAGCAGATCGTCGAAATCGGTCCGATGAGCGGCAAGTCCAACGTGATTTACTGGCTCGCTCGCCACGGCATCGCGGAAACCGACGAAGTCGTGAACCGCATTTTTGAAGCGGCGAAGCAATCCTCGCGCGTCCTGACCGACGAAGAAGTCTACGCTCTTTGCAACGCACCGGGGGCCGCGGCGTAATATTTTTCTTCACCCAGTCCCCACTCTGAGCTGGCAGCGTGTTATAAAATGCCGTGTATCCCCCATGAACGTCCAAAACAGCTCGTTCCCGCGGCGCTATCAAACTTTCCTGGCGTTTGTGACAGTGAAACGCTTTGCCGTTTGCGCTATCCTCTTGGCTATGCCCATTCGCTCTTCCGCCGTTCCCTCTACAGCGCGGGCTATCCGTACGACGTCTCTCGCGGATCAACCTCAGGTGCGCGACGCTCTCGATTGGCTGGACCACAATCTCGATTGGACCACCGCGCAGCAAATCCGCCTGACGGAAATCCCTGCTCCTTCCTTTCAAGAAGAAAAGCGCGCCCAGGCTGTGAAGGAAATTCTTTCCGCCGAAGGCCTCTCCGTTTATACGGACAAGGTCGGCAACGTCATCGGCGAGCTCCGCGGCGCGGAAGATAAAGAAGTTGTGCTTCTCTCCGCCCACCTCGATACCGTTTTCCCGGAGGGCACCGAAATCAATGTCACGCGCGAAGGCGACCGCCTCGTCGCACCCGGCATCTCCGATAACGGCACCGGCCTCGCCGGATTATTGGCCGTGGCGCGCGCTTTGCACGTAGCGAAAATCAAGCCACAACGAACGATCCTCTTCGCCGCAAACGTTGGCGAAGAAGGCGAAGGCAACCTTCGCGGCATGCGCGCCCTCATCGACGCCTACGGATCGAAGTTGCGTGCCGTGATCGTCCTCGATGGCTCCGGTATCGACCACGTCACCACCAAGGCGCTTGCCTCGCGCCGCGTCGAAGTTGTCATCACCGGCCCCGGCGGCCATAGTTGGTCGGATTTCGGCATGCCCAATCCCATCAACGCTCTCGTTCGCGGCTCGGTGCGCTTCATTAACACCAAAATTCCCGCCACCCCGCGCACCACGTTTAATCTTGGCCAGGTCGAAGGCGGCACTTCCGTCAATTCCATTCCTTTCGAAGCCAAGCTCAAGGTCGACCTCCGTTCGGAGAGCGAAGACGAAATCGTCCGCATGGAAAACGCGTTACGCGAATGCATGGCCGCCGGCGTCAAGGATGAGATGGATAATTCTCGCGACCGCAGCCGCGGCAAATTGGAATGGAAACTCAATCTTATAGGCAGCCGCCCTGGCGGCGATCTCCCAGCCGATTCCGCGCTACTGGCTGCGCTTCGTGCCGCCGATGACGTTATCGGTAATAAGTCTCGCAACGAACGTTCCTCCACCGACGCCAACATCCCCCTCTCGATGGGCATCGAAGCGATCTCCATTGGCGCGGGTGGGAATGGCGGCGGCGCTCATTCGCTTCAGGAATGGTATGAACCCACAGATAGGGAACTGGGCCTCAAGCGCGTTCTCCTTACCCTCCTTGGTGTTTCCGGACTGGCTGCGGAGAAGTCGCAATGAAATTGCCGCTGCGGTGTTTTGCGCGCAGCGCGATTCTGTTTCTGATTGCGTTCGGATGTGCGGCGCTCTCGCAGCAAATGGTGGCGCAAACCGCGAAAGCAAATCTCAATCCCACAACGTATTACCTCCACGGCCGCATTTACACCAACGATCCCAAACATCCCTGGGCCGACGCTATGGCCACACGCGATGGGCAGATCCTCTGCATCGGCACGATCAGCCAGATTTTGCTGGATTGCGGCGGCGCCGAATCGAACGATGTGGTGCAGTTGGCCGGACATTTCGTAATGCCGGGCTTCAATGACGCCCACTCACATCTTGGCGGAGCCGGGCGCGACAAGCTGACTCTCCAACTAAACAACGCTACTTCCGTTGACGACGTTCTCAAGCTCGTCAAAGCCGCCGCCGGTCAGCACAAACCCGGCGAATGGATTCTCGGCAGCGGTTGGGATCAATCCCGCTGGGCTGACCAGAGCTTTCCCACGCGCCTTCAACTCGACCAGGCCGCGCCGTTCAATCCCGTTTATCTCGACCACGTCTCTGGCCACATCGCCGTTGCCAACTCCCTGGCTCTGAAGCACGCGGAAATTAATCCAGACACTCCGAACCCTGTGGGAGGCGAGATTGCGCGCTTCGCCGACGGCGAGCCTAACGGTTTGCTGAAGGAACGCGCCACGGAAATGGTCACGCAACGCATTCCCGATCCTTCGGAAGAGGAACGCCGGAAGGGAATTGAGCTGGTTCTCCAGGAACTCGCGCAAAACGGCGTGACTTCCGCTCAGGATTTTTCCACCTGGGAAGATTTTGGCGTGTACAATGATCTCAAGCTGGAAAAGAAACTCACGGTCCGCATCACCGAATGGTTGCCGTTCACAAGTTCCACTGACGATTTGCAGAACATGCGCGCTCAAGGCGGTACCACCGATCCCTGGCTGAAAACCGGAGCGCTCAAGGGTTTTCTCGATGGGGCGCTCGGTACGCACACCGCCGCGCTTCTCGCCCCGTATTCCGATGATCCTTCCACCAGCGGAATTCTTACCATGGAACCCGAAAAGGTGAAGGCCATGGCCATCGAACGCGATCGCCTGGGGTTTCAAATCGCCTTTCATGCCATCGGCGACAAAGCCAACCGCGTCGCCCTGGACACTTTCGAATCCCTGGTGCGCGTCAATCCTCCCCGCGACCGCAGAGACCGCATCGAACACGCACAAGTCGTCGCTCCCGAAGATATGCCACGTTTCGCAAAATTGCAGGTCATCGCTTCTATGCAGCCTTCGCATGAGACCAATGACATGCGCTGGGCTGAACAGCGCCTTGGTCCCGAGCGCTCCAAAGGCGCTTACGCGTGGAAATCCCTGCAGAATGCCGGCGCCACGCTGGCCTTCGGCACAGACTACGACGTTGAGCCCATCAATCCTCTCCGCGGACTCTACGCCTGCGTCACGCGCGAATCCATTGAAGGCGCTCCTCCCGGCGGCTGGATCCCACAGGAAAAACTTCCCCTTTCCGACTGCATCAGTGCATACACGTCAGGATCGGCGTATGCCGAGTTCATGGAAGGAAAGAAAGGGGAATTAAAGGTTGGCGAATTTGCCGATTTTGTGGTTCTTTCCCGGGATCTTACGAAAATCGACCCGCGCGAGTTCCTCAAAACCGAAGTGCTTCGCACCGTCGTCAACGGCAAAACCGTTTATCAGAAAAATTGAATCGTGTTCAGGTCGCCGATCGCCTGTTTGTCTTTCGCCTTGTAAAAATAAATGCGAACGCGGCGGCCTTTCCACGCATCGCAAGCCGGGGCGTTTCCGGAATCGTGCTTCGCAGTCGTCACCACTTCCACTCCCGCTATATTCTGAAAACGAAAACTGAGCGTGGAAGTGCCCACCGCGATGGTCAGGCTGCCAGGGCCATTCGTGCAATCGGCGGCTGAGATATTCCCCTCCACGGCATATTCGGACTCGCCGCGATGCGCATCGGCCGAAGCTGTCACGTTGCCACCCGCACTGCCACTCGCGCTGGTCGTCGGCTTCACCGGAGTGGGAGGACGATCGTCGTGCGTCGCCGGAACCTCCACAGTCTTCTGTTCGCTGGGCTGCCGGTTCATCCCGGCAACCTGCTTGTCGTACTGTTCGCGGACCGCAACCACCGCCAGAAGTTGCTGCGCGTTAGCGCGGTCCATGGGAGTCTTTGCGGCCTGCTGAATCCGTAGCGCCAGCGCCTTAGCATCCGCTGTTTTCCCCGTATTCGCCAGAACATATCCATAGCCGGTCGCATACGCCAGATTGCCCGGTTCCAATTCAATGGCCTTCCGTCCAGCTACATACGCTTTCTCGTACGTCGCCGGATTCGCGGAATACACCGAAGCCAGCGCGGTGTACGCCGGAGCGAATTGCGGGTTCATCTGAATCGCGTTGTCCAGATTCTCGATGATCTTTGCGGCTTGCTCCGGCGTCGCCCTTCCATTCCTCAATTGCACCTGCGCAATAAAGTAATAAGGAAAATAATCCGTGGTTCCCAACTCGATGGCGTGCTGAAACGACGCTTCTGCCGGAAGAAATTGCTGCTGCGAATACGCCAGAAATCCCTGCGCTTCATAGGCCAGCGGCAGCTTCGGATCTTCCTTGATGGCGTCGTCAATAGCGGCCATAGCTTCTTTCGGCCGCGCGGTGTGCGCATAAAAAAGCCCGCGCTGTGCATCCACTTCCGCCGGAGGTAGCAATCGGCTCGTAAAACTCTTCGGGTCGCCGTGAATCGTCGTGTTGATCTTGGTCACATAAAACGCCCGCTGCCGCGCGTACGTCTCCATCAGCGCTTGAAATTTCTTTAAATCGCCAAACGCTTTCTCCGCCGAGTCCAGTTGATCGCCGGTAGCGTCCCAGGAAGTCAGGAATTTGGTGAACAACTGCTCCTTGCGCGTGTCCGGATCCATCATCAGGTAATGCACGATCGCCCAAGACTCCGCGTAAAACATAGTCGCGTGGTTCGCTTCGTTGTAATACGGCGAAGTGCGGTCCGCCATCAGCAACTCGTTGATCGGAATCAGCCGTTCTGTCTGCAATACCTGAAGGTGGTACGGG
>Ga0210385_10002692_pt1 | contig 10665 bp, 5 predicted proteins | sample IncBWH26OmetaG_FD_160107 | JGI IMG/M metagenome (GOLD analysis project Ga0210385, IMG submission 160107) | Forest soil microbial communities from Barre Woods Harvard Forest LTER site, Petersham, Massachusetts, United States - Inc-BW-H-26-O ... | reverse complement strand
TATTGACGCAGTAGGAGCAAAAATCACTTACAGCTCGGGCAATCTCCAACGCACCCACACCAAAGTGGGCGGCGGCAGCTACCTCTCCGCTCACGACCCCCGCATCGTTCTAGGAATTGGCCAACGCACAAAAATAGACTGGCTGGAAATTCAATGGCCGCAACCAAGCGGCGCGAAAGAACGCTTCACAGAACTCGCCCTGGATCGCTACATCACCATCACAGAAGGTCAAAAAAGCTGGAAGTAGCACGCACCCCGTTTTCGGGGCGCAGTTATTCTTGGCAGTGCTCTTGAATCCTCTCTCTTTTTCTTTCGCTGTGTACTCCGCTTTTCTCTGTGCACTCTGTGTTAAGTCCTTCGAACTTCCCGCGCGCTATTGCGGCCGCCCCGCTCCCTGCTGCGCCTGCGCCTTAATCTCGGCATCTCGCTGCAATCCCATCTCCCGCGCCGCATCGTCCTTCCGGCCCAACTTCGCATAAGCAATCGAAACCTGATAATGCCCCGCCGGATCGGCCGCCTCCATCTTCACGTACGACTCGAGCGGTCCCACCGCCTCCGAATATTTCCCGGAAGCATTCAAAGCCATCCCCAATCCTAAATATGCTTCCTCGAACCCAGGATCCAACTTCATCGCCCGCGAAAAATGCCCGATCGCCTCATCCCACTGCTGCGCCTGCCGCGCAATATCTCCCAACATAAATTCCGCCGCCGCATTCGCAGGGTCAATCGCCAGCTCCGCTTCGAACTCCTTCTTCGCCTCGTCCACCGCCGGCGGCTGCCTCGAAAGCAAAATCCGCCCCAGCCGGTAATGGATGTCCGGCAATTTCGGATTTACTTCTAGAATTTTCCGGTATTCCGCCGCCGCCTCGTCCCATTTTTCCTGCGATTCCAATCCCTCCGCATCCAGCTTGTGCACCTGATAAGAGCCCGGGGCCGAATTCACCAAATCCTGCTCCGCGCGATTCGCCAATTCCGAAAAATAATGAATCGTCACGTACAAAACTTCCGGATTGTGCGGATATTCGCGATTCAGCAAAAGCAAAGTGTCCGCGGTCGTGTCCACCTGATCCAGGCTCATCGCGCATCGCACGCTGGCCATAGCTGCTTCAAATTTCAATTGCTTGTCACTCAAACGCGGTGTGGCCTTTTTCAACAGCGGCAAAGCTTCCCGGCAACGCCCCTTCTCCGCCAGAGAAATCCCCTGCTGAGCAGCAGTGGACAAGTCCGCCACAGGCATGCCCTTCGCGCCCGTTGGCGCGGCTGGCGACGCCGGCAAGGCAGGGGCCTGCACCTGCCCCACGCATGGCCGCGCCAGCAATCCCACAATCAACAATGCAGCGAGCAACGTCCACGTTGGTCTAATCATGAATTGACTATAGATTGAAAGCCGATGCGCCGCCACGGTCTCGGCGCGAATTTTAGAAGATTGCGAATTCGAGATCCCGTCCCAGAAGAAATTAAGCCGAAACACTTCCTCCACTCAAGAAATCCCAGCCCGTACCTTAGCCGCCGTAATCACCTCAAACATCACATCGCGATATTTAGCGAAAGTATCATCCACCACGGTAATCGTCGGAATCGTGTGTTTCTCCTCCGGCATTGTCGGCTTGAACTTCGCGAATCCATCCTCATGCACACCCGTGCTCCCGCGTCCCGGCGCTGGCCTGCTCAGATGCTCAAACGATCGGGCATATTTCGTCAGCGCAGCCGGATAGGCCGGAGACCGCGGCACCTGATACACCGGGATGCACGACATCAACGCGTCGTAATGCATCTCGCCCACCGCTAACACTCCCGGAAATTTCGTCCGCAACTCCTTCACCAGTTCCACGGTCCCTTCATACATTCCGCCGCTCAAATTGTTGATCCACGCTCCTGCAATATCCAAAAAATAAGCGTCCACCTTGTACTGCTCGATCACTTCCGAAATCCGCCCCGCCAGATATTCTCTCCACGAAGGAACGCTCAGATTCATGAACGAGCCCCAACCATCGTTGCTCCGGTCGTTGTCCATATCCACCCAATCATTCGCGAAATCATCTCCATCGATCCGCACCGTCTGCGCGTTCGCCACTTTCGCGTACATGGGAAAATTCCGGTTCGCCACATTCGCGCCAAACATCGGCATCATCCGGAATCCCAGCTTCTGCCCCTTCTCGATCAACGCGCGAAATCCCTCTTCGCCTCCCAGCCGCGGATCGGCCTTGTACAGCGGATAGTTCCAGTAGTAGCGCCCGTCCCACGCAGGCAGAAAAACCAGCACGCGCTTCGCCGAAATGTGCGTCGCAGCCCATTCCAGCGTCGTCCCGATTTTTGCGTAGTCGTTGTAAATGTATCCGCTCCAATGCATCCCGTGAATCGAAAGCACCAGCGCAATTTCCCGGAACCACTCCGGCACATCCGTTCTCGTCTCCCAGTCTGGAATCTGAAATGCTTTCTCCACGTGCTCGAAATGCATCCGCGACGCCGCGTCCATGCTCGGCGCTTTCCCCACGCGCCAAGTCGCACTTTCCATTTCGTTGCTCTTCTCCCACCCTCCGCGCTCGTAAATCAGCTCAACGCGATAACCATCGTCTCCTGGCTGCATATAAAATCGCGTCGCCCGGACCTGCTCGTCCCGCGCCGAAAGATAAAAGAAATCCTCGCTGCCCTTCTGTATCACCACCAGCGGCGTAGTCATCCCGCCAAAGAGATAAGGATGCTCCACGGAGATCTCATTATCTTTCGGATCGAAGAACTTATTGCACGAAACAGATACCTGCCCCCGCGGCACTCCGCGCACAATGGATGTCACTGATTTAATCGGCCGGTCGGTCTCCGCCGTCACCGTCCATTCGAAGTAATCGCGATTCTTCCGCACTCTCGCCACTACCGACCCCTGCGCTGTCATCTGATCACCAGCCCATACCAATTGCGAGCACCGCATCTCAAATCCATCCGCCGCTTTTACCACCTTCATGCTCGCGCGATCCATTCCGTAACAATCCTCGAACGTGTGCAATCGAAATGAGAACAGCATCCCCTGAAACGCCACCGAAGGCTCCGGAAAATCGAACCCAAACTTGAAGAAACTCTCCCCACGCGGCGGGATGTACACGCCATCATTACAATTCAACACCACTATTTCGCCGTCCGCCGCCAACGGCAACGCAGCAGTCGCAGTTTCACGTGGCAAATCGACATTTATTCTCCGAAGCGCCACTGACGAAGCTCCAGCAGCCACACCCGTTTTCAATAATTCCCTGCGCGACATTTTGTCTGTCATGGACTTTCCTTGTTTGGCCTCAACGCGCCCACGCACGCTTCACAATCTCTCAACTCAACTAAAATCCCCAACCACCTCAAAAAGTTTCGCGCCGCCGGTCAAAAAAATCACCGTGTCGCGCGCGGCCCCACCCAGCTCTCCCACCCGACCATTTACAGTCACCCGCCGCACCGGGCTCGCCGATGGCATCCGCAATTTCAGATGAATTTCCTTAACCCCGCTGGCTTTCCCCAAGTCAATCTTGGCGTCGAGCTTCTTCGCCATAGGATCTGCCTTCATATCGAAACTCACCCTACCCCACCGCGTCGGCGCTTCAGAAATCCGTATTTCCTTCTCAGACGCCACCCACTCCCGCGGCAATCCCTTCCCAAAATAAATTCTGTCCTCGTCCGAATCCTCCAGCACCAGCATCCACCTCACCAATAGAGGAATCGTCTGCTGCGCCGGAATGCAAAATAGCGCCGTATCGCCGTCCACTCCCGAAACCTCGCCTGCCGTCCAACTCCCCCGGGTGTGATCGTGATAACGATGCGCGTAAAGAAACAGCAAATACTCCTCCACGCGATCCAGACGCAAAAGCATTTGCGCGTATCCGTACGAAATAAACCCCAAAATGTCGCGACCCTCCGGATGCGGCCGCTCGATATTCGCCACAACCCCCAAAGTCGTCCCGCCGTAAGCCCGCATGCAATCAATCACGGTATTCGCCAAATCCGCGGGCAGCACGTCCGGCTGCAGCAGTTCGGCATAAGCGCGATGCGCCCATTGCTGGGGGCTAGGACGCTCCTTTTCCAGCGATTCGCGGAACGTCAGCGTCGTTCCCGGAAACGGCCCGATGTACGCGGGATTTGCGTCGCGCTTCACATTCGCGCGCATGCTCGCAATCACCACATCCTGCAAGTCTTTGCTACGCTTCAACCACCCTCCTGCCGTAGCTCCCGAGTTCGGCTGAATCGTCGGCCATACGGTGCCAATTTCCCGAAGCCCTCGCGCCGCAAATGCATTGTTTGCAAAATAAGGCAGCCACCAGGTCATCGGCTTCGGATGCAAACAAGAATCCGATTCGCTCCAACCATGAATAATCCCGTAGCCCACGTCATCCTTCGGCAATTTCAAGCTTTCGTCGTGCAACTTCGTCAAAATCGCTGCCGTCGCCACAATCTTTTCCTGATGCTTCACTAGAAGCGCCGCATCCTTCGTGTATTGGAAATAACGCGCCAACAAATAGAGCGTCAGCCCAAACTGCGCAGTTTCCGGCCCGCGCATGTTGATCATTCCCTTCGCGTCCGTAAAGTCCGTTAGATAGTTATCGATAATCTCCCGCGCCGCATCGAATCTCCCCCACTCCAGATTCGCATACACCGCCATCGTGAAAATATCCTGGAATCCGTCGTACTCCGGACCGTAATAATCGCGATCCACCGCGCCGTACTTCGGATACACCCCGCCCGGCCTCACCATCAATTCTCTGGCGAACGCATGCTTAGACATATCCACCCACGCAGCATCCGGCAACGAGGCCGGCGCAAAATCCTGTAGCTGTTTTTCCCAGTAAGCCGCAAACACCAGCAGCGCGCGGTAGAATTCCTCTGCGCGCGGATCTTCCCGCGTAGGAGGAAATGCAGGATAGCTGTAGCCGTACACGACCTTCGCCACTTTTCCGTTTTCCACCCGCGTCGTGCGATGCCAAGTCTGCACGATGAACCGGTCGCGCGCTTCCACATCTCCAAATACCACCGCTTCCACATACACGCCGTCGGAAATCGGCATCACCTTGCGCACCGCGGGCATCCAGCCGCCAATCAATCCCTCAAATCTTTTTTTCGCTGCGTCATTCGTGAGCTCCGGAAAATATTGCCCCGGATGGTATGTCCTGGTGTTTCCCACGGGAAATACCGGCATCGTGTCCGCACATTCCTTCGTTCCCACAAACGTGTTCCAGGGCAAGCGCCAGCGCTCTTCATCTTTCGCCGTGCCTTGCGGCGGCGCTGCTGATTTCACTCGCTCTGGATCCGGGTCGCCGTGCTGCAATAGGTTGTCGGCTAACAAATCCGGCCCAGACATTCCAATATCGGCAAGCTTCAATCCCAAGTACGGCGGATCAGCCTCCGCAAATGTCGCCTCCGCGCTCTTCGACAAAACTCGCGATGCCCCTACCGAAGAAATAAACGTGATCGCCCCATCGCGCGTCCGCAAATCTTCGTACACCTTCCACGCAGTAGCCTCAACCTTGAATTCGCAAACCAAAGTATGGCCCGACACATCCGGCGCAGCCTCCGAAATCACACCCAACTCTGTCGCCGGCACAAACGCAGCAGCCTTCGCCCGCTCCGCGGTTCCCGCCATTTCCGCAGTCGCCACATATCCCAGCGCCGCAGTCTTGACTCCCAAATCCCGCAAGAATTCTCGCCGATCCATTCATCACCCCCGAGTCACCAAAGCCAATAACCACGCGCGCAAAAAAAGACTGACCTAAAACCCCACTTCCACAGCCTTCCCTTCGAACGCAACATTCTTCGTGCTCGAACCCACTTTCACTTCAATATCGCGACGCCCAGGCTCCAACATCCGCGATCCTTCCGCCAATTCCAATTTCAAGACCCGACGCGCGTCATTCCACCGCATTTGAATCCCCATCCACTCGCCCTTGCGGTAATTAAATGAATTCCCGTCATCCTCGTACAATAAAAACGAAGCATCCGCCCCCGCATAAACAGAAATCGAAAGCGGCCCGTCAACCTTCTCATCCGTAAATTGTTTCACCGGTCCCATCGGCACAATCGCCCCGGCCCGCACGTACAATGGAGTTGTCTCCAAGTCCACAGCCCGCGTGATTTCCCGCCCGCCCTTGACGCGCTCGCCACTCCAAAAATCCCACCAATCCCCCCGTGGTAAGTAAACCGCCCGCGAAGTCGCGCCCTGCTCCACCACGGGCGCCACCAAGATGTCCCGGCCCCACAAATATTCATCTCCGCGCGCCACCGCCGCGGGATCGTCCGGATAATGCAGCCACAGAGAACGCATCACCGGCATCCCCGTCAGCGTGCACTCGCGTACCGCGCTATAGATGTAAGGCAGCATCCGGTAGCGCAGCTCCAGATATTTCCGACAAATTATTTCCACCTGGGGATTGTGCAGTTGGCTCTCATCCGGAAGCTCCGCGCCCCCATAATTGCGTATTTCCGCCGGCCCGGTATCGCCCGTGTTCCAACCCCATGGCAGCCGCAACTTCCAAGCCCGTCCGTGCGAACGAAACAAAGTGCAGAACGCGCCAAACTGAAACCAGCGGACGAACAATTCCGCCGTGAATTCCTTCGTCGGCACAAATCCGCCGATGTCCGTCCCCCAATAAGGAATGCCGGTCAATCCGGTGTTCACCGCGATCGGCAAATGTGTTTTCAAAGTTTCCCAAGTTGAATACACATCGCCGGACCACAAGAACGATGCGTACCGCTGCATCCCCGCATATCCGTTGCGATGCAATGCAAAGGGCCGCTCGTTCGGCCGGTCAATTTGAGGACCTTCCCAGTACATCCGGTTGCGTACTAAACTCGACGCAATGTTAAGCGGATCGCCTTCGTCCGGCCACCATCCATCCACGCCCATCGCGAAATCTTTGCGGTGCGCATCCCAGTAACAACCCGCCTCCGTCTCGTCATATTTGGCCACATCACAAGCGTCCTGCGCTCTCCCAGTCAACGTATCCGTCAAAATCACCGTATGTATCACCGTCCGAAAATTATCCTTCTGCAATTCCGCCAGCATTTTCGGCGGATCCGGAAACGCGCGCACATTCCATTCGAACGCACCGTTCTCCGTGTTCCATCCGTTCGGACAAAATCCCGTGCTCAAATAAATCATCGCGTCGCATGGCAATTGTTTTTCGCGAAACGTTTTCGCCTCCGCCAGAACCTCCTCCGGGCTTCCCAGCGTCCGGTGCGATTGCATATAGCCAAAACTCCACAGCGGCGGCAGTTCCGCATTGCCCGTCAGCCGCGCGTATTCGCCCATAATCGTCGCAGGCTCCCGCGACGCCACAACAAAAATGTCCAGCGGAAATGCGGCATCCGGCCCAGCCGGCAAGAATTTGCTCTCCGCCCCCGAAAAATCAAAAGTCCCGAACGGCGCGTGGAAGAACATCGCCCATCCCGCCGTCCCAATCAGCCACGGAATCGGCACGCGCCCACCATTCGTCTGCAATTTGTATCCGCCCTGCCCGCGCTTCATCGTGTCAACCGACCCGCGCCGATCGAATTGCGGACCGCCCTCGCCCAGTCCCAGCAAAGGTGAATTTCCCGTCGCGAACGAAACGACTCCGCTAGCCCGATCCATCTTCAACTGCTGAATCGCCGCACCGTCTGCGCCGGCAATCGAAAACATCAGCGGATTCGCAGAGACCTTCACGCTCAGATCGCCGGCTCTCACAGAGTGCTCGGCGAATTCTCCACTCAGCTTCGTAACCGGTCCGTCCCACGCCTCCTGCGCCAGTGACCCATCGCCACGCACGGTCGCGCCGCCAGCCCGAGCAGAAAAAATACTCAGCCTCAAGGTATGCGCGCTAACCGAAGAAATCCGAATCTCCAAATCTTCATCCGCCGGCCCGAATCCACCCTCGCCACCGAATCCAGACCCGGGCAAAATAAACGCGGCACAAGTCGTACCAACAACCTTCAAAACTTGCCTACGATTCAATTGCTTGCTCATAAATGGCAATCCTTTGTCGTACGAAGAAGGATATGAAACGAATCAAGATTTCCTGTGGCTCTCTACTCAAAACTGAACTACTGCTTCACACTCAAATCTCCGTAAAATTTCCAATGTGGCACATAATCCCGCGTCAATTTCTCATTCATGAAGTCCGCGCGAATCATCTCGATCGGGATCGCATTTTCCTTCAACACCGCGTCATGAAACTGCCTCTCCGTCATCTTCCCCGGTTCCACCAGCGCCTTGTGCAAAGCCCCAATCTGCAACCCGCCCAACATGTACCCAGCTTGGTACAGCGGCGAATAATCCCCCGCGAACGATCGTCGCACCTCCGCCGTAGCGTTCTCGCGCTCGTGCCCCACTTTATCCACCAGGAAATCGACGCACTGCTGCGGTGTCCAGTTTCCTAAATGAAAATTTAGAGAGAACATAATCCGCGCCGCCCGATGCATCCTCCAAAAGAGCATTCCGATCCGATCCTGAGGCGACCGCGCGAAATTCATGTCCCACAACAGCATTTCCCAGTGCAGCGCCCAACCCTCCACATAAAACGAAGTATCAAACGGCCGGCGCCACGCCCGATACCGCCGCGCCATGAACCCTTGCAACTCGTGCCCCGGAATCAGTTCGTGAAACACCGTCGCTCGCGCAAAATGAATATTATTTCCGCGCATGCTCATCATTTTTTGCTCGAACGTCATCCCGTCCGTCGGATAGGAAACGCTGATGCGATCTCCGCCCGTGAAAAACGGGTTCACCAGCTGCCGCTCCGGCGTCATCATCTCCATCCACCACGATTCGCTTGCCAATTCCGGCACGGTCACCAGGTCGTGCTTTTCCACGTACGTAATCGCTTCCAGCGCCAGGCCCCGTATCAGTTCTGGCTGTTTTCCAGGCGGCACGTAGTCCGACTTCACCTGCTCCAGCGCCTTGTGCCAATCGTCGCCGTCGCCCATCTCCCGCGAAGCGCGTTTCATCTCCGCCTCGCACCACGCATACTCGCGGTCCGCCAGCACCAGCAATTCTTCCGGCGTGTAAGGAATCATTTCGTAGCGCAAGCTGCTGATCAGCGCGTCGCGCCCGATCGGATTTCCTACAATCGTGGTCTTGTCTCCCGGCTTAATTCCCACAATCTGCTCGCGCACTTGCGCCGCGTAACTTTCCAGGTTCGTGTCCACTACCTTGTACGTCACGCCCGTCCACCAGGTGAACTGCGGATCGTACCCATTGTAAAAAGTGAACCAATCTTTCAGCGACTGCCGCAGCTCGTCCGCCTCAATCGCCGCGCGGTTGGCCACGTATTTCGAACTCTTCACCGTGCTCAGCGATTTTTTCGCCTCATCAATCTGTACGTTCAAATTTTCCAGCGTCGCCGCCGCCTTCGCCGCATCCATGTTTTCCATATGCCGCAAAGCTTCCGCCAGCCCCACAATCGTCGGAGCAAATGGCAGCAGCGGCGCAGTCTCCGCCATTTCCTTTCGCCGCAATTCGATCCCGCGCAATTCATGGTTCAGAGTGTTCTTCAGTAAAATGTAATCAATCTTGCCGTCCTGATGCATGCTCTCGAAATCCACTTTCTCAACTTCCGTCTGCCACCCCGTGTAGAACCTCTGCATGCGCGCCAACACCGCCGGCGAAAGCGGCGTCCGGTCCGAGCGCAGCAAAAGCATGCGGTCAGCGTCATATCTCTCCACTAGCGGTCGCATCTCGCTCGGCGGTGATTGAAAATCGTCCACGCGCTCGTCGGCCCGGTCGAGGCCATCGCCGCCAGCCGGGAATCCGACGCATACCAAGGTCAGAGACAGCAGAACCGCCGATACGGAGGACTTGACCAGCAGGTTGTGTTTCATAGAAACTGGATTGTATATATTATGCGGAAAAACGCTAGCCCTATCCTTCTACCTGGCTTAGTCTTGTCTCCGCGTCCGCTTCCCACCACACGCGGTTGACTATCCATTCTTCCGGATATACCTTCGAGCGTCTCGAACGAGGCATCCGCCAATGACGACCCGTCGCGCAAAGCCGCACCACAAACCGCATCGCATCCTGGTGATCGACGTCGGCGGCACGCACGTCAAGCTCCTCATGACCGGTCAGAAAGAACCGGTGAAAATTCCTTCTAACCTTTCGATGACTGCCGCCAAAATGGTTCGCGACGTCAAGAAAGCTACTCGCTCCTGGAAATACGATGACGTCTCAATGGGCTATCCCGGCCCAGTCATCAACAACCATCCGCTCCGCGAGCCGCACAATCTCGGCGGCGGCTGGGTGGGTTTCGATTTCCGTAAAGCTTTCGGCCACCCCATAAAAATTATCAACGACGCCAGCATGCAAGCCCTGGGCAGTTACAAAGGCGGCCGTATGCTTTTCCTAGGCCTCGGCACCGGCCTCGGCTCCGCGATGGTAATAGACGGCGTCCTCGAACCGATGGAACTCGCGCACCTCGCCTACAAGAACGGAAAAACGTACGAAGACTATCTCGGCATACGCGGTCTGGAAAAATACGGGAAGAAAAAATGGCGCCGTGAAGTTTTTAAGATCACCGAGAAATTAAAAGCGGCTCTCGAAGCGGATTACGTAGTCCTGGGCGGTGGCAATGCGGCAAAATTGAAGAAACTCCCACCGGGCGCCCGCCTGGGCAGCAACGAAAACGCCTTCGTGGGCGGCTTCCGTATCTGGTCACATTCAAACCA
>Ga0210385_10002690_pt1 | contig 10673 bp, 6 predicted proteins | sample IncBWH26OmetaG_FD_160107 | JGI IMG/M metagenome (GOLD analysis project Ga0210385, IMG submission 160107) | Forest soil microbial communities from Barre Woods Harvard Forest LTER site, Petersham, Massachusetts, United States - Inc-BW-H-26-O ... | reverse complement strand
TACCGGCAGTACGGATCGCCAGAAGCTCCCCTGCTAGGACCCCCTTCCTGATGATCGTGTTCGGTCCGCGAGACTTGAGCTTGAGCGCGGCGATCGCATCACGCCGGTCAGGAATGCTGAGACTCGCCAACAAAGTCTTGCCGATCGCGGTGCAGTACACGGGAACAGACGCACCGACATCCAGCCCGAGATCCGCCTCGTACTGCCCTCTTCCGTGCGTAAACAGACGATATGTGTAGAGCACACGCGTCCCATCCAACACCCCCATGCTGACCGTGTAACCCGTCGCCTCGCGCAAGTCTTCAAGAATGGTCTCAGCGGTCGGGGTCTCCAAGCGAAGCGTGTCAATGAATGCCACCCCAGCACTGGTGATTCCGCGCGCGAGACGGTAGCGACGTTTGTCATCTTGCTCAAAACAATCAAGCTTCACGAGTGTTTGCGCGTAGCGGTGGGCCGTGGAGCGACTCACCCTGACCAAGTCGGCAAGTTCGGCGATACCCAATATCTGCTTCTCAGCAGTGAAACATCCGATTATCGCCAAACCGATTTCGAGCGAGCGAGAGTATCTCGACTCCGCCGACGGACTGATATCAGGTGCGGGATTGTCCCTCTTCTTTTTTTTGTCCAAACGTAATTGTCGTCGTGGATGCTCGTTGCGTGGTGTCATCGCCGTTGACGATGACTGCTGTGTTCAGACTTGAATAGAGAGCCGTCGCTAACTATTGCGGCTAATAGCGTCTGCGCGGGCGCAGGATCACGCGCGAGCCGGCATGCGGCGTGACGATCACGCTGCGCCAGCCCGGACGCTCGATGCACCGGCTTGCTGGATGGACGGTCTTGGTCGAGAGTACGGTGCGAAGGACGGTCTTCATCTCGAGCATCGCGAGGTGCAGGCCGGGACAGCGCTTGCCTCCGCCGCCCCATGGCATCCATGTACGGGGGTCCGGCGGCGCCTGGAGAAATCGCTCGGGTCTGAAGACATGGGGGTCTAGATAGGTTTTGGGGTCGTGGTGCAGCAGGTATATGCAGGCCAACAGGTGGGCGGGCGGATAGTGGGTATGGCCGCCGATCGTGATCGGTTTGGCGACCGCACGTGGGATCGCGAAGAGGAATACGCAGCGGTGGCGCAGCACCTCTTGGATCGTGGCCGTGAGGTAGTCCTCGCTCTGGCCGTCGTCGATCTCGCGGTGAAGGTGTTCGCGCACGTGAGGATGATGCGCGAGCAGTTGGAAGGCCCAGGCCAGTTGGGCCGCGGTTGTCTCGTGTCCCGCCAGGATCAGCGACATGGCGTTATCGCGGACCTGCCCGTGTGACGCTGGCGAGCCGTCGGGGTTGGGTAGAGCGATGAGCCGGCCAAGTAGGTCGCCCGCCGAATAGGGCTCAGATCTTTCGTCGATGAGCTCGCCGAGCAGATCGTCCACTTGCGCTCTGGTCCGTAGGAAGCTCTGCCAGATGCGTCTGCCTGGACCGTGGCGCAGATGAGGCTCGATGAGCACTGGGCTTGCTGTCACCGTCAGCATCTCTAGCACCCGGTCTCGCAATGTGAGGATTTGTTTGTCGAGCGGATCGGCTAAATGGCCGGCGAGGGTCCGTAGGATTACTTCAAGGGTCAGCGATCTCAGTCTGGGGTGGAGCGCCACCTTCCTGTCTGTCGGCCAGTCTGCAGTAGCGCGCTGCGTGGCGCCGGCGACCATATGAATGTGCTGGTTGACGGCATGTGTATGGAAGGCCGCGAGGACTGCCTTGCGCCCCGTAATATGCTCTGCGTCGTCTGAGAGCATGAACGACCGCTTGCCCACGATCGGCGAGATAGCAGCGCCACCCTCTCCGGGGCGTAGGGTGTTCGCGGGTGCCGCCATCAGGGAGCGGATGTCGTGCGGGTCGGTCAGGAATATGAGCGGCGGTTGGCTGGTTGAGCGCAGCGCGAACGTTGGTCCGTACCTGTCTTGACACCGCTGTAGGTATTGGAAAGGCGAGTGCCAAAACAGGAACGTCTGTAGGGGCGCTGGCACCGGCGCTTGGGGTAGGTGTGCGGCTGTCGCTCTAGCCGATAACTGGAGCAGCGCGGAGGATGCGTGTCGTCTCTCGAGCGTGCGCCACAGGCCGGCGGCTGGTACGAGCAGACGTGTGACGGAGCCGCCTCCGCTTGTGATCCGCTCCTTGATCGCGAGCACTTCGGGCTCACCGTCAACGCGAGCCGATAGGTACATCGCGATCATGCTGGCCGCTATGAGTACGTGGCGTGGCCCGTTTGGGAGTCTTGCTGTTTCGCGTACTGTCAGGGTGAGAATTTCGTGCAGCCGCTCGCACATAGTGTGCTGGTCGGGGTAGTGTGCGATGTAACTATGGCTGCCGTTGACCGTGTCCTGAGCGGCATCGACGTAGCTGTCAAGCATCGCTATCGCAAGTGCCATCCAAGGGAAGTAGGCCTCCTGAGTCTGCCTTACGTATGCCGTGTCGCTTAGTGGTTCTGTCGCGAGAGCGAGTAGCGCATGAGGCAAGAACGCGCTTGCGGCAGCTGTAACCTCAAACCACCGCAGTTGCTGATGTGCTGGTCGTTGTCGCTCGGCCCACGCCTTCAACTCGCTCTCGCGTTGCCGACGATCAGGCAGATGGTTGATGGCTTGGATGGCACATCCCTGTACGCCCGCGAGCACGAACGGCCGTATTTGGGCGTAAGACGGCAACGCCAGACAGCATCTTTGGCAGGTACTTACGAGCGCCTGGAGATAGCCACCATCATCGCTCCACGGGTGGTAGCGGTAATAGTCAGATATCGGTGCGTCAGGGTCCAATGCCTCCGTCAGAGCGCGATGCAACTGGTAGCCGTTGTTGCTATCGGTGAACGCTCCCCGCTCGCCGACATTGTCCAGGTAATCCCACAGCGTCTGATAGGCGACAAGTAGCGTGAGCAGTTGCGACTCACGGCGTTTGGGCAGGATGCAAAAGAGCGCGGCACCGTGTGCGTTCTCACGCTTGAGCTCGATCGACTTGAGCGCGTCTTGGCGCAATTGAGCGTTTGGGATGAGCGAGGCGCAACATTTCCAGTGCTCGAGTTCTCTGAAGACGGCAGGCCATATCCAGGTGATCCCGCGGCCTGCCGCCGCGACTAGCGCGCGTAGTTGTCGTGGCGAGAGCGGGGCTGGATCGCTATGTCGAGCCGGACCGTATCTTCCGAGCCTATAGAACCAGGGTCCAAAGAAACGAATAGTGGTCTCGGACCTGACATTTGGGATTGTGGCGGCCGCAGGAGGCTCCACCAACACCGTGGCGCATCTGGTAGGAGGTTACGAGCGTGGTGCCACACTGGCGACGCGATAGCCGGGTATCGCGATGATGATCGCCCCGACCACGCTCACGAGTAGGAAGCTGACGATCGCGAGCAGCACACGCGAGGAGAAGATGACTGGCATCCCGGTGACCGAGAGCAGTGCGTGACCGAGCAGCAACTGCCCATAGACCCCGAGGATTGCCCCCAATAGACAGCCGACAAGCAACAGCGACGCGGACTCGCAGATGAGGGCCGCCCATAGCACTCCTGTGGCGTAGCCCTGTACCTTCAATCGTGCGAATATGCGGCGTCGCTGCCAGATCATCGCGCCCATCGCCGTCGCTGTCGCGAGTAGGCCAGCGAGCAGCACCAACGTTGATATCTGGCTGAGGCGTCCCAGGCCTTGGCGGCTGGCCGCCTGCTGAAGCTTGTCGCGTTGCAAGGCGGTTTCCACAGTCAGCCCACTGGCTGGCCCAAGAACTTGACGTATCTCATGACTGACACGCTGCAACGGATAGCCGGCTGCCACGGTGATCTCGTAAGCGCTCGGGTCGCTGCTTCCCCAGGCGCGCACATAGTCGGCGGGATTGAGGATCACGGCGCCGGGGGGCCATCCGAGGTTTGTGCTGAGCGCTGCGATCTTCAAAGTGACCGGCTGCGGCGCCGGCAGCGTGAACGATTGACCGACATGTAGATGGTTCTGCTCTGCGAGGGCTTGTGAGACTACCGCCCAGCCCCCCATGTGAAGCTCAGTTTCAGCAGATCGGGTGCTGCTTTCGACTATCTGTCCTGCCGGCACCGGTGAAGCGTCGGCTGGCGGCGCGAGCACCCATATTCGGCGATCACCGTATTCGAGCAGGCTCGCGTGGTATAGCCCAATGGAGCGCACTCCCTGGAGATGTTCCAGCTTCGGCTGGAGCGAGGTATGGAACGAATTGGTTGCCAGCAGGTTCTGTGAACCGAACGGCAAGACCCACAAGTTGGTTGCGCTTGTGACTTCGTGAAAGAGGCGGTCAAGACCGTTCTGTAGGTCTTGGTGGGAGCCTTGGATGGTCACGCTGCCAAATACCGCTACGGCGCCGGTGGCGGCAATTGCGAGCGAGCGCGCCCTGCTGCCTCGCTCCCGCAACTGGATGACCGCTAGCCGGTTCGCGCCCGCGAAGATCGCATCCGGCAGACGATCGACGATCCTCAGGAACCCGTCGAGCAGTGGTGGCAATAGGCAGACGAGCGCCAGGATCAACAACAAGATGCCGATAACCGCCGACTGCGGAGCCCTAAGGAGGATGGCCGTTGTGCCTCCAAGGCATACGAAGCCTGCGAGCAGCATGCCAGCGGTCCAATAAGCGGGCGTGTGTCGTGCTTGGCTTGGCTCGGTGCGGCGGGGGCGCAGCCAAATATCGCGCAAGGGCGTCAATACACCGATCGAGGCGGCAAGTAGACCACCGCAGATGGCCAAGAGTACGGTCTGTGACGTCACGATCCGTCGTGAGCCGACCGGGAAGCCGAATGATAGATATCCGGCGTTGGAGCCGAAGACGGTGACCGAGAGGAGCTCGCCCAACGCAAGGCCAAGCAGGGACGCGACGATGCCGAGTGCGAGCGCGTCGAAGAGGAGCGCTTGAACGGTGTAGGTCCGGGTCGCCCCGTTGCGCCGCAGTTCCCGAACGAGGCCTTGACGCAGGTGTACCGTGAGGAGCATCGAAGTGTAGGCGAACATGAAGCCTACCAGCGCACAAATAGCGGCGAACGCACTCGTTGACTGATTGATCGGACCGGCTGCCTGATCGAAGACGGTCGAGTCGAAGTCCGCCGGCTCGACATTGCTGTGTCCGTGCGCCATCTTCAGTAGTGCGGCCTTGACCTGTCGCTCCGCCCCAGGCTTTGACTCGACCAGGATACGGGTGACTCTGCCTCGCATACCCGTGAGCTTTTGTGCATAGTGCAACGGTGCGACCGTGATCGGACTGTTTGCGAGCGTACCGATCTGGCTACTCGTCAGTTCGGTCGCGACCAGGCTCGTGGCCAGCGTTGCGCCGATCTGCAGGTGTACATTTTCAAGCGGTCCCGCACCGCTCTCGCCAGCAACCGAGGTTGGGAGGGCCAACACTTCTTGACGAGCAAGCTGAGGGGTTTTGAACGGCAGCAGCAGCGGGCTCTGCAATTGGATCATTCGTGGTTCCGCACCGATCAAATCGACGTTCTCGCTGCCCTTGGGGCCGATCAACCCGACTCGCTGCTCGAGCACCGGCACGGCGCTGCGAACACCCGGTGTCCGTTTTACCTGGCCAAGGAGGCGTTCGCTGAGACCGTGGGAGTCGCGGGCCTCCAACTGCAGCGTCGCCTTGCCGATCACACCGCTGGTCAGCTCCGCCACTGATCCGTTGAGGCTTGTACTCGCGACCTGTGAGGCGAATAGCAACGCGACGCCAACAGCGATGCCGAGGATCGCAAAGATCTCCTGCATGAGCACGGCACGCGCTTTCAAACGCACACCGTACAGATGGGCGATGTTCGAGAGCCTTCTCACGGACGCAACACCTCGCCACCGGACAGCCGTTCGAAGAGCCCATCGGGTTGATAGTCAGCTATGCGACCATCACGCAGAGCAACCACCCGATCGGCAAAGGCCGTCGCCTGCGGATCGTGGGTCACAAGCAATGCAGCCGTCTGGTGTTCACGGCACATCTCCACCAAAAGCTCGAGCACCTCGCGCCCGCGACGCGTGTCGAGATTGCCGGTCGGCTCGTCCGCGAGCACCAGCTTCGGCTCGGTCGACAGAGCACGCGCGATCATCACGCGCTGGCGCTCTCCCATCGAGAGCTGATCGGCGCGATGGCCCAAACGCTCGCCCAAACCCAGACGCTCAAGCAACGGCTTGACCCGTCGTTCTGCCTTGCGCGTTCCTTCAAGCATCCACAACTTCAACGCCGCGTTCTGCACAACACTACCGCCGGGCAAAAGATCAAATGTCTGATCGACGAAGCCAAGATCACGCAGGCGATACGCGGACTGTTCCGCGTCAGACAGCGAGGCTAGATCCCGCCCGTCCACAATCACACTGCCAGCGTCCGGAGGCAGTAGCGCCGCGATCAAACTCAACAAGGTCGTCTTGCCAGACCCGCTCGGCCCATACAACGCCACGAGCTCCCCCGCGTCCACCGAGAGCGACAGCCCATCCACTGCACGCACCGGCTCACCATCGCCGACGTAATAATGCTTTCTCAGATCACGGACCTCCAGCATCACAAGGATGCGTGCCGCGATGGATCGCCCGGGAAATCGATCACATTCTCACCCGGAGCATCACCCTCTGAGGGCACTACCAACAGCTCACCTCCCGAGAGCGAGGCGACCCGATCGAACCAGGTGGTCGCATCGGCGTCTGAGACGCTCATCAACACCGCCAACCCATCCTCGTCGGCGATAGAGCGCAACAGGCGCCCCGTCCGCTCAGTCGCACTGAGTCCAAGTGTCGCGGTCAAATCGTCCACCAACAACAATTCAGGCTGGCGCACGATCGCCTGCGCAAGCGCAGCGAGAGCACGCTCGGAGTCGGCAAGACTCCTCCAGGACTGATCGGCGCACTCCTGGGCACCGACACGTTCCAACGCGACTCGTGCCCGCTCATACGCATCCTTCTTACTCAAGCTGGCAAGCAACGGAACCGCCACATGCACGAGCACCGGCAGATCGATATCCGGCCCAACCGGCTCTGCGAAACCGATCTGCTGCCGCAACAGTGCCGAACGCCGTCGGTCAGAGAGACAGCACAGATCATTGCCTTTGAACAGGACTTCGCCGCGCGCCGGCCGATCCATACCTGCAGCTACCCGCAACAGCGTCGTCTTGCCCTGCGCACGTTGCGCCAAGACCGCCACAAGCTCGCCAGCATCGACATCAAGCGACGCATTCGCAAGCACCGGCACAACATGACGGCGCCCACGCGGGAAGCTCAACGAGACATTCCGCAGCGAGAGCAACACCCCCATTACCCCGTCCGCTGTATCACCGTCCGAGAGCGAGGATCCACTCGGCGGCGCTCCCACTCGTCTTCCAGATAGACACGAACCTTCTGCAACCACTTGATCCGGCTCTCCCACCACGCCTGATCGCCGCTACTCACGACGAGGTCCATCCGCGCACGAAAATCGTTCTCATCCAACACGCACCGACGAGACCGCAACCGCGAGTTCAGGCCCTGGAGCTTTCCAGTGCAGACACACTCAGCCTTACGCACCACAACAATCATGCGCGGCAAGTCGCCCGGTCTACACAGCGCGACCTTCGCGTGCAACTCCTCACGCACCGGCGGCGTCGAGATCGCCGCCCACATCCACTGCTCAAAATGTTCAATCCCGCGAGGTGTCGCCTCATACACTGTGGCCACACGCTGCTCGTCATCGACTACACGGACGAGCTTCTCAGCAATCAGACGTCCGATCGCCTGCCTAGCCGTCCCATTCGTATAGCCAGCCGAGCCGAAACGCTTAGCCAATCGTCGATCAAGCTGATAACAGTTCGTGGGCTCCTCCACCAACAAACCCAACACCAGCTCACGCCCAAACCCATCCGACCGCCTCGCCATCTGTGCCATAAGAACGAATCGTATTGAAGAAGAGTCCCTGCCGCAGAATCATTCGTATGATCGGGCAACAACAGACACTGCCGCGAAACGAGGGCAACCTAAATGACGGGCCTGTCCAGCCATCAGGACTGGTGCGAAGGTAGACACAAGCCCTCCGGTCAGCGCCCTTCCCACGCGACCGGCATGGTTGTCCCGCGCTTGAATGGTCGCCCGAGCCCCGGTGTTTGGTCGAGGATGCGGGCAAGCTGTTGGAGGGCGTTGTGGAATGCGAGCTCCTCGCGGGGGTCTTCGGCTGAGCTGTCGATGTTGTCGCGCCAGAAGGCGAGCGCAGCGAGTGTCTCTACGCGTTCTGGGTGCTCGTACCAGTCGTGCTCGAGCTTCGCGAGCGCTCGCGGATAGCGCTGGTGTAGCGCGACGATCATGCCCCACGTGTTCTGATGCCAAGACGGATCGTCATCGGGCGCGATCCACAGCGCTCCGGCGCCTGTGGCCCGCGGTGGAGATGCCGGCCGGGTGCGTAGGCGAGCTCGTCTGCTCGTGGCTGTCTCGCTGTCCTCCAAGACGGTGCGTAGAAGCCCGGAAGCTGTGCTCGCTAGGGGCTCGCCTGCCTGTTGTGCACGCGCTTGAAGGGCGGCGTGGGCGGGGTCGGGCAACCTGATCATCAGCCGCTTCACCGGCTCACCCCGATCTCGTGCTCGTGGTCGATGTGTTGGTTTGCCTCGATCTCGGCCTGGATGGTGGAGAGTCCGAGTTCGCGCGAGACGACCGCTGGGTCGAGCTGCTCGCCGAGGTCTTCTAGTGTTTCGTACTCGACGGAGGGGGTTTGTGCGCGGCTTGATCGCATCTTCCCGGCGAGCCGGTCGATGCGGTCGATATCGGTGCCTTCTGTGCCTAGCTCCTCACGCGCGAGATACCAGTCGGTGCCCTGTTTCACGCGGGACGCCTCGACATAGGAGGACTCCTTGCTGGTCTGCCAGCCACCGGTGAGCACGATCGAACGCTCCACAGTCGCTCCTTGTTGACGGTTGATGTGCTGCGCGTAGGCCAACCAAACCGCGTCGACGTCATCACCGGTGAGCGTGACTTCACGCCCTGTGCCCTCCAAAGTGACGGTCACCGCACGCTTCTCGTGGACACGGGTGATCTCGCCACGGATACCGTTCTCGACTCTGGGTTGACCATTTGGCCGGTGTTGACGGACGAACGCGACCAAATCGCCCTCGCGCAACCCGTAGTGCACCGATCCCAACCGGACTTCACGCTCGCCGAGTTCGCCGCGCTCGCCACGCAAATACTGAGCACGCGCGTTCAGCCGGTGCACCTCGACATTCGTCGCGTCCGCGATCAACGCGACCCGCGACGGATCAAGCTCGGTCGTTAGACGCGCCCAGTGCTGCACCGCGCTCTCCGCAGCCTCATCGCGCGTCTCCTGGAAATGGAGTTGGTCACGGGCCAGATAGTGCGCCATCGCACGCTCCGGCTCCCCACCACGCAACGCAGCCCACGCACGCCGCTCATCCCGGTCCATCGTGCGCCACACCTGCTCCAACTCCACCACCGGCATATGTGCCGTGATCCGATCGAACATCCCACCAGGCCCAATAGACGGCAACTGCTTGCCATCACCCACCGCCACAAGCTTTGCCCCGGACCGCGCGATCAGCTCGATCAACCTCACGAGACGATGCGTGTCAGCCATCCCTGCCTCATCGAAAAACACGGTCGTGTCCTCGTCGAGTACGACACTCCCGGCTTCCGCTCTCGCGACCAGCGAATCGACCGTCAGCGTCTGACCCTCAAGCGCGGGACAATCGCGGCCCAACCGCTCCCGTGTCGCGCCCGCGACAGCGACACCGATCGTGGTACGCCCAGCCAGCTGCTCTGCCCGCGCGGCAGCGTCGATCACGACCCCCTTGCCGGTACCCGCCGGCCCGATCAACGCCACACCACGCTCCGGACCCGTCCACACCAACAGCGCCATCTCTTGCTCGTCACTCAAGGGCGCACCGATCCGCTCGGCAACCTCACGGGCAGCATTCGCACGCGCCACATCACCGACATCGCGGCCGGCGGGTGTGGCTAGTTCGCTGGCGTGACGTTCGATCGCCTGCTCGCGTGCCCGCACATCGAGCGTCGTCATCTTGCCGTCTTCCAACGGGACGACCCAGCGTTCGCTGATCATCTCCCGGATCGCGTCGAACGCCTGTTCTGGAGATAGCTCTCCAACAGACTGCTCCAGGACGGCGGCACGGAGTTCCTTGACCTCGAACACCGCCCGGCTCGCCGTCAACCCCCGCTCCACACGTTCTGCCAATGTCCCCACACGCACCACAGGCTCTTGTTCGCCGGCGAGCAACCTTGCCGCCTCGCCCGGCCCGAACTTGTAGGCCTCCGCGGTCTCCCGCCAGCACTGGTCCAGATCGTCGCGGGTCGTTAGCTCCTTTGCCCGCCGGTTCTCAAGCTTCAGGTTGCGCAGCTCATCGCGCTCCGGAGCACGCCCGTACTTCGCCCGGAACCGCTCGGCAGCCGAGACCACTTCACGCGTACGACCCGAGAACGCATCCAACAAACCCCTCGGCACCCCAGCGATCTCGAAATAACGGCCTTCCTTGCCCGTCCCACCTTCGACCGTGTAGCCCAAGCTGGCCAGTTCCTGCGCGAGGACGGAGCGGTAGTAAGCACCCAACTCCCTCGCAGAGCGAAACAACGGCCTCGACGCTATCGCGACGAACCTGTCGTCCTGGCGTACCGCGCCCGTCACGACCACATGCGAATGCAACTGAGGGTCAGGGGTCTCCGCGCCCGATACACCCT
>Ga0210385_10002689_pt1 | contig 10673 bp, 10 predicted proteins | sample IncBWH26OmetaG_FD_160107 | JGI IMG/M metagenome (GOLD analysis project Ga0210385, IMG submission 160107) | Forest soil microbial communities from Barre Woods Harvard Forest LTER site, Petersham, Massachusetts, United States - Inc-BW-H-26-O ... | reverse complement strand
GCCAACATCTGACAGGCTGAACCCCTCGTCTTGCTTTTTCGTTTTTCTGGGAGGCTCCACGCGTCGGCCCCGCGGAGCGGAGCCCTGAGATCCTCCATACCACTGACCGTTGCCCGGCGGGAGATAAACGCCACCTCGAAACCGGTACTCGACTGTAACTTGCCCGTCCATCCCAAAGTCTTCTTTGTCATTCGGGAATTGAACCTCAACCATGGTCTCTGCAGAGCCCAAGACTCCGACCGACACATTGGTCCCCTCGTTCCAGGGTTTCCAGGACCAGGCTTGAGCCTGTCCGACGAGTTTCACATCGTTGGGCCATACGGACCAGTTTCCCTCGAGCGCCTTCGAATAGGAGGCAGCGGCTTTTGGCGATGGTAATTCGACAAAGTATCTATTGTTCGGCCATTGACTTGGCCAATGATAGTAGTGTTCGCTGCACTCGCCGCCGTTGCCATAGTTGCGCACGAAGTAGACCCAAGTCTCTTGAATGCAGTTTTCCCCGCATGTAGTGGACGAAGTGTTGAGGGCCAGCACGAATACAGGATGGACCTCGGTGTAGGCGCCATGTACGCCATCGATACCGATCACTCCAGTAACGACCCCCTGTAACGAACCAGCGCCCCCTATGTAGCCCTCGGTGAACATCGTCTCCGGGGTTGGCTGGCCGCCATTCTGGGCACCGTTTTGCAATTGTTGCCACCAGGGCCCTCCAGCTTTGTTGACGGTTTCTGTATCCTTGAACTCCAGACCCATACCGTCTTCGCCAATGGCCCCGGTCTGGCCTAACGGCGGCAGTTGTACGTGGGATACGGAGTTACCCGTCGTGAAGCCTGCATTATTTTTCGGGGCGTAGGCAGAAGGGGCCAATAGTAAGTTGTAGTCTCCGTCGCCTTCCGTTCCATCGCCAGACCAGCCCTCCCAGGCCATCCTGCCGGTGTAAGTGGAGACCATCCAAGTGAGGTGGCCGTCTATAATCCCAGTACAGTACGCAGGGTCGCCAAGGAAACTTGCCCAGAACCAGTCTCCCACTAGAGATGACGTGTCAACATCCAGGAGTGTAGGCTGCGAAGTACAATCGCGGGCAAGCGTGTCTTTGTCAATTGCGTTGCCGCCACTTCCTGAGATGCAGACCTCTCCCAACCATCCGCAAGGGTTTCCCGTGTTGTTAAAGAGCGCCTTCCCGCATTGCTTCGTGAAGTCGGGCGCTTGCCCTGAATTTTCCAGTTGGTGAGCCCACTGCGGATTCCGTGGAAGGAGATTATAGTCTTCGTTGTTCACATCCCAGACTAGGTCGAAGGGCTTGGAGTGAGGTGACCATTTGGTGGTCGTTGGCGGGGGTGAGGGCGCGGCCGTTTCACTGGCTTGGCTCGTTTGGGCTTGAGCGGAGACGAGGATCAGAAGAGTAAGCATTAGTGCGGAAGCCAGAAGACGCAAGAAGTGACGTGTCATGCAGTCTCCTTGCTGGGGCCCGGCAGACTGTCCGATGAATGTGCCGTCGAAGAGTGATTGGGTTGCGCGATCTTGTGATTGCGCTTCATTCTGTTTCTCCTTTGTTGATTTCATAGGAAAACTTGGTCTTAATCTCCTGAGCTACCGGACCAATGCCATCCCCGGCTGTTCCCCCACAGCCGGGGAGGAATTGGTAGCGCCAACTTCGGCGGGAAGTGCCTCGTGGCGTCATGCCTCAAAAGCGGTCTACTTTTACCGTCTCCGCTCGCGCCTGAAAAGCTATACAACTCGTGTTGGACGGGCTACACGGATCAGGCGGGATGGATGCCGTCGTAAAGCCGAATAAGTTGCTATAGATTTCAGCCGAAGCCACACATCCGCCGTTCGGCGCTGTCATAACGGGCCGCACTTCGGCACGCTGCCCCAATCTCGTGACGAGAGTGTTTCCGGGCAAATCGATCGAAGCAGCCTGCCCGGCGGCGAGTTGGACGTTGAGCACGTTCCCGAGCTGAATACCGCTGGAGTTGACGAAACTGAGTTCGCCGACGCAGGGGTCAGGCGGATACGCCACCACATTCAGGCGCACGGTCTGAAGCTCTGTCACCCCTAACATCGCAAACTCCGGGGATGGCCCGTAACCGAGGGCGCCTGGGACCACAACGCTCGTGCTCCCGAGGAGATTGTCGAAGACTTCCGCCGAGGCGTCGCATTGGTTCGCAAGACCTGCGGTCGGCACGACAGTAGGCAGCACTTCAATCCGCTGTCCTGGCACGCTGGTTAGCGTGTTGGCGTTCACAGACAGCGACGCCGATTGTCCCGCCTGCAGTGTGACATTCATACTTGTGCCCACAGCATTGCCGTCCGCATCCTGGAAACCGATTTGCGCAAAACAGGGGTCGGGCGGGAATGCTGCAACGTTGATTTGCAACGTTTGCCCACGGACGATCCCGATCATCGGGAAGTTGGTCGTATTGTTGGATAGGGTTTGAGTCCATCCGAGGCTGGTGGTGAACACCAGGAATGCGACTGCAATTCGAGTTTTCATAGGTTCTCCGATCAGGTGGTAATTCTTTGACTAGACTTTTCTCCGCAGGAGCTTGGCTCGGAGTTCTGCTTCGTTTTCTGTCTGCAGGGAGCTCAATAGCGACTCGAGACAGACCCACTGCTCTCCATCGTTGTGACAGACGTGCCAGCGGTCTGGCACCATGCCGGTCGCAGACATCGGATGCGGGTTTCCCGCAAGAGTGCCCGAGCCGTCGAAACTCACAACGTCTACTTCGCAGCCACATTTCTCGCACCACACTCGCTTCGAGCGGCGACGACGCATGATCAAAATGCGGTCGGTTTGGACCGTGATTTCGGTTCTTTTATGGATCGTCATGATCTCGACCAGCTTGTTTGCCCAGCGCCGAAATCGTGATAAATTGCTTGCCACGTTTACGCGGTTCTTGGTCCGCATCCACGAACGGGCTGAATTTTGCCCGCTACCTGCTTCAAAGTCCTTAAGACGGGATTAATTAGGTTTGAATAGTTTTTAAGAACCGCTATGGACAGCCCGGTCAAGCACTTGCTGGAGTTCGGCTCCTTCCGCATCGATCCTGAACAGCGCCTTTTGTTGCGCGACCGTGAGCCTGTTCCCCTTTCTCCTAAAGCCTTCGATCTTCTTTTAGCCCTCACCGAGCGTGGCGGGCAGGTGGTCCCGAAGGACGACCTGATGAAGATCCTTTGGCCAGACACCTTTGTAGAGGAGTCGAATCTCGGCCAACACGTGTTTCAGCTGAGGAAGGCATTAGGAGAGCGGCCGCAAGATCACACGTACATAATTACTGTGCCAGGACGTGGTTATCGCTTCGCTCAGAAGGTGCGGACTGTACCCGAAGAAGACCAGGCACATCAGGGTGAGGAACAGAAGAGCGACGAACAGATTGTGATGGCAACTCGTTCGTTGTCCAGAGTCGTGATTGAGCGAAACCGGCGCACGGACCTGAGAGTGTTGGTTCCGGTTGCTCTGGCGGTGGCTGGGATTTTGATCGTGGCGGGACTGTTCTGGAATTCGCGGCGAAAGCCGAGGCTGACGGAGAAAGACACCATTGTTCTTGCCGACTTCGACAATCGAACAGGAGATGCGGTCTTCGATGGAACGTTGCGCCAAGGCCTCTCCGCGCAATTGGACCAATCGCCGTTCCTGAATCTGCTCTCTGATCAGCGCACGAGGCAGACACTTGCTCTCATGTCGCAGCCCAAGGACGTCCAGCTGTCCTACGGACTCGCCCGCGAGGTGTGCCAGCGCACCGCGAGCAAGGTCGCACTCGATGGGTCCATTGCACTGATCGGTACTCGCTACCTTCTTACCTTGAATGCCGTCAACTGCTCGAACGGAGAATTACTGGCCAGCACGGAAGCCGAGGCGAAAGACAAGAGCCATGTTCTCGATGCCTTGGGAAGAACGGCTTCAGAGATCCGCGGGAAACTGGGCGAATCGTTGGCTTCGGTCCAGAAATATGACGTCCCGCTTGAAGATGTGGCTACGCCCTCCCTGGACGCCCTGAGGGCCTACAGTCTCGGTCGGCAGGCCCTAGCATCGAACCGCGCTGCAGATTCAGTGGCGTTGTACCAGCGCGCCATCACCCTCGACCCAAACTTCGCAATGGCTTATCTGGGCTTAGGGGTCGACGAATTCAACATGGATGAAACATCACTGGCAGCCGAAAACGTGCAGAAGGCCTACCAATTGCGAGATCGCGTAAGTGAACGCGGGAGACTCGGGATTGAGCTCCTTTACGAGGTGGTGGTCAGCAGAAACTTTGAGGCGGCACGAAAGTCCGGGGTTTTGTCGACTCAAATCTATCCGCGCGACGCCAGCGCATACACCAATTTAGGAACCATCTACGGTTACCTCGGCGATAGCGCCAAGAGTCTCGCCTCACTTCAAAAAGCACTAGAGCTCACCCCCGGAGCTGTGCAAAGTTATTCGAATCTTCTTCTTGCCTATCTGCACTGTGATCGCCTTGAGGAAGCCGCATCCATTGCTCGCGAGGCCAAGAGTCGCAACCTCGACTCTCCGTTTGTTCACGCGAGCCTCTACCTGGTTCAGTTTCTGAAGCATGATGCGGCTGCGATGGAGCTCGAAGAGACGCAGGTAATTGGAAAACCTGGATTCGAAGACCTCATCTATTACTACGGATCGGACACCGCTGTCTATGCAGGTCAGTTCAAGAAGGCGAGGGAACTGACTCGCCAGGCTACAGCCTCCGCGTTGCGAGAAGGGCAGAGAGAAACTGCGGCAGAGTATGAAGCCGAAGCGGCAGTGCGCGAGGCTCTGGCCGGCAATCTGGCTCTGGGATCGCGTCAGGCCAAATATGCACTGGCGCTCTCGAGTGGAAGAGATGTGACAGCTATTTCGGCGATTGCCCTGGCGCTGGCAGGTGATTCCTCCGCCGTTCAACTAGCGGAAGATCTAAGTAAACGCTTCCCGGAGGATACGCCCTTGACCTACAACTCTCTTCCAGCAATCCGGGCAGCCGCTGCGCTACGAAAAGGGAATTTCAAGGTGGCACTCGCAGCGCTAGTCGATTCGACTCCCTACGAGTTGGGACAAACCGCACAAGAAGTCACCTTCACGCTTTACCCAGTTTATTTCCGGGGCCAGGCATATTCAGCAGCTAAGAATGATGCGGCGGCGGCCACCGAGTTTCGAAAGATTCTCGACCATCCTGGACTTGTGCAAAACGAACCAATTGCCGCGCTGGCTCATCTGGGAATTGCCCGAGCTTACCTTCGCTCGGGAGATTCTGCGAAATCAAGAGTCGAGTACCAAACCTTTCTCGCGTTGTGGAAAGACGCCGATCCGGATGTGCCGGTCCTGAAACAGGCCAAGGCGGAGTACGCAAAGTTGCACTAGCAGAGCGGGCTTTCTCTTTTGGCCGAGTTCGTCCGAGGGCTGAAATTCCCAGGTATTTGGGAAGCCGCTATTCATAACGCCCGCGACAACCCAGAGAATCTGACTGCTGCATACAAAGCGACTCGATCGAATCGGCGCGCTTGAGTATCCCGCCAATCACTCTCGTCCCTTGAAGGAAGCACAAAGGCTTCGGGCGGAGCAGTTGGCTGCAAACGGCGACGGGCTCGGTGGAATCGTCGAATACGTGAAAGTCAGGATCAGCGAGGAAGCAGGCTACTGAGTCGCGTTCACGCTCGCAGACCCTCTCGCCTTTACTACTGATCCCGAGCTCCGCCCGATTCTGGAGGAAGCGTACGGTTCTGCTGGGAAGCTTATCGGAAAGACTACTCGCCATCTCCCGATCGGCGACGCTTGCTGCGTGATTATTGCGGTGTGGTGTCGTGAATAATCCCGAGCAAAGATAGTTGCCCGTCCAGTTCGATCGATTCCGTCCATGGCTTCTCGAATTGCTGCATTGGCAGTCCGGTAGCGTATATATCGTTTTGCAACCCAGTCCTCTTCCTCCAGCTGCCGTACCATCTCGGTTCGATCCGAGGGTTCTGCCCGGAAGGACAGTTCTGTGGAAGCGTGACCGATAAGGTCCCCGCGTTTAAAACCGTTGTTCGCCGCTCACATGCAAGAGATGTGAAGACTACTTACGCGCGGCATGGTGCAGCCTGACCACGCCGTCTATGAACTTCGTGCAGGAGATCAGTCTTAGTGGCACGGCGCGACGGCGGGGCGCAATCAGTGGAATTCCTTCGCCTATACTTGGGAATCACGTGAATCATGAACTCGTCGATCTCTCCATCGCGGCGGAATCAATCCTGATCTCGACCTGCCGAGTGGTCGGAGAACGGTTGGCGGTTCCCATGCTAGCCCACGCGTTGAGTTGCGTTTGGGTGAAGGGAAGGATGCGGTAGAAAGCGAAGAGGCCGCACGTGTGATTCACATGCGACATTGGAACCGGGCACTCTTTAAGCGCACTGCGCTTATGGTCTGTATGCGGGAAGCAGAATTCGATATTGTGCCTCAGTTGTTCGATGAGGTGCGCGACTACTGAATTGGGTCGGACGCACCTCGCCGACAACCCATGTTGTAGTTGAGCGCCGAGTCGGAGATGATAAATGAGGTTCGCATCTATGAGCAGGCTATTCCGCGAGGAACGCACCGTTACCGATCCGAAATTCTGTGAGGGGTTTGAGATTCTTCTTGTAAGCACTAGTAACTGCGTATTCCTTCCCGCCTTTAACGCGGAGACCGCACTTTCCCGTCGAGTACGGCTTGATCTCAACCACAAACGTGGTATTCACGAGCGCAGATCGATGGATCCGAATGAATCCGTACGGCTTCAGCTTTTCTTCCACCCTCGAGATTGACTCGCGCAGGAGATAGGAGTCCGATTCCCGCTGTAGTGACACATAATTGCCCTCAGCTTGAACTGCAACCACATCTCCAGGATTGATGAACAGAATGCTTCCTTTAGCCTTGATTGCAATCATCGGGCGACCCCGACAAGATAGCTGCTGCAATTGCGGCAGAGCTTCTATCAATTTTGCGGCTTGCTCGCCCTTTGCTCGCCGAGCGGCCCGGTCCAACGCTTCGTTGATGCTTTGGTTCGAGAAAGGCTTTAGCACGTAGTCTACGGTGTGCCTCTCGAAGGCTGCGACCGCGTGTTCAACGTGTGCGGTTACAAGAACGATAGACGGCAACGGGAGGTTTCGTTCCCTAAGCTGGCCTACGAGTTGAGTGCCCGACAGATCCAGCATATTAATGTCGAGAAGCAAAACATCGTAGGAGTTCGCGGTCAAATTCTCGAGCGCTTCGCTCGTATTGTTGGCCGAATCGAAGTGCTCCACGTCGCGCCTTGCCGACAGGACATTTGCCAGAGCCGTTTGGGCCAGGGGGTCATCATCCAAGATCAACACGCGCATGGTCTCCTCATACATCTCTGATACAGGGCCGGTTGCCTCTGAACTATGGACTCAGCCGCCGTTCCATTCCGTATCAGGGCGCAATTTCGGTTTGTTTCTGATCAACCATTGCAAAGAACTTCCGTATATCGTCAAGCAGGAGATCGGGCTGCTCAAGAGCCGCGAAATGCCCGCCCTTTGGCATCTCAGTTTTTTGCACTACGTTGTATGTTTGAGTAATCCAGCGAAACGGAGGGACAGCTACCTCCCTCGGAAAATCCGCGTATGCAATGGGAGTCTCCAGGCGTGGCGTTGGCACCATTTCCCCTCCGGTGAGCCGGTTCTCACGATAGATCCGCATGGCGGACCCCACCGTGTCCGTAACCCAGTAGAGAGTGACGTCGGTCAGAAATGTGTCGCGGTCCACGGCCATAAGAAAATCGCCTTTGTTGTCTGTAAGCAGCTGAAATTTACCTATCATCCAGGCCAACCACCCAACAGGTGAGTCTGTCAGGGCATAGGCAAGAGTCTGCGGTTCAGCGGCCTGGAGGGGGAAAAAACTGCTCTCTTCCCGGTCAAAGTACGAATACCGCTTCCGCTCCGCGTCACTCATTTTCGCAACTGCGTCCGGGTTCGGCGGTGGCACGAAAATAAGGTTCAGGTGCAGTCCGATCACGTGCGTGGGCGCTTGGTAAGCCATGGCTTGGGCCACTGCCGAACCCCAGTCACCGCCCTGGATACCGTACTTGGAATAGCCCAAACGATCCATCAGAACGATCAGAGCCTTTGCCATACGCTGTGGGCCCCAACCCCGAGTTGTAGTGGGTCCAGAAAATCCAAATCCAGGAAGCGAAGGAATGATCACGTCAAATGCCGGGCTATTTTTGTCTTTGGGATCGGTGAGCGGTTCGATCAGCGCGAGGAATTCCAGAATCGAGCCCGGCCAGCCGTGAATCAACATCAGCGGTATCGAGTCAGGGCGAGGTGAGCGCTGATGGATAAAATAAATCTGCTGTCCATCAATTTCCGTGGTGAACTGGTCAAAGCGGTTGATCTTGGCTTCTTGCGCATGCCAATCGTAGCCGTTCTGCCAATACTCCGCGAGTTCCCGGACCTTTTTGATGTAGTCGAAGTACTCCCAAGTCGTGCCCGGAAGTTGATCGGGCCATTTGGTTTCCGCCAAACGGTGCCGAAGATCGATAAGAACCTGGTCGGGAACATGCATTTTGAATGGCCGGATGGTTGCTGCCGTGGGCTCTGGATTAGCCTTCTGACCTAGTGTTTGCGCATGCCCCGGAACGATCGACGAGAGCAGAAATATAGCCGCGCAAACCACCGAGCTTGGGAGCCGCCACGTTTCCCCCTTTCGAGCGCTGAGCCAATCGCCCCGCGTAACGATTTTGTAATCCTGCAATAAATTGCTGGTTGTCACGATTCGTCCCTTGGATTTGCCGCTGGTGCATTTATTAACTGAGTGGAGCCGGCGATCCATCCGACCACGCGCCTGTAAGCATCATGAATGTATTGATAGGTTCCGGGTCGTTCTTGCCCCGGGGATCGATCACGATGGGAGAGTTATCCATGTTCGCGCCCCAGTCCGCGGGTTTGATCTGCGGGGTGTAAAACATCATGTGAGCCATGTTGTGAGCCCCATCCTGGGTGATGCTTTTATCAGTGAGGTAGGCCTGCTTCGACATCATGTAGCACATTGCGCCCGGCTCCAGAGCCGGCAGTTCCTTCTTTTCCACCGCGGTCTTCATACTGTCCTTAATTTCGGCCTTCGATTTTCCTGCCAATGCCAGTCTGGTTCGCATATAAGTGATGGGCAGAATGGTTCGCGCCGCCTGCGGGTTGTAGCAAATCGGGCTGCGATTCTTAGGGTTCCAAAACTCCAGACTGTCGAATGGGCTCGTCCACGCCCGTTCGACGATGCAGACAAACCCATTCCTGCCTTGGGCTGCGGTCTCAAAACCGTGCGGCCCCAAGATCACGACGGTTGCATCACTGGAGACGGACGGAGGAGCCGCGCTCCGAGCCAGAGCAATCTCCGCGTTTCGATCCGCGAACAGGTATTGATCTAGCGGAGCCATGAGGGGATAGGGATCCTTCTTGTCTTGCCCCTGCACGTGCCCGGGCGTCACAATGGCAAAAATCAGGGCGAATATCAGAAGAGCACCTGCGGTAAATCGCTTTCCGTTCATCGTTTCTCCTAAACAGACTTGACCGTATCTTCATCGGCCTTGACAAGGAACGCCGGCGAACCGGTAACGGGGCTCCCAGAGCCGGATTGGCTTGCGCGATGTGAGCGTTTACCTTGGCGGCCGATACGGCGTCACATCCCGCTGCTTACTGCGGACGGAAAAGTATCTTTCCCGCCGAAATAGCACTCTATTGCCTCCACCTTCCCGTCTTTGAGCCGGAAATACTCCACATTTCGGAATGATTTACCGTTTTTCGTGTAGCAAAGATACTTCGCAAACGCCTCGTTGCCACTTGCGACCACCCGCTCCAAGTCAAACTGTCCGATAAAATTAATCTGTGTATCCCAGCAGTTCGTTTTGAAAGCGCTCTTACTGATGTGGTCGTCGCCGGCCGCGCTCGAGAAGGTAAAGTTGTCGGCCAGCAGGACATCAAATGGACCCCAGTCCTTCTTCTCCACCTCCCAGGTCTTGTACCACTTCCGAACGATTTCTTCGGCTGTCGTGCTCTGCCCCGCTCTGGCGCGCGCCCTTGCCGTCACCGAGAACGCCGCCGCTCCAACCAGTGCGCAAGCTCCCGCTTCGAGCGCCTTCCGCCGTGATACTCCAATCCTTGCCATGTCCATCCTCCTTTTTAGTTTTGTGGTTTGGCCCAAGCATACAAACCGGTTGGTATGCAAAATGCCGAACTATCCTTACGCAACGATGCGATCAGCCCCTCTTGCGGTTGCCCGGCGCGCGAAGAGAGTTCAGCCAGTCCACGATGTTTCTGATCCCCGCTTTGATCACTTTCAGATCCTGAGCATTCTTGGCCAGCGACCCATAACCTTCAACCATCGCGATCAGTAACCCGGCGGCGTCAGCGGGTTCCACGTCGCGGCGAACGCGTCCGTGGGTTTGGCCCTCTCGCAAAACGGAGGCAACGGCCTCGCGCCAGGCATCAAAGATGGTCGCCAGCCGTTTCCGAAATCCCGCGTCAAGAGGGGACATTTCCTGCGCCAGATTGTTCAGTTGGCAGCCACCCCGCACGTCCTCGGGCCGAACGGGTATGCTTTGAACAGCGCCGATCAAAGCGTCGATAGGGTCCTTGACGCTCTGTAGAGGCCGCACCCATTTGCTGTGGACGTCAGGAGCGATGATCTCTTCGACGACGGCGTATCCCAAGGCTTCCTT
>Ga0210385_10002688_pt1 | contig 10674 bp, 12 predicted proteins | sample IncBWH26OmetaG_FD_160107 | JGI IMG/M metagenome (GOLD analysis project Ga0210385, IMG submission 160107) | Forest soil microbial communities from Barre Woods Harvard Forest LTER site, Petersham, Massachusetts, United States - Inc-BW-H-26-O ... | reverse complement strand
GCGCTACAACTAACGAAACCCCAGAAGGCCTTTTAGCCCGTTACGGTGTGATCTCGAACACCGTACCATAGTTAAAAGCGCCGCCTCCGACGCTCGTACTGTAGAGGTTGCCGTGGCCATCGAAGATCAGGGCGCCTGCGGGAGAGCCGGCATCCTTACCGCCGCCAAAGTTATGCAGAATCTTCTCCGTCCAGCCCCCGCTGTCCGTGGGCGATAACTCAAAAGCATTTCCATAGAGAAAAGGGCCGCCGCTAACTGTGGTGCCGTAGAGATTGTCGGCTTCATCGCGCGCTAAGCCCGCAAGGCTAAAAGCCCCGTCGGTGAAGTCGAAGTTAATCAGCACCGTATAGGTCCAGCCGTTGGTTGAGGGGGACAGCTCGAACACATTCCCGCAGCCGTCGAGACCTCCGCATTCCCCACTCGTGATAGAGCCGCCGAATGACGTTGTGCCATAAAGGTTGCCGGAGCCATCGATGACCAAGCTAGCCCTTGGAGCGATCCCTTCGCCTTGGCCCAAGAAGTGCAGAACGCCCTCGTTCCAGCCCCCATCCGCAGTGGGCGATACTTCGAACACCGCCCCGCACAAAGGATTGCCCACGCAGAACTCGGTCGTGCCGTAGAGATTTCCGTGGGGATCGAAGACCAGGCCGGCGTTAGGACCCGCTCCGTCCTGATCGTATTGGCCAAAGTTATGAATAATCTTCTCTGTCCACCATCCCTCGGCGGGCATCAGCTCGAACACGATTCCGCAGCCGGAAGAAAAACAGTTTTTGCTATTGCCGCCCCCCGTTGCCGTGCCGTAGAGATTGCCAGCGGCATCGAAGATTAGGCCGGCAACTGGATTAGTTCCGTCGTCACTGCCGCCAAAGTTATGCAGGATCTTTTCCGTCCAGCCCTCGTCCGATGTGCGCGATAACTCAAAAACCGTACCTTGGCCATAAACACCGCCGGAGTAGGTCGTGCCGTAGAGATTACCGTCCTTATCGGAGATCACGCCCGCATAAGGATTGCGGCCGTCCTTGCCGTTGCCGAAGACATGCAATGTCTTCTCAGTCCACCCCCCGCACATTCTGCTCAGTTCGAACACAGTGCCGCCTTGGAGGTCATTAGGACCGCCATTGAGGGTGGTACCGTAGAGATTGCCGTCGGCATCAAAGATCAGGCCGGCGTAGGGATTGATCGGACCCTTGTTGGTGGCGGTGTAGTTGAAGCTATGCAGCACCTTTTCTGTTTGGGCGGCTGCGTGCGTGGCGGTCATAGCTATGGTTACGGCAAAGATCGCCAATAGCGCGGCGAACCTGATAGAAAGTTTTTGGATTTGCATGGGTGGTCCTCCTCAGACTTTCGACGTGGCGAGTGGTGCTGCTTGGAACGCGGCCCGGTTACTTAGAGGACGCAAGATGCGGCGCTCAGCAAATCGTGAGAGCCCATCCCACAGGGGAAGGAGAAGCTAACTGTAGTCCGGTTGGGATGCGAGAGTCAAGACGGATGGGGTAAGGTCGTGCAAAAACGCTCTTAACCTGTCGAGGGAATCGATGGTTGTTGTAAACAGGCGATTACACTCATTTAGGATTGGGGTAGCCCCGGCTCGGGTCAATGAGTGTAATGGCGATGTTAACAGTTGGGTTGTCCATGTTCCCGCGTTGTGGGCACATGACGAATTAATTTGAACAATTTTGCGGCGGTTAGTGTCTTAATATTCGGGAGTGCCACCGAACGTGGAGGGAGCAGAAATTGCGATGCGACCAGTTGCCATCTTCGCAGCGTGTGTAGTTTTTCTAAGCCAGCCGGTTGTGGCGAGCACTGAACAATACCGAACCTACGTAGCTCCCACTTCTACCGAAACCATGCGCGGACCGTGTGAATATGAGCTAACGCTGCGGGATGCCAGCAAGCCTGTGAGCGCAGTTCTAGTCATCATTGAACGCGGGTGGCAAGTAGGGAACCTCTATTTCGACCCCGAAGTCACCTCTTTCGCAGAGCGCCATGATTTGGCATTGGTGCTGGCAAGGCACTGCCGGGCCAAGACCGAGGGGCCAAATAAGGAGGAGGACATGGACATTGTCCCTGAACACGGGATTGGACGAGCACTTTTGCAAAGCCTCAATCAATTTGCGCAACAATCGCATCACCCTGAACTGGCCGAGAGCAAGCTCATTCTATTCAGCTTCTCCGGAGGAGGCTCGATGGTGGCGCGCATGGTTGCTTACGCTCCTGACCGCATCCTTGCTGCCATCGAGTATGCGCCGGGCCACTGGGATCCCATTGGCATCGACACTGTGAAGTTACCGGAAGCGGCATTCTCTGTGCCTCAGTTCATCATCGCCAACGGCGCGGATAACATCTGCGGAACCCAGCGTCCCTATGCGTATTTTGGGCGGTATCACGATCGCGCAGCGATGACTTTCATGATCCAGAACAGAGTGCCGCATTGCTGCGTAATGAATGTCACACATATAGTCCTCCTGTGGCTGGAGGATGTGATCGAACAGCGGACCGCCTCTGCTACGACCGAACCCTTGGTGCCGATTGACAGGAGTCACGCATGGCAAGGGTTTATCGAGTTGGAAAGTAGCGGCGTGATGGACGGTTGGAAGGAACCCGTGCGGAACGTAGTGGACGCTTGGACAAAACCATACGGTAGCAACGCGCCCACCGGCACACAAGATGCGGGATGGTTGCCGTCAAAACGTTTTGCCGAAGCTTGGCTTGCCTTTGAAAAAACGCGAGAACATCCTATAACTCGTTTGGAATAATGCACCCTGGCTCTGCGGAATGTAGAAATCAGGCGATCACACTCATTGAGGATTGGCCGTTAAACGGGATGTGGCTTCTCGCAGCTGCCTGAATCATCCCTCTGGCAGGGGGCAGAACATGCCTTTTGAGAACCCCTCCGTGTGATTCACGTCAATGTCGACGATGAGGAACGCGGCCAATTCGTCACACCCCGACACTAGAACGTGCGGAAGATCACTTTATCTGTAGCGTGCGGTATGTGGCAGTGAAAATTGTGCAAGCTGCCCCACCTTTCGGCGAGGTTAGACAGTCAGAACACGCGGAAAATCACGTTGGTCGATAACGTACCCTTGAGGGTCACCACCTCAACCTGGCCGGTAGTTGCGCCTGCCGGAACAGTGGTCGTGATCTCGGTGGGTGACACGACGGCAAAAGTTGCGGGTACGCCGTTGAAGGTGACACTGGTTGCGCCAGTCAGGTCCGTCCCGAGAATTTTCACGTGCCGACCTGGAGAATTGGCTGTTGGCACGGTCGCAACGAACGGACCAAGCCCCATCGACAACCGGAAGACCGTCCCGCAGCCTTCTGTACAAGCGGTGGAGGTTCCGCCGGCGAAGGTTGTCCCGTAAAAGTTCCCGTCCGTGGCCTGGACCAGTGCGATGTAAGGATACTGGCCGTCAAGGCCATCAAAAGTGTGCAAGGTGGTGAACTTGCCATGGGGAGTGATTTGGAAGATTGTGCCGCAGCCGAAATAGCAGCTGGAATTGGCAGGCCCACCGCCTGAAGTCGTTCCATAAAGATTGCCGTCGGAGCCTTGGACCAAGGCTCCGCTGGGGCTCAATCCGTCGGGGCCGGCGAAGTAATGCAGCGTGGCCAGCTCGCCTAAAGGAGTGATCTCGAACACTGTGCCGCAGCCGGTGGTTACGCAGATGGTGCTGGCTGGCCCGCCTTGGGAGGTGGTTCCGTAGAAGCGCCCGTTGGAGGCTTCAATCAAAGGGGCGACGGGCCACGATCCGTCTGCTCCGCTGAAGCTGCGCAGCGTCGTCACAGCGCCATCAGGTGTCATCTTGAAGATCGTGCCGTCGCCGCCGCTCGCGTAGGTGATGGTTGTGCCGTAGAAATTTCCGTCGGTGCCTTCCACAAGTCCGGCTACGGGATAGTTGAAGTCTTCAAAGTTATAGATTGTCGTCAGAGTGCCGGTGGGAGTCATTCGGAAGATTGTGCCGCCACTTCCGCTGCCCCCGGTGCTGGTTGTGCCGTAGAAATCCCCGTTGCTGGCTTGCATCAGCCCCAGCGGGTTCAGGCCATCGGAGCCATCGAAGCTATGCATTGTGAAGAGCGTGCCACGGGCGGAAATTTGGAACACGGTTCCGCAGTAGCTGCATCCGCTCCCCCCACTGGAGGTTATTCCGTACAGGTTTCCGTTGTCGGCAGGTACGAGACCTGATTCGGGGACCTCGCCATCAGCACAATTGGTTCGCGAACAGAAATCGTGCACCAATGTGAGATTGCCCGCCAGCGTGATTTTGAAGGCCGTGCCGCTCGCACTGGGTCCGCCGTCATCGGTGGTGCCGTACAAATTCCCGTCAAAACCTTGAACCAGCGGAGCCTGGGAAAGAGAACCGTTCGTGTTGTTGAAACTGGCCAGAGTAGTGAAAGTCTGCGCGGGCGAAGAAATCGCCGCCGCGGCACAAAATAAAGCGGTGAAGCAGGCAGTTTTCCATCCGCTAACAGAATTCATAATTTGGTTTTTCCCGATCCGCTCTTGCTTGGCATAGATAAATCTTTGATTAAGTCTCGATATAGATTGGGCGCGCGGCATTCCAGTGGCAAGAAAACGGTTTCGACGCAACGAGCAGGGAGGCGTTGCAGCGAGCCGAAAGCATGAGATGGCACAAGTACAATGTTGTTTCGTGTCGCACGGCGTGTCAATCACAAAAGCATTGCTCAAAGAGGCTCACCTCAGGGGATCACCTCAGGACGGACAAGGCGCTTTACGTGGCGGTGAGGCGCCACCCTTCCACGGTATCGCCAGGGGTCTTGCTTGTAGGTTGCAAGATCAAGGTCAAAGGTGGCCGACAAGTGTCCGCTCCACACGGTCAAAATCCCCGCCGGTTCGCTCGCCCAGAGGGCCGGCTGTGTTTCTCTAAGGGATGGGGAGGCACGGGCGGGGAGCCGGCCTTCCCGAAATGGGAATCGGGTGGGACATTTCTGGCTTACTAGGACCTTCCGTTTGTCCCTGTGGCATGGGAGGGTGGAGAAGGCCCAAGAACTAAGTGGCCTGGTGGCCGCGCCTTCTGTTGGGCCGGGAGCTAAGAGCGGATTCCTCGCTCGCTCTCTCCGCGCTCGCGCGGCTGCGAGCGGCTCGGAATGACAACGCTTTATGGGTTTTTACGTGTAATGGCGGATTTATTTAAGGAGCGCGATGAAGAAAAGTCGGTGGCCGGGGATGAAGATTATCAAGAATGGCAAGAGGCGTGGGGAATGGGCGGAGCTTGTGTTTGCGTCGCGGGCGATGGAGCTGGGGCTGCGTCTGGCCAGGCCGTGGGGAGAGTCGTCGGGGTATGACTTTACGGTGGATCAGGGCGACAGGATTGTGCGGGTGCAGGTGAAGTCCACGATATTCAGGGAAGGGGCGGAGGGGTATTCGTGCTCGCTGAAGGACAGTAAAGGTCCGTATAAGAAGAACACGTTTGAGTTTGTCGCGGCTTATGTGATTCCGGAAGATGCGTGGTTCATCCTGCCGGAGAAAGTCGTGCGAGGGATGTGGAGCGTGGGGCTTTATCCAAAGTTGGAGACGGCTAAGTACCGGGAGTATCAGGAAGCGTGGCATTTGCTGCGGGGAGGGACGCCGGGGTTTGTGGACCGGATTGAGGCTTGTGCTTGGGAGGATTCTCCGGAAGGTAGTGGCCCAGTCAAGCGCCCCACTCAAGTACCTCACTGAAGGCACAGGACGGCTTGAATGGGCCACCGGCCGGCCGGCTGCAGATTCAGCTTTCTGGTCAGGATTTGTTGGCGGCTCCGGGAGCGATTGCTCCCGACAGGGTGCGAATGCCGTCGCGGAGTTTGTCCAAGGTCTGGGAGGCCAGGTTGCCGAGAGGGTTTTCTTTTCCTTCGACGTCACTGAAGCCCGCCTTTTCCATTTTCCTGACGGCAGCGCTGAATCGTTTGGAACTTACCTGGTCGATATCGATGAAGCGGAACGCCTGGGCGGTGGGCATTCCATCCGCACCGCTGTGCATGAACTGGATTTGGGCACTGACTTTGCCGAACACTGTGCCTAGATCCATTTCCGCGAGCGTTCCCTGAGGAATCGGGTTGGAAAGGACCGCAGAACCTCCGGTAAGAGAGAGACGGCGAATTACCCCAACGAACTTCTTGGCGTCGACGGTGAATATTGCCCGTTCGTTGTTGGGAACACGGATGCGCGGAGGACGGTTGCTCCTGGAAGACTTTTTTGCCATTACTAGCAGCATTACAACTGGGCGTACTTGGGTCAATGTTACTTAAGTGTGCTAAATGGTAACGGCTGCTGGGCAGAGGATCATGGCTGATCCGGGAGCGTGGCCGCCGGAGCGGAGGACGGCCCGGAAGCTGGGATCAGGGATCCGCCGCAGTAGGGGCAGAACTGGTCGGAGAGGTCTACGCTGCGCTGGCAGTGCGGGCAGACGGGCCGCAGGCGGGTGCGGCAGCGGGGACAGAAACTGAAGCCGGGTTCGACCACGGCATCGCATTTGGGACAGTGAGAGGCGCGCGGCTTGCGCAGGACGAAATAGAGGACGATGCCGAGGCCGTTGGGGACGAAGATGGCAACGAGGGTCCACAGCAGGCGGCTCATGCCGCGACGGCCGGCGTCCTGGTTGATGTAACCGATCAGCACGGCGTAGCAGCCGAGGACGGCTCCGCAGAGGATGCTGAGGAGGCAGCGAATGGGAAGAGGAGGGGCTTTGTGATCGTGGCCTAAGACGGTCACAATGAGCACAGTCATGGTCACGAAGACGGCTGCGAATGTGTAGTAGGCCCAGGGGGCAAATATGAGGACCTCGTCTTTCGATCGCATGGAAGTTTGATTGCCGTTGGTCATAAATCTCCTCAGTGCGTACTTTTTGCTATTGGTTCGATTGAACTGGTTCGATTAGCCCTGGTATGAACCAGTGTGATGCGCCAGGTGCTTATAGTTATCGTTATCGTTATCCTTATCCTTATCCTTGGCCTTGGCCAGCAGCAGGATTGCCGCCACCAGCGCTGGCATCACACAGAAGACCAGAAAACCTACTTGCCAGACTGATGAAGCCAGTTGCGCTCGTGCGCCCAGCCATGCAAAACCGAGCCAGAAGGCGACTGTACTCAGCAGCGCGCATAGTGTGACGGCTGTACAACTGACCGCAACCAGCCACATGCGTTCTCGTTGGCGCTGCAACTCCAGGGCGCGGCGACGAACCCTGATCTGGGTGGTGGAGACGAGGCCGCGCCCAGCCGCGATGGGGATGGCGCGCAAGCCGTGAATCGTGTCGGCGGCGTTCTCGGCGAAAGTGCGGCATGAGGCGCAGGTCTCCAGGTGCGCCGCCAGCCATGCGTTCGACGATTGCTGGTCGGAAAGCTGATTGGCGGAAAGTATCTCGGCGCCAGACAATGCAATCAATTTCCGTGCCTGTTGATGCGCGTCGTTATTCGGCATGTGTTTCACAGCTGCGCTCCTTTTAACCACGGTTCGAGCGCGCTAAGGCCGCGGTAGATTCTGGATTTCACGGTGCCCAAGGGCACGCGGGCCACGCTCGCGATTTCTTCGAGAGACATGCCCTCCTGAAATCGAAGCACCAGAGCTTCCCGGTATTCCGCGGGGAGATGCTGCATGCCGGCCGTGATTTGCTCGCCTTGCTCGCGCTGCAGAGTCAGATCGAAAGCCGAAGCGCCTGCGGCGTCAGGCACATCGAAGGGCGCGCGGTCTTCATTGTTTTGCATATTGTTATCCACTAAACCGTCGAGGCTGGAGGGTTGCTTGCGGCGCATGTGATCGATGGCCAGGTTGCGGGCGACGGAGAAGAGCCATGTGCTGAATGCGTATTTGTCGTTGAACTGGTGGCCGCGTTCGAGCACGCGGATCCAGGTTTCCTGGAAGAGGTCTTCCGCCAAGTCGCGGCGTCCGGTCAGGTACACAAGGTAGCGGAGAAGGCGGTGCTGGTATTGCTCGATTAGCCGGTCGAGCAAGTCAGGATCTCGACGCCGAAGTCCACGAGCGATCTCGGTGCTCTCTTGCGCCATCGAACTCTCGAAATAGAAGGCAGCCGCGTTCATACTACTGTTGAATACGGGGATGGAGGGAGAAAAGACGCAAGCAATCGAGAACCGGGCGGTGACCGCCCTAAGCCTGTGAAACGAAATGGGATCGGGTCGGGATTATGCGGCTGAAATCGCAGCGCAGAGCTTGGTTATTCAGCTTCGACGAACGACTTCAAGCGGGCGAGTGCCTGATCCCATTGCTCGGAGACGAAATCCAGATACTGCTTCATTCCTGCGATCGGCTCGGGATTGAATTCGAATCGGGTCTCGCGGCCCTTATGGACGCTGCGCACGATGCCTGCAGTCTCCAGCACCCGGAGGTGTTTGGTAATCGCCTGCCGGGTCAGCTTCGAACCCTCCGTGAGCTTCGAAATGGAGTGAGGGCGGCCGCTACAGAGCTTCGCCACGAGCGAGAGCCGCACTTCGTCGCCGAGGGCGGCAAATATGGGTGCGCGAGGCTGCCGCGAGGCGGCCGTGCGGCTACGGCGTTGCTGCGACCGGGTTCTTTGCGACATAGTTCTCGATGTTTTTCATTTGCTCGGTCCAACCGCCATCGTTTCTTCGGAACGCTTCGAGACGGCGGTCAGCGGGAAGCTTGTCGAAGCCGGACTCGGTAAGGATCAGCAAAGTGCCGGTGGCGGTCTTTTCCAGTTTGAATTCCACGAGCGTGGTTGGTTCCTTTGAGCAGTCCGCGGGGTAGTCGGCTTTGTCGATGGATTTGGGATGGGGCCAGGTGAAAGAGAAGAGCCGCTCGGGCTCCATTTTCTGAACGCGGGCCTCCCATTTCAGGTGCTCGTAGCCGGGATAAGTAATCCGTCCGCGCGAGACCTGACCGGCGACGAACGGGCCATCCAGCTTCACGCGGAACCACTCGCCAAACTCACGATAATCAGTGAGCGCCCGCCAGACACGCGAGACCGGGGCCTTGAGTTCAATGCGCTTCTCGATGCGATCGTTCATATTAGGCAACCTCAAGGTTGCATATTAACGCGGGACGCCACGAAATGCAACCCCTTGGTTGCTCTTTCAGAATGGGCATGGCGCTGGCAGACGGGAAGTTCGATGACCGCCTAAAAAAAGGGACGGCTTGCGCCGTCCCCGTTCAGCATTGGGGGAGAAACAACTGTTTGGGTCTCCGGGACAGCTTGCACCGCCCCGGAGACCGCGACGGGGGAGGCCCGCGCATCCGAAGAGTGCTTCCTTCGGAATATTCTCAGGCCGCAACCAGGCTTAGTAGCGCGCCTGTTCAACCCAGAGCCGAACTTTTTCTTCGACCGAAAAGCGACTGGTCGGGGCTGCGGCAAACTTTGACTCCAGAGCAAAGGCATGGGCTTCGAGGGGCACGGAGAAATGGAGCTTGGTCTGCACGAAGCCGCGCACGAAGATGTCGCTGTAGCGTTCGATCCCCAGGATCTCAAACTGAACCGCATGAACCAGTCCGTGAAACAGGGATCGTTGGGTAACCTTCTCGTTGAAGACCAGGACATCGAGAAATGTCAGAGAGTGCATGTGTGGAAGGTCGGGCAGGTTGACGAAACCCAGGACCTTATATTCCTCATAAAAAGGCGGATTAGGGACGCGCGCACCCTTGAGTTCGACAATCCTCACGCGATCGAGCATGGCGGCCGAAAAATAGGGCCACATCAAGGCTTTCTCGTGGTTGCTGAGGGGAACAGCGGAGGAGAGGTAATGTTCACGCTGCTGGCGAAAATAAGTGGTAACCCGCTGAACGGCGGCAACGATCTGCTCCTCGGAGACCCGGGTGAGAGGCTCGGAGGCGGCTTCGACGGCGGGGATTCTCTTTTGGATAGAAGAATAGAATTCGCTGAGGGCGGCGGCTGACTGCACCGACTTGCGCAGGATATCGCGCTGGCCGAAACGGGCCAAATCGTCCAGCGAGAACCGCAGGCGAAGCTGGTGAGTGGCGCAATGGGCGCTTAGCAGCTCCAGTTGAGCATGCTGGAGTTCTGAATTCATCTGAACGATAGAGACTCTGTCGTCAGGGTTTTCCCAAGAATACATCTTTGTACGAACTCCTAAAGGCACTTGGTTTACCGCAGGGGGCCCGGCTATGAAAAATTTATACATCGTTATGTTTACGATGTCAACATAATAATTAAAACGTTACACTGGCGCATTGCGGCAGAGGATAGTTGCTTTACATTGTTATGTTTACGATGTATACATAACCTGCGAAGTGTGGTTTTTCCGGGAGGAGGACACGTGCCGCGGCGACCTGACCCTGACCTAGAAGGCAAAATTCTGGATGCAGCGCAGAAGCTATGGAAAAAGGGAGGGGAGAAGGCGCTCACGATGAGGACGGTGGCGCGAGCGGCGGGAACGAACACGCCTGCGGTTTACCGGCGTTTTCGAGACCGGAACGACATTCTGCGCGGGCTGCTGCAGCGCATCCGATGGGACATTGCGTCGCAGATGGAAGGAATATCTTCTCCGGAAGAAGGTTGCGAACGGTATCTGGATTACGCGCTGAGGCATCCCCGGGAATACGAACTGTTTTTTCAAAAGGAATATGAGCTCTTTTACTCGGTCCGTTCGATCCGGGCCGGGTTCAAGCCAAAGGTGCTGCCGGTGCGGGACGTGATGCGGCAAAAGGTGACGGAGAAGCTGGGTGGATCGCCCGACGATCATGAACAGCTG
>Ga0210385_10002684_pt1 | contig 10677 bp, 6 predicted proteins | sample IncBWH26OmetaG_FD_160107 | JGI IMG/M metagenome (GOLD analysis project Ga0210385, IMG submission 160107) | Forest soil microbial communities from Barre Woods Harvard Forest LTER site, Petersham, Massachusetts, United States - Inc-BW-H-26-O ... | reverse complement strand
GGATCGATCCTTTCTCACTTCCTGCCCCCCTGGTCTCGAAACGCCAACACACTGCGCCATTTAGAGCATCGAACAGGTACATCTCGTTATCATTACTTCCGCAGGCGACAACTTGGCGCTCCGCCCAGTAGGCGGGTGATGCATGGGTATAGCGCCTGGTCATATGCTCCCATAACTTCTCGCCGTTCGCGAGGCTCAAAGCAACGATGCTGCCTCTCTTTCCCGCCGCGGCGAATTCCAGCCCGATGAAGAGCATACCGAGGTCGGGCGCTAAAGCGGGTGAAGATCCCACCCAGTCCGCTCCGATGAATCGCCACACCTCCGCGCCACTTTTAGCATCGAGGCAATAGACATTCCCGTCATAACTACCGAAAAAGACCTTACCGCCGTGAAGTGCCGGGGATGACCAGAGGTTCTTGTGTCCCCGAGCGTTTACCTCGAACTTCCACGCAACAGATCCGTCGTTGGCATTCAGGCACCAAAAGATACCGCTATCACTGCCAAAGTAAACGTGCTTGCCATCATTGGTCGGAAAGGATTTTGGGACGCGGTGAAAATAGTTTGGGTTGAGCGCTGCAAAAGTCCATTCATTATGGAAGATTGCGCGAGGCGTCTGTTGCCTTGGCTCGTCGAGCTCAAGATTGAAGTCAGTGAGCGTGAACGAGGATCGAACAGATATCTGGAATTTGGCGCGCCACTCTTCTCCCTCCGGGCTATGGAAGTCAATGAGTGCGAAGACAAGAGCTACCGGCTTGTTCTCGAGCTCCAGGACAACACGTACCTTGTCAAGGTGCCGACCTGACTCCAGAATATTGTCGATGATGATTATGGGGGCTTCCGTAATAATTCCATCTATCAGGCTTCCCGTGCCATGGGTCTTCCTTTCCTTCCGAACGATAAAGCCGTTCACTGGTGCGCCGCGCGCTTTCGATTTCATGAGAATAGCAGCCAGAAGTGGGATGGCCGCGGATTCCATCGCGCCGACTTGAAAGGGCATTGCATCTGCGCACGTTTCCCAAAACAATTCGGCAGCGGCATTTAGAACGTTCGCACTCAAGATAATACGCTGGATATCGATCAGCGTCTCGTCAGATCGATTCGCGCCCATCAGTTGTTGATTTGACGCCGCAATGATTGCCTTGTCGCGGATGGCCGACAAAACCCTATCTCGCGGCGAGATGACTACCTGCCTGCTCTCTAAAGACGTGGAAGCCGATGGACGCATGGGATTAATGGCAAGATGCTCATAGGCAACCGGCAATAGATCAAATATGTAGTGGAGACGCCATTCGTCAGATTCGTTGAGCGCTTCATGATATTCCTTGTTGTTGAACCACCAGAGTTCTCCAACTTGCATGCGAACTTGTTCATCGCCACTCATCATTACGCTTCCTGCGGAGCTGTAAAGGACCAGATGATAGCGATCGCGAATAAAATAATAGGATCCGGCATCCGTGTGGCGGCCTACGTGTGACTTCGGCTTCAACCGCACAATTGTCGCGCGGGATAAGTGACAATTGTTTTCATTTGCGAAGCGGGTCATAAATGCCACGGCTCGGGGAAACAATCGTGAAATGTCGGTGAATTGGCTCTCCTGATTCTCATTCACATTCAAGTCAGGCCGGAGAACGGGGCCGCAGATGAAAATCGTGTTCGTGTCACGCTGCGCTTGGATCTTATCCTGTCGGCTTGTGTTAGCAAGCCATGCATGTTCGTGTTCTCTAATCTCTGCCAGCAACGGAGAGACATCAATACCGGATTGAACGAGACGGAAGAACTTCATAAGTCCTCCTCGCAATTTCACAAGGTTTGTGCTTTCAGCTGGTTTCTGATGTTGGCCTCAGAAAACAGCGGTCATATCCCGCGTTGCTCGATATTCTTGAAGTCGACACCGTAGGATCTCGTTGATTTGGAGTGCCGAAGTGTCTCCTCAGTGGAAACAATAAGTATTACCAAACGTGAGAGTCATACCAAAGACAAACCCTTAAGCCCAAACTGCACAACAAATGCGAGTGTTTTAGCATGTCTTCTGCCTTTTGTCACCGCCAGTCGGGAGCGAGAGGGAACAATACTACTTTGCGATGGGGGAAGAACGTGTTGCGAATCGGAGAATGTGGTCGGAACGTCAAAATGGTTGATGCAAAAGCTCAAGTCGAAGCATGGATATCTGGATGTTGCGTTCGATATGAGACGCGACAGTTGGATAAGTTGAAGTAGCCATGCCAGTTGAGATGCGGGAACATCTTCCCATGCTGTCACTGGGGCGCAGGAGGCGCTGAAGACACTGAACTGGTCTTGTATGGGAAAACCAGCATGGCCCAACTCGATCTCGAGATTCTTTTGGAGAAAATGCTTGCAGATGCACGAAGTGTGTGATATCTCCTAGTGCAGCATGTTGAAGGGAGCGGGAAGTCTATGGCTCTGAAAACTATCAGCGTGGGGAAAATAACACCTACTATCCCGAGCGCGCCACTTGCCCCGATCATAGAAGCAACCAATGCACTGAAGTCAACGTTCGGGAGTGCGCTCAGGGGGATGCCTTCCACAGGGATTGCGCCTACTCCAGCAAATCGACCCAAGACGGTGATTAAGCGGCGAGCCGGCCATCTGCTGCCAGCTGTCACGCCTCCAGCATTAAAGAGTGACGCGCGACTTACTTCGCAGATTCGTGCCACGGCGCACCCGGATATTGTCACATTCCCAGCCCATCCCATCCTCACTCCTATAAAGACTCCTGGTAAGTAGGAGTCTCATCTCGGGCTATTGGATCCTTCCCCAAGGAGGGTTGTGTTATGTCTCTGACATTCGTAAACATGGTCCCGAATTCGACAATTTGGATTGCGTACCTTTATAAGAACGGTGGCTGCAGCGGTAGTCCATTCCAAAAAGAGGGTTGGTATTCTGCGACGTATGGAGCTTCTGTCAGCGTGTGGAACGGTGACGTTGCCTGGCTCAATCGCTACTATTACTTCTACGCATTCACGGAGGGTATCTCGCCTCAACTGTTTTGGACGGGACCCATTAACGTTACGGTAACCAATGCAGCGTTCAATCAGTGCCAGTGGGATAACAACGGCACAACTTACTCTGCTGGTTTCCAAGAGATCGACGTTGGGGACAACTGGGACTATACCGTCACTCTCTGGGGACCTTCAGGTCCACCGGCAGGAGGAGGCGGCGACGGCGATGGTTGGGGTGATGGTGGTGATGGTGGCGACGGTGGCGACGGCGACGGCTGGAGCGGAGATGGTGGTGGTGACGGTGACGGCGGCGGCGACGGCGACGGATAGCCGTTCTTGGTTAGCCCCTCAACCAGGACGGAAGCCGTAATTCGCGGCGACGAGTACGACTTCCGTCTCTCGACCTACATGGCTTGATCGTATTTCGAAGTCAGGCACTGCAGGGGTGTGAATTAGGCAATGATCTGCTTCCAATGAGCCGGAGTGCATGTATGTCGTTGGGGAGCCGGACTCGTGGAGATCAAGTTCGACACTTCGGACAGACCGCTGGAGAAATCTGACCCCACCTTTGCTTTGGCGCTTGAATCGTTGCGCTCTAGCATCGTGCGTGGATTTGTGCGCAGGCTCAGAACCGCACGGTTGGGTCTTGCACGTGATCGATTTAGAGAATTCGATGGGAACTTAGAGGCTATTGGCCGTGAGCTTGAGATCCGGCTCATACACCAATCATGGAGCGAAGCTGATCACGCTTATTACAACTCTCAGCTGTCTTACTCCGACTGCAAGCATCCACCTTTCGCGTTCCCAGCGCCAATGGCTTTTGGCTATCACCTTGGTGCCTTGATTCACGGATACTTGTACCCCGAGCGTGGCCGATGCGACGCGATCGCTGAGTTATGTGCCCTCTTTAACTTGTTCATCACCATCTTTGACTGGATAACTGATCGCCTTCCGGATGCGCACTGTGAACTGGACCATGTCATTTCGGAAGAGACCCTTCGGCACCTGAGTTCCGGTGCGGATGGCGTGCGCGAGTTTCAGCAAACGATTGAATCGGCACAACACCCGGCAGTCCGCATATTGCTGAAGACGATGGGCAGGTTTTTCGCGGATTTGCATGCGTCGGCATGCGTGTCTGTCGACCACCCCAAATGGGAGCGCTTAAACGCACTGCTGGTTCAAGCTTATCGAGCCGAAATCGCGACCTCGGGCTTGAATCACGCGTCCCAGTCTCTTTCCGAATGTCTTGCTTCCGCGCGAGCGAAGTCCGTTCTGCCGTTTGAGATTATTCTCGCAATCGCGGTGGCATGCGAAGACCGGCCTGTGGCGAAAGCCATGGAGGACGCAACTGCTTTTGTGCAGTGCATCGGGACGCTGATTCAAGTCGCAGACGACGTGTCAGATCTAGTTCGAGATTACCGCTCCGGTGATGCGAATACGATCCTGTTAGGCTTTGGCGTTCGCAATGGCAATGGAATTGAAGTGGCCGGCGGGGCCAACGAGGGAACGCCCACACTTAGGAGTGATGAGTGTGTAGATAGCGTGGTCAATCGTCTATATGAGACTTTTACGCGAGCATTGTGCCATGTAAAATCCGGCAGCGATTTTTCCGATATCGCCCACTTCGGCGACGTAATCACGTGTTACGTCCAGGGATGGCTCGGCATAACGGAACTCGGGCCGCGGACCGACTTCGCCGACGACCAAGCAGCAGGACTCAAGCGCACGCTCTTGACTGACGCAGTCAAGATCGCGCAGGGTGTCCGGAAGAACGGCCGACCATACGCCTGGATCATGGACGGGCGTGCGGCTCTCTTGCGCTCCGATGCTCTGCAATCCGCGACGCGGCAACTCTGGCAGAAACTTCGACGTTATCGGCCGACGGCCGTCGGTGGCGTTAGTCTCGGTGCAGACCCGGTCGTTGCCGGCTTATTGCTTCAAGCTCAAGAGGAGGGTTGGCCTCTAAAGGGTTTTATCATTCGCCCCGAGTCGAAGAAATATGGGCTCTGCAAGCAGGTAGAAGGACCAGATCTGACTTCTCGAGATCGAGTGGCGTTGGTGGATGATCTGATCGGTGGGGGAGCGACGCTTCAGTTTGCCGTTGAGTGTGTCGCGCCGTTTGGATCGCATGTCGTGGCAGCTGGCGGAGTAGTGGATCTTTGCAAGGGAGGGTCGACGGGGCTGCGGCACCAGGGAATCCCAGTTGAGACGATTTTTACGGAGTCAGAGCTAGGGTTGACCCCTCAGCGTCCACTGAGGCCCAATGCATGGAAGCTGACGTGGTCCGTGCCAGGAATCTACCGGAGCACCTATTGCGCTCCAAAGTCAACGCCTACTTTCTTGAATGGAAGCATCTACATGGGAAGCGACGCGGGCTACGTCGCATGTCTCACTACAAGGGGAGTGGAACAGTGGCGGTACAACACCCGCGATACTCAACGCGGTGTCCACGGGAAACCGCTGATTCTTGGGCAGAGGGTTTATTTCGGTGCATTTGACGGCTTTGCATATTGCGTTGACGCGCATTCTGGCGCATTGTTGTGGGAAACTCATTGTGCAGCTTCGATTGTCACGTCTGCTACATCATCTCTCGACGCCAACAAAGTGTATTTCTCAGGCGGCACCTTCGCAAACTGCGGCATTGTGGTTTGCCTCTCAGCCGAAACCGGCGAGATGATCTGGCGCCATAAGGTAGAAAGCCCAATTGAGAGCTCCCCATTCTTCGATGTGCGTCGAAGCAGGCTGATTGCCGCGACGAACATTGGTTTTGTTTTTGCGATTGACGCATCATCGGGTGAGGAAATTTGGCGCTTCTCCGTCGGGGCTGCCGTCAAGGGTTCCGTCGCCGTCGATCCATATGGCCGATGCTTTATCGGAGGCGAAGACGGATGTCTTTATGCACTTGACGTAGACTCCGGTGATCTTCTCTGGAAGCGGCGAATTTCCAATAGCCTGCAGACAAGCCCGCTCTTGTGTGGAGACATGGTTGTATCGGGAGGTGATTCGAAGCGTGTATTCGCGCTTAGGACCGAGACCGGGGAGGTATGCTGGATCTCGACCCTGCGCGGTTCTCACCTGGGAGGCGCGGCATTTGTTTCGGGAAGATGGATTGCAATAGGATGCGATGCGGGAATAGTGTATTTGCTCGACAGCAAGAACGGTCTGCTGGTCTGGAGCTTTGAAACCGGCGGGTCAATCCGCTCCACCCCCGCAGTATTTCAAGATAAGTTTCTGGTGCCGAGCACAGATGGCCGGCTCTATTGCTTTGGCGAGAATGCGCAAGAGGAAGCCTGATGCCAGGCTCATGTCGATTGCACAATAGGTTCGGCCCCACCGGTTTTCGCGAAGCCGTTCGACGCCAACCACATGGTAATATTCGTGGTTCGCCCACCCGTGCCGACACCGCCGCCAGCGAAAACAGTGGTGCTCGGACCCGTTCAGTTGCAGTGCAGCTATAGCTTCACGACAAATAATGCTGCGGGGTAATGCTGCGGGCGGGAGGCGAATATCCCGGTCGCGCGATGAAACGAAACGCGGCCTGATAACACGATAAGGTAACTGCGTATCGAGGGGTTATTCCTGAAGTGATTCCGTAAGAACACTTGCCGGTCCCGCCCGGAAGATGGGCGGCAATTGCGCGGGTTTCCGCGAGGAGTTTTCCCATGACGGTGACGCGCACGCAACGCATCTCGACGACTTGGTTGAAGAGCTTCTTGACACTCATCAACCAATCACCTATTTTTCCCTCGCGTAGAAAAGAAGCTTCGATACTTTCCCATTTATTGACTTGTGCAAATGTGTCAGGCTTCTTCTTCTCAATTCTCGCCTCATTGATTTGCCCTTGGGCAATCTCTCAAACGCCCAACGTCATCACGATACAAACCGCTCGTCAAGGCTGCCTCGACATTCAGCCGCCGGGCAATATGACCGGTCTCGTCTCCAAGGCCTGCAACGGAAAAACAACTTGCTCCTTCCAATCTCCCGGCCAGCAGCCAAACTCCGCCACGCGCACATTTTGTACGCAGGGAATGGAGATCACCTTCAGATGCACCAACAATACCGGCGGAGTGGTTACCGTTCCCGGCGATGCCTGGAGTCATGGCCCCACCGTGTTAACTTGCAGTCCTGCAACCCTTCCGGCACAGAACAACAATTCGAATCCCTCGCAGACGATGGTTGCAAATCTGATCAATGTTGTCACCGCCCGTCAGGGCTGCCTCGATATTCAACCGCCGGGAAACATGACCACGCTCGTCGGGAATGCCTGCGACCATCGCTCGAATTGCTCCTTTAAATCACCGGGGCAGGTGCCCAACTCCGTAACGCGAACCTTCTGTACGCAGGGGATGGAAATCACCTACGAGTGCACCGATCACAGCCGTCAGGTTGTTACCGTGCCGGGCGATGCATGGAACAACGGTCCGGCGGAACTCGCCTGTACGCCTGCCACCATCCCCCAGCCGGGCACCACACCGGGCGGCGTCACAAGCGTCCCCATCGATCCTGAGCTAACTGGAAAGATCAATATCATTACCGCGCGGCAGGGCTGCCTCGATATTCAACCGCCAGGGAATATGACCACTGTTGTTGGCCGTTCCTGTGATGGCCTCTCCGATTGCGAGTTCAAAGCCCCCAATGGGAATCAGCCGGGCTCGGTAACTCGCACCCTTTGCACGCAGCAACTGGAGATCACATATCAATGCGGGCAGGGAGGAGCGCACACGGTTTCCACCGCAAGTTACGGCGATGGCGATGCTTGGTCTAAGCCGCCCTTGTCGCTTTCCTGCTCGGGCGAGTCATTAATCGCAGAGAACTATGCAACGGTGAATCCGACTCCGACGCAATGCACACAGCCGGAGATTGGCCCGCCGGCCTATTTCATGCCGCCGAGCGATATGCTCGATTGGACGCCTACGGTTTCTCAAGGGCAATGGACTCTGCAGGGGTTCCGTCCGCCTGAACCGGCGGCCGATCCCAGTATGTATCGCACAGACATGACGCCCGTGAATAACCATCCCGGCACCCCTGCAAGCGTTCTCGGCGCCAATGAAGGCCGTTTGCGCGGCCAATTACGTGCCGCCGCCGCGAAGAAAGATCCCATCAACGATCTCTGCCAGGCAGCGATTCACTTCACCCAGAACCATGCCGCAACCAGCAGCGATCCTTCGGATCAGGCCTTCGGCAACGCCTTTGCCGATCTCGCCGTCACGGGGCGCGCGGCCTTTGCGGCATTTGTGGCGCATCCTCCGACCGAGTCCATCCTGCAGAGCAACCGTGGTTGCGCCGGCGCTTCGCCGGCTTCACTCACCCAAGCCCTCAACCGCGCCTACAGTGTGGCCATTGCACTGCGATTGGCGCACGACTCACCGCAACGCCAGGCGCTCGGTTGGGTCGCCATCTCCGGTGAGGATGACCAACCGTATCTGCCCGTCGATGTTCCCGGCACCGAGGGGACCGGACGCGGGAGCTTCCCGCTCTTCCATATTCCCGTCACCACAAACAACATCACCGTGAACGTGCGTTATATGATTGCGCACTCCAACCCGCCCCAGTTCCCCGCGCAGCCGCCGCTCATCAATCTCGGCTCCGGGCGCACCGTTCCCAATGAACCTCGTCCCGCGCTCGCGCCCGATGCCGAAGTCATTCTCTTCATCCACGGACTCGATTCAAAGTCGGAAGAGGCGCTTGACCTGACCAAGGCTATGCACCGTCAGCAGGGACATAACTGGACGATCATCTCAATGGATCTGCCCTCGAGCGGTTATACCGACAACATCGACAGCCAGCGCATCAGCCCCTTGAGCGCCATTGGTTGCCACAGCACACCGGCACTCGACTTCCTCGAAGACTTTGTGGTGCAGTTCGTCGACGCACTTGACCATGACCTCAATGGTGCACTGAAGCCGCGCATCCGCGCTGTTGTTGGAGGCAGTTTAGGCGGCAATCTTTCCATGCGCCTCGGCCGCCGCGACGATTTGCTGCGCCTCTCCGGCAAAACTGCCGACACTCCATGGATTCAAACGGTCGTGCCCTGGTCGCCCGCCTCAATCTGGACCTCGTTCGTAGGTCAGACCAATTGCGTTGCCTGCGGTTGCGACACAGGCTGGGATGCAACCAAGGACTTCGCCACGCAAATGCCGCGACAGATGGCCGGCATGGATACGCGCTTCCTTCCCCAAAACGAAACTCCGGAGTTGCGCCGCGAAATGTTCTACGGCTGCTATGACTGGGATGGCGGCGATGCCGTCGGAATCTTCTCGACCAGCAACCACAAGCCCCAAGCTGAGTGTTGGTTCGATGACAGTTACGTGTGCAAGGAACGCACCATCCAGGCCTCGCGCCTCGATCGGCATGAAACCTACGACGCCGACTTCCGCTCGTGGCATTGGCGGCTTGCGGCGGAGCAACTCATCTTCAGCCACCAGTTGAACCGCATCCAGGGCGGTCCGACCGATCCGCTCTACCTGCACAACACCAAGCAAACCGTGCTCTTCTCCGGCGCCAACGATGTCTGCGCAAGCCTCGGTCAGGACACCTTCGATGTTGCCAAAATGATGACCAATACGCCGGGCTTCTACCGCTTCCTCAACGGCACCGGTCACTCGCTTGACAACGAGCATCCCGATTTCATTGCGACTGAGATTGCTCAATTTCTCAACAGCCGCGATGGCGCCATGACCACGGAGCCCAACGTCAATCGTAACGGCGGCGACTACATGAGCCTAGCAGTCTCCTCCGCCGTGCAATGCCGCACCATCTGCTCGGAACAGGATCAGTGCAAGGCATACACCTACGTCAACCAGAGCGCGACCCAGGGCATGTGCTGGCTCAAAGGCTCTGCGCCCGCTGCTCAACCGAATAACTGCTGTACGTCCGGCGTGCGTCAATGACGCATCGCTGGAGTGACCTGCTCCCCTGGATCCCTGCATGACTGCCTGATGCCGTAATAGGCCGAATAGCAGTTTCAGTACAAGGCAAGAATGAAATCGCTTCGAGGTACGCTGTGAGTACAACGCGAATGTCAACGCGAACCGGGCGTGCGTCCGTGCGTCCGTTCGCACGGTACAGTCACCTTCACCTGGCAGAGGGCTTGCGCCAGCGGCACGGTGCGCACGGTGCAGTGGGACACCCGCGAGGCTTCCGAACTGCGCATCGTCTCCGACGAACTGTGGATGCTCTGGTCCCATATCCGCAATTCGTTCCCAATATGGCTTAAGTTTGGGAAAGACAACGCCCGATCTTGTATCAACCAGGTGCTTTCCGTTTTCATCCGACCGGAGCCAATCAAGTGCGAGATGCAGATTGTCGCTCGGCTTGAACGTACAACCCACCGAAAAATTGAGAGCCGGCGGCATTGGCAATCCGTTGTAAAGGAGAAATTGGAGGCTCTCCATATTGGAACTATTGTGAAGGGTCACCGGATCAGCAATTGGGACATCTTTAATTACCATGCCGCCCGTGCCTGCGTATATGCCCGTCACGGTCAGCGGTGCCCATCCCAAGTGGTCACCGCGCTGGCCATCGGGACAGCCTCTTTGTTTTTGTTACCAGACAACAAGCTTATCCGCCCCGTGTCTGCTGCAAAAAGCGAAAAACTCTACCTTCAAGTCCCCGTTTGAGCTTGAGCGATGTACTAAGAGGTATAGGACAAGAAGCACCAGAGGGGACGGAAGATGAAAAGATCGAACAATGCGCAGATTCTGGTTAAGTACCGGCT
>Ga0210385_10002683_pt1 | contig 10679 bp, 7 predicted proteins | sample IncBWH26OmetaG_FD_160107 | JGI IMG/M metagenome (GOLD analysis project Ga0210385, IMG submission 160107) | Forest soil microbial communities from Barre Woods Harvard Forest LTER site, Petersham, Massachusetts, United States - Inc-BW-H-26-O ... | reverse complement strand
AATACCGAGCGTGAGGGTCAGCAACGCGGTCAGCGCGAAGCCGGGGTTCTTGCGCATGGTTCGCAAGGCAAAGAGAAGGTCTCGTGACAACGTTTCTAAAGTAAACATGAATCACTCGGAACGTAAGTTCGTCATCGGGTCGACCGAGGCCGCACGCTTCGCTGGGACGAACGCAGCGATGATGGAAATAGCGAGCAGCATGCAGATGGCCCCGGCGTAGAGCAACGGATTCAACGGCGAAATTCCGTAGAGCACGGAACGAACGGCCCTGGCGCCAATGAACGCAAACACGGTTCCGCACAAAACGCCTGCCACTGTAATCGCGAGCGACCGCCGCATGATGAGCCGGACCACGTCTCGCCTATCTGCTCCGACGGCCATGCGGATGGCAATCTCTCGTTTACGTTGCGCGACTGCTTGCGACAAGATCCCATAGAGCCCAATGGAGGCAAGCAGGAGTGAGATTCCCGAAAAGCCGGTCAAAATCTGGGCGCGCATCTTCGGCTGCGCTAAATGCGTCGTCACCTTCTTGTCGAGGGGATCGAATTGTTCCACCGGCAACTCGGGATCTATCCTCCACACGATTCGTTGGAGGTTCCTTAGCGGCAGCGCATCGGGCGAAGCAGTGGCCATGAGGAAATTACACCTTGTGCTGCCCCAGTTTGTCGCTCCGATCGAAGCGTCGCGCTGCTGCCGAAAGTCAAGATAGACCAACGGGTCGGCTTTCCAAACGGTTTTGTTGTATGCAATCGATCGGGTGTCACCTACGACGCCAATAATTCGATACCAGGGAGCGTGGGCGGTTTGTGGATCGCTGGGAACGCCGAAGCGGATGTGCTTGCCGAGCGGGTTATCGTTCGGGAAGTATCGTTGCGCGACCAATTCGTTGATGATAGCCTGCGGCTCGCTCTCGCGGTTCAGGTTGAGCGGGAAATCGGACCCGCGCAGAAGCGGGATCTTGACAGTTTCAAAAAACTGCGGGCCGACGATGATTTGGCCGGCGCGCGGAGTATCGGCGGGCGTCGTGGGTGACCGATCCGATCTGGTGAAGGCGCCCAGGAATATGTCGCCCCTCGTGACATCCGGCCCGACGGCGGCTGATGACACGCCCGGGCTCTCGCGCAGGCGTTCGGTCAGCCGTTCTTCAAACTGAATCGCCTTCGAAGTCTGGCCATAGACCCGGTTTGGAAGACTCAACTCAAGGGCCTGCACCTGCGTGGTCTGGAACCCGTAGTTCTGGTTTTCGAGATTCACCAAGGTCGTAAACAGCAGGCCTGCACCAGCGACGAACACGAGCGCCAGCGCGATTTGTGCGCCGGTAATCCAGGTCAGCGCGGTGACGCCTTTGGTGTCCAGGCTTTGGCTACGGCCGAGGCGTTGCAGAGCGTCGCGCACATCCGTCTTCGAACCGAAGAACGCCGGCAGTGTGCCGAAGACGAGCGAAGCCGCGAGCGCGATCAACGCGGCGGCGATGCATGCGCGATAGTCGAGTCCGATTCCGCCCGCCGGCAATATTCTCAGCGGATTCCACAATTCAAACCCTCGCACCACCGCGGCGGCAGCGCTGAAACCCGTTACCGCGGCAGCGCCATACAGCAGCAGGCTCTCGGTCAACAGCTGCTGCAACAGGCGACCTGCGCCGGAGCCGAGTGCGACTCGCATCGCGAATTCGGAGTGCCTGGTGGCGTTGCGGCTCAACACCAGCGCGCACGTGTTCGCACACGCAATCAGCAGCAGAAACGCAGCCGCACAGGCCAGCACCAGCAGTGAAAACCGGATGCCCCTGGCGTTGTCTTCCTGCAGCCCGGAAACCAGCGTTGCCGTACCTATATAGCCTTCAGGAATCTGCCATTGGCGATCCATGCCTTGCTGCAGCACGTTCAACTCCGATTGCGCCTGGGCGCGCGTCACTCCGCGTTTCAGGCGGCCCAGTATGGCGACCGCAGCATAGGAATTCGGCTGATAATCGTGATCGTTCCGTTGAATAACGGTCCAAAGAGCGGAATCCACAGGCTGATCCAAAATGCGATACGAGAAGTCTTGCGGCAAAACTCCGATGACGCGATAAGGTTCGTCATTCAGGCGGATCGTTTGCCCAATAATCGACGGTAAACCTCCAAATTTCTTCCTCCAAAACCCATGGCTGATCACTACGACCTTCTCACCGTCTGTATCTCGTGGTAAAAATGTTCGCCCGAGGACGGCACGGACGCCGAGGGTATCGAATAGATTGGCCGTCGTTGTTTCGCCCATGGCACCTTCGGGGTTGCCGCGGCCGGTAAGTGTGTAACTGCGATAGAACGTCGCCGCCATGGAAGAGAAGGACTTACTCTGTGACGCTAACTTGAGATATTCGCGGTATTGGAAGAAGAACAGCGGCTGGGTGTGGTCGCTTGCGCTGGTGCGCCAGACGTGCTGGAGTTCGCCGGCATTCTTGAGAGCCAACGGGCGAATGAGCCATTGATCCAGGATGCTGAATATGGCGGTCGCGGAGGCGAGCCCGATAGCGAGAGTTGCGATCGAGAACAGAGCGAAGCCGGGATTTTTGCGGAGTTGCCTAAAGGCATAGCGGAGATCTTGCCAGAGGGTTTCGAAGAGTCCGATAGGGCCCATGGGATTGATTTTCTCTCGGATTGGACGGCGGCCTGCGGGGTCCGTCTTGCTGCTCTTCCGCGGGGCGGAATTTTTTGATAAATTAGATGCGGGGGTTGCAGTACTGCGATACAGCAACCCTTGCAAGCTACGCCCGGCCGTTTCCAGCGGATGTAGACTTGGATTGTACCGACAAAAGTCAGCACAACTCGCATCCTGATGGTCATATGACCACCTCCTTAGCCGGAAGTGGTATCGGAAAGCCGGGACCTAACTCCCGGCTTTTCCCTTCTCAGCCAGACTCAACGACCAAGTTTAGGGAAACTTCGCTTTTCCGGAGAGCGCACAGGCCGTCTGGTGGCCGTTGTGCGCGGTTCAAGATTCGATTCTTCCCGACCAGGCAAGTAATCCGTGCCGGGAGGCTGCTCGAATTCTTCCAAAATTCCGGAACGATGCGCCGCGTTTCAAATCGGGATCAGGAACAGGGCAGAACAGTCACAGAGCTGCGGGCACCGCTATATTTGTCAATAGCTTACGAGTTAGGAATCGCGGCATGCCAGATGCTTTTCCCAAGGCATGACGCTCTCGATCATCCTCCTCGCCGCCCAAGTGCTCGTGACGATTTTTGCCCTGGTTCGCGAATCCGGTGAAGACGCCCGCTTTGAAGGCGACAAGCTGATGTATCGGAGCTAGATTGCTCGTCCCGCGCTCGAATTGCGCGCCTCAGGGAACGCGCTCGACCGGAATCACCGCGAAGTCCGCCTCGCATCCGCCGGTTTCGAGAGCGCGCAGCTCGATCTCATGAGATCCGGGAGCGGCTTTGGACAGATCCACCAGCCCTGTCCAACCTTTAAATTTGTCCGGAGACTGTGGATACAGGCTATCTACATCCGGGCGCAGCTCATCAGGTGCGATCGATTGAGCCAGATGTCGGTCTAGATAAATCGCCACTCGGCGAATAGGCTGATCGGCCAGAACCCAACCTGTTACTGGAGTTGAAGTGGAGAGCTTGTCGCCGGGTTTGGGCTGATCGACACTCCCAATCAGCAAGCCGTGGCATGCCGGACTATGCTTCACAAGACGCATGGTCCAGCCGTCGGGAAAAATCGGTACGTTGATCATCGTGCCCGGAGGCGCTGCCCCGAATTGCGCGGCGTAGGTGGCGAAATGGTGGTCGGTATAAGCTGGATATCTCCAATCCGTCGCGATGCCGGCACAGGTCATCAAGAGTCCAGCGACTCCGGCAAAACGAAAAAGGCCGTTGCTGGTGAGCGTCGCGCACCAGGCAAGCGCCCAAACGAAGGCGATCATCGGAAAGAACCAATAGCGGATGCCGGATGCGTCTCTCAGAACCTGCCATTGAGGAACGGTCATGCTAACCATGGGACTCTTCAACGAGGCTGCAAAAATCAGTGCGCAGAACACGATGAAAAGCTTCCACTCAAGGCGCGCTTTGAGAAAGCAGTAGACGATGACGACGCTTCCGAGCAGCGCGATGAAAGCCAGCACAGCCGGATCTCTATTCACTTGCACGCCGCTTTGACCCAGCATCCCGCCCAGATAAACCTGCCCTGCGAGAAGCTGTATAGCAAGTTTGGGTGTGGCGCCAAGCATCGCGTGCGAGCGTGTGGCTTCAGCCGACGTCAGAAGCGCCGACAGTTGGATGACAGCTGGGACCGCCACTGCGCCCGCGACTATCAATCGCCACGTCTCACGCCGCTGCCACCAGAAGATCAGGGCAATCGGCAACAGGACGGCACCAAATGGCCCACTGAAGCCGCTGAGCATGACCACGGCTAGATCGAGCGCACGCCATCTCTTCTTGAGAGGCGAGCAGGCCAGTACCAGAATGCATGCGAGTAACGCCAGATGCCATTGGCCTTCTTCGGGCGCCGCGTCTAACTCCCGCGTGTTCGGCAATCCCAGATAGAGAATTGCCATAAGTGCGCGCGCGAAAAGGGGGGCCCAGTTTCGGCAGCGTGCCGATAATAGTAAGTTGACCGGCAGAACCTGAACGGTAATTCCAATCAGATTCATCACCAACGGAGCAAAGCGAAAAGGCACCAGCAGAGCAATGGAAGCGGCTAAGCGTGGCAGCGTTTGAAAGTAGCCATTTCGGGAATGAAAAAGCGCTGAAAACCATCCGGTCATATAAGCTTCCGGATACCAGATTGAGCCGTCTTCCGCAAAAAACTGCGGATTGAAAAGCGCGTCCGGCCGATGGGATACCACCAAAACTGCGCAGACAAAAAACACCAATAGCTGCAGCGCCGGGCCAACGCCGGTATTCTCTGCGTTATTGCAATTCTCGCTAGCGAGGAAGAGGCGGGAGAAAACGGTTTGTAAGTGATCGCGCCGCGGTGCTAACTCCTGCACGTCTACTTTCCGTACAAGAAGACGCAAGCTTCGTGGCGGCTCTCGCCGCCGTCGTTTACCGTGTACACTTTATAGCTGCGATGACTCCCCCACAGTGACCCGGCGGCATGCTCGCCGTCCTTGCGCAGTGCATAGAACTCGATGTCCAGCTTATCTAACTTACTCCGGTCGTTGTTATAGTTCCGCGACACGCGTTTGAGCGCTTCCAGTACTGCTTCACGGGGTGTCATTCCGCGGCGCATAGCTTCGACGATCGTATGGCCGCCGGCAACACGAATGTTTTCCTCGCCGACGCCAGTGGATCCCGCGCCGCCTACGTCCTGGTCCACGTACAAACCCGCACCGATGATGGGGGAATCGCCCACTCGCCCGGCGATCTTCCAGGCCAATCCGCTAGTGGTCGTGACTCCGGACAACTCGCCCTTGTCGTTGAGCGCGAGACAATTGATCGTCCCGTAGGTTGGATGCAGCGCCATTTCCCACGCCCAGGTGAGCGTTTGATCGTCTACTGCGGGGAATGCAAGCTTCAATCGCTCGAGTGGAGTTCTCACATCCGCCGACAAATTCTGGTCCATCGAGATCCAATTATTGAAGGTCTGGGGTGACCGCAATGATTCCTTCCAGACCAGCCACGCGGTCCGCGATTTCTCAGTGAGCAGGTCTTCCTTTTGATAGCCGTATGCCTCCGCAAACTTGAGCGCGCCATCGCCGACCAGCATCACATGGGTGGTGTGGTCCATGACCAGCCTGGCGATCTTGGAAGGCGTCTTGATGCCTTGGATGGCGGCAACCGACCCGCATCGGCGCGTTGGTCCATGCATGACGCTGGCATCGAGCTCCACCACGCCGTCTTCATTCGGGAGGCCGCCGTATCCCACGGAAGTGTCGTTGGGATCAAGTTCGACAATATTCACTCCGGCGATGACGGCGTCGAGAGTGTCCGCTCCGCTCTTGAGCATTTCCATCGCCTTCGCGCAGGCGGCCAAACCGTTCGCGCTCGAAATGACGACCGGTTTCTTGCCGCCGCTGCTTTGCCGCCCGGCGGCCGAGCTTATACTCGCAGCCAGGGCTGCCGACCGCGCTATCCATTCCCGGCGATTCACCATGCTTTGAGTTTGTATCACAGGCATCGCGGCCATGGCCACGTGCGGAACGATGACAGCGACGTTACAATACGGATTCCATGACCGAGCGAGTCTCGCCCGCACGCGGCATTCACGGTGTCGTCAACGTACCCGGCGACAAATCGATTTCTCATCGCTACGCCATGCTGGCTGCTATCGCCGAGGGCGATTCGCAGATCTATAACTATTCGAGCGGCGCCGATTGTCAATCGACTCTTTCCTGCATGCAGGCGCTGGGCGTTGCGGCGGAGTTTTCAGAGCAGGAGGGACGGCGAGTTCTAACCGTCCACGGCCGCGGTCTACACGGTCTCCGCCCGGCGGGGCGGCCGCTAGACGCCGGCAACTCCGGGTCCACCATTCGCATGCTGTCCGGAATCCTTGCAGCACAGCCGTTCGCCACTCAGATCACGGGCGATGAGTCTCTCGTCAAGCGTCCTATGCGCCGCATCATCGCTCCTCTTTCGCAAATGGGCGCTAATATCGATGCTGCGGATGGGCAGTTTCCGCCGCTTACGATTCACGGTTCGCTGCTGCATGGAATCGATTACGAACTGCCGGTTTCGAGCGCGCAAGTCAAGAGTTGTATCCTGCTGGCCGGCCTGTATGCCGAGGGCGAAACCGTCGTGCGCGAGCCCGTCGCTACGCGCGATCACACCGAACTGGCGCTGCGCGAGCTGGGAGCCGGGATTGTCCTGGAACCACGCGTGGCACGAATTCGCGGCGGTGCTCCGCTGACCGGCAGGCCGCTGGTCGTGCCGGGCGATCTCTCTTCTGCCGCCTTCTTCATCGTCGCCGCACTACTGCTCCCGGATGCCGACGTCACGATCGCAAACGTCGGCCTGAATCCAACTCGTACGGCTCTGCTCGATGTGCTGCGCGGCATGGGCGCGTCTATCAAGCTTCTTCATATCGAGCAGATCAACGGAGAATTGATCGGCACGCTGCAGGTGAAGAGCTCCCGTATCCGCGGCGGCAGTATCGACGGAGCAACCACCGCGGCGCTCATCGATGAGATTCCTATATTGGCTGTATTGGGGGCGGTATCCGAGCACGGGTTGACGGTAAGAGATGCCGCCGAGCTGCGCGTGAAAGAAACCGACCGGATCGAAACAGTGTCTCAGAATCTGCGGCGCATGTGCATCGCCGTCGAGGCTTCCGAAGATGGGCTGGTCATTCCTGGCAGACAACACTTTCGAGCGGCGGAGATTCACGCCTGCGGCGACCATCGCATCGCCATGGCTTTCTCGGTCGCGGCGCTTGCCGCCGATGAGCCCTCGACTATCCAAGACGCCGGCGCTGCTTCCGTCTCGTTCCCCGAGTTTTATACTACGCTGCGCCAACTTACTCAATAGCCGCCTGCCATGGATGACTCCCTCGATTCCGATCTGACTTATGAAACCCTGGTTCACGATCTTAATAACGTCTTCGAAACCATCACTGAGGCGGCAGAACTGCTGAGCAGCGACCGGCGCTGGAAATCGCTTTCCGCTACTCTGTGCCGGAGCGTGACTCGCGGAAGGCGGCTGCTCGGCGCGATTCCGGACAGCAAGCCCAATCTGGCCGCTATTGTCGAAGATGCGATTCAGTCGGTCACCGACTATTGCACGGCGACTCGCAAACCCCGCATCCGATTCGTCCGTCAGATTCCAGCCGACATTCGCCTGCCGGGGTCTGCAAAAGATTGGGAGCGGGTGTTCGCGAATCTGTTTCTCAATACAGCGCAGATCATGCATAAGCCGGGACGAATCGACATGGCCGCCCAGCAGGCCGACGATGCTCTCGAGATAACCGTGTCCGATAATGGGCCGGGCATTCCGGCAGATATCTTGCCCCGCATGTTCCGGCCGCATGTTTCCACCAAAGCGAACAATGCCGGCCGCAGCGGTCTCGGCTTGCACATCGTGGCTTCTATCGTGAAAAAATATGCGGGAAATGTGATGGCCGCAAATCGCGAGCGCGCCAACGGAGCGGTATTTACTATCTCACTGCCAGCAATTTGACGGGCCGCCTAACAGGATGAAATATCTCTGCATACATTGCCATTTTTATCAGCCGCCTCGCGAGAATCCGTGGCTGGAACAGATTGAGCTTCAAGACTCGGCGTATCCGTATCACGATTGGAACGAGCGCGTGTCGGCCGAGTGCTACGGCCCGAATCTTGTGGCGCGCATTCTTGACGATCAGCAGCGCATCACGCGCATCCTAAACAACTATTCGAAAATCAGCTTCGATTTCGGTCCGACACTGCTGTCGTGGGCGTGCGAGCATGCTCCGGAGATTTACAAGGGCATCATAGAAGCCGATAAGCAAAGCGCCAAGCAATTCGGCGGCCACGGTTCGGCCATTGCGCAAGCTTACAACCACATCATCATGCCGCTGGCCAACAGCCGCGACAAAAAAACGCAGATCCGCTGGGGATTCGAAGATTTTATTTTCCGTTTTGGCCGCCTGCCCGAAGGGATGTGGCTTCCGGAAACCGCGGTGAATCTCGAATCTCTCGATTTGATGGCCCAAGCGGGTTTGACGTTCGCGATTCTTGCTCCTCACCAAGCCAAGGCCTTCCGCCCGATTCAGGGCGGCGCGTGGCAGGATGTAACGGGCTCGAAGATCGATCCTAGCCGGCCATACCTGTTGAAAACGCCGGGCGGAAACTCGATCAATCTGTTCTTTTACGATGGGCCCATTTCTCAGGCGGTGGCCTTCGAAAAGCTGCTGGACAACGGCGAGAAGTTTGCGCAGCGCTTAATGGGCGCTTTTTCCGAAGAGCGGACCTGGCAGCAGATGAGCCACATTGCCACCGATGGCGAAACATATGGACACCATCACAAGCACGGCGAGATGGCGCTATGTTACGCGCTGGATTATATCGAATCGAAAAAGCTGGCGAAAATTACTAACTACGGACAGTTTCTCGAAGCAAACCCACCTACTCACGAGGTGGAGATTTTTGAAAACACGTCCTGGAGTTGCGTGCATGGCGTCGAGCGCTGGCGCAGCAATTGTGGCTGTAACTCGGGCAACTCCGGGCGGCTCGGCTGGAATCAGGAATGGCGTAAACCGCTGCGGGAGGCGCTTGATTGGTTGCGCGACAGAGTCGGCGCCAGCTTCGAAGAACTAGGTTCGCAATATCTGAAAGATCCCTGGGCCGCGCGTGACGGCTACATCGGCGTGATGTTGAACCGGTCGCCGGAGGTGCGTGAACGCTATGGGGAAACGCATTTCCGGCGGGAGTTATCGGATGCAGAACAGGTTAAAGTCTGGAAGCTGCTCGAATTACAGCGCCACGCCATGCTGATGTACACGAGTTGCGGATGGTTCTTCGACGAGCTTTCCGGGATTGAAACGGTCAAAGTCATCGAATATGCCGGCCGCGTAGTTCAGCTTGCCGAGCAGTTATTCGGCGATTCTATCGAACGCGAATTCCTGGACCGGCTGGCGGCTGCCAAGAGCAACCTGTCCGAATACGGGGACGGCGCGAAGATTTATAGGAAGTACGTCCAGCCTCTGATGGTGGATCTCGAAAAGGTGGGAGCACACTATTCCATCAGCTCGCTATTCGCGCCCTACGGCGAACGGACCGATATATTCTCCTATACGGTGAAGCGGCTTGACTATCACGCGCGCGACGCGGGGCGCATGCGCATGGCCATCGGGCAGGCGCGTTTCACTTCGAAAGTGACGCAGGAATGCGAGGATCTCACGTTCTGGGTAGTTCATTTCGGCGATCATAATGTGGCGGGCGGCGTCCGAAAAACGGAAGGCGCCGAGGGCTACGAGGAGATGCTCGCGGCGATCAGCGATTCCTTCTCGCGCGTAGACATTCCGGAAGTGGTGCGCCTTTTGGACCGGCGCTTCGGCGAGAAGACGTATTCGCTGCGCTCGCTCTTTCGCGATGAGCAACGCAGGATTGTGCGGATCATCCTCAGTTCCACAGTGGCGGAAGCGGAGGCCGCCTATCTGCAGCTTTACGAGCATCACGCCGCGCTCATGCGCTTCATTAACAGCCTGGGAACGCCGATGCCGCGTGAATTCGCCACCGCCATCGAGTATGCGCTGAACAGCCTGCTGCGGCGCGCATGCGCCAGCGACGAACTGGATGGCGAACGTATTCGCAACCTGCTTCGTGAGGCTCAGGCGGGCAACATCACGCTCGATAAAACAACTTTGGAATTTACGCTGCGCCGGAAAATTGAATCCCTGGCCGCGCATTTTGCGAGCAACTCATTCGAAACCGACAAGCTCGAGAATCTGAATGCCGCGCTACGGATTGTGAAGCAAATGCCTTTTGCGGTGAACCTGTGGTCGGCCCAGAATCGCGTCTATGCCACGAAGAACGAGTGTTTCGAATTCACCCGCAACAAAGCGAAAGGGGGCAATCCCAAAGCGCAGGCATGGCTGGCCAGCTTTTCGGAACTATGCGAGCTGCTCATGATTCGGGTAGAGTGAGCTCACTCGCGCGCTTCTATTGCTTGGTCGCCTTGCCTTCCATGACGCTCGACCAGGTGTTTCCATCTGGGGACATCTCGAACTTAATCGTGTAAGACGCCGGCGAGAGCACTGTTTGCGTGTATCGCCACTTCATCGGGC
>Ga0210385_10002682_pt1 | contig 10684 bp, 13 predicted proteins | sample IncBWH26OmetaG_FD_160107 | JGI IMG/M metagenome (GOLD analysis project Ga0210385, IMG submission 160107) | Forest soil microbial communities from Barre Woods Harvard Forest LTER site, Petersham, Massachusetts, United States - Inc-BW-H-26-O ... | reverse complement strand
TCACGGTCGGCGGCCAGCGCCTCCACCGTCGGCCGCTGCCCGGGACGGAGCCGCTCAAAGCCCAGCCGCTCCCGCGCGAGTTCCTCTATCACGGATCCGCCTAACGTGACGCAGGGCCGCCGCCCACCGTGCTGGTCTGGGCCGCCGCGGCTAGCGTCGGCGGTCGTTGCCGCCGTGGGCCAGGTCCCGCCAGTCGGATCCGGACACCTCGACGTCGTAGCGCTTCGCGGCGGCCAGGATGCGCTTCCACGCCTGGTCCCGCTCGGCGTCGCTCACGCCTTCCACCTGGTCGAAGCGGGCGATCGCGTTGCGCACGTGCCGCGCGTCGGTCAGCGGCTCCTTGCGCTCCTTCGGGAAGGCGAACTCGTTGGTCGCCAGGTCGTCCTTTTCTGCGGTGCTCAGGCCCTCGGTCTCACGCGGAACGTTCTCGCCGTGTGCCCGGGCACTTTGCGCCTCCCTGGCCTTGACGATGTTGCGCCGGGCCGCGTCCTTCTGCTTGTCGGTAGCCATCACGCTGTCCTTCCGCACTAGGTGCTGACAGGTACGGCGGATTCTTGCCCAGGACTGGCCCTAACATTCGCATCGCCGGAGGCCGGGCGTGCTCAGGCGGGCTTCCCCAGGTCGATCCATCGCTGGAACGTCTCCACCTGGGAGGCGGGCCACGCGCCGTCGCAAGGCATCTTCCCGCTCCGCAGCGCGCCGACGATGGCATCGGCATGAGCGGCGACGTCCGAGTAATCGTAGAGATCGAAGGCACGCCGCATCGAGTCGCGGTCTTTCTCCCGGAACAGTGGCTGGATGTCCCGCGCGAAGCTAAGCGCCTCGCCTTCGGTGGCTGATGTCACCTGATGTCCTCTTATCGTCGGCCCGGAACCGCGTTCACGTGATCGCTGCGGCAGTCGCCGGCTTACGTTCGGAAACATCAAAAACATCAGTCCGAACGTACGCGCGTTTCCCCCGCACCCGCACCACCTTCCTGGCCGCGGCCAGGCACCGTCCGTCAGCACGATATCGCGCTTGGTGACGGGGAGTGCGGCCCGGTCGCGATGCGCTGGCTCCGCGCGGACCTGATCAGGCTCCCCGTTAGGGTGAGTCACGTGGAGTCAGCACCATGAGCAGGCCGCTGCAAGGCACGGTCGCCCTGATCACCGGCGCGAGCAGCGGCATCGGCGCCGCGACCGCCCGCAGGCTCTCCGCGGAGGGCGCGGCGGTCGCGCTGGTGGCGCGCCGCCGCGACAGACTGGAAGATCTAGCCCGAACGATAGGCGGTGACTCCAAGACCGCCCTCGTGCTCCGGGCGGACGTGACCAGTCAGCCCGAGGCGGCCGCCGCCGTCGACCGGGCCGTCGCCGAGCTGGGCAGGCTCGACACCCTGGTCAACAACGCCGGCGTCATGCTGCTCGGCCCCGCCCTGGATGCTCCCCTCGCCGAATGGGAGCAGATGGTGGACGTCAACGTTCGCGGCGTGCTCAACGTCACCCACGCCGCCCTGCCGCACCTGGTGAGCGCCGCCGCGGACTCGCCGCGGGGCGTCGCGGACCTGGTCACGATCAGCTCCACGGCCGGGCGCGTCGCCCGGCCGGGCAGCACCGTCTACAACCTCACGAAGTTCGGCGTGACCGCCTTCTCCGAAGCGCTCCGCCAGGAACTGCTCGCCAAGCGGGTGCGGGTCAGCGTGGTCGAGCCTGGCACGGTCGACACCGAGCTGGCCACGCACCTGCGCGAGGAAATCCGGGAGGCCGCGCGGCGCCAGGTGGGATCGACGGAGCCGCTGGTGCCCGACGACATCGCCGACGCGATCGCCTACATCGTCACCCGCGACCGCCGGATCGCGATCAACGAGATCCTCGTCCGCGCCAGCGAACAGACCTGGTAACAGCCCGGCCTGTCCTCCCTCCGGCCGGCCCGCGGTGGGCCGGCCCGGCATGGAGCCCCGGGACTGTCCGATATAGCCTCGTTTACCGATAGGTATTACCGGGAGGGGTTCATGCGGGTCATCGGGATCGACCTGATCGCGTGTACACCGGGCGGCGGACCGGAGACGGCGACGGAGCGACTGCGCGAGCTGACGTCGAACGCGGTGCTGTTCGAGCAGCTGGGGTTCGACGGGTTCGCGGTGGGGGAGCGGCACCACCCGCCGTTCCTGTCCTCCTCGCCGCCAGGTGACCTGGACGCCGGCGCCAGGGGTGCCGACGATCCGCACGTCACCGCTGCGCGACGCCGTGATCTCGCCCGCGCCGCTGCAGCGGCCGATCCGCGTGTGGCACGGGTCGGCGACGTCGGAACGGTCCGTGGAGCTCGCGGCCGAGTTCGGGGACCCGGTCTTCAGCGCGAACGGGATGAATCCCGTGACCCGGTACGCGGAGCTTGTCCGGCATTACCGGTCCTTGCTCGCCTCGCGCGGCTTTCCTGAATCCGAGGCGCTCGTCGGCGCCGGGCACGGGCAGACGTACGTGACGAAGCGGTCGCAGGATGCCCGGGCGGCGTAAGCGCCGGTGTATGAGAAGTTCGCGGCGATGGTGGCGAATTCCGGGCAGCTGCCCGGCACGTTCACCGTCTACGACGGGTACGACGACTTCCTCGCCCGCGGGTCCGCCCTGATCGGGTCGCCGGACGAGGTGATCGAGAAGATCGGGAGATACCACGAGGCGTTCGGGAACTCGCTGATCTCGATCGGCGGGCACCGGGGGCACCTGCCGCAGGAGGACTTCGTGGCGTCGGCGGAACTGTTCGCGTCCGACGTGCTGCCCGTCCTGCGGGCGTCCTTCCCCGACCCGCCGTATCGCCGGGCCTGATCTAGCCGAAGGTGAACACGTAGGCCTGGGCGCCGGGAGCGAGGAATGTGATCTCGAAGGTGCGGTCGGTGATGGTACCCGGCTGCCGGATGAGCTGGTACAGCCGCTGCTCGGTCACCGTTCCGTTGCCTTCGCCGTCGACATCGGCCCCGTGGGCCGGACCGGGCGGCTGTCCGTCGATGCGCACGTGGAACGGCACCGAGGTGCCCCGTATCGCCGGGCCCGTGACCAGGTGGAGATCGCGGGCGTGGAAGCGGTACGCGATCTGCCCGCCGGACTCGTTCAGCGTTGCGGCCTGTTCCCCGATGGTCCAGTCTCCCGACAGACCCCAGTGGTTGCGCCTCAGCTCGGCCGGCGCCTGGTAGACGTGACGTTCCCGGGGGACGGCGCCTCCAGGGGACGCGAAGTTCTCGGTGCGCTCGTAGCCGGTGTAGTTCTCCGGTGATCTCAGGCTGGCCCAGTCGGCCGGCGCCTCCACGCCCCGGGCGTCGACCGACACCGGCTCCTGGCCCGCGCCGGCTGATCCGGCCTCGGCGAGCAATCGCTGGATGACCATTTCCGACTGCTGGTACTCACCTTCGCCGAAGTAGTGATGCCGGATGCGCCCCTCCGCGTCGGCGAAGTACAGGGCGGGCCAGTAGTGGTTGGCGAAGGCGTTCCACAGCGCGTAGTTGTTGTCGACCGCGACGGGGTAATCGACCCGCATGTCCGCCGCGGCGCGGCGGACGTTGCCGAGGTCGTGCTCGAACGGGAACTCGGGAGTGTGTACTCCGATGACGACCAGCCCGTCCCCGGCGTACTTCCCGGCCCAGGCACGCAGGTAGGGAAGCTGGCGGAGCCAGTTGATGCAGGTGTAGGTCCAGAAGCCCGCGAGGGTGACCTTCCCGCGCAGGCCGTCCGCGGTCAGCGGCGGTGAGTTGAGCCACCCGGTCGCGCCGCCGAAGGACGGGAGGCTGCCCTCGACCGGCAGCGGGGCCGAGGACGCGTGCAGCCCGGCGGGCACCGGCCAGTGCGCCATGGCCTACAGCGCCGCGACGTGCAGGACTTCGTCCATGTAGTGACCGGCGGCCTCCGCTGCCTGGTCCGGCGTGCTGCCCTGCTGGCGCGCGCCCATGTAAGCGGAGTACCAGTCCCACCAGTTGTGCGCGGCGTGGGTCTTCTCGTACGCGTCGTGGTGCTCGGATGTCTCATGGAGCAGGTCGGCCCGGGAAGCGATCTCCGCTGTCTGGTCTTCCCACACCCGGCCGGGAATCCGCGTCGTGATCTCCTGGAGCAGCCACTCATTGCCATCGGGGTCGCTGAAGGCGGCGTACGTCTGGTAGGTGCGATTTTCCGGATCCCGGCCGGGAACTCGTCCCCCGGCCAGGTGGAACAGCCCGCTGACGTCGGCGCCGCGGCCGATGAGGTCCCCGCGCGCCGCGTCGATGTCGGAGACGGCCAGGATCAGCCGCTTGACGGAGCCAGGCTCGCCTGCGGTGAGGCCCGTCCCGAACGCGACCGAGCACGGCGAGTGCGGCGGCGTCAGCTGGACCACCCGGAAGGCGTCCCCGACGGCGATGTCGGCGTCTAGCCGCCATCCGAGGCTCAGGTAGAAGCTCTTGGACCGATCGACATCGTCAACGGGCAGCGTCACTACCTCGAGCTTCACATCGATGGTCTCGTCGGTGCCGGCCATGGGGACCTCCGTCGAATCGGTTTGGCGTCTCCACCACCGTGTCACTTCGGCAGGTCCCGCGCACCCGGGGGACTCCCTGGTCACGTCCCTGGTGACCCGCCCGCCCCGCGGGCACAGGCTGGCGCCAGCCCTACTCTTCGGCCGTCCCGCCGATGCGCTGGATGGCATCGCGCATCTCGGGATTGAGCTGCTGAAGAAGCGGGGCCGCGGCGCTCCGGAGCTGTTGCATGGCGTCATTCAGTCCGTCGGCTGACACCGCGGGGCCGTGCGGCGACCCGTCTATCAGCGTGAGCGTGCGGGCCATGATCCCGCCGAGGTACTGAGCCTGCTCGAGGAAATGCCGCGCGATCGGGTCGTTGATGAGCACGGGCGCGCCGGTGAGGAGCATCATCATGTACGACCTGAACCCATCGGACGCGGCGTCGCGGTCGCCCGACCCGTCGATCAGGGACGACACGGCCTTGGCCGAACGAGCGCCCTGGGCCACCATGATGGCGGCCTGCGCCGCGACCGCGTGGCCGCGTTGCCGGGCCTGGCGCCTGTTGAGCAGCTGATTGACGACGAGGACCGTGACCAGCAGGACCAGCAGCCCTGACACTGTGTCCGTCGTCAGCGGGCGGGCCGCCCACCAGCGTCGCTGCCGGGCGTCCGTGAGTTCGCCGACGACAATCGCCAGCGTGATCACCGTCGCCAGGACGGCAGCGCCCCATCCCAGCAAGCGCGTAGGCACCAGATGACTCTACGGGACCGACCCTGCCCTTGCTCGCCGCGCTCGCGGGTCGCCAGCCGGGTCTTGCCTACACCGCCGGGGCCGAACGCCGTTTCCGCGCTCCCTGCTTGTCAGGGCTGGGCGTCGTTGCCGTGCAGCTCGGTTTCGAGCAGGTCCATGGCCTTGAGGAAGGCTTGCTGCTCGCCGGGGGATAGCTTGTCGAGTACCCGGGCCAGCGGGGTGGCGGCGCCGTCCAGCCACTGGCCGATCACGACGGCCTGGCCGGGTGCGATCTGGACGATCGTGCGGCGCCGGTCGCCCGGGTCGGGGCGGCGTTCGATCAAGCCCGCCCGGTCGAGGTCGGTTAGGACGCCGCTGACGGTAGAAAGGGTCAGTCCGAGCCGTGCGGCCAGCTCGCCCACGGTGACCGGGCCGCCGCGCAACTGCTCGAGAGCGGCGACGTGCCGCGGGCTCAGCGGCCCCGGCGTCGCGGGTGTGGCGCGGTTCTGCCAGCGCCGCATCCCGCGCACCACGCGGGGAAACAGCCGCATGAGGCGCAGGCACAGGTCGGACTCCGCGGAGTCGCCCGTTCCGTCGGCCATGGTCCTCCCTCCGGGCACCGGGACTCGCCTTGACGGATAAATACCTCAGAACATACGGTTCCCACAACAAAATAGTTTTGATGTAGGAACCAAATCAAATGGGAGGCCGCATGGCCCCGTCGGGACAGCCGACGTCATCGGCGCTGCAGGCGCTGCGCGACGGGAAGGCCGCCGGCTCCTGGACGCTGGACCCGTCCAGGTCCGAAGTCCGGCTGAAGACCAGGCACACGTGGGGCCTCCGTCCGCTCAATGGCGTGTTCCGCCAGGTCACTGGAAGCGGCACGGTGTCGCCGTCCGGAGACGTGACGGGGACGGTCACGGTGGCCGCCCAGTCCATTGACACGAAGAACAGCCAGCGTGACAAGCACCTGCGCTCGGCGGACTTCTTCGACGTCGCCAACCACCCGGACATCACTTTCACGGCCGAGCGAGTCAGGTCCTCGGGGGACGGGGTCGCGGTAGACGGCCAGCTGACGGTCCGCGGCCGTACCCTGCCGGTGTCCCTGGACGCCGCGGTCTCCAGCTTCGATGACGGCGAGGTGCGGCTGGATGGCGAGCTGCGGGTCAACCGCGCAGACTTCGGCCTGACCTGGAACTTCATAGGCATAGCGGCGATGGACAACGTGGTGATCGTCCACGCCGTGTTCACCCGGCAGTGAGGGTCGAGCGGCTCTGCGCCGCTCAGAAGAGCGTCGGCGGCCCGGTGGAGATCGGCTCCGGCAGCGGCTCGACCTCGGGCACCCGGGCTCGCACGTCATCGTGGAATCGCCGTGCCAGCTCAAGCGCGTCGACGTTGTCGGGCGTATGGATGAACACGGTCGGGGACCGCCCCTCACGCAGCCAGCCGGCGACCGCGTCGAGCCAGTGCTGCCATCCCGCGGCTGTCCGTGCCGTGTCGTCCCGGCCGATGTAGCGGACGACGGGATGGGACGTGAGCGCCCGTGACCGTCGGGGCAGCCGCGGCTTTTTCCTCCGCGCCTCCCGTTCGGCGTCGCTCACGGGGGAGCCCTCGAACAGGACGGTGGTGTCGAAGGTGACCCATTCGGCGCCCGCGTCGCCGAGAGCCTTCTCCAGCTGTTGTTCCGATCGCGGGTCCTCGAAAAACGCGCGGTGCCGTACCTCGACGCAGTACCGGTGCTCGGGCGGGAGGCGGTGCAGGAAACCGGCGAGAGTGCCGAGGTCGGCTGGGGCGAAGGACGGTGGCAACTGAATCCAGAGGGCGTGCGCGCGCCGCCCGAGGGGCTCGATCGCGGCCAGGAAGGCCCGGAGCGGCTCGCCGACGTCAGCGAAGCGGCGCTCATGGGTGATCTGCTTCGGCACTTTGAGGACGAACCGAAATTCAGGGGCCGTCTGCCCGGCCCACGATTTCACCGTATCGACGGCGGGTGTCGCATAGAAGGTCGTATTGCCCTCGACGGCGTTGCACCAGGTCGCGTAGGCGCGGAGGCGGTCCCGCGGTGACAGCGGGTGAGGCAGGTACCGGCCCTGCCAGGGTGCGTACGTCCACATCGCACATCCGACGTGGAGCTTCATGGCCCCGAGGGTACCGGAGCTTATTCACGCGGCGGCCGGCGGCCCTGGAGCCGCTAAGGCAGGTCGGGCCGGGTCGAGTCGGCGGCATACCGTCCGAAATTTCACGATTTAATAGCATAAATAATGCCAGTCAGACGACCTTGATCACGAAGACTTTTTTCCTGATGTAAGAAAAGTCTCTTATACGGACCTTTTCTTTACGTAGTAATAGAATTTCGCCCCGCGCCATACCCGGGGCGGGTATTCGGGGCCGAAAAATGAGGCCGCAAGCGTCTGCGCGAGCACTAGTTGATTCCGGAGGTGTCGATGCGCGACATTATGCGGTCCGCGTCGCGGCCGAGGCGCCGCAGCTGCTCTGGCGACAGGACGTCGATGACGAGCGAGCGCACGTGCGCCACGTGCCGGGGCGCCGCGTCGGCGAGTGCCTGGAAGCCCTTTTCCGTCAGGATGGCATTGGTGAATCGTCCATCCGCGGGATCGGGCTCCCGGCGCACGAAGCCCCGCTGCTCGAGGCGCTTGAACAGGTGCGACAGCCGGGACAGCGACGCGTTGGTGACCTCGGCCAGCGAGCTCATCCGCATGGTTCGCCCCTGGCTCGTGGAGAGCATGGCCAGAACCTGGTACTCCAGCATCCCTAGGTTCGAGTCGCGCCGCAGCTGCTGATCGATCGACCAGGGAAGCCAGGTCATCAACCGCACTAGGGAGAGCCAGGAGTCTACTTCCGCGTCGGTCAGCCACTTCACCGGCGGCTCTTCGCTGCCGCGCTGCGCTCCTTCGGTCACTGGATCAGGGTATCATCAATCGATGATTCAAGTGACTGACTGGCTGATTGCTACTCAAAAGTCACGTATCGGACAACCACTGAACTGGGGACTTGAGCCAAGAGGACCGCCACAAGCTCAACAGCATCACTTGACTATTCAAGTCATGCATGCCTAAGGTGCACTTGAGTGAAAAAGTGAAGGAGGGTGTCCGATCATGAAAGTCGCACTCACAGGTCCCACCGGATTCATCGGGTCTCATGTGCTGTCGGAACTGCAATCCCGCGGCCACGAGGTGACCGCGCTCGTCCGCGACGACGCCCAGGCGGACATCGTCGCGGCCCGCGGCGCCACCCCGGCCGTGGTCGATCTTTACGACCGGCCGGCGGTCACGAGCCTGCTGAGCCAGGCCGACGGGGCCATCCACACAGCGAGTCCCGGTGACGCCACCAGCGCCGACCTGGACTCCGCGGTGGCCGACGCGGTAATCGGTGCTTTCGATGGCACCGGCAAGCCATACCTCCCGATCAGCGGCCTGTGGGTATACGGTGACAACACATCCATCAGCGAGGCGTCTCCGTTCAACGCGCCCGCGCTGGTGGCATGGAAAGAGCCGATCGAACGCCGGGTCCTCGCCGCGAAGGGCATGCGCGGAGCCGTGATCGTCTCCGGCACGGCCTACGGTGACGGCGGAGGCGGGCTTCCCCGGCTGCTTCTCGGCTCCCCCCGAGACAGCGCCGGCAACCTGATCATGCTCGGTACGGGACAGCAGCACTGGGCGACAGTGCACGTCGCGGACCTGGCGGATTTCTTCCGGCGCGTCCTGGAAGACAACTCAGCTCGTGGCTACTACGTCGTCGGCGACGGAGTGAACCCGACCGTCGCCGAGCTAACGGAGGCGGCCGCTGTCGCCGTCGGCGCGCCAGGAGCGGTCCCCGGTTCCGACGATGAGGCCCGGGCACGCCTAGGCGGCGCTTTCGCCGAAGTCCTGCTGCTCGATCAGGGCACGGACGCGGCCAAGGCCCGAGCCGACCTCGGCTGGCGGCCGACCCATCCATCATTTGCCGACGAGTTCCGCCACGGCAGCTACCGCAAGTGACAGGCACCAAGACCGGAGCGGGATCAGCCCGCCTGCCGGTAGCGGCCGTGGGCCGGCGGGCTGGTTTTCGCTTCGAAGATGTCGATGTCGCGCGCGGTCCTGTCGACCGCGCCGCTGCGCTGCAGCTGGTAGTACAGGCCGCGGCCGCGGTGTATGTCGTGGTAGGCCAGGTCGGCCTGGGCGACCTGCGGCGCCGATAGCGGCAGGTCATGGGCGGCCCGGTACCGCTCAATGAGCTGGTATTTGATCACCCAGTCGATCTCCCGCGCGATGGCGTCGAGGTTCCCGGCCCCGATCGCGTCCAGCGCCCGCCCCCACAGCCCGAGGACGCGACTGTCTACCGGGTCTGCGCCGTCGGTGAAGTCCTTGGCCCTGGTCAGGTACTCCCGCTGGATCTCGAGCGCGCTCACCCGCCGGCCGTTGGCCAGTCGCACCGGGCTGCGCCCGGTGATGTCGCGGCTGACCTCGCCGATGGCCTCGACCGGGTTGGCCAGGGTCAGGTCCGGCAGCACGGTGCCGGCCTCGACCATGCGCAGCACGAGGTCGGTGGCGCCCGCCTTGAGCAGCGCAGTGGTCTCGCTCATGGCGGGGTCGCTGACCCTCACGCGCAGCCGCCGGAGTCCCGCGGCGGCGCCGCGCGCCTCGTCGCGGGTACTGATGAACGGCCTGGGCCGCGTGGCCGCCGGCGATAGGCCGCCGTCCCGGCTGCGCCCGGGCGGTCGGCTGAGGCAGTACACGGCGCCGCCCGGTGTCGGCGCTACCGTGCCCGCCCCGCAGACGAGCTGCCTGGTGACCAGGAACGGGATCAGCAGGTCGGCCAGCCGGCCGAACTCGCCGCGCCGGGCGATCAGGTAGTCCTCCTGGCCGCCGTACGGGCGGCCGGCCGGGTCGGCGCTGGTCTTGAACACCGAGATGTCGCCGGTGCCGTCTTCTTCGCGCGGCCCCTGGGCGGCGGCGGCGCGGAGAAGCAGGTCTTCCAGGATCCGCTCGCCCGCCTTGTCATGCGCGACGAGCTCAGGCGCGCTGCCGCATTCGGGCGTCGCGTACCCGGGGCGGCTGGCCACGTCCAGGTGCAGCCGGCCCCCGTTCCTGAGCAGCACGCCGGTGGCCTGGGCTCCGGACACGACCGGGCCGAACAGGCGTCGCCCCGCCTCCTCCGCCGACCGCCCCCGCTGTCCGCTGGCAGAGAAGACGACGCTGTACTCGCTCGTGAGCCCGAAGATCCGCGTGTCCACGAGGCCAAGACTAGGCGCGCGGCACCCCGGCGGCTACTGGCCGGGCATCGCGAGGGAGTTCCAGCAGCCCGGTCAAATTGTCAACCGCCCTGGGGCCGGCTTGCGGTATGAAGTTCCGCCGACGCCGTGGTACCCGGAATCAGCCCACCGGGGTACCTGGGATCAGCCCGCTGGCCGATGCTCCCGCCGCTGCTCCGGGTCACTATGTGGCATATGCCGACCCGGGCGCCAGAGTCCCAGCGCCAGTCACCCGCCGTCAAGCGAACCGGGCACAC
>Ga0210385_10002681_pt1 | contig 10685 bp, 10 predicted proteins | sample IncBWH26OmetaG_FD_160107 | JGI IMG/M metagenome (GOLD analysis project Ga0210385, IMG submission 160107) | Forest soil microbial communities from Barre Woods Harvard Forest LTER site, Petersham, Massachusetts, United States - Inc-BW-H-26-O ... | reverse complement strand
GCTCGCACCACTGACGCGCACGCAGCCAGCAAAAGCGAAAAAATGAGAAGTCTACGCACGCAGAACCCGCCAGCCCAGACCGCAAAGATCCTGCAACCGAAGCGTGTCCGCATCCGCCGTGCCCGCATGAATCGACATCATTTTGGAAAAGAATGTAGGCTTCGCGGCAAACATTCGCAGCGTCTTCCTGCGAATCCACGGATAGCGCGCCAACAGCAGCATCAGCCGCGTGATTTCAACCGGCACTTTCGTAATTTCGCGATGAGCCGCCGCATAAGAACGAAGATCCTCTTGCGCCAGCGCATCGGCCAAATGCTGAGCGGATTGAAACGCCAGATTCAGCCCTTGCCCGGCGATGCCGTCAATCGAACAGGCCGCGTCGCCCACCAGAGCCACATTGCCGCGAACCACGGCCCGCGCCCTCGCCAGCACCGTGCGCGAACCGGATTCGGCCGAGGTGGGACGCGCATTCACAAGCCGCCGCGCAAGCTTCGGAAAATTCGCCAGAGCGCCGACAATCCGCAGGTGATGATCGCTCGTAAAAAGCGCGAGGCAAATTTCCTGCGGGCCCGTCGGCGTCACGATCATCTGGCATCGATCGCCCCAGTGCACCTCAACCTGATCGCTCCACGGAGCCAGCGCGTAGTGCCGGCGAAAAGCAAAGCGCCCGCGGCTGCGCCACAACGAGTCGAGCTTCGCGCGCCGGCGAATCAGCGAGTTCACTCCGTCGGCCGCCACCAGCCAACGAAAGAAAATCCGCCGGCCGTCCACATCCGCGTGCAGCGCGTCCTGACGTGTCATGCGCGTGCCCCACAGCAGCGAGACTCCCGCCGCCTGCGCATGTCCTACCAGCAGCCGATGTAACGTCGTCCGGCGCACTCCATACGCACTGACGCCGCCGAATTGCGCGGAAACGGAAGAAGTCGAATCGGAAAATTGTATGCCGGTAAATCGAAACGAAGGAGCAGCGCCGATATCGACGCCGAGAGATCGCAAAGCGGCTACTGACTCCGGGAGCAGTCCTTCGCCGCAAGGCTTGTCAATCGGAGGCTCGCGCGCATCGACTAGCGCGACTTGCAGCCCTTTCGCACGAGCGGCGATGGCCGCAGACAGCCCGGCAGGTCCTCCGCCGACGATCAGTACGTCGGTATGCATGGTAGCTCGCCCCACCCGAGGGCAAACGAACAACCATTCGCTTTACCAGCGGAGGAGAACCAGCTCCGAACAGAACCCAGGACCCATGGCTGCCAAAATGGCCAGCGAACCAGGTGCCGGACGGCGGCGCGAATAAAAATCCTCTAGTACTAGGAGCACCGACGTAGAGGAAAGGTTGCCAACCTTGCGGAGGCACTCCCACGACGCTTCCAGGTCCTTTTCCGTAAGTCCCAACGCAGTCGCGGTGGCTTCGAGAACTTTCGGGCCGCCCGTGTGCATGATCCAGCTCTTGATGTCGCTTCTCGATAATCCCTGCTCGGCGAGGAAACAATCAACGTCCTTGCCCAGATGCTTCGTCACCATCTCGGGGACTTCGGGCGAGAGCACGATGTGAAATCCCTTTTCGGAAATATCCCAGCCCATCACGCGTTCCGTATTGGGATACAAAGTCGACTTCGTCGCCAGAATTTCTGGCCCGCTCGACTCAAGCTCCGAGCCGAACACAATCGTCGCCGCAGCGCCATCGCCAAAGAGAAGCGCCGAGATCAGGTGCGCCATCGAAAGATCATCACGCTGCAACGTCAGCGAGCACAGCTCCACCGAGAGCAGCGCCGCAGACTGACCAGGAAACGCGCGCACATAATCAGCCGCTCGCGCGATTCCCGCCGCGCCGGCCACGCATCCCAATCCAAAAATCGGCACGCGCTTGATATGAGACGAAAGCCCCATCCGATTCACCAGCCGCGCGTCAAGCGAGGGCGCGGCGATTCCCGTCACCGACGTCACAAAGATCGCACCCAGATTCTTCGGCTTAATCCCCGCCGACTTTATCGCGCGACACAGCGCCTCTTCGCCAAGCTCGAGCGCGGCCGCAATCCAGGCGTCGTTCGCCTGCCCCCATGTCTGCATGCCTTCGTAGAACTCGATCGGCTGCACCAGGTACCGGCCGTCCACCTTCATGCTCTCGTCGAGCCGGTCGAGGATGTCCGGATTAGGCAGCCGGTGACGCCAGTCGTTCTTCAGGGCCTCGACCAACACCTCCTGCGGGTAATAATCCTTAGGGAAAGCACTTGCCACGCTGGCAATTCTCATTCAGTCCGGCTCCTTATGTCCCATTATGACCATATAAACAGAACCACGGAGGGTATCTTGAGTCGGGCGGCGGCGCAAGGATTTTACGTATTTACCGCATATGCCTAGCCAAAAAGGAGAAACCCCGAGTCCGCTGGGGGGAGCGAACCCGGGGCTGGGGGTGTGAGAGGGAAAACTCTAGAAAAGGGGTGTCAGTACCTAAAATCCTTAATAATTGAAGCGGCGGAGCCACATTGCGGCCCGGAACGCCATTTGCATACCCAGCACAATCAGCGTGTCCCGAACGATTGCGAGCCTTTCGCGCATGGGCGTCACCTCAAAGGCCGCGTTATAGGGCAGGGCGATGGCGACGGCTCTTGGAGCCTGATTCCAGCGATTGTCTGCTCTTGCGCTCATGCGGCCTCCGTCAAAAGTTTGGTTAAGTCCTTTTAGTTCACCATGCAAAGCTGATTATCGTGCTCGATTCCCACAACCATGGACTTGAAGATGTCTACATCCCAGCAATCTGCAATGCGGAGCCTCACAACGTCGCTCGTTTCCGACAGCATTTTGCCCCGCAACGGCACCCGCAGGTCGCCCGTCATCACCCTCAGGACCACCGGTTGCCCCATCCAGACTGCGTAGCCTGCTTCCATGCCAGATTCCCTCCTGGGAAGTCTCTCTCGAACAGCTGCAGTCTGCGGGAGGGCGGCGGCCGAGCCTATGGTACAGGGGACTAATTCGCTTGGGAGGAAGGTACTAGCCAGTTTCAGGCCCGGTACCACTCCCCAGAACCAGCCCCAAAACGTGTCCCCAAACGTGCCCCAGCCCAGGCGGCTCTTGTCTGCGAGGGGGCCACGGCCCTTGACCTGGGTAATGAAGTCTATCCGCGCCTGATGCAGACCCGCGCGCAGCCGGCCGCCTCCGGCGGGGCAGCCTTTGTCCTTCATCACGGCGCGCGCAGTCCAGCTCTTCCAACTCGGCCCGTTGTTCCCGATCGGTCTTGTCGATTCTTGGCGCGTGCTAAAATCCGCCCATGCCGCTCGATGCAACCGCCATCGCGAACAATATCTCGCATCTTCGCGAGCGCATCGCCCGGGCCGCCGAACGGGCGGGGCGCAACCCCGATGAAATCACCCTCGTCGCCATCTCGAAGACTTTCCCTGCCGAATCGATACTTGCAGCCCACGCTGCCGGCCTGTGCCACTTTGGCGAGAACCGCGTGCAGGAAGCGGAATCCAAGCACCTGCAACTCGGAGGTCTCGACGCCACCTGGCATTTCATCGGCCATCTGCAATCCAACAAGGCGCGCAAGGCTGCGGAACTCTTCAATCGGATTGACTCCATCGACAGCCTCGCTCTCGCGCAAAAGCTCAACGCCGCCGCAGCTGCGTTGCGCAAGCGGCTCGGCGTCCTGATCGAACTCCACATGGGTGAGGCCACCAAGAGCGGCGTCGCCGAATCGGATCTCCCCGTGCTCGCGGCGGCCTGTGCAGCTCTTCCCCATCTCGATCTGCTCGGGCTCATGGCGATTCCGCCCTATGCGGAGGACCCCGCACAGGTCCGGCCGTATTTTCAAAAGGCTCGCGCTCTGCGTGACGCAACCGCTCGCCGGATCGGCCGCGGACTGCCCGTTCTCTCCATTGGCATGAGCCACGATTTCGAAGTCGCCATCGAAGAAGGCGCCACCGAAGTCCGCATCGGCACCGCCCTCTTCGGCCGGCGCTGACATGCCGGCCGCGATGGCCTCGCGGCGTCCGCAAATTCGTCCCTGCACTTCTGCCCCGCCGCGCGACTGGACCACTCCCTCCCACCTGTCATATACTCCGCATCCTTAATTCATCGATCACGTGCGTTCGCGTGTTATCGCCTCCACGCGTTTCGCCGGAGGTTTCCATGCCCACACTCTTCACCGGTCTTCGTTCCCATTCCAAATCTAGACCGAAGAAACTTCGTTCCCTCGGACTTATCCTGCCAAAACCCCGCAAGAAGCTTTCGCGGGCGACTCTTAAGCGACGCAAGAAAAAAGCGGCTGACGAGCCAAAGGAAAAACCACTCTCACTTCTCGACCGTTACACGCGCGCCAAGCATTCAGGCTCGGCACCGCATGTGATCGTTGTAGGAGGCGGTTTCGCCGGCCTGTCCGCCGCATACGAACTGCAAAGCGTGGGCTACAAGGTCACCGTGCTTGAGGCGCAGAGCAAAGTCGGCGGCAGAGTGCGAAGCAACACAGACTTCATTAAGGGCAAAGTCGTCGAAGAAGGAGCAGAGCTGATCGGCAAAAACCACCCCGCATGGTGGTCCTACAAGCGTCTCTTCCATCTCAAATTTAGAAGGCTCAGTGAGTTCACAAACTCGCCCGTTTCCCTCGGGGGCATCCGTCTCGCGCAGAGTGAAGCGGAGGTCCTCTATGACGAAATGGCAAAGGTGCAAAGAAAAATCAATCATCTGTCGCTGAAAATCAATGCGGAAGAGCCATGGAAGAGTCGCAAGGCGCAGAAATACGACTCCATGTCGCTACGCGATGGGTTAAACATGATTCACATGTCCCACCAGTGCCGCCTCGCTTTTATCGAACAGCTGCAGGGGGACAACGGAGCCCTGGCATCCAACCAAAGCTGGCTTGGCAACCTGGCCATGATCAAGGGAGGAGGCCCGAATCTCGGTTATTGGAACGAGACGGAGACGCACCATTGCACCGGCGGCAACCAGAACCTCGCGTTCAAATTCAAGGAAAAACTCAAGCATGTCCACACCAGCGCGATTGTGGATTCGATCAAGATTCACGAGCATGCCAAGAAGACAAATTTCCGAGTCACGGTGGAGACCAGAACCGGCCAGACATTTCATGGCGCGGACGTAATTCTCGCCGTTCCGCCTACGCGCTGGAAAGACATCGTCATCGATCCGTGCCTCCCGCCGTGGCTCCGCGTCTCCTTTGGAAAGAACGTGAAGACGTTGATCGATGTTGAGGAAAACTGCTGGCACCCGCTCTCCCCTGATATGAGTTCCGACGGCCCCGTCGACATGACCTGGGACGGAACCGACAAGCAGAAAGGCAAGCGCGCGGCTTTGGTGGCATTTTCCGGCGCGGACGATGCCGAAGCGTGTCGCCACCTCTCCAAAACGGAATACCTGAACATATTGCGTTGGTATTATCCGAACGTAGGCGTTGGTTACAGGAAGATGAAAATGGTGGATTGGTCCAGCGACCCTTGGACCGAAGGTTCCTATTCCTTTCCAAAACCAGGTGAGGTCATGCGTGTCGGACAAAAACTCCACGAAGGAGTTCACAAACATATTTACTTCGCCGGCGAACATACCTGCTATGCGTTTACGGGGTATATGGAAGGTGCTCTTCAGTCCGGCCTGCGTGTGGCCGAGCAGATTGCCAAACGCGACCACATGATCAAGAGAAAGTAGAAAAAGACGCCGAAATCCAAGAGGAAGACAAAATAACGACGTCGATCCGCTGCCAAAAACACGCGACACCAAATTCCGCCCCGCACTGCTAGAATCCTCGTCCATGCCGGATATCGCCGCCATCCAAACCGCATTGAAAGCCGGAAAGGTTGACGGCTGGCTCTTCTACGATCATCACCATCGCGATCCGATCGCGGGGCACGTCCTCGGCCTTGATGCAAGTGCAATGACCACGCGCCGCTGGTTCTATTTCATTCCGGCGAAGGGCGAACCGCGCAAGCTGGTCCACCGCATCGAGGGCGGCATGTTGGATTCGCTGCCCGGCAAAGTTCTGGCCTATTCGGGCTGGCGCGAACTGCACAAATCCCTGCCCAAGCTTCTCGAGGGCAGCAGCACTATCGCCATGCAATACTCGCCGGAAAACAACATTCCTTATATCGGCCTGGTGGACGCGGGCACCGTGGAGCTGGTTCGCCGGTTGAAAAAGAAAATCGTCAGTTCCGCGGACCTGGTACAGATCTTCGAAGCCACATGGTCCGACGCGCAACTCCACTCGCACCTCGAAGCCGGAAAGCGCATTGACCGCATCTGCCGCGAAGCCTTTGAGCGATCCGCCACTTTCGTCCGTGACGGCCGTCCCTTGAAAGAAGACGAATTGCAGGCGTGGATCTTGGCCCAGTTCAAATCAGCGGGCCTCATCACCGCAGAGCCGCCCATCGTCGCCGTTCAGCCGAACAACGGCAATCCCCACTACGAACCGCGCCCCGGCGTGGGCCTTCCCATTCGCGCCGGAGATCTTCTGCTGCTCGATATGTGGGCTAAGCTCGACATACCGGATAGCGTCTATTACGACATCACATGGGTCGGCTATCTGGGCGAGCGCGTCCCCGATTCCTACGCGAATATTTTCAAGATCGTCCGCCTCGCGCGCGACCGCGCCATCGAGTTCGTGCAAAAGTCCGTGGCACGCGGCCGCGAGATTCGCGGATGGGAAGTGGATCGCGTGGCCCGCGAATCCATTCGTAAAGCAGGCTACGCGAAATATTTCGTTCATCGCACGGGCCACAGCATCGGCCGCGAAGTGCACGGCAACGGCGCCAACATGGACGGCCTTGAAACTCGCGACGACCGCAAATTGATCCCTCGCACCTGCTTTTCCGTCGAACCCGGCATCTACATGCAGGACTTTGGAATTCGCAGCGAGGTGAACCTCTACGTGGGCGAAAAGGAAGCGCGCGTCACCGGAGCCGTGCAAACCGAAATCCTCGCGCTGCTGCGCTGACCCCACGACCATGATCGACGACGCGCCAATCGAATCCATCGCAGGGCCGCCTGCCGCGCACTCGGAGCCCGCACGCTCTGAATCTGCGCCCGTCCAGCCGGCTCGCCGCAATTCAGCTGCTGTCATTGCAGCTGCGGCATGGATCATCCCCGGCCTCGGCCATCTGCTTCTGCGCCGCCGCGGAAAAGCCGCTGCATTTTTCGTCGCAGTTGCCGGCCTTGCGCTGCTCGGTTACGCAATGCGCGGAGACGTTTTCGTTCCCGGATCGGACGGCCCCTTCGGCATGCTGGGATTTCTTGCAGACATCGGCGGCGGAATTTTCTACGTCCTCTCGCGCGTGATCGAGTACGCAGGGTCGGACCTTTCGCGCTCCGCAGGAGATTACGGCACGCGCCTGATCGCCGCCGCGGGAATTGTAAATATGCTGGCCGTGATCGATGCCTACGAAACGGCCGGACGCCGCAGGACATAGCCCATGCAGGTGAGCCACTTCACCGCCATGACGCTCTTCGCTCTTTTCGTATCGATCGCCTTCGCCGCGTTCGGCCGTCACACGCGCGCCTCACGCATTCGCCACGCAGCTACGTGCTTCTTTCTCTTTATGGCCTTTGGTGTCGCCGTGGCCTGGCTGCTCTTTCCGCTGTCACGATGAAGACCCACAAAATGAACGCCAACTCCGTAAACAACCCGATTGTCCAAATTAGACGACGCACTGATGATATGCATCCCGTATAAACTCCGAGGCGAGAGGTGATCGATGTCGCAAACCGTGGCGGACCTGCTTTGGCAAATGCTCGAGAGCGCCGGCGTAAAGCGTTGTTACGGCATCGTGGGTGACGCGCTCAATCCTGCAATTGATGCGCTTCGCCGCAACGGCAAGATCGAGTTCATCCACGTGCGCCACGAGGAATACGGAGTCTTCGCAGCCGTCGCCGATGCCTATTTCACCGGCAACCCTGTAGCTGTGTGTGGGACGGCGGGCCCGGGCGTCACCCATCTTTTCAACGGCCTGATGGACGCGCGAAAAGAAGGCGCGCCGGTGATCGCCATCGCAGGCGACGTGGAAACCAAGCTGATCGATACCTCCGCGCTGGAAGAGATGAACCCCTATAAATTTTTCGATGCGGCCGCCCTCTACGTGGGCCGCGTGGTGAATCCCGCGCAGGCGCGCGCTGTGTTTGACACCGCAATTCTCACAGCCATAGCCGACCGCGGTCCAACGGTGATTTCCCTCCCGGGTGATGTTGCCGACGCCGACGCTCCCGCGCGCGTTCACTCCGTGGCGAGGCCTGCTCCGCCGGTCTTCCGCCCCGCTGACGACGATCTCGACAAGCTGGCGCGAATGATTGACGACGCAAAAACAGTCGCGATCTTCGGAGGCGATGGATGCCGCGACGCGCGCGACGAAGTAGTCGCACTCGCATCGAAACTCAAAGCGCCGGTGGGTTATTCGTTTCGCGGCAAGCAGTGGCTCGAACACGATAATCCCAATGCCGTCGGTATGACCGGCCTGCTCGGTTACGGCGGCGCTTACAACGCGATCCACGACGCCGAACTTTTGCTGCTGCTGGGCACCGATTTCCCCTTCTCCGAATTTCTGCCGGATGAGGGCGTGAAAAAAGTTCAGATCGATCGCAACGCGAAGCACCTGGGCCGGCGCACGCAGCTCGACCTCGCGCTCCTTGGTGATATCAAAACCACGTTGACGGCCTTGCTGCCGAAGGTGGGCGAAAAGAGCAAGACGCGCTTTCTCGATCGCTACCTCGATGAAACGCGCGAGTTCGCCGAGCTACTCAATCACTATGTAGAAAAAGGGCCGGGCATCAAACCGATCCGCCCCGAATTTCTCGCCGCCAGCCTGAGCGAACTTGCCGCGCCGGACGCGATGTTTTTCGTGGACACGGGCACCGCATGCATCTGGGCCGCGCGCCATATCAAGGGCGGGCCGGGCCGCAGGATTTTCGGCTCGTTCTCATGGGCGTCCATGGCGAATGCCGCGCCGAACGCTTTCGGCGCGCAATTGGCGTATCCCGGCCGGCAGACCATTGCCCTCTGCGGCGATGGCGGCTTCACCATGCTGGGCCTGGGCGACCTCCTGACGCAGGTGCAGCGCAAGTCGCGCGTGGTGCAGGTGATCCTTAATAACGAATCGCTCGACTTCGTGAACATCGAGCAGCAGGAAGCGGGGATGATTCCTTTTGGTGTGGATTTCAAGAACCCGAATTTTGCGCGCGTGGCCGAAGCGATGGGCGCGAAAGGAATTCGGCTGGAGGATCCCGCGAATGTAAGAAGCGCCATCAGCGAAGCGCTGGCCTACAAGGACGGCCCGGTCGTCATCGACGCCGTCGTCGATCCGTTCGCGCTGTCGCTTCCTTCGCACGTGCCTTTCCACACGGCAAAAGGCTACACGCTGAGCCTTGCCAAGCAGGTGCTTTCTGGAAAGATGGACACGGTAATCAAAACGGTGAAGCGCAACACGGGCCTGATCTAACCTCATTTGTCGACGCTGTCCTTACCCCGGCTTCTCGAAGAGTGCCGCACTCCGCTCCCGCACTCCGTTTGACAGTTTTTTTCCCGCGATGTTACAGTCAAATGCACAGCCGACGTAGCTCAGTTGGTAGAGCAGCCGATTCGTAATCGGCAGGTCCCCAGTTCAAGTCTGGGCGTCGGCTCCAGTTTTTTCCCCGCAAACACAATGCAAGCAAAAATTGGCGTGAGTAAACTTCGCGGGAACACTTCAGCGGGCAATCGTTAATTGTTGCGAACCAGAAACCCTTTCGCGCCAGGCTCCAGCGTGAAGTAGAACGCGGCGCCCCTATCCGGCGCGGCCTCCGCCCAAATCCGGCCACCGTGCCGATGCACGATGCGCTGCACCGTCGCCAGCCCGATCCCGGTTCCCTCGAAATCCTTGTCCAGATGAAGCCGTTGGAACGCACCGAAGAGCTTATCGGCGTGCTTCATGTCGAAGCCCGCGCCGTTGTCGCGCACAAAAAACGCCGGCGTGCCTTGCGCGATCATCTGCCCGATTTCAATCATCGGCGACGGCTGCTTCTGTGTATATTTCACGGCGTTCCCGATCAGATTCTCAAACGCCTGCACGATCAGCCCCGAATCGCCGTTGACGGACGGCAAATCCCCCACGCGCCACTCGATCTGCCGGGCACGCGCTTCACTCTCAAACGTCGCAATCACCCGCTCGGCCACTGCCTTCAAGCTCACCGGCTGTAAGTTGAGACCCTGCCGGCCCACGCGCGAAAGTTTCAAGAGATCGTCGATCAGCCGGCCCATCTGCTGTGCGGCGTCGCAAATCCGGTCCAGGCACTTCTTGCCTTGCTCGTCCAGCGCATCGCCGCAACTGTCCAGCAAAATTCGCGAAAAGCCGTCCATGTGGCGAAGAGGCGCCCGCAGATCGTGCGAGACGGAATAGCAAAACGCCTCCAGCTCCTGATTCGCAGCCTCCAGTTCGGCGGTCCGCATTTGCACACGCTGCTCCAGATCCTCGTTGAACTTGCGGATCTGCTGCTCGGCGCGTTCGCGCGCGATGGCGTAACGAATCGCTCGCGCCAGTGTGCCGCCGTCGAGATTGATTTTCGCCACATAATCCTGCGCGCCCTCTTGCACCATCTTTAATGCGAGAGCCTCGTCGCCGAGCCCGGTAAGAATAATGATCGGCACGGCCGGCGCGGTCGACTTCGCCTGATCGAAAGTTTCCTGCCCTTTGCTGTCCGGCAGCCCCAAATCGAGCAGCACCGCG
>Ga0210385_10002680_pt1 | contig 10689 bp, 6 predicted proteins | sample IncBWH26OmetaG_FD_160107 | JGI IMG/M metagenome (GOLD analysis project Ga0210385, IMG submission 160107) | Forest soil microbial communities from Barre Woods Harvard Forest LTER site, Petersham, Massachusetts, United States - Inc-BW-H-26-O ... | reverse complement strand
GCAAGGCCAAGGAGCAGGTCCTCCACTCGATGACCTACGCCTACCGCGACCGCAAGGACCGCAAGGGCAACTTCCGGCGGCTGTGGATCCAGCGGATCAACGCCGCGGCCCGCGCCAACGGCATGACCTACAACCGGTTTGTCCAGGGCCTGCGGGTCGCCGGGGTCGAAGTCGACCGGCGGATGCTCGCCGAGCTGGCGGTCGCGGACGAGGCGGCCTTCTCGGCTCTGGTCGAAGTGGCGAAGAAGGCCCTGCCCGACGCATCCGGCTCCGCGGCTGCTTAGCGGTTGAACGGAGCCGCGCCGCCTGGCCTGCATTACGCGGGCGTCCATTCCCCGCGGCTCAAAGCTGCGCGGCGCTTGACCAAGCGGGCCTTCCGCCAGCGTGAGCGGGCCTTCCTCGCCGAAGGCCCGCAGGCGGTGGCGGAGGCGCTCGGCTCCGGGGCCGAGGTCACCGACCTGTTCGCGACCGCGCCCGCCCTCAGCAAATATCACGACCTGGTCGCCACCGCCGAGACCGCGGGCGTGCCCGTGCACGTGGTCAGCGGTGAGGTGATGGAGGACCTGGCCCAGACGGTGACCCCGCAGGGCCTGCTGGCCGTCTGCCGGTTCGTCGACGTCCCGCTGGCCGCGATAACCCAGCCTGCGCCTGTGCTGGTCGCGCTGCTGGCCAACGTGCGTGACCCGGGCAACGCCGGCACGGTCCTGCGCACCGCCGACGCGGCCGGCGCGCAGGCCGTGGTGTTCGCCGACGCGTCCGTCGACCCGTACAACGGCAAGTGCGTACGGGCCTCGGCCGGCAGCCTGTTCCATTTGCCCGTGGTGGCCGGAGCCCGGCTCGAGCAGGCCGCCGGCGCCATGCGCCAGGCCGGGCTGCGCATCATCGCCGCCGACGGGCGGGCCGGGCGTTCCCTGGACGACCCAGACGTGCAGGCCCGGCTGAGCGAGCCGACCGCGTGGATGTTCGGCAACGAGGCGTGGGGGCTGCCGCCCGATCTCGTCGCCCTGGCCGATGAGCCGGTCGCCGTGCCGATCTACGGGAAGGCGGAGAGCCTCAACCTGGCCGCCGCGGCGGCAGTGTGCCTCTACGCGTCCGCGCGTGCGCAACGAGTACACGGTGTAACCGGACAAGCTGGTACGTAAGTAATCTCTAGTGGCATAAAGTATTTGGGCTACAACATAGAGAATTCGCGCCTCAGGACTGTCACAATGGCGGTTTAAGCGCTAGAGTCTGATCACAATCCGTCACCCGAACCGTCACCACATCCGGCTGCCAGACGATCTTCGTGCGTCCCGCCGGACGGAGGCTTCGCAGAAGTGGACGAGCTCATAGCGAGCGGGGCGACATCGCCCACACCGAACCGCGATTCCACTGACGGTCGTGACGCTGGCAGCAGTCCGGTCCCGGAGGGCCCCGTCCCGATCGGGAGCCTGATCTTCGCCGATGAGCTGCCGGATGGGGTGGTGGTCGCCGACGAGGTCGGCCGCATCATCGTGTTCAACCGGGCCGCGGCCCGCCTGACCGGGCTGGACCCGGCCGAAATGATCGGCAAGTTCGTGTTCGACGTGCTGCCGCTGCACGACGACGACGACCGGGACTGGTGGGTCTACGCCGACCCGTACCATGGCCTGCCGACCCGTACCCGGCACCCCGAGCGGTCCTTGTACCAGGCCGACGGGACCGAGATCCTGGTCTCCATCGGCTACGTCCGCGGCCGGGCCCGGGAGGTCCGGCGGCTCGTCATCACCCTGCGCGGCGCGCAGCAACGGGAGCGGCTGGAACGCAGCCGCGCCGAGCTCGTCTCCACCGTCGCCCACGAGCTGCGCTCGCCGCTGACCAGCGTCAAGGGCTTCACGGCCACGCTGCTGAACAAGTGGGGCCGCTTCACCGACGATCAGAAGCGCGTGATGCTGGAAACGGTGAACGCCGACGCGGACCGCGTGACCAGACTCATTACCGAGCTGCTCGACGTGTCCCGGATCGAGTCCGGCCGGATGGAGGTCCACCGGCAGCTCGTGGACCTGCCGGACCGGGCCAGGAGGATCATCGCGGGCCGGGTCGCGGCCGGCGAGGCCGAGGACCGCTTCCAGCTCGAGGTGTACGACGACCTGCCCGAGACGTGGCTGGACGCCGACAAGATCGACCAGATCCTGGCCAACCTGGTCGAGAACGCCGTCCGGCACGGCGCTGGTATCGTGACGATCGTGGTGGAACCAGCGCGGATGGACTGCGAGGCAGCCGAGGGCTCCGGCGTGCCCGACGCCGCCGCCGTCTCCGTGCGCGACCAGGGCGAGGGCATCTCTCCCGAGGTCGCACCGCGGGTGTTCCGCCGGTTCTGGCGCGGTAAGCGCCGGGGCGGCACCGGTCTCGGCCTCTACATCGTCAAGGGGCTGGTCGAGGCGCACGGTGGCACGATCGGCGTGCGGCGCGCCCCCGGCGGCGGTGCCGAGTTCCGATTTATCGTGCCCGCGGGGACCATCGCGGGCTGAGCGCGCCGCCCAACGGGCACGCGCCAAGGCACAGTACGGTAGTGTCCCTTCGGGCTATCCATACCGCGATGACGGGCGCTTTCGCCCCTCGCGCGTTAGCCACCCGGCACTCCATGGTTGACGTGGAGCTGCTCACCACTGTCCGTTCGGGAGAAAGATCCGCCGGAACCCCAGCAGAGCGCAAGTTCTTAGGTACGGCCCGCAGGAAGCAGAACCTTCATGTCCGCAGAAAACGAGAATGACCAGCCAGCCCCCCTCGGCCCCGACGAGGTAGCCCGGGCCCTCGATCAGGCCCTCGCGGCCATCGCCGGTGCCAGGACGCTGGACGAATTGAAGGCAGCGCGGCTCGCGCACGACGGCGACCGGTCGCCGCTGGCCCTGGCCAGCGCCGAAATCGGCCAGCTGCCGCCGCAGGAGCGCGCCGAGGCCGGACGGCGCGTGGGCGCGGCCCGCAAAGAGGTGCGCGAGGCGATCAAGCAGCGCCAGGTTCAGCTCGAAGCCGAGCGTGACCGGCAGGTGCTGATCACCGAGGCAGTGGACGTGACCCTGCCCGGCGGCCGGGTCCCGCCCGGTGCCCGGCATCCGGTCACCATGCTCGCCGACCGGCTCTCCGACGTGTTCGTGGCCATGGGCTACGAGGTCGCGGAGGGACCCGAGGTCGAAGCCGAGTGGTACAACTTCGACGCGCTCAACATGCTGCCGGACCACCCGGCCCGCGACGCGCAGGACACGGTCTTCATCGCCCGCGCCGACGAGGCGCCAGGCCATGCCCCGCCGGGGGGGTCTGGGGGGGTCGTCCCCCCGGGCCAGCAGAGCCCGGCCGGACCGCAGACCAAGTCGGGGATGGTGCTGCGTACGCAGACCTCGCCAGTGCAGATCAGGTCCATGCTGAGCCGTCCGCTGCCGCTGTATGTGGTCAGCCCCGGTCGCACCTACCGGCACGACCCGCTCGACGCCACGCACAGCCCGGTGTTCCACCAGATCGAGGGGCTCGCGGTGGACGAGGGCCTGACCATGTCCGACCTGCGCGGGGCGATCCAGGCGTTCGTGGACGCGATGTTCGGGGTGGGGCTGCGCACGCGGTTCCGGCCCGACTACTTCCCCTTCACCGAGCCCTCGGGGGACGTGTCGATGGAATGCCACGTCTGCCGGGGCGCGTCGGCCAAGCCGGGCGGTGATCCGTGCCGGGTGTGCCGGTCGCAGGGCTGGATCGAGATCGCGGGCTGCGGCATGGTCAATCCCCGGGTGCTGGTGTCCTGCGGTATCGACCCGGACCGGTACACCGGGTTCGCGTTCGGCCTCGGCATCGAGCGCAGCCTGATGATCGCGCACGGGCTGACCGAGATCAGGGACGCGGTGGACGGCGACGTCCGGTTCAGCCGGGCGTTCGGGATGGAGATCTGACATGCGAGTACCTCTTTCCTGGCTGCGCGAGTACGTGCGGCTGCCCGAATCGGTCGACGCGACCGAGGTGGCGCGGCGGCTGACCGCGGCCGGCCTCGAGGTCGAGTCGCTGGAGTCGGTCGGGCACGACATCCGCGGCGTCGTGATCGCCCAGGTGCTCTCGATCGAGGAGCTGACCGGGCTGAAGAAGCCGATCAGGTACTGCCGGGTGGCCGTCTCCGAGGCACAGCTCGACGCCCCGCCCGACGAGGCATCCGGGGTGATCTGCGGCGCGACCAACTTCGCGGTCGGCGACCGGGTCCCGCTCGCGCTGCCCGGCGCGGTGCTGCCCGGCGCTATGGAGATCGGGGCGCGCCGGACGTACGGCCACATCTCGGAGGGGATGATCTGCTCGGCCAGCGAGCTGGCCATTGGCGACGATCACGCCGGCATCATCGTCCTGCCGCCCGACGCACCGCTGGGCGCGGACTTCGTGGCGTACGCCCACCTGCGCGATGAGGTGTTCGAGATCGCGGTGACGCCCGACCGCGGCTACGCGGTGTCGGTCCGCGGGCTGGCCCGCGAGCTGGGCAGCGCGTACGGCGTGCCCTTCACCGACCCAGCCTCGACCGCCTTGCCCGACGCGACCCTGCTGGGCGGGCCCCTGGACTACATCGGACCGGACGTCTACCCGGCCCGGATCGACGACCCGACCGCCTGCGACCGGTTCGTGCTGCGTGAGGTGCGGGGCTTCTCGCCGGCGGCGCGCAGCCCGCTGTGGATGCGGGTCCGGCTGGACCGGTGCGGCCTGCGTCCCGTGTCGCTCGCGGTCGACGTGACCAACTACCTGATGCTGGAGCTCGGGCAGCCGCTGCACGCGTTCGACCGGGCCAAGCTGACCGGCGAGATCGTGGTGCGGCGGGCCCGACCGGGGGAGCAGCTGGAGACCCTCGACCACGTGGTCAGGTCCCTGGACCCGGACGACATCCTGATCACCGACGGCTCCGGGCCGATCTCCATGGCCGGGACCATGGGCGGCCTGAACACCGAGATCGACGATTCCTCCACTGACCTGGTGATCGAGGCCGCGCATTTCGACGCCCGCGGTACGGCCAAGATGAGCCGCCGGCACAAGCTGCACAGTGAGGCGTCCTACCGGTTCGAGCGCGGCGTGGACCGCGAGCTCCCGCTGCGCGCCAGCGCCAAGGCGGTGGCCCTGCTGTCCGGCCTCGGCGGCGGTCGCGTGGTGCCCGGCTGCACGCACGCCCAGGCCGACGTAGCGCCGGTGGTCATCTCGATGGCGGTGGACTACCCGGACCGGGTGGCCGGCGTGGTCTACGGCCGGGACACCGTCGTCCGCCGGCTGCGTGAGGTGGGCTGTGAGGTAGTCCAGACCCGCGCGGCCTCGCCCACGGTCGCGCCGTGGCGGGCTGGGTCGCAACCCGGCGAAGGCGCCCCGGATATCCCGGAAGCGGCGGGGGTCTCGGTGTCGGTGCTGGACGTCATACCGCCGAGCTGGCGGCCCGATCTCACCGACCCGGCCGACCTGGCCGAGGAGGTGATCCGGCTGGAGGGCTACGAGAGCGTCCCGACCCGGATGCCCCGCGCGCTGGCCGGACGCGGCCTGACCCAGCGGCAGCGGCTGCGCCGCTCGGTGGGCCGGACACTGGCCGAGGACGGGTACGTCGAGGTGCTGTCCTGGCCGTTCGCGTCGCGGTCGGACGCGGACCGGCTCGGGCTGCCGCCCGAGGACCTGCGCCGCCCGGCGGTCGTGGTGGCGAACCCGCTCAGCGAGGACGAGCCGCTGATGCGGACGACGCTGCTGCCCGGATTGTTCCGGGTTCTGGCCCGCAACATCGGCCGTGGTTTCGCCGACACCGCGCTGTTCGAGATCGGCATGGTCTTCCGGCCGCGGCCGGGCGCCGCCCCCGCCGCCCCGATCCTGGCCGTGGACCGCGGCCCCACCGTGGCCGAGCTGGCCACCCTGGAGGCCGCGCTGCCGGATCAGCCGCAGCGGATCGCGGCGGTCCTGGCCGGTGCCCGTGAGCTGGACGGCTGGTGGGGCCCGGGCCGCCCGTCGACGTGGGCCGACGCCATCGAGGCGGCCCGTACGGTCGGGCGGATCTGCCGCGTGCCACTGGATGTCCGGGCGGACAAGTACGCGCCCTGGCACCCTGGGCGCTGCGCTGCGATCTACGCCCAGGTGGGCTCCGACGACAGTGACGGTCAGGCTCGGGAGTGGCTGGCCGGGCACGCCGGGGAACTGCACCCCAGGGTCATCCAGGCCTTCGGGCTGCCGGACCGAACCTGCGCCATGGAGCTCGACCTGTCGGTCCTGTTCGCCGCGGCCGAGGGCGTCGGCGCGGTCCAGGCCCCGGAACTGTCGGCGTACCCGCTGGCCATCCAGGACGTGGCGCTGATCGTGGACGCGGCGGTGCCTGCCGCCGACGTGGAGGCGGCACTGATGGCCGGCGCGCCCGCGGACCTGCTGGAGAGCCTGCGGCTGTTCGACGTCTACACCGGAGCCCAGATCGGCGAGGACCGTAAGTCGCTGGCCTATACGCTGCGCTTCCGCGCCCCGGATCGGACGCTCACGGCGGCGGAGGCCGCCGACGCCCGCGACGCGGCCGTCGCCGAGGCGCAGCGCCGGGTGGGAGCGGTCCTGCGCAGCGGCTGATGCCGCCGGTTTCTGCCTTCGCGGTCTTCTTTCGGCTCGGACCTCGGCTCGGACCTTGGCCCGGACCCGCAAAACGCCCATATGGCGCGGTCTGTTGCAAAAGGAGGCAACTGTCGGTCAGGATGTGACTACCGAAGACCGCAGCGCGCTGAGCCGGAGGATGACATAACAAGGCACGCGGTGGCCCGGGGGGGCGCGACCGACCAGGCCGCGAGGACCTCGTTCCGCGACGTATTCGCGGTTGCGGAGTTCCGTGCACTGTGGCTGGCCCAGCTGTTGTCCGTGGTCGGCGACCAATTGGCGCGGGTCGCGCTCACCGTGCTGGTCTACGACCGGACCCGTTCGGCGCTGCTCGCGGCGATCACGTTCGTGGTCAGCATCGTGCCCACGTTCATCGGTGGCCTGACGCTGGCCTGGCTGGCGGACCGGTATCCGCGCCGGGCCGTGATGATCGCCTGCGACGTCATCCGGGCGTTGATCGTCCTGGTCATGGCCATCCCGGGCATGCCGCTGGCTACCCTGGTGGCGCTCCTGTTCGTGGTGACGTTGGCCGGGGCCCCGTTCAACTCGGCGCGCGCCGCGATCTTCCCCGACGTGCTCAGCGGGGACAGGTACGTGGTGGGAACCGCGGTCACGGTGACCACGTATCAGTTCGCGCAGGTGATCGGTTTTGCCGCGGGCGGCACGCTGGTCGCCTTCTTCGGCATACGGACATCGCTGATTATCGACGCCGCGACCTTCGTCGGCTCGGCGCTCATCGTCCGCGCCTGGGTCCAGGCACGGCCCGCGGCGATGGTCGGACCTCGGCACGAATCTTCGCGGCGAGCCGGCGTCTTCACTGGCGTCCGGCTCGTGCTGGCGCGCCCACGTCTGCGCACGCCGCTGTTCTTCGGCCTGCTGGCCGCGTTCTACAACGCCCCCGAGGGCGTGGCGGCCCCGCTAGCTCACGCTGTCGGCGGTGGCGCTGCTGCCGTCGGCGTGATCCTGGCCGCTAATGCCCTGGGGCAGACGATCGGAACGATCACGTTCAGCCGTTTCGTGACTCCCACGACGCGGCTGCGTTTCATGGGCCCGCTGGCCATCTCGGCCTGCGGAGTCCTCGTCCTGTTCTTCTGGAAGCCTGACCTTTACCTATCCCTGCTGATCCTGGTGGCCTCCGGACTGTGTGCCTGCTACCAGCTGGCCGCCAATGCCGCCTTCGTCAGCGCAGCACCGCAAGAACAGCGCAGCCAGGCCTTCGGCCTGGCCCAGGGTGCGATGAGCCTGGGACAAGGCGTGGTGATGATCCTGGCGGGGGCTGCGGCTGAGCATCATGCTCCGGCACGGGCCATTGCGGTATGTGGTGCTGTCGGTGTCGTAGCAGCGTTGGCCGTCACGGCCGGGTCGGTTCGCGACCGTGGTCGGCAGGCGAGCAGGCACCATCAGCGCGGCCTAGATCAGGTCCAGTTATTGTCGCGCATCGCGGTCTCCTTTGGTCTGTAGCTGGGGGAGTGGTGCTGGTTGGAGCTCAGGTCCAGTTGTTGTCGCGCATGGCGGTCTCCGTTTTCGTGTCCGCGGGGCCGGTGTGAGGGCCGGGGCTCAGGTCCAGTTGTTGTCGCGCATGGCGGTCTCCGTTTCCGTGTCCGCGGGACGGGTGTGAGGGCCGGGGCTCAGGTCCAGTTGTTGTCGCGCATGGCGAACTCCTTTCCGTGCTGAGGACGCTGGGTTCGGGGGCCGGGAGGGGTCGGGGCGAGATCAGGGCCGGCCACGGTGGTGCGCGCCGGACCTTCTCTCTATGTGCACATTTGAATCCTCTGAGTGACTAATGTAAACGTTCGGTCTCGGATTGTGGTTCACTCTTCGCCGCGGCAGCGGCGCTCCCTTCCGACCTGTGGCGTCCTCGGTCAGGCGTCGCGGCTACCCATTGTGCCTGCAATTGCGCGCTGGAAGTAGTTTGTACCTAATGTCGGGAATATTTGGGAATCGGATGTGACTGGCAGCAACTTTGGCATCGTGCGACGTCGTATGAGGAACTAAGCGAGCAGAGAGGGTATTGTTCTGGCAGTGAGTAGCCGCGTTTTCACGGTTTGCGCTCCCTAGCGCTGACATTGCGAGACAATGGGCATACGAGCTTTCTGTAAGTGGGCGAGGGCGACAGGCGTATGAGCGAGGCAGTGATGCGCGTGACTCGCCTCGTGCCGCGGCCGGCCAGAGCCATCCGCACCTGGCCCATCTGGACCCTGCCCCGCTGGCTCGTCATCTACGTGCTCGCGGTCATCGCCGCGGATCTGGCCGCGATCGGCGTCACCGCGCAGACCACCGCGTTCTCCACGCACAATCTGGCTTTGTTAGGCCTGCTGCTCGCCTGCACGGCGGCCGCCGTCGAACTGACCAGGAAGGCGGGCGAACAAGGCGGCATCATGTCGGACGTCCAGGGCGTCTGGGAACTGCCGGTCGCCATCTTGCTGCCGCCGTTCTTCGCGCTGGTCATCCCGATCGCCCGGGTTTCACTGTCCCAGTGGCGTGTCCGCCGCGCACCGGTCTACCGGCGGGTGTTCACCGCGGCGATGACCGGGCTGTGTTACGGCGCCGCGTCAGCCACCTTCCACGGGCTCTCCGGTCTGGTCCCGCACGATGCCAACGGGACGCTCAGCCGCGGCATGGTCTGGACCTTGCTCGTGATCGTGGCCGTCCTGGTGAAGTGGGTTCTCAACACGGCCTTTCCCATCGTGGCCGTCAAGGGTTCGGACCGGACAGCGGACATCCGCGGATCGTTCTTCACCAGCGAGGCGCTCTACAACGACGTGGCGGAGAACTGCGCCGCCATCCTGGTGACGTTCGCCGTGGCCGGGATCCCGGTGCTGGCCCTGGCCGCGCTTCCGGTCGTCGGGCTGCTCCAGCGGTCGCATAGCCACGTCAAGCTCGTCAGCGACGCGCGTAACGACTCCAAGACCGGGCTGCTGAACGCGGCGACCTGGGAGCGTGAGTCGGCGGCCGAGGTCGCCCGGGCGGTGCGCACCGAATCGCCGCTCGCGATCGTGATGCTGGACATCGACAAGTTCAAGGTCATCAACGACACCTATGGCCACCTGGTCGGAGACCAGGTGCTCAAGGAGATCGCGAACACGCTCAACACCTTGCTCCGCGACTATGACCTGGCCGGGCGGTTCGGCGGCGAGGAATTCGCGCTGCTCCTGCCGCAGACGCGGGCGGTGGACGCGTTCCGTATCGCCGAACGTGTGCGCGCTAACATCGCGAGCCTCAGCATCATCGCCGCGGGCACGACCGGCGGCGAAAGAGTGCAGGTCACAGTGTCGATCGGGGTCGCGGCACTGGATAGCGGCAGCAAGCGAGAACTTTCGGAGCTGCTGGCGGCGGCGGACGCCGCGCTGTACCGGGCCAAGGCCGGCGGCCGTGATCAGGTGCAGATGATCAGCACCACCAGAGGCCTGAGCGCGGTCAGCGGCGGCGCGGATCGTGGCGAGGGCCACGACGACACGCCGAGTGCCTTCCGTCGCGCGCAGGGTTCCTGAGACCAGCAGCCGCGACCAACCCTCGGCCGCCAGTAACGCCGCCGGTAACGCTTGTCAGTGACGCCGCCGGTAACGCCATCGGGGACGCCGTCAGCAACCCGGACCGCGGGTCCTGGTCAGCTGCGGGATGAGACGAGAAGAGAAGTGCTCAGATCCAGGTCGTGGTGCGCATGATGCCGGCCTCCCTTTCTAACCGTCCGAGTGGCCCTCTTGAACAGCTGTGAGCCGTGATAACTACGGGGAAACTGCGCTCAGATCCAAGTGGTGGTACGCACGGTGACTCCTCTCGCCTTTCGGTCACTCCAAGTCAAGTCGCGGAGCATAGCGGATGCAATTGCGAAATGTCGGTCATCTCGGACTGCAACGGACTATCGATCACGAATAGTGACTATAGATGAACCAAACGTGACTGGCAGAGTGAAGAAACAACCTCGGTGAGTAGTGGAATTTTGACGTTCGGCAGCCGATGTCGCGACAATCCGGGACACTAGGGGGTACGTGTCGCCCCCCACACAGGTTCAAGGTTCTCGTGGCTGCCAAACAGACAGCGGTTCGCTCGATCCACGAGCGGACCAGCGGGGTCCGGGCTTGGCCGATCTGGAAGGTTCCGGACTGGTCGCTCTGGACG
>Ga0210385_10002679_pt1 | contig 10692 bp, 13 predicted proteins | sample IncBWH26OmetaG_FD_160107 | JGI IMG/M metagenome (GOLD analysis project Ga0210385, IMG submission 160107) | Forest soil microbial communities from Barre Woods Harvard Forest LTER site, Petersham, Massachusetts, United States - Inc-BW-H-26-O ... | reverse complement strand
CTGGCGCAAGGCGCAGGGCGCGCACGGGCAACGCCCGCCGCTGCTCATTTTGCTCCACGGCCGCGGCGCCGACGAGAACGATCTTTTTGCGTTAGCTCCGGCGATTGATTCTCGCTTTGCGGTCGCCGCGGTGCGGGCGCCATTGCCGACGGATGAGGGCGGGTACACGTGGAGTGAAAGCCGCACGCCGGGTCGCTATATCGGTGAAAGTCTGCGCGCATCGCTCACGTGGTTTCAGCGGTGGCTCGACTCACTGGCGAAGGGGCGCGCGGAGCCCCAGGACGTGTACCTTTTAGGATTTAGTGCGGGTATGGCGATGGCAAGTGCGCTCATTTTGGATGAACCTACTCGCTACGCGGGTGCCGTGCTCTTGAGCGGGACACTTCCGTTCGATACCGACCTGGCCACCATCAAGGATCGTCTCACCGGTATTCCGATCTTTTACGGGTACGGTTCCTTCGATCGCGTGATCCCGGCTGACCTTGTAACACGTAGCGCGAAGTTCTTGCGTGAGAGTAGCGGAGCCACTCTGGAAATTCGCACGTACCCGATCGCCCATGAAATTAGTGACGACGAGGTGCGTGATATCAATGCGTGGCTAATTGGGAAGCCCGGAAAATAAAATGGCGATGTAGGCTACGGTCAGTGCCGCGGCTACGACGGCGTTGATCTTCTGCACCAGCTCCGAGCGCGAGCGCAGTGCGACCGCCACGAGGATCGCAAAGATCAGCAGCGCGCTGAAGTTCGCATTTAGCGGCACGTGCGCATACAGGACAAAGTCCTTGACGAAGCTGAGAGCGATCAACACCAAGAGCGTGCCTAAGAACCAGGGACGGTTGCGTATGAAGGTAGCGCGCATATCGATGGTGCCTTCGCCGTCGGGCGAGGGTAAAATAAGCGAGCACAAGAGATACAGTGCCGCCGGCTGTGCCAGCAGCACGAGAAACGCACCGAAACTCCACGCGGTATGCGTACGCAGGGACGCATCGGCCCACCAAAGCTGGACGACGAGGAGAAAGAGCGTGCTCGACCACAGCAGACTCGGCCAGTACATGACCGTGTGATCACGGTTATTAATGATGCGCGCGATACCGCCGAGGAGGTGGGCGGCCGCTAATCCCAAGACGATCGAGATCATCACGGCCAGATAGGCAAAGGAATCGCTCATCGCGGTTCTCGGCCCATCAGGCGACGATGAAAGAGCGCAAATAGCCGCTCCCAGTGCCGCTCGGCGGCCGCCTTATTGTAGACGGGACGTTTGGGAAAGGCGAAGCCGTGCTCGGTGCCGGGATAGAGCTCGATCTCGAACGTCGTATCCGTCGCAAGCAACGCGCGTTCAAGCGCAATCACGACTTCGGGCGGCGCGTAGCTGTCGACTTCAGCGCACCCGAAATACATCTCCGCGGTGATACGGCCGGCGCGCAGGTGCGGACTATCGGGTCGATCGGTGACCAGGCCGACACCGTACATCGAGGCCATTGCCGTAATGCGATCGCGAAACTCGGCAGCCGCCGTGAAGACGAATTGCCCGCTCATGCAATAGCCGACGCAACCGATGCGGTCCACACGTGCATACGGTTGCTCGTCGACGAATGCGAGAAGCGCGCGAGTATCGTCCATGACGAGCGCATTGGTGAGGCTGGCCATGAGCTGCCACATTCGTTCACGCTCGGGCCCCTCGGTGCGTAGTTGCGGCTGATCGAACATTGTGCCGGTCCCGGCGCGGTAGTAGAGGTTCGGTAACACCACCGTGTAGCCGGCCGCCGCGAGCCGGCGCGCCATGTCGCGCAGCTCCTCGCGAATCCCGGGAGCGTCCATATAGAAGAAGATGACCGGAAACGGCCCGTCGCGCTCGGGGTGTGCAACGAACGCGTCCATGACGCCCCCGGCGGTGACAATGTCGACCTGATGCTCGATCATGATGCAACCGGTGTAGATTTTGGGCCTGTTTTCCTCCTGCCGAGTAGGCTATAGTTGACGAAATGAAAGTCATTGGATTAGTGCTAGCCGTGCTGTTTGCGCTCACCGCACAGACGCCGACCTCGACACCGGTACGCCATCTGGTCTATCGGTTTGGCTACAACACGAAAGTCGCGGAGACGGGAAACGGTACGGGCACGACCACCGTCGATATTCTCGGGCGCGCAGCCGACGGCGGCGTGATGATCAGCGGGACGGACTTTTGGTGGAACACCGCACGGCCGAGAGCGACCAATACGTGCGAGGTCTACCCAAGTGGCAGTGTGAATTGCGCGCAGGCGCCGTACTCGCTCTCGCCGATGCAAATCACGCTATTTCCGCTGCTGGCACGGAAGTATTTTAGCGGCCTCGCAGCGGGTCCGAAGGCCACCTGGACCAACACCTTTCACGTGACCGGTGCGATCGTTCCCGGTGCGACGGGGTTTGCCGGAAAAGTAACGACCTGGAATTGTGCATTTACCTTAGTTGGAAAGGGCCCGATCGCCGGCTCGGCGCCGCTCATTCTGGTGCACCAAACCGGAAAGATGGATCAACAAGGGGCGCGGTTTTTCAGTGCGACGGAAAAAGCGGACGTCGCCTATGATCCGGTACAGAAAGTGCCGGTCTACGTCAACGAAAAGCGCGCGCATGTGCCGCAGCAAACGGTGTACAACTACGACATCATTCAGCTGAAGCTGCAAACACTCTCGCCACGCTACTAGGCCGCCGTCATTCGTCGGGCAGTTCGGCAAGGCGCCGTAACCAGATTTCGGTGCCCTCGTCGACGCCGCTCGCCCAGCCAACGGGCATGTAGTGGCGGCGCCCGGAGATCTCAGCGCGCTGCGCCGCGAGCGCTCGATCGGCCCACTTCGCGGCAGCGTTCATCTGCCCGAGACCCGCGAGAAGGCGAGTAAACATCAACGCGTACCGGAATTCGAGAAACGGTCCGAATGACTCGGGCTGTGTGACTTCCTCGCGGAGAAGTTCGAGGAGCTCTTCGCGGTGCGCGCCATCGTCGGCGTCGTGAAACGATTCGGCAAATGTTAGCGCAACGTTACAGAGGAGGTTGCGTTGCTCGCGCTGCGCTTGGAACGCGCTGCGATATGCCGCTAACGACTGCTCACGAAGGCCCAAAGCCCAAAGACACTCCGCCCGTAGTTTGCGCAGCTGGGTCACTTCTCGCGTGGGGAACCGCTCGATTGCCGTCTCAACCACCTCGAGCGCGGCATCGAATTGCCTTGCGTCCTTGAGCGTCAGTGCCTGAATCTTGAGGTACTGTGCGCGTTGAATATCCGTTTGCGAGTGCGTGAGCTGCGCGAAGAAGTCGTTCGCGTCGTCAAGCGTCCACGTTGTTTTCCGATACCAATCGTCCTTGCCCACGCGGAGGTATTCTGCCGCAGGAGCGCCCGCACCCTGGCGAGGAAGCGTTAGGAATGCTGTTTCCTACGACAATCGCCGGGAGTCTTCCGAAGCCATCGTGGCTCGCCGAGACGGAACGCCTCTGGCCGCAATGGCGCCAAAGCGGCGACGCGCTTTCCGAAGCCATGCGCGACGCGACACGGGTCGCGCTGCTCGAGGAGGAGCATGCCGGGATCGACGTCGTGACCGATGGTGAACAGTCGCGCCAACACTTCGTCCATGGATTCGTCGCTGGGATCGAAGGCATCGATTTCGAGAAGAAGGTGCGGCGCGGAATCCGGGGCGACCGCTATGAAGCCGACTGCCCCAGCGTCGTGGCGCCGATTCGTCGCCCAAGCAGCGTGCACGCGGACGACGTGCGCTTCGCACGCAGCGAAACGGATCGTACGTTAAAGATCACGATTCCTGGACCGATGACGATCGTTGATACGTTGTTCGACGGCCACTACGGCTCGCGACGCGACCTCGCGTTTGCCTTTGCCGACGTAATCCACGACGAGATTCTCGATCTCTGCGCCCTGGGGGTTGACGTCGTGCAGCTCGATGAGCCCGCATTCAATGTGTTCTTCGAGGAAGTCGATGAGTGGGGCATCGACGCGCTCAACGCATGCATTCGCGGTGTGACGTGCAAGACGGCCGTCCACGTCTGTTACGGCTATGGGATCCAGGCAAATCTGGATTGGAAGAACACGCTGGGCGAGAACTGGGATCAATACGATATCGTGCTTCCGATGCTGGCGCGCAGCAACGTGGACCAGGTGGCGATCGAACTCGCCGGGTCGCGCGTGCCTCCGCACGTCCTTGCGCACCTCAAGAATAAATCGGTCGCGGTCGGCTGCATCGATGTCGCCTCGGACGATATCGAACGCCCCGAAGACGTCGTACGAACGATCGAGACGGCGCTCGAGTATTTGCCGCCCGAAGCGATTTCACCAACGACCAACTGCGGCATGGCTCCGATGTCACGCGACGTCGCGTATGCGAAACTTCGCGCCCTTGGCGAGGGCGCTCGCTCGTTGCGAACGCGAGTGAGCGCATGAATCGTTTTGCTGCACTGCTGGTCCTATTTTGCCTTGTCGCGATCCCGTCGGCCCCCGCGCCGAGCGCGACGAATCCATTCTTCACGCCAAGCTCGCTGCCGTTCGGCGCCCCACCGTTCGACCAAATCAAGGATAGCGACTACCTGCCGGCGTTCCGAGCGGGCATCGCGCAGCAAGCGCGCGAGTACGATGCGATCGCCAACAATCCGGCGCCGCCAACCTTTGCCAACACCTTCGTCGCGATGGAGAAGGCCGGGGCGCTGCTCTATCGCGTCAATCAGACGTTTAGCGCGGTCTCGCAGGCCAATACTGACGATACACTCCAGAACGTGCAGGACACGATCTCGCCGGAACTCGCCGCGGCTCAAGATGCGATCTACCTCAACACGAAGCTCTTTGCCCGGGTGCAAAGCGTCTACAACCGCCTTGACACGCTGAACCTCGATTCGGAGTCGCGGCAGCTCGTGCGCGTGGACTATCAGAACTTCGTGCAAGCCGGAGCGAAGTTGAGTCCGGCCGGCAAGGCTAAGATGCGCGACATCGACAAGCAACTCTCGATTCTGCAGTCGGCGTTCGATCGGAAGTTGCTCGCGGCGAACGCCGCCGGCGCGCTGGTCGTCGACGACAAGACCGACCTGGCTGGGATGAGCGATGCCGCCCTTGCATCGGCCGCGCAATCGGCGGCTGCGCACCACAAGGCGGGCTGGATGCTTTCCCTGCAAAATACCACGCAGCAGCCCGCACTGCAGTCGCTCGACAATCGTGACACGCGCGAGAAGCTCTTTATCGCATCATGGAACCGCGCGGAGAAAGGCGACGCGAACGACACGCGCGCGACGATTGCGACAATCGCACAACTCCGAGCGCAACGTGCCGCTTTGCTCGGCTACCCAAATTACGCGGCGTACGTCCTGGTCGACCAAATGGCGAAAACACCGCAGGCCGTCCAGCAGTTCCTCGCGCAGCTGATTCCAGCGACCCGTACCAAAGTGGAAGAAGACAGCAAGGAGATCCAGGCGCAGATCGCTGCCTCGGGGCAGGCGTTTACGCTGCAGCCCTGGGATTGGAATCACTATGCCGAGGCGGTACGGAAAGCCAAGTACGACCTCGACGATGCGCAAGTGCGGCCGTATTTCGAGATCAATAACGTGCTCAAGAACGGACTGTTCTACGCGGCCAACCTGCTCTACGGCATCACATTGAAAGAGCGGCACGATATTCCGGTCTACAATCCCGATGTGCGCGTGTTCGAGGTCTACGACAAGAATGGGTCACCGCTCGCACTGATGTACTTCGATTTCTTCAAGCGCGACAATAAATCGGGCGGCGCATGGATGAGCACGTTCGTCGATCAGTCGAAGCTGTGGGGCACGAAGCCGGTGGTCTATAACGTGGAGAACTTCACCAAGGGCGCCCCCGGCCAGCCGACGCTGCTCACCGCCGGCGATGTCACCGGGATGTTCCATGAGTTTGGCCACGCGCTCAACGCCTTTTTTGCCGACCAAGAATACGCGACGCTTTCAGGCGCCAACACCGCGCGCGACTTTGTAGAGTACCCATCGCAATTCAACGAGCATTGGGCAATGTATCCGGCGATTCTCAAGCACTATGCGGTAGATTATCGGACGGGTGCACCGATGCCGCAGGCCTTGATGGACAAAATGCTGCTGGCTGCGAAGTTCAACCGCGGCTACGGATCGGCCGAGGCCCTCGCGGCTGACGAGCTCGACATGGCCTGGCACACGCTGCCGGCTAGCGCACCAAAGCAAAACGTCGACACGTTCGAAACCAAGGCGCTCGCCGATTCGGGCACCGATTTTCCAGCGGTGCCACCACGCTATCGCTCGACCTATTTCGCGCATATTTGGACCAGCGGCTATGCGGCCGGCTATTACGCCTATGCATGGAGCGAGATGCTCGACGATGACACGTTTCAGTGGTTCATCGATCACGGCGGCCCGACGCGCGCGAACGGTCAGCGCTTCCGCGATATGATCCTTTCGCGCGGTCACTCCCTAGACTACGGCCCGATGTTCAAGGCGTTCTACGGAGCGGATCCCAACGTCGCGCCGCTGCTCAAGTATCGCGGCTTAACGCCGTAGGTCGGCATGCCGGCTCGCATTCGTCTGGCGCGACGCGAAGACGTCGGCGAACTCCAGCGGCTCATTGCGGCGTCGGTTCGCGGCTTGCAAGCGGGAGATTATTCCGCCGACCAAATCGAAGCAGCCATCCTCGGCGTGTACGGCGTCGACACAACCCTGATCGATGACGGCACGTATTTCGCGGCCGAGTTTCCGGCAGGGGAGGGGCAGCCGGCGCTGGTCGTCGGTTGCGGCGGCTGGAGCCGGCGCAAGACGCTCTTTGGCGGCGATCAGTGGCAGCGCGAGGAGGACGCGTTTCTCGACCCGGCGCGTGATGCGGCTAAGATCCGGGCGTTCTTCGTGCATCCATCATGGGTGCGGCGCGGCGTCGGCACGCTGATTCTCGATGCGTGCGAGCGCGCGGCGATCGCGGCGGGATTTCGCCGGCTCGAGATGGCCGCCACCCTCACCGGCGTGAAGTTCTACTTGGCGCTGGGATACGAGCGGCATGAGAGCATCGACGTACAGCTCGGCAACGGACGCAGCATCGAGGTGGTACGCATGGAGAAGACCATTACAAAAGCTGAATAAAGCCCTTACCGCTCGTTAGCTAAAGCGCGTTCATGAGAGCGCTTTCTTACCCGATTATATAAGGTGAGGGGTGCTACAAAATGACAGTTGACGAACGAACAATCAGATTTGCGGTGTGGCCGCATTTGATCACGTTGGAAGGCCCGGCGGATAAGCTGGCCGCTGTGATCGAGGCTCTATACAATGATCCAGGTCTCCAGCGTGACAAGTGGGGCCTAGACAATACCGACGATCTCGGGCGGCGCGCGATGGTGCAGCGGCTGCGCGCCGAGGGCAAGGTTTCACGGCGCCTTGGGGTGGCCGCATTGACATTGGAAATGTCCGATGCCATAGAAGCACGCGTGCGCGCCGTGGGCGTGAAGTGCTTCGCGATGCATCTTCCGCGCTAGTTCCGGTAGCTATGCCGGCGAGGTCGAAGCGAATTTCGCGCCGCTCATCGCGGGGTTGAAGAAGAACGCGGCCATCGCCAACGCGCGCCTTTCCAGCTAGGCGACGATACCGGAACACTTCTCGGATAGAAGCCTTTCGAGAGGCGCACGGTCCCGCTCTTCAACCCGACGGACCGGAATGAAGATCAGCAACGAACTTTCACGCAGCCGGAACATGAAGAGCCTTTTCGATCGCCGGAAGTCGTGAAGACCCGTCCACGACATGTGTACCGACGCCACGTCATTGGCGATGTCAACGCCAGCGGCTGAAAATCGATAACCGCTGCAGTAGGCCGCGGACTTCTCTTGAGAAAGCCTACGAGCGCTTATGGACAGCACGATCGCAAAGCCAAGCACGAAAATGCTGACAACGAAGATGAAAACGCCCGAGAAGAAGGATAGCATCCCGCTGTCCTCTCTGTGTGCAATCGCGACACACATTAGAATCAGGAGAACAGCCGCGACGAGAACGCCGGTTTTCCGGAGGAATCTAAACGACGCATACCACGTCGCTTCGAGCGCCTCTGAAAAGCTTGGCGCGAAGTGGGGAACGGAGATTTCTTGGTCGGTCATTTTACCGCATTCGGAGTGTACGGCGACGTCGCGTCCCGGCTAACGATGGGGGCAACCCGGCCAGCAACATGGCCTGCGCATCCCTTTGCGCATTTTGTCTAGGCCGACGGTAATGCGGCGTTTCCGGGTGTCGTCTTTCTTCGCAGAGGTAACCCAGCAGATCCACTCGTTCCGAGCTAGCGGGGTAATGTCGTCCCACACATCCTTCGCAATCGAATCAGACTCGATTGCCTTGCGGAAATCAGCCGGCATACTGTGAACGGGGCCGAGCTTTTCTTTAGCCACTTCGCCAGGCTCCTTTTCCGTGGATTTCCGCCCCGCCTGCTTAGGCATTACCGATTGGCGAATTCTGTTAGCCACACGATCGCACCCGTGCTGTTCACTACAATGTGCAGAATTGTCGGCGGAACGATACTGCGGGATCGTAGGAACAACACCCCTGCTAGGATGCCAAAGAGAAATGAATGGGTGAGCGTGGGAATGCCGGAGCGAATGTGCATCAGCGAAAACACCGCCGCGGAGACGATGATCGCCGGCGCAGGTGAGGCGATGCGCCGGAACCCTGAGAGTAGCCAGCCTCGAAATACGACTTCCTGGACGATGGGCGAGATAATACCAATCTCAAGCAGCACGAGGCACGAAAGCGGTAAGGACAGATGGCGGAAGTCCGCGAGCACGTTTGTGCCGTGGATACCGAATCGAGCGTACGTCCGAATGATGAACTCGCTTAGAAAGAAGAATAGGCCGCCGAGGGCCGCAGCGCCCACGTACCAGAAAGCATTTGTCGGCTGCTACTGGAGGTCAGGTCGAACGTCGTCGGGGAGGAGCCTGTACGCAAAATAGGCGCCTACAACGGTGAGAAGGTCGCGAAGCCAATAGACGAGCAGGTAGACCGCAGCCCACTGATCGCCGGGGATGACGTACGCGAACGTGGCAAAGTGGTCCGCTGCAGCATAAAGCACAACGCCTAAAACTGCGACCGCCAGAAGACTCGTTCGCATTTCGAGCTGCCAGTTGGATTGAACGAGCGTGTGCGCCTGCCGGAAAGGCATTGACGAGCGAACTAGACTACTGTAATGTCTGTAAAGACAGGCATGACAGACGAATTAACACCCCTCTCGCCGGCTGCGAGGAAGTTTATCGTCCACTGGGGCGAGCTCGGAACGCGCTGGGGCATCAACCGCACCGTGGCGCAGGTTCACGCGCTGGTGTACCTTTCGGCGAAGCCGTTGGACGTCGCCGCGATCTGTGAATACCTCGAGGTGGCTCGCTCGAACGCCAGCAACAGCCTGCGCGAGCTCAAGGGCTGGGGGATTGTCCGCTCGGTACATTTGATTGGCGACCGACGCGAGCATTTTGAGGCCATCACCGACGTCTGGCAGATGTTTTCGATCCTGACCGAGGCGCGAAAGCGTCGTGAAATCGATCCGACGTTGTCGATGCTGCGCGAGTGCTATGCCGAGGTCGACGCCAGCGACCAGATCTCGGATCGATACGTGAAGACGCGCGTGCGCGCGATGTTGGATCTCTTCGAGACGCTCACGCCGCTCATTGACGAGTTCCTACGCATCCCGCCGGCCACACTGCGAGGGATCATCGGTCTGCGCGGGCGCCTCCAGTCGCTTCTCAAGCGCGCCTCGAAATGAGGGCGCTTAGTGCGTTGTTTTCTTTCGGCGGTACGATTAGCCGGCGCGGCTACGTCGGTATTGCATGCGTCGGGGTGCTCGCAAAGCAGTTACTCGATTTGTTCGTCGCTAGCGCCTTTGGTCGTCCCTGGGATTTCACGCGCTATCTGATGCCGGTGGGCGTGCCGATCCTTCTAGACCGTTTCGACCTAAACGACATGCGCTTTTTAACAGTGATGCTCGCCGTATCGGTGCCATTCGCCTGGGTCGGCCTCGCGATCACAGCCAAGCGATTTCGCACAATCGGCTGGCCGCTGTGGCTTGTCGTGCTGTTCTTTGTTCCGATCGCAAACATCATGTCGTTTGCACTTGCGGCAGCGTGGCCCGAGCACGAGGCCGAAATCTCGCGCAGTCCTCGGGCATGGCTGGCTAGGATCGTCCCGCGCGACGCATTAGGCGCCGCGGTCGTTGCCGTTGTCGTAGCCGGCATTCTCGGCGCACTCCTTGTACCGCTCGGCACCGTCGCCCTTGGCTCGTATGGATGGGGCCTGTTCGCCGCGATCCCATTCGTGCAAGGCGCGATCGCCGCGTACGCTTATGCCGTGCACGGCTCACGGACGTTGGGCGCCAGTGTAACCATCGCGATGCTATCGATCGCGCTGACGGCCTTGGCGCTGCTCGCACTAGCGCTCGAGGGTGCCATCTGCGTCGCGATGGCCCTGCCTGTCGCCGCTGCATTTGCGGCACTCGGGGCGGTGTTTGGCCACTCGATTGGCCGGCAACGGTTGCGCCCAAACACGGCGGTCGTCTTGCTGTGCGTGCTGCTCGCCCCCACGATCATGGGGGCGGAAACGATTTCATCGCGCGTTGCTCCCACGTACATGGTCACGACGTCAATCGACATTGCCGCCCCGCCGGCGGTGGTGTGGCGAAACGTCGTCAGCTTCCCAGACCTGCCGCCGCCAACCGAATGGCC
>Ga0210385_10002678_pt1 | contig 10699 bp, 9 predicted proteins | sample IncBWH26OmetaG_FD_160107 | JGI IMG/M metagenome (GOLD analysis project Ga0210385, IMG submission 160107) | Forest soil microbial communities from Barre Woods Harvard Forest LTER site, Petersham, Massachusetts, United States - Inc-BW-H-26-O ... | reverse complement strand
ATCCACTCGCGGGCGTTGGGGTCGCCCACGGCGGCGGCCGCCTGCAGCTTGCTGGCCAGCGCCTGGATCTGCGCGGCGGTCTGCTGTGCCTGCTGCTGCAGCTGGGAGTAGTTCTGGTCTATCGTCTCGGGATCCACGGGTCCTCCATCTGACGCGGCCTGACAGCGCTAGCGAGACCGATAGTAGCCGTCAGCCCGGCGGCATCGCCGTTTCCGGCAGGCGGCCGGCGTAGGTGAGGGCGAAGTCGCGGAACGTGGCCGCCGGGGCGCTGAGACGACGGTCGGCGGGCCAGGCGATGCCGATCGTCCGCGCCGCCCTCGGCGCGGTGACCCGGACCGGCACGACCGAAGGATCCGCCAGCGACGACGCCGTGGCCGGGAGCAGCGACACGCCGAGGCCGGCGCCGACCAGGCCGCGCGCCGTGTCGGCCTCCTCGCCCTCGAACGCGATCGTCGGCTCGAAGCCCGCCTCCCGGCACATCGCGTCGGTGATCGCCCGCAGGCCGTAGCCGTGCTCCATGACGATGAACTCCTCCCGCGCCGCCGCCGACAGCGGCATCCCGTCGCTGGCGGCGGCCGCGAGCCGGTGCCCGACCGGGACGAACAGGTCGATGCGCTGCTCGGCGAGCCCGCGCGCGAGCAGGTCGGGGGCGTCCGGCAGCGGCGCGGTCAGGCAGAGGTCGATCTCGCCGTCCCGCAGCCGCGCCAGCAGCGCCTGCCCGCCGTCCTGCACGAGCGCGAAGCGCACCGCCGGGTGCGAGGCACGGAACCCCTTCAGCAGCTGCGGCACCACCTCGCCGCCGAGGGTGTGCAGGAAGCCGAGCGCGACCCGGCCGCGCAGGGGGTCCGCCTCGCCCGTCATGTGCTCCAGCGAGGCCGACAGCAGAGCAAGCGCCCGTTCGGAAGACTCCAGCAGGTACCGGCCGTGCCGGGTCAGCCGGACCGAACGGCCCGGCCGGGTGAACAGCGGCATGCCGAGCTCGGCCTCCAGCCGGGCGATCGACCGGGAGAGGGTCGGCTGAGGGACGCCGAGCAGCTCGGCGGCGCGCGTCATGTGCTCCTCGCGGGCCACGGTGACGAACTGACGGAGCAACGGCACGAACGCGTCGAGCGCGGCGTCCGTGCTGTCCGAGGTCACGGGCTCATGCATATTTGCATTATTACACCAACAATCATGTATTGGACGTATCAATCGGTACGGCCTAGCGTCGAGCACGTGACGCTCTCGCTGGAGAAGACGGAACGGCTCCGCTACGGCGACCCGGGGATGCGCCGCGTGCGGCTGGGGCTGTTCGCGGCGGGCCTGGCCACCTTCGCGCTGCTCTACACGCCGCAGCCGCTGCTGCCCCTGCTGGCGACCTCCTTCCACGCCAGCCCGGCCGCCGCCAGCCTGGCGATGTCGGCCGGGACGTTCGCGCTCGCGATCGCCGTCATCCCGGTGAGCTCGCTGTCGGAGGTCCGCGGGCGGCGCGAGGTCATGATCGTCTCGGTGCTCGCGGCCGCGGTGCTCGGCCTGCTGGCGCCGCTCTCGCCCAGCCTGCCGGTGCTCATCGGGGCCCGCGTGCTCGAGGGGATCGCGCTGGCCGGGATGCCCGCGACCGCCATGGCCTACCTCGCAGAAGAGGTCGACAAGAGCGACCTCGGCAAGGCCATGGGCCTGTACATCGCGGGCAACGCCATCGGCGGCCTCGGCGGGCGGGTCATCGCCGGCGTCCTGGCCGAGCACGGCGGCTGGCGGGTGGCGACGGCCGGGGTATCGGCGGTCGCCCTGGCCTGCGCGGTCGGGGTCGCGGTGCTGCTGCCGAAGTCACGCTTCTTCACCCCGTCCGCGCCGAGGCTGCGCGTGCTGCTCGGCACGCTCCGCCGTAACCTCGCCGACACCGGCCTGCTGCGCCTGTACCTGATCGGGTTCGCGCTGATGGGCGCGTTCGTCACCGTCTACAACTACCTGACGTTCCGGCTCAGCGGACCGCCCTTCGGCCTGTCCACCAGCGTCATCGGCGCCCTGTTCACCGTGTACCTGGCGGGGACGTGGTCCTCGACGATGGCGGGGCGGCTCGCGGACCGGGCGGGCCGCTACACCGTCCTGGCGGCAGGCGCGGCGGTAGCCATCGCGGGCGTGGCGCTCACCCTGCCCGCGAACCTGGTCTTCATCGTGGCCGGCCTCATCGTGCTGACGGCGGGGTTCTTCGCGGCCCACTCGGTGGCGAGCGGCTGGGTCGGCGCCCGCGCCCCGGTCGCGCCCGCCCAGGCCTCGGCCCTGTACCTGTGCCTCTACTACATCGGCAGCAGCGTCGCGGGCTCGGCGGGCGGCATCTTCTACGCCCGCGGCGGCTGGCCGCCCACCGCCGCGTTCGCGGCCGGGCTGCTCGTGCTCGCCCTGGTGAGCGCCGTCTCCCTCAGGCGCTGAAAGCTCAAAAGCGGATCATCCAGAACGGGTTCTGGTTGCCCGCTCGCCCCGCCCGCTGACCCCGGCGGACGGCCGGCGCGTGCCCGTGCGACCCGGCTTTCCCGTGCCTGTTTCAGTTCGCGCAAGCCGGATACCCTACGGGTTGTCGCAAACGGACCGAGACGAACGGGGCGGGGCGGTGACACGAGGGCGGGCGGTCGTGATCGGCGCGGGGATCGGTGGCCTCGCCGCCGCCGCGGGGCTGAGCCAGGCCGGCTGGGAGGTCACGGCCTGCGAGCGGGCGTCGTCGGTTGAGCCGGTCGGGGCGGGCCTGGGGCTCGCGCCCAACGGGCTGCGCGCCCTTGACGTCATCGGTGCCGGGGACGCGCTGCGCGCGCACGCGGTCCCGCAGGAGATGGGGCTGCGCCGCAGCGACGGGCGCTGGCTCATGCGCAGCACCACGGGGCAGCTGATCTCGGACCGGTTCGGCGACTCGGTCATCCTGCTGCCCCGGGCGGCACTGGTCGACGCGCTGGCCGCCCTGCTCCCCGACGGGGTGCTCCGCCTGGCCACCGAGGTGACGGCGGTCGAGGCAGGCGACGGCGCGCGGCCGGCCGCCCGCGTCGCCACCACCGGCGGCGACCTCGACGCCGACCTGCTGGTGGCGGCCGACGGCATCGGCTCGGCGACGCGCCGGACGCTGTTCCCTGACCATCCGGGGCTCCGCTACGCGGGCTTCACCGCCTGGCGGCTGCTCGTCGGCCCGCTCGCCGGGCGGTTCCCGATGGGGGAGAGCTGGGGGCGCGGCACCGTCTTCGGCGTCATGCCGCTGTCCGACGGGCGGGTCTACTGCTACGCGGCCGCGCCCGCCGCCCCCGGCGCGCAGGCCGGCGACGAGCTGGCCGAGCTGCGGCGGCGCTTCGGCCGCTGGCACCAGCCGATCCCGGAACTGCTCGCGGCCGGCCGGCCCGAGGGCGTGCTCCGCAACGACGTCGCCGAGCTGGCCGCGCCGCTGCCGTCCTTCCACCGCGGCCGGGTCGCCCTGCTCGGCGATGCCGCCCACCCCATGACGCCCAACCTGGGCCAGGGCGCCTGCCAGGCACTGGAGGACGCCGCCGTCATCGCGCGGCTCGCCGCCGGCCTGGACCCGGGCGAGGTGACCGGGATGCTGGCCCGGTACACCGCCGCCAGGCTGCGGCGCACGACCGACGTCGTCCGCTGGTCGCACCGGGCCGGCGCCATGGCCACGTGGACCTCGCCCGCCGCCGTCGCGCTGCGCGACACGCTCGCCTGGCTGGCGGGCAGGCTCGCGCCGGGCGCAGCGGTGCGCGGCGTCGCCAAGGTCTACGACTGGCAGCCCCCGCCCGTTCCCGTGCCCTGAGGCGGCGGCTCCTCAGGCACTGGCTCCTCCCGCACTGGTGGCGTGGCCGGCGGGTCCACGGTGACCCGCCGGCCGTGCCGGCCACGGCGTCAGGGCCTGGGGCTGCGCCCGAGGACGAGCACGCCGGCGGCGGAGAACATGCCGCCGTTGCCGAGGATCACGCTGATGTCGGGGTTGTCGACCTGCGCGGCCGCCTCGCCGCGGACCTGCCTGACGCCCTCCTGGATGGCGAACATGCCGTACATGCCGGTGTGCGTGTACGACAGGCCGCCGCCGTTGGTGTTGAGCGGGAGGGCGCCGCCCGGCTCGGTGTTGCCGTCGGCGATGAACGCGCCGGCCTCGCCCTTGCCGACGAAGCCGAGCGCCTCGAGGCCGTAGATCGGGACGTGGGCGAACGCGTCGTAGATCATCAGGTGGTTCACGTCGGCGGTGGTGATGCCCGCCTCGGCGAAGGCCTTCCGCCCGGCCTGGCGGAACATCCGCGACTCGGTGAAGTCGACCATCTGGGAGATCATCGGGGTCTCCGACGCCTCCCCGGTGCCGAGCACGTGCACCGGCGGCTTGGGGAAGTCGGCCGCGCGGTCCGCCGAGGTGACCACCAGCGCGCCGCCGCCGTCGGTCACCAGGCAGCACTCGAGCAGGTGGAACGGGTAGGCGACCAGGCGCGAGCTCAGCACGTCGTCGACCGTGATGACGTCGCGGAACATCGCCCGCGGGTTCTTCGCCGCCCACTGCCGCTGCGCGACCGCGACGTAGGCGAGCTGTTCGTGGGTGAGGCCGTGGTCCTTCATGTAACGCAGCAGCGGGATGGTGAACGTGGTGGTCGGGCCGAGGGTGCCGTAGGGCACCTCGAACTGGCCGGTGGGGGAGGACAGGTCCATCCGGTAGGGCGGCGCGCCGACCCGTGACCGGCCGGACTCGCCGTGGGTGATCAGGATGGTCTTGGCGTAGCCGGCCCTGATGGCCGCGGCGGCGTGCCGGACGTGCAGCAGGAACGAGGTGCCGCCGATGCCCGTGCCGTCCACCCAGTCGGGGTAGATGCCGAGCGCGTGCGCGACCTGGACCGGGCCGGGGGCGGAGACGGTGGCGATCCCGTCGATGTCCCTCATGGTCAGGCCCGCGTCGGCCACGGCGTTGCGCGCCGCCTCGAGGTGCAGCCCGAGCGTGGAGGTGTTCGGCAGCCGGCCGATCTCATCGGTCTCCGCCGCGCCCGCGATGATGACACCGGTGCCGCTCACTGCGCCTCCTGGTCGGGGGTGAAGACCGGCAGCCAGACGTCGCCCCGCTGCTCGAAGGCGACGCGCAGCGGCATGTCGAGCACCAGGGCCTCGGGGGTGGCGGGCACGTCCCTGATGCTGGACATCATCCGCGGCCCCTCGGCCAGCTGGACGACGGCGATGGCGTAGGGCGCCTCGGCCTCGAAGCCGCCCGCGGGCCGGTGGTTGATGACGTAGGAGTACAGGGTCGCCCGGCCGCTCGCGGTGAACCACTCGACGCTGCCCGAGCCGCAGGACGGGCAGATGGGGCGCGGGTAAAAGTACGGCTCGCCGCAGTCAACGCAGCGCTGGATCCGCAGCTCGCCCGCGGCGCAGCCGTCCCAGTAGGGCTGCGTCTCCGGCGTGGGCACCGGCACGGCTTTTCCCGGCATCGGCCGCTCAGCCCTTCCGGCCCAGCAGCGGGCCGAACGAGCGCTCCACCTGGTCGCTGAGCGCGTCCGCGTCCCACGGGCCGGTGCCGATGATCCGGCTGATCGGCTCGGGGTTGTTGTAGAGGGAGACCTCGTAGCCGGACGAGTGGATGACCCGCCCGTTGATCCAGCCGGAGCGCTCGGTCGCCAGGTAGGCGACGATCGGTGCCACGTTGTCCGGGGACCGCTCGTCGTCTTCGGCGGACGGCGCGCCGGCCCGGCGGCGGTCGGTCGGGATCGAGGCGGTCATCCGGGTAGCGGCGCCGGGCGAGATCGCGTTCACCGTGACCCCGTACTTGGCCAGCGAGTGCGCGCTGGAGTAGGTCAGCCCGACGATGCCCATCTTGGCGGCCGCGTAGTTCGGCTGTCCGGGCGCGCCGTGCAGCCCGGAGACCGAGGTGAAGTTGATGATCCGGTTCTGCGCGGTGTCGTCGCGCAGCGACCGCCAGTGCGCGGCGGCGAACCGGGTGGTGTTGAACGTCCCCTTCAGGTGGACCCGGATGACGTCGTCCCACTCCTGCTCGGTCATGTTGAAGATCATCCGGTCGCGCAGGATGCCGGCCACGTTGACCAGCACGTCGAGCCGGCCGAACTCGCCCAGCGCGGTGCCGATAAGGCCCTCCGCCGCCGCGTGGTCAGCGATGTCCGCGCCGCTGGCCACCGCCTTCCCGCCGGCCTGGTTGATCTCGCTGACGACTTCGTGGGCGGGCCCGGTGTCCTGCCCGGAGCCGTCCATCGCCACGCCGAGGTCGTTCACCACTACCGCGGCGCCCTCGCTGGCCAGCAACTCGGCCACCGACCTGCCGATGCCGCGCCCGGCACCGGTGACGATCGCTACCCGCCCGTCCAGTCGTCCCATCCCGCACACCGATCCTTCCGCCACGAGGCAGCCCAGCCCGAATAGAATCTTGTTCTGGAATTAGCCTCCGTTAGCGATCTTGTCCTGTCAAGGCCCGCGCGCCGGGCGGCCCGGGCGGCCCCGATCCGCCCCCGGTCTCTTGACATCGGTGAATCTGGCGACATCCTAGTATCAGATTCTAGATTTACCTTCAGGGACGGCCTGCCCGGCGCCCTGGGGCGCGGTACCACGCACGAGCAGCACAACGCCAGGAGGGTCGCGATGGAACTTGACCTTGGCCCGGAGATCGCCCAGTACCGCACCGAGCTGCGGGACTGGATCGCCGCCGAGGCCCCGCCGGAACTCCCCGGCCTGTTCGACTGGAACATGGTGATGACGGCCGGCGGCCGCCGCGGCGGCCAGCTCGCCCGGGCCATGGCCCATCCCGCCTACGCCGAGTGGGCCGCCAAGCTCCAGGACAAGCGGCTGGTCTGCCCGCAGTGGCCGGAAGAGTACGGCGGGCAGGGCCTCGACGCGGTGCGCCTCGCCGTGCTCAACGAGGAGTTCCACCGGGCCGGGGTGCCGCGGGTGAACCGCGGCATGGGCGAGTCCCTGGTCGGCCCGTCCATCATCGTGCACGGCACGCCCGAGCAGCGGGCGCACTTCCTGCCCCGGATCATCTCCGGCGAGGACCGCTACTGCCAGGGCTTCTCCGAGCCCAACCACGGCTCGGACCTGGCCGCGGTGGAGACCAAGGGCGTGATCAGCGGCGACGAGATCATCGTGACCGGCCAGAAGGTGTGGACGTCGGGCGCGGCCAACGCCAACCGGATGTTCGTGCTGTGCCGGACCGACGTGCGCGCCGAGAAGCACGCGGGGCTGTCCTACGTGCTGATCGACTTCACCGACCCCGGGGTCACCTACCGGCCGATCAAGCAGATGTCGGGCGCCCAGGAGTTCGCTGAGGACTTCCTCGACGGCGTGCACGCGCCGCTGTTCAACGTGATCGGCGGGGTCAACAACGGCTGGCGGGTGGCGATGACGACGCTCGGCCACGAGCGCGGCGGCCGCGCCACCGTCGCCCACCTCGGCTACGAGCGGGAGTTCTGGGAGCTGGTCGAGACGGCCCGCAAGCGCGGCAAGAACACCGACCCGCTGATCCGGCAGCGCCTCGCCTGGTGCTACACGCAGGTGGAGCTGATGCGCTTCGCCGGCCTGCGCACCCTCGCCCAGGTCGCGTCGGGCCGCCCGCCGGGCCCGGAGGCGTCGATCGCCAAGCTCTTCTGGAGCGAGTACCACAAGAAGCTGGGCGAGCTCGCGATGGCCATCGAGGGCGCGGACGGGCTGCTGCGCCCCGAGGGCGACGGCTACCCGGTCAGCTCCTGGCAGAGCGTGTTCCTCTCCAGCCGGGCCGGCACCATCTACTCGGGCACCAGCGAGATCCAGCGCAACATCATCGGCGAGCGGGCCCTCGGCCTGCCCAAGGAACCGCGAATCGTCGGCTGACGGAACGGAGCGAGGCAATGGCACTAGGTGTGACCGAGGAGCAGGAAGAGCTGCGCGACTCGGTGCGGCGCTTCCTGGCGGACCGGGCGCCGATCTCCCGGGTCCGTGAGCTGATGGAGACCGACGACGGCATCGACCGGGCCGTCTGGGAGCAGGCGGGCGCGCAGCTCGGCCTGCTCGGCCTGGCGATCCCCGAGGAGTACGGGGGCGCGGGCTTCAGCTTCGCCGAGCAGGCGATCGTGCTCGAGGAGCTCGGCGCCGCCCTGTACGGCGGCCCGTACCTGGCCAGCGGCGTGCTGGCGGCCACGGCGCTGCTCGCCAGCCCCGACGAGGCGGCCCGGCGCGACCTCCTCCCCGGGGTCGCGTCGGGTGAGGTCATCGCCACGGTGGCCTTCACCGAGGACGACGGCTCCTGGGACCCGGCGGCGGCCCGGCTCGCCGCCGTCAAGGTCGGCGACAGCTGGCGGCTCGACGGCCACAAGAGCTTCGTGCTCGACGGCGCGGCGGCCGGGCTGGTGCTGACCCTGGCCGTCGCCGACGGCAGGCTGTCCCTGTTCGCGGTGGACGGCGGCGCGGCCGGACTGACGCGGGCCACGCTGCCGACGCTCGACCAGACCCGCAAGCTGGCCCGGCTGGAGTTCGACGGCGTGCCCGCCCGGCTGATCGGCTCACCGGGCGACGCGGGCGCGGTGATGGACCGGGTGCTCAACGTCGCCGCGATCGCCCTGGCGGCCGAGCAGCTCGGCGGCGCGCAGCGGGTCCTGGACATGACGGTCGAGTACACGAAGGTCCGGCACCAGTTCGGCCGCCCGATCGGCAGCTTCCAGGGACTCAAGCACCGGCTCGCCGACCTGCTGCTCGAGGTCGAGTCGCTCCGGTCCGCCGTGACCTACGCCGCCTCGGCCGTGGCCGAGGACTCGTCCGAGGTCCCGGTTCTCGCCTCGCTGGTCAAGGCGTACGCGTCGGACACCTACTTCCACGTGGTCGCCGAGAGCATCCAGATGCACGGTGGCATCGGCTTCACCTGGGAGCACGACGCCCACCTGTACTTTAAGCGGGCTAAGTCAAGCGAGCTGTTCCTGGGCGACGCCAGCTACCACCGCGAGCGCCTCGCCACCCGCATCGGCGTGTAACACCAGCGGCGCAGCCAAGGTGCGACGGCCGCCCGTTCCGGCGGGCGGCCGTCCGCGCCTGCTCCCGGCATGGTGAAGTAGCGCTGCACCGCTGACCGTCGTCAGGCCTGCAGGCCGGCCAGGGCGCAGCGCGATCCCACCAACGGGGGTTAGCGTGAGCAGGTGGACGAACTGGCGGACTCCAGCGGTATCCGGAACGACCCGGCCGCGCTGCGCGATCGGCTAGCGCAGGCCGGCTACCTGTTCTTCCGCGGCCTGCTGCCTCCCGGCACGGTGCGGGCCGCGGGCGCGGCGGTGCTCGCCCGGCTGTGCGACGGCGGCTGGGCCGGGCCCGACGGCACGGCATCGGCGCAGCCCCGCGCGCTCAACTCCGTCGACGGCCTGTCCGACCCCGCCTTCCGGGCGGCGCTGACCAGCGCGGAGTTTAATCAGGTCCCCTATCTCGGGCCGCTGCGCGCCACGGTGCGGCGGATACTCGGGCCGGCCGCGTTCTCCTACCCGGTGAAGGTGCTGCGCGCCGTCTACCCCGAGCGCCCAGGACCTCGCGCCCGCGGCCGCTACATCCACTACGACTACGCGGTCGGCGGCGGCCAGGACATGCTGACCAGCTGGCTGCCGCTGATGGACATACCGGTCCGGCTGGGCGGGCTGGCCGTGCAGCCGGGCGGCCATCACTGGCCGCCGCAGCCGCCTCGCCCGCTCAGCGGGTCCGAACGAGGCTGGGCCACCACCGCTTACCAGCCCGGTGACGTGATCATCTTCCACTGCCTCACCCCGCACGCGGCGCTGCCGAACGCGGGCTCGGCCCTGCGCGTCTCCGGCGATTTCCGCTGGCAGGTGCCCGGCCACCCGTCCCCGTCCGAGCTCGTCCTCGGCCCGGCCGGCCACGGCACGGAGGTGTTCAGCAGGCTGTTCCGCCACCAGCCGTGGTGGGAGCCGGTCCCGGCCGGCCTCGAGCTGCGCCCGCGGGCAGAGCTCGCCGCCCGGCCGCCAGGCCCGTCTCGTTTCTTCGCCGTCCACCCCGGCTGGCAAGCGTGGCGGCCCCCGCCCGCAGCCGTCCACTAGCGCCCCGGCACCGACCACCCCGGCACCGACCACCCCGGCACCGACCACCCCGGCAGGCCACCGCCGCGGCCGCCGCCGAAGGTACCGCGCGCCGACCGCACCGACAGGTGTACCGCGTTTGCGTCAAAAACGCGTCCGGCCTGCCCCCGTTTGTCCTACCCGAAATCGGTATACCTCCCAGCGTCCGCGTAAGGTCTGAGCCTGTGGAACGCGTTATGCCGCCGGGCGGCTATTCACGGGGGCTGGCAGAGCCGGGGGCGCGCTCCGTCCAGGAGGTCTCCCAGCGGGGCCGCTCGGTGACGTTTACCTGGTTGGATCCTCCGTTCCGGCCGGAGCCGCCGCACTCCAATCAGGCCTACGGCATTTGCTTCACCGAGGCCGGGATGATTGTTCTGGGCGCCCACGACAGTGCTGGCGAGCGGTACTGGAACCTGCTCGGCGGCGGGGTCGAGCCCGGCGAAACGCTGGAGGACTGCCTGGTCCGGGAAGTGATGGAGGAAGGCTGCGCGCGGGTTATCGAGAGCCGCTACATCGGCTGCCAGCGCGTCGACGACCCGGACCACCCGACCGGACCCTGGCGGTACTACCAGGCCCGCTTCTGGGCCCGGGTCGAGCTCCTGCGATGGGATCCGCGGCACGAGATCAACGAGCGCCGCCTGGTCCGGCCCGAAGACTTCCTCCGGACCTTGAGCTGGGGCTCC
>Ga0210385_10002677_pt1 | contig 10701 bp, 6 predicted proteins | sample IncBWH26OmetaG_FD_160107 | JGI IMG/M metagenome (GOLD analysis project Ga0210385, IMG submission 160107) | Forest soil microbial communities from Barre Woods Harvard Forest LTER site, Petersham, Massachusetts, United States - Inc-BW-H-26-O ... | reverse complement strand
GAGGCCCCAGATCGTAGCCGCGCTGCAATGCGTGAGCGCGGAGGGAGGCGGAGCCTGCGGCGTTTACGATAACGGCTCAGTGCCGACCACTACTCTGGCCTGCAATTGGGATGCGGCGAAAGGGGATTTCCTGTGCACCTCAACTGCTACAGGAGACTACACCGTGCCGCTGACGCACCGCTTTTATCTTGCGAGTGGCGCGGATGTTCCTTACCCAGCGAAAGAAGGCGATCCGCCGACCCTTGAAACGCTGGGTGCTTGGAGCACAACCGACCGCTCGTGGGCCGCAAAGAAGCCCGACATTCCGGGACTCGGGGCTGTCAGCTATCTGGCAAAGTATTCGCGCGACGACGTTCGCGGCACAGCGGTGATGTTCGCGTCGAGAGGACGCGATTCTTCGGAGGCGCGATTCTTTGCGGTGATCGTGGACCCGCAGGGGCCGACATTAGCACTGGAAATTCGTCCGCAACCCTTAGTGGACGAAATTCCCGGAGTGAGGGGAGCGGACCAAGTTTATTCGGCTCCGGACTTGCGGGCGTCCGTCGTTCCGGCGGAGATTCATCCCGCGGAAAAATTCGGGGATGACGCACAGCCTTCTTTTCAGGTGAAGAGTCTGGATACTTTGCCGAACGTTTCCGTCTGGCAGGTCACGGCGAAGCAAGGAAATTCGCATGAAGTGGTGTGGCTCGGGGCGGGACGAAATCCTGCGACGAACAGGCTCGTATTCAGCGCGGTGCGCATTGCCACGGAAGTTGGGGTGTATGCCGGATGCGGCAATGGGAGGACGAAGGCGTCTGCGGTCGCGATCGAACGCAAAGCGGGATCGCTCGACGCGGTTCTCGACGTCGAACCTGCGCACCAGTCCGACCTCGAAGGGAATCTCGCTGATGCGGGCGATCAAGGCGAACCGGTGTTGCTCTGCCCAATTCAGATCAAATTATCGTGGAACAACAGTGTTGGTTTTATCAGGCAGGAAAGTGATCCGCCATGTCCCGACACAACCAAGGCCAGGCGCGTGAGCCTATCGGACACGGGTGAGATCACCGCGAAGCCGGAAGATGCGAGCGCCCCTAATTAGACAAGCCTTTTTTTGCTAGCGCTCCGTTTTATCAACGCTTCCTGATTTAAGAAGCAAAGACCGCGCAATTGACACTCCTGCGGGCGCAGACTAGTATAAATTCTCCGCTGGCGAAACCTTCCAGACGGGTGTAAGCGCATGAAGAATATGGGGATTGCCTACTTCGATTGTTTTTCGGGGATTAGCGGCGACATGGTGCTGGGAGCGCTGGTCGATGCCGGGGCGGACCTGCGTGCGATTGAAGCGGAGTTGCGCAAGCTGGGGTTGGAGGGCTGGTCAATTTCGTCGGAGAAAGTCAAGCGTGGAGCGATTTTTGCGACGCATGTGAAGGTTGCGTCATCTGAGGGGCATCACCATCGCGGCTTGTCCGTTATATTGGGGAGAATTGAGAAGGCCGGGCTTGCGCCACGCGCTGCGGAGAGGGCGCGCCGGATTTTCACGCGGTTGGCGGAAGCGGAAGCGAAAGTTCACAAGGTGCCGGTGGAAGAAGTGCATTTCCACGAAGTGGGCGCGGTGGATTCGATTGTGGATATTGTGGGCGCGGCGGTTGGATTTGAGCTGTTGGGAATTGATGAGTTTGCATGCTCGCCGATGGATGTGGGCGCGGGGCAGGTGAAAACGGCGCACGGGCTTCTGCCGGTGCCTGCTCCTGCGACGGCGGAATTGCTGCGTGCGGTGCCCATATACACGAGCGGGATCGCGCGCGAGCTGGTGACGCCGACGGGCGCGGCGATTGCGACTACGCTTTCGACGCGTTACGCGGAGATTCCGGAGATGACTTTGCGCGCGGTGGGGTACGGAGCGGGGAGCGCGGATTTTTCCGAGAAGGCTAATGTCCTGCGGATATTGATCGGCGAGAATGCAACGAGCGAGGCGGGAGAGCATTGGGACACGCCTGTGAGCGTGATTGAAACGAATCTGGACGATATGAGTCCGCAGATTTATGGGTATTTTGTGGAGAAGGCGCTAGCGGCCGGGGCGCTGGATGTGTTTTCGACGGCGGTGCAGATGAAGAAGAATAGGCCGGGAGTGCTGTTGACGATTCTGTGCGAGCGAGCGCATACGGCGAAGATGATGGATTTGGTTTTTCGCGAGACGACCACGATTGGTGTGCGCACTTACGATGTTCGGCGTAAAATTTTGGATCGGGAAATAGTGCTTATCGAAACGCAGTTTGGCGAAGTGCGCATGAAGATTTCGCGGATGAATGGGTCGGTGTTAAATGCGACGCCGGAATATGATGATTGCCAGCGGCTGGCGGCGGAGAAGGGAATTCCGCTGAAGCAGGTGATCGCGGCGGCGTCGTTTGAATTTCAGAAGCAGAAAGAGGCGCACAAATAGTTTGCGGGGCTGGGTTCAGGTGCAAGTCCCCAGTTTTTGATTTGGCAATATTGCTGAATTCCAATTTCTAAAACAGGAAAATAGAAAACTGGATGTCGAAGCCTAAGTTTTATCTGACCACGCCGATTTATTACGCGAATTCGCGGCCGCATGTGGGGTCTGCGTACACCACGATTGTGTGCGACGTGATCGCGCGTTACAAGCGGATGTGCGGCTACGACGTGGCTTACCTGACCGGGACGGACGAGCACGGCGTGAATATCGAGCGTGCGGCGGAGAAGCAGGGAATTACGCCGCAGCAGCTTGTGGATAAGAACGAAAAGATTTTTCGAGAGTTGTGGAAGCTGCTTGGGATTACGAACACGGAATTCATTCGTACCACGGAGCCGCGGCATGCGCGCGCGGTGCAGAATCTGGTGCGGCGGACTCTGGAACGGGACAAGACGCTGGAGCCTTCGCAAAGGGCGATCTATAAAAAGAGGTATGAAGGACGTTACTGCATCTACGACAACCTTTACGTAAGTGATACGCCCGAGCCGGCGGACTGCCAGATTTGCGGACGGCCGGGGGAACTGGTCTCCGAAGAAAATTACTTTTTCCGGCTTTCGGCTTACCAGCAAAAGCTGCTTGAGCTTTATAAAAACACGCCTCACTTTGTGCGTCCGGATTTTCGATTTAACGAGGTGAAGAGTTTTGTCGAGAGCGGGCTGAAAGATATTTCGATCAGCCGAAAATCGATCAAGTGGGGAATTCCGTGGCCGGACGATCCCGAGCATGTTTTTTATGTCTGGTACGATGCGTTGACGAGTTATATGTCCGGCATCGGATTTGAGAGCGAAGACCCGCAGAAGCGCGCGGAATATGAACGTTTTTGGCCTGCTGACATACACGCGATGGGGAAGGAAATTATCCGGTTCCACGCGGTTTACTGGCCGGCGTTTTTAATGGCTGCGGGGATTGAATTGCCGAAGCAGATCATCGCGCATGGTTGGCTGCTGTTTGAGCAGGAAAAGATGAGCAAGTCGAAGGGGAATGTGGCGTATCCCGAGCCGATTGTGAAAGTGCTTGGGAATGATGCGTTGCGGTATTACTTGCTGCGCGATGTGGTGTTCGGGCAGGACGGAAATTTTTCGCGCGAGTCGTTGATTACGCGGTACAACGCGGATTTGGCGAACGGGCTGGGGAATCTGGCGAACCGTACACTCGCCATGATCGAACGAAACCTCGGTGGCATGATGCCGAGTGTTGGCTCTAACGCGAGCGCGGCGGCGGAAACCTTCAAGGGTGAGAATCTCGGTGAAATTGCAAAGCTTTACGATCGCTTCGAATTTTCGCAAGCGCTCGAAAAGGTCTGGGGGTTGGTTGCTGCGTGCGATAAATTCCTTGCGGCCGAAAAACCGTGGACGTATACCGACGATGCCTCGAAACGCGAGGTTCTGGAACGAACACTTTTCACGGCGGCAGATGTTTTGCGGCTTGCATGCGTGTTAGCGCATCCGGTGATTCCGGACGCGACGCAGAAAATCTGGGAGCAGCTGGGGCAGGCCGGGAAAATTGAAGACGTGAGAATCGACAAGTTGAAGTGGGGAGGGATGAAGCCAGGAACGAAGATTAGAAAGCCTGAAGGGGTTTTTCCGCGCATTGACAAAAAAGAAGCACTGGAGAGGATTGAAACCATGGAAAACGAAATTCGGAATGCCGGCGCGGCGGGCAAGCCGGGAAGCACGCCGGACGCATCGACGACTACTACGAAAACGCCGGCGGAAGGAGCCAGCGCCGGAACTTCGGCGGCGGGGGCTGCGGCTATTCCGGCTGGCGCGCCGGGGGCAGGGACGCCTGTTGGAGGAGTGGCACCTGCTGCGTCCGGAGCTGGGGCAGCGGCTGCTGCAACTGCGGCTAGTGCGGCGCCTGCTGTGCCGGCGAAAATCGGGATTGAGGATTTCGCGAAAGTTGAACTGCGCGTGGGCGTGGTGAAGTCGGCGGAGAAAGTTGCTGGCGCGGACAAACTTTTGAAGGTGATGGTGGATATTGGCGACGAGGTGCGGCAAATGTTGGCGGGAATTGCGACGTCGTACGCGCCGGAAGAGTTGGTGGGGCGCAAAGTTGTGGTGGTGACGAATCTGGCGCCGCGGAAAATGCGCGGTGTCGAGTCGAATGGGATGTTGCTGGCGGCGTCGGCGGGGCCGGATGGGAAGGCGGTGCTGTGCACGTTCGCGGAAGAAATTCCGGCCGGCGCGAAAGTGAAATAACGGATTGCGTTCTAGAGTTGCCTGGAGGGGAACGGCGAACACTTGCTGCTGGTGAACCTGGCGCAAAGGTAGGCGCTTCGCGCCGTTTTTTTATGTCGCGGCTAAAGCCGCGACCCACAATGCGCGGGCCAATTTTTATGCGCGTCGATGACGCAATCTGGAAGCGCGCAAAAGATGACGCAATCTAGAAGCGCGCAAAACTGGATCGGCTGAAGAACGCCGCTGGACCTTAGAAGCCAGGGAAGCCTAGCGCACACATATTGGAAAAACCGGCCGGCCTGAAGGCCGCCGCTACAAATGCCGAAACTCATGGAGTCTTTTTGGGGTCAACGAATTTGGCGAGGTAGGTGGCTTGTAAAGCAGGTCCCTCGTCGGCCAGAAATCGGCCTCTGTCGGGATGACAGCACCTTTCTTTTGGCCGCTTCATATCGGGATAGAACTGCGCCGCAACATATCTTTTGTTTGTCAGACGGCTGCTCAGGATAAAGAATATTTTTAGCGACTTGTTAGGCGGGGCATCGGTTGGAAATTATTGACTCACATGCGCACTTGGAGTTTCCGCAATTTGATGAGGATCGCGCGGCGATGCTCGGGCGCGCGCGAGATGCGGGGATTGAGATGCTTCTCGCTATCGGCAGTGGGACCGGGCCGGAGCGGCTGAACGCGGCGATTCCGTTTGCGGAGGAGTACGACTGGATTTACGCGACGATTGGAATTCATCCGCATGAAGCGGCGTTGGCTACCGAGGAACATTTTGGGCGGCTAGACGAACTGGCGAAACATCCGCGCGTGATTGCGTGGGGCGAGATGGGGTTGGATTATTACTACGACCATTCGCCGCGGGATGTGCAGCAGCAAGTTTTTCGGCGTCAGCTTGGACAAGCGCGTGAGGCCAAGCTGCCGATTGTGATTCACTGTCGCGATGCGTGGGACGATTGTCTGGGGATGATGGAGCGGGACTGGAAGCCGACCGGGCTCGGCGGGATTCTGCACTGTTTTACCGGGACGGTTGCGGATGCGCAGCGCGGGCTGGACATGGGCTTCATGATTTCGTTCGCGGGGAACGTGACTTATCCGAAGATGCAGCATTTGCGGGATGTGGCGAAAGAGCTGCCGATGGAGCGTTTACTGACGGAAACGGATTCGCCGTTTTTGCCGCCGCAGGGAAAGCGGGGAAAAAGAAACGAGCCGGCCAATGTCGTGGAGGTAGCGCAAGCGTTGGCGAATGTGAGAAACTCAACGGCAGAAGAAGTCGCGGCCACGACGGCTGCAAATTTCAGACGGTTTTTCGGGCTCAGCGCCCCGGCCTCTCCGGCGCCGCCAAGGTAATTTTCAGGATGGCATTCGCTGTCCAGATGGTGAAGGGGATTTTCGAGCTGGTCCGCGAAGATTTGGCGCTCGTGGAGCGGGAAATCGCGGCACAAAATGGCGCGGCGATAGAGCCTGTCAGCGAAATTTCCAGCTATTTGTGCGCGGGCGGAGGAAAGCGGCTGCGTCCTGCGCTGCTTTTGCTGGCTGCGGGTGCCTCGGGATATCGCGGCGAGAGCGCGATTCGGCTGGGCGCGGTGGTGGAGATGATTCACAGCGCCACGTTGATTCATGATGACGTGATCGACGGAGCGAACACGCGGCGCGGGCGCCCCAGCGCGAATGCGCGTTGGGGAAACCACATGAGCGTGCTGGCGGGCGACTGGCTGTACATGCAGTCATTCGAAATGGCGCTGCGCGAACGGAATTTTTCGATCCTCGATATCCTGATCGACCTCACGCAAAACATGGTGGAAGGCGAATTGCTGCAACTGACCCGGCTGGGGCGAATCGATTTGAACGAAGTGGAAGCGACCGAGCTGGCTTATCGCAAGACGGCTTGTCTTTTTAGCGGATGCTCGCGGCTGGGCGCGGTTTTGGGCAAGCAGCCGAAAGCGGTGGAAGATGCGTTGGCGGAATATGGGCGCAACGCTGGGCTGGCGTTTCAGTTGGTGGACGATTTGCTGGATTTTACGGCGTCGCCGGAAAAGCTTGGCAAGCCGGTGTTGAGCGATTTAAAAGAAGGCAAGGTTACGCTGCCTCTGATTTTTGCGTTAGAGGCAGGAGCGAACGGTTCCGCGGACGGAAACGGCGACGGCGCGGGCTCGGGACAGGTACACGGGCACTCGAACGGCGACGGACGGCGGCTGGTGGCGAAAGTTTTGGAAGAGCGGGATTTTCAGAGTGTGCGTCCGGAGCAGATTACGACGCTGGTGAAAGAAACAGGCGCGCTGGAACGCGCTCGAAAATTGGCGCGCGATTACGTTTGCCGCGCGAAGGATAGCTTGAGTGAACTGCCTGATACGGAATACCGGCGCGCGCTGCTGGCGGTCCCAGATTTTATTCTGGACCGCGAGAATTAGGCTTCTGACAACACCTACCACGGTATTCGGCAGCTTCACATCAAATCGAAAGACGCGGCGGAACGCGCTCTGATTTCCATTAGTCGCTGCAAGTTGGCATCCTTACGAACATTCCTGCGGAGAGTTGCTTGTATTCCGGTTGGGCAATCCCTAAGATGCTTTGGATGAATTGTCGACAGGAAATCAGCATGCGGGCGTGGCACGCATGATGCAGGATTGGGCTTTTTTGGCAATTGAAACTGCGAAGATCCGCGGAGCTAGTTACGCCGATGCGCGGGTGATGGACGTCCGCCAGCGCGATATTTCCACGAAAAATGGTGAAGTTGGGACGCTGCTGGAATCCGAATCGCTGGGAATAGGCATTCGGGTAATCGCGAGCGGGGCGTGGGGTTTCGCGTCCACCGACCGGTTGACGCGCGAGGGCGTGCAGGCTTGCGCGGCGCAGGCGGTGAACATCGCCAAAGCATCAGCGCTCGCGAAGCGCGAAAATGTCGCGCTGGCAGCCGAAGAAGTTTATGTGGACACTTGGCAAAATCCTTTCGTAAAAGATCCTTTTCGCATTCCGGTGGAGCGGCAAATCGATTTGCTGCTGCGCGCGGACAAAGAAATGCTGGCGGTGAAGGGCGTCACGCTGGCGGAAGGGTCGATGATGTTCCGCAAAATCGACCAGCTTTTCGTTTCCAGCAGCGGGTCGGTGATTCATCAAGTGAAAATGCAGTCGGGCGCGGGGATTGTGGCTACTTCGTTTGCGAAGAGCGAGATTCAGAAGCGTTCGTATCCAAATAGTTTTGGAGGGCAGCACGCATTGCAGGGTTACGAGCTGGTTGAATCTTTCGATCTGGTCGGAAACGCGCGACGAATTGGCGGAGAAGCTGTCGCGCTACATTCCGCGGCGCAATGCCCGGAGGGAACCAGCACGATCATTCTCGCCGGCTCGCAGCTTGGTTTGCAGATTCACGAATCGGTGGGACATCCTATCGAGCTTGACCGCGTGCTTGGCCAGGAAGCGAATTTCGCGGGGATGAGTTTTCTTACGGTGGACAAGTTACGCAAACTGAAATACGGATCTGAAATCGTGAATGTGGTGGCTGATGCGCGATTGGAACATGGCTCCGGACTTGGAACATTTGCGTATGACGATGAAGGTGTGCCGGCGCAGTGCACTCCGATTATTACGAACGGGCTTTTTACTGGGTACTTGAGCAATCGCGAAACGGCCGCGGCCATTGGCGAGACGCGGTCCAGCGGCACCATGCGCACGGAAAATTGGAACCGGCTGCCGATTATTCGCATGACGAACATCAGCCTGAATCCGGGCTCGTGGAAATATGACGATCTGCTTGCCGATACCGATGATGCGATTTTGATGGAGACGAATCGGTCGTGGTCCATCGACGACCGGCGTTATCATTTTCAGTTTTCTACCGAGATTGGATGGGAAATCAAGGGCGGCAAAAAAGGCCGCATGATTAAAAATCCGAGTTACAGCGGGATCACGACGGAGTTCTGGAATAGTTGCGATGCGATCTGCTCTCGCGAGCATTGGACGCTGTGGGGCACGCCGAACTGCGGCAAAGGCCAGCCGATGCAAACGATGGGTACGGGGCACGGAGCGTCGCCATCGCGATTTCGAAACATAAAGGTTGGCGTAGCGTTCGCCAAGTAGGAACCCAAGTAGGACCCAGTAGGAACTAAGATCCGAAGATGAAACGCACGAAGAAAAAATCTCATCCATCACGCGCCCGCAGCGCGAAAGGCGCGACGGCGCGCGTGTCAGCGGCCCTGAGCAGCGCGGGACGCGCTGAAAACGGTGCGCGATTTTCGCTTGCAGAACTTCAACGAATTGCAGGCCGCGTGATCGGTTTTAGCGAAGCAGACGAAACGGAAATTGAAATTGATTCAACCACCGACGCGCTCACCCGCTTTGCGAACAATACGATTCATCAGAATGTGGCAGAGCATACGCTGTCGATTTCTGTGCGCGCAGTAGTGGACGGACGCACCGCGCGCGCGACAACTAATAAAACCGACGAAGAATCGCTGCGGCGTGTGGCGGTGGCTGCGGCAACACTGGCGCGCCATCAGCCTGAAAATCCCGATTTGCTGCCGATGCTTGGGCCGCAAAAATACAAGAAGCTCTCGCGTTACTTTGATTCCACGGCGACGGAAAACCCTATGGACCGCGCACGCGCCGTAACGCGCGTGTGCAAAATGGCGGAAAGGACTAAGCAAACTGCTGCGGGAATCTTTTCCAGCGGCGTGCACCAATCCATTCTGGCAAATTCAAGAGGGTTGTTCGCGAGCCATCAGTACACCGACGCCGAATTTTCGGTGACGATCCTGGAAGACAATTCTTCGGGCTGGGCCAAAGCGAATTCGCCGGACATCCGCGATATCCACCCCGACGCGCTTGCTGAAAAGGCCAGCAACAAAGCGATTGCTTCGCGCAAGCCGCGCGATTTGGAGCCGGGACACTACACGGCGATTTTGGAGCCCTCGGCGGTACTCGACATTATCGGCTCGCTTTTTTATGACTTTTCCGCCACAGCCGTGAGCGACAAGCGCTCTTGCCTGAACGACCGCATGGGCAAGAAGATTTTCGGCGAAAACATAACGCTGTGGGATGACGTGTACCATCCGCTTCAACTGGGCGCGCCGTATGACGGGGAGGGATTGCCGAGACAGAAAGTCCTGTTGGTGGATCGCGGCGTTCCAAAAAATCTGGTGTACTCGCGCGCCACGGCCAAGAAAATGAAAACGAAACCTACCGGTCACGGCCTTACTCTGCCGAATGAATTCGGGGAAGCGCCGATGAATTTGGTTTTCGCGGGTGGCGATAAATCGGTGGACGACATGGTTCGCTCCACGGAGCGCGGGATACTGGTTACGCGAGCGTGGTACATACGCGAAGTGGACCCGTACGAAAAAGTGCTTACGGGAATGACGCGCGACGGCACATTTTTGGTGGAAAACGGCCGAATCGCCGGAGGCATACGAAATTTCCGGTTCAACCAAAGCGTGATCGAGATGCTCTCAAACGTCGAGATGCTTGGTCCTGCGGTTCGCGCCGCGGGGGAAGAATCGTTCGAGATGGTGGTTCCGGCGATGAAGGTTCGCGACTTCCATTTCAGCGAAGTAACAAAATTCTAGAGCGCATTCGCGCTCGCGCTACGGCTTTTCAGCCGGCTGGCCCGCGCGGATAAAATATTTCCATTTATCCAGGTCGGCGCGGACAGCGACGTCGAAAAATCCCACCATCATTTCATCGTAGGTTTGGTCGCCCCATCGCACGGACGCATCCGGATCGGGATTGTGCAGATTTTTGCGAGAATTGTCGTAAAGCGCGACGGCCTGGAGCATGGTCCCCGCTTTCAGCATGCGCGGTTCGGCCAGACGGTAACTCAGCTGCCAGTAAAAATTATAATTCACGCGAAGAAGAGTTTCGATGCTGCCATTGGCGCCGACAATGTTGTAGTCAAACCGTTTTCCGCGCAGATGCATGTGGGGGAAAAAACTAAGCAAGGTCGCGTCGTTCGGCAAAGTACCGCGCGCTTCGACTCGATAATCGTCCACGCCCGGCGGAATCACGAAGTGGTCGTTGGTCAATTGCAGCGTGATCACGCGCTGGGCCGGTGGCTTTTTC
>Ga0210385_10002676_pt1 | contig 10704 bp, 6 predicted proteins | sample IncBWH26OmetaG_FD_160107 | JGI IMG/M metagenome (GOLD analysis project Ga0210385, IMG submission 160107) | Forest soil microbial communities from Barre Woods Harvard Forest LTER site, Petersham, Massachusetts, United States - Inc-BW-H-26-O ... | reverse complement strand
CAGTTGCATTTGAAAGAATCTCTCGAACACTATCGCAAGGCGCGCCAGGGGCTGGATCAACTGGCCACCGCCGACTCCAGACAAGAACTTATCCATCCGCAATATGTCGCAAGCGTGATCGACCGGCTCGCATCTGACGACGCAATCTTCACTTTCGATGTCGGAACACCTGTCATCTGGGCGGCGCGCTATCTCCGCATGAATGGTAAGCGCCGGCTCGTCGGCTCTCTCAACCACGGCTCCATGGCCAATGCGTTGCCGCAAGCCATTGGCGCACAAACGAGCCACCCCGGCCGGCAAGTGATCTCTATGTCGGGCGATGGCGGCTTGGCGATGCTCATGGGAGAACTGCTTACCTTGCATCAGCACAATTTGCCGGTGAAAGTGGTTGTCTTCAAAAATGATGCGCTTTCCTTTGTAGAGCTAGAAATGAGGGCCAGCGGCTTTCTCGACTTTGCCACTACCCTCAAGAATCCTGACTTTACAAAGATCGCGGAAGGAGCCGGACTTCTTGGCTTGCGGGCAGAAACTCCAGACCAGGTAGAGCCAGCGATCGCACAAGCTCTCAGACACGACGGGCCGGCGTTAATCGAGATCCCGGTGTCGCATCAGGAACTGTCAATGCCCCCGACAATCACCTACGAGGAAGCCAAAGGTTTCGGAATTTTCATGCTGAAGGCTGTGCTCAGTGGGCGCGGCGATGAAATCATCGATCTCGCAAAAGTGAACCTGCTCCGCTAGCCCGATAAGCAGCGGTGAAGGGAAGAAAGGCCAAGGCTCGATTGGCCTCGGGAGCGCAGAACAGCATGCGCCGGTGTGGCTATATATGAACGCATCTCCAGTCGCGGGCTTATCTTCCCATGGAGAGACTCGACAAGAATTTCATCTCAAGCTCGCCTTCATAAGTTTCGGCGCCGACCCTCAATGCTTCCTTCACGCGCCCTTGCGTAATCTCGTTGGCAACACTCAAATCCGACTCATGAGCTTCCATGAGAAGCCCCTCCGCCATGGAGCGAAAGGCTCCAGCATCCACTGCCGCCTTGGCGTGAGCGATAGCATGCGCTGGAAATGAGGCGATCCGCTGAGCCAGGCTCTCAACAAAAGGCGTCAGTTCGTCGACGGGCAATGCGCGATTGATATAACCGTAACGTTCCGCCAACTCCGCCGAGAAGTCATTGCAACCCAAGAGCACCTCCAGGGCGCGTGCCCGTCCCATGAGCGATGGCAATCTTTGCGTGGAGCCTCCACCCGGAACCAACCCAATCGCTACCTCTGGTTGGCCGAAGATGGCTTTGCCTATGGCAGCAAAACACATGTCCATGGCCAGCGCGATCTCACTCCCACCGCCCCGGGCGCGTCCTTCGACTTTGGCAATCGTCGCCTTGGGCATGTTCCGGAATTGTTCACCGATAGTCTGTGTGAGACGAAAGCTGCGCGTATGAGACACTTGTTTAGAAGCGGCTCCGACCCGGCCCAAGCCAGAGTGGGCGATGAAGAAATCAGGAAGCGCGCTTTGCACGACCACTACCCGAACGCTCTCATCGGCCTCAAGCTGTCTGCCGAGTAGGTCGAATTCCTGGGACAGAATTTCGTCAAGAAGATTGATCGGCGGGTGATCGATGCTGACGAATGCGACTCCAGCATCAAACCTGAACTGGAAACATTTGTAATCGGAATATTGCAAGGAAGTCGCTCCATTTCGGCGCTGATCTATTTTCCCCACTAACGCCACCTCCCGATCTGCACGCTCTTAGTCGTTCTCCACACGGTTGCTCAGGATACCGATGCCCTCGATCTCCACTTCGAATACATCGCCGGCCTTCATGAACACAGGCGGCTTACGGGCGACTCCGACGCCACCCGGCGTTCCGGTGATGATCACATCGCCTCGCTCCAGACTCATCGCGACACTGATCGTTGCAATCAGTGTCGCAACATCAAAGATGAGCAGGTCCGTTCGCGAGTCCTGCATCACTCGGCGGTTCAAACGGCCCTGGATGCGCAATCCGCTTGCACCGGGCGGCACGGCATCGGGCGTCACCAGCCACGGGCCGAACGATCCGGTGCCATCAAAATTCTTGCCCATCGTCCATTGCGGTGTACGGAGCTGGAAATCACGCAGGGTTGCATCGTTGAACAGGGAATATCCCGCTACGTGATCAAGGGCCCGCTCCTGCGGTATGCGGCGCCCCGGTTGGCCGATCACCACGGCCAGCTCGGCTTCATAGTCGAGCGCGTTTGATTCGCGAGGGCGGTGGATCGGCTCCTGGTGAGCGATCAGACTCGTCGTGAAGCGGGCGAAGATTTCCGGATACTCCGGCTTCTTCAGCCCACTTTCCTGCAAGTGATCGTCGTAATTGAGACCGACGCACAGAATTTTTGGCGGTGCAGGCACCGGCGGCAGCAGGCGGACAGCGTTCAGATCGATTTCCGGCGATTGCCTGAGAGTTCCGCCAATGCGCAACAGGTCTGCGCCTTGTGCGATCAGCTCGGGCAGAGTGCCCGGGAAACCATCGTCGGGATGCGAGAGTCCGTGCCAGCCAGAGCCTTCATCCACGGCAATTCCGGGAACGCCATGTATTTCAAAATTGACGATGCGCATGCGTTGTTTTTTATCGGAGACGATTTAACCTGCCGCATTCTCTTATGGTCGCGTCAGCTCCTCCAGCGCGTAAACGAATGACTCATACACTTTTCCTGTGGTTTGGCGCATACCCAACTCGCAAGTCCGATTTGCAGAAACAAAACGGGTGTCGTCCCCGGAACTCTGGATTTGTACGATCGTGTCGCGTGTGGCGGAGTGCACTAACTCGGGATGCAGCAGGCCGCGGTCTCCAGCAGTTCCGCAGCAGGTGGTTCCCAATGGAATTTCAGCGTGGTCACCTAGCACACTCGCGATCTCGAGCAGCGTCTCACTGAGACCGAGGTGTGTCGTCGAACAGGTCGGATGAACGAGAATTGTGGGAACTGTTTTGTGAATCGTTAGGGAGGCCAGAAGTTCTTTGCACCAAGCGATCGAATCGATGATGGGGACAAGTTTCAGTCGATTCTTACGATCATCATCGAGATGCTCCAATATGTCGTCCTTCAGGCCGAGCGTGCACGAAGCCGCGTCCACCACCACCGGCAACTTTCCGCCGTCGCTCCACCGCCACAGCGCATCGGTCATCTGTTCGGACATCCATGTCTGCCCCCGCTTGTAGCCCTTGGAGCTCCACGGCGTCGAGCAGCAAAGACCCCTCACGTCATCGGGAATCCAGAGAGGCTTGCCCGCACGGTTAGAAAGAGCCACTAACGTCTCGGGAAGAGCTGGCGATGCGGGCTTGCTGTTGTCTCTGCCAAAGATGCGATTGATACAGGCTGGAAAATACGCGGCTGCTGCACCCTCGCGCTTCGTTCGGGGAAAATCGGCGGGAGCGGCGTGCGGCATTGGGCCAGCTACGGCGGGAACCAGATCTTTGCTGACCATGCTCCGCGCCACATCCGTCATTGCAACCAGCAAATGAGGGCTGGCAATTGTTTGCACCGCGTCGGCGGCCTTGACTCCAGCGCGCGCCAACTTCTCTACTTCCGCCCATTTCCTGGCGATATCGAGCGCGACTTCCTCAGCGCCCGCGGAGTGCTCCATCTTCCTAAAGTGTTTCATCAATGCGCCGGTATTGATTCCGATGGGACAGACATCGGCGCAAGTGCCATCGCCAGCGCACATTTCGATGGCGTCGTACTCGTATTCATGCTGCAGTTGGGTCAGCAGCTTCGACCATTCGGGCTGCCGTGACATCTCTCGGCGAAGAACGATGCGCTGTCTCGGAGTGACCGTCACGTTCCGGCTGGGACACACCGGTTCGCAGAATCCGCACTCAATGCAGTGAGAAGCCGAATGAACGTCTTCGATCGGAGGAGTGGTCTTGAGATTCTTCAGGTGAATCTGCGGATCGTGGCTCAGCAGGACATTCGGTGCCAGGATTCCATGCGGGTCAAGCAGATGTTTTGCTCGCCACATCAAATCAGTGAGCTTGTCGCCCCATTCGCGCCGCACAAAGGGAGCCATGTTGATTCCGGTTCCGTGCTCCGCCTTCAGAGAGCCGTCATATTTATCTACCACCAACTCAACCAGGTCATGCATGAACGCGTCGTACTGCTTACGGCTCGCGTCTTCGCTCAATTGGGCAATCATCACGAAATGGAGGTTTCCGTAAGCGGCATGCCCCGCGGCCGAAGGTTCGTATCCATGTTTGGCGAGAAGAGCGAGCAAGTCACGAGTCGCGTTCGCAAGTTGTGCAGGGGGAAAGCAAACGTCTTCGATGATGAGATTCGTCCCCTGTGGACGCATTTCACCAACGATGCCGAGGAGTCCATCGCGAATATGCCATGCCAGCTCAACAGCTTCGGCTTCGCGCACGAATTCCAACGGCTGCAGCATTTTCACGCCGCCGAGAGCATCGCCAACCCTCTTCTCGATGTCCGCAAGTTCTTCCTCGCTATCAAAGCCGAATTCAACCAGCAATGCCGCGTTCCTGGGATCGAGATTCTTCCAATATTTTGGCGTGCCTTTCATCAATTTAGAGGCCGCGGTCAGCGCTGAAGCGATCATCAACTCGACTGCCTGCGCTCCAAGATCCACCAGCTTTTGCACTTGCTCGACCGCAACGTCGATGGTGTCGAATGGCAACCATGCCACGGTCGTTTTTGCAGGCAGGTGATAAGTCTTGTAGACGGCCTCGGCCACAAAGCCGAGTGTGCCCTCCGACCCAACCATCAAGCGGCGCAGGATTTCTATCGGCGTTTTGCCGTCGAGAAACGCATGCATGGCATATCCACAGGTGTTGCGGATGCCATATTTGCGAACCATTCGGTCGGAAAGTTCCTTGTCTGCAAGAATTTCCTCACGGATTTTCAGCAAGCCCGTCGCTATTTCCAGCTCGGAGCCAAGAAAGTGCTCTTCGGCGTGCGGGTCTTCGGTATCGATGATCGTGCCGTCCGTAAGAACGATCTTCATGGCGTCGATGGAATGGTAGGAATCGATTGCAGGCCGGCATCGCATACCACCCGCATTATTGGCAAGCACGCCGCCGATCGTTGCTGCGTTAAAGCTCGCAGGGTCCGGTCCCATGCGACGCGCGTAAGATTTCAACACTTCGTTAATACGACCAAGTGTTGTGCCGACATTGCACCGAATGCGTGATCCGTTGTCTTCGACTTTCCAACCGCTCCAGTGCTGCCTCACATCGATCAGGATGTCGTCGCCTTGCGATTGGCCATTCAAACTGGTCCCGCCGGCCCGGAAGGTTGCGCGGCGACCGCTGCGAGTGCAATATCGAAAAATGCTCGCTACGTGATCGATGTTCCTGGGTTGTACGATCACCTTCGGGATATACCGGTACGGACTGGCATCCGACGCATAGCGCACCAGGTCGCTGATGCGATGCCGCACGAGATCCTCACCCAGCATCTCGATTAGGTCCGCCTTAAGCTCTTCCGGAGTCCCCTCAACGAACTCTTCCCCTATGGCATCCGCACAGAGTGGTACATCCGGACGACCGATGCGTGTGGGGTCTGCTGATAGCAGTTTGTGCATGATTTTCTCCGAGCCCCGCCTATGGATGGCCGACGGCTTGCATAATCTGTCCCATCTCCATCGCATTGCTCGAGGGGATTTCCTGGAGAGACAAAGCCAGTTGATCGGTGGGAATACCCGTGATCTGCTGGAACATGGACCACAATTGCTGCAGCATGACGGCTTTGTCTACGTCGGTATGGCCGCTCCGTAGAACGCAGTTTAGCGCTGCGGTTGTAGCCCCCTCGCCCGCAGCAAATCCTGAGCCTTTGGGATAGGAGAGAAAGACTACTCGAACGAAATTATTGGGGACCTTCATCACCGTCGTATGGATCCGCGTGATCTCCGTCGCAATCTTCGCTTTCTTCTCTTCGGAAATAAATCCGTTTTCAGTGATCACGGTGTACAACGGCATTCACGTTACCCCTTTCATTTTCCGCTTACGCGGCGCGGCTGGGAACGAAGATCAACTTCCTGTTCACAAACTCTTCAATGCCAAGACTTGAAAGTTCCTTCCCGTAGCCGGAGCGTTTAATACCTCCAAAAGGCAGCTCCGGAAGGCTGACATCGGGATAATTGATAAAAACCATGCCGGTATCGATACGACTTGCCACTCGCTTGGCTTTTGCGACGTCTGTGCTGTAAACCGACCCTCCAAGGCCGAACGGCGAATCGTTGGCGATCGCAATGGCGTCGTCTTCGTCCCTGGCCTGAAAGACGAGAGCGGCGGGCCCAAAGAACTCCTGCTTGTAGGCGGGATTGTCCGGGGTGATGTTCGTCAAGATCGTCGGCTCCAGAAAGGCTCCGACATCGCCGGCGCGGCGGCCACCGAGCGCAATATGGGCGCCGTGATTTTGGGCCTCCTGAATCTGTCGCAGGATGAGTTGCAGAGCCGCATCGGAGGAGAGTGGTCCCAGGGTCACCGTTTCATCGAGCGGGTTCCCCAGCTTCAATTGTTTGGCTGCGGCAATGAATCGGGGGAGGAATTTGTCCATCATCGCTTTGACGACAATGAATCTCTTTGCACCGATACATGTTTGACCGTTGTTTCCAAACCGTCCGAGGATCGCCATGTCTACGGTGTGCTCGAGGTCAGCATCTTCCAAGACAACAAATGCATCGCTGCCGCCCAGCTCCATTGTCGATTTCTTCAGGTTCTTTCCCGCGCGTGATGCCAGCGCCTCGCCCGCGCGCTCGGAGCCGGTGAGAGCGATACCCTTAACCCGAGGGTCGTCGATCAGCGCTCCAGATTGATCGTTGGTCAGGAATAGATTGGTATAGACGCCTTCGGGAACGCCGGCCTGGCGAAGAACCTGTTCAAAGGCCACGGCGCATTGCGGAACACCGGGCGCGTGTTTAAGCAGGATCACATTGCCGGACATCAAATGAGGTCCGACGAAGCGAGCTGATTGATAGTAAGGATAGTTCCAAGGCTGAATGCTGAGCAGAACGCCAAAGGGCGAATATTCTAGGCGCGCGTCCCCCATAGGAGAGTCGAGCTCTTTCGATGCAAGGAACACCTCGGCCTTATCCGCAAAATACTGGATGATAGAAGCGCTCAGCTCGACTTCGCCGCGGCTCTCGGAGATTCTCTTTCCCATTTCTAGTGTGGCGAGTCGAGCGAGTTCTTCTTTCCTTTCCAGAAGTATCTGAGCGGCCCTGCCAACGATTTTCGAGCGCTCCTGAAACGGACGCGCTGCCCAGACGCGAAAAGCCTTGTCCGCGGTGGCCAATGCACCCCACATCTGCTCATCAGTATGTTCAGGAAAGGTCTTCAGCACTTCGCCTGTTGCCGGATTGACGCTGCGATATGGCACCGTTTCGCTCCTTCGGATGGGTGTAGCAGACGCGATTCCGCGTGCTTCGTTCTGCACCCGATCGATGCAACTTGCACGAAACGTGCCAGTCGCTGATCGGTCGCATGCCCTGGCAAGTCTTTGAGATTCAGAACGAGAGCAAAAAACCGGCGTCAACCCGCTGTCAATGTCAATAGCGCGTCAATTGTTTTTGAGCGTGAATTCTGAACTACAGGGGCAGCTTGGGACTGCCTAGGGTGGGGAAAACCGCAGCTTTAAAATCGCCTGGTATGGCTGCCTTGCAGTGAAAAATTAGTTCTGAGTGGCCCGCGTGCCGATGCCCGATTCGTCGAACTGATGCGGGTTGATTTTGGCAAGCGACTTGCATCTTTCCGGTGATGCGCTGCGAATCAACTTGTGAAATGCGAATCTCTGCCATCAACAATGATCGCGCCGTGGATGTGTCCCGCCATGAGAGTGCAGTTGTCGAAATGAAAGAAGCCCTGTCATTCCGCTTGCCGTCCTTTTATCGGTGCGCTTTGAGGCTTCTGGGCAATGCAGCCGACGCGGAGGATGCCGTGCAGGAAGCTCTGCTGGCCGCTTACCGGCATATCGGCCAATTCAGGGGGCAGGCGCAGATGTCTACCTGGCTGACCACGATTGTCAGAAACAGTGCGCTGATGCATTTGCGCAAACGTGCCCGCCGAACTCACTTTTCTCTCGACGAGCATATCGGATGCGAAGAGACATGCTTCGTTTGGGAGGGCCTGACGGACGGTCGGCCTAGCCCCGAGGATGAGTTTCGGCATACCGAACTAAACGCTCGCTTGCGAAAATACGCAGCACTGCTATCCCCCGCGCTGCGACGGACATTTCAACTGCGGGTAATGCACGGTCTTTCGATTTATGAGACAGCCAAAGTTTTGGGAGTGCCACGCGGAACGGTCAAGGCTCAACTGGCACGCGCACGAAAAAATATTGCGCGGCACATCAATCCCGGGCCTGGGCCAACATCGCGCAGGGCTCAGCGCTAAGGCAATTGCCGCAAGCAAGGAGACAGATTCTTGAGCAAACGCGTCACGCTCTCCCCAACTGAAGCTGCGGAACGCCTCGCGATTCGAGAACTTGTTGACGCCTATGCGCATTGTGCCGATCGTCGCGATGCAAATGGCATCCCTCTTCACGGCAGATGCTCACTTTGTGGTTTACATGGATGCCAAAAATCTGAGGCCTTCGCAGGAGTTGCATTCGCGTCAAGCGCTCGCTCCAGTTTTTGCAGATCTGAATAAATACGCCGCTACCGTGCACTTGTCGGGCAGAATACGATTCTCAGCCTGACGGCCGATCGAGGAACCGGCGAAACTTATTGCCTCGCACATCACCTCACAGTCGAAGGTGACCAGCGACGGTTAATGATCGCGGCCCTGCGCTACTACGACACAATGGTGAAGGGGGACGGTTCGTGATTGTTTGCAGAGCGACTGCTCTATGTCGATTGGATTGAGCAACGACTTCTTTCATGATCGCGAGCGGCCCCGGAAGGTAGGCCGAGGTTCCAATTTCCGACCTTGACGAGCATCGCGTGTGTGCAAAGCAAGTCCGCGGGGGGCAATACGGGCGAGATTACCTGGGTCAGGTTTGATAAGATTCTGTGCGATGGCTGCTCGTGTCGATTCCTTCCTGCCCCGCGCCATGTGCACCTCAAGGGCCCGGAATTTCCATGTCCCGCGATCGTTTCTGCTCTGTGTGTTATCGTTGTGGCTCACGTTTGGCACGGCGCACGCATTAGACCCGCATAAACGCCTTACCCAATATGCGCACACTGCGTGGGTGATACAGGACGGATTCTTTCCAACAAATCCGTACTGGATTTCCCAGACAAAAGACGGATATCTATGGGTGGGGGGCACCAGTGGCGCGTTGCGTTTTGACGGCGTCCGTTTCACTCCCTGGTCGGCTCCGATCACTTCTACACCAATTCTCCACCCAGTCAGTGTGCGGCCGGGAGAATTTTGGATCGCCACCCAAAACGAGATCACTCACGTTCGCGATAACGTCGTGGTTTCCCATTACGACATGCCCGCAGTTACCGCCATCCAAAAAGGTTCTGACGACTCTGTGTGGGTTCTTTCTTATCAAGACCCTAACCGAGTTTTATGCCAGGCAACGGACACGAAAATCCGTTGCTACGGCAAGGCAGAAGGCATCACAATTCTCGTCCCATCTACACTCATTTCCGATGGCAAAGCAGGATTCTGGATCGGTAGCGACACCTCATTGGTCCATTGGAAATTGGGTACAGCCCCTGAAGTCTATAACCCTCCGAACCTTCAAGCTGGGTCCATCGGCATTCACGGTCTTGCCGAGGATTCCGATGGCTCTTTATTAGTCGGAATCATGGGCGCAGGGCCGGGACTTGGACTGGAAAGGCTCCGCAATGGTGTTCTGTCGCCAGTAGTTCTGCCAGGCTTTGACGGAAGCAAGTTCACCGTATATACGCTCATGGAGGACTCCGATAAAAGCCTCTGGGTTGCAACGTATGGCAATGGCATTTACCGCGTTCACGGCCAAAGCGTCGAACATTTTGGACGAACAGAGGGATTATCCAGCGACGCCGTCTTCGACCTGTACGAAGGCGCCGACGGTGTAGTTTGGGCGGCCACCTCCAATGGGATCGATAATTTTCGCGATCTGCCGGTCACAACTTTTTCGACCTCCGAAGGGCTTGGACGAGACGGCGCCAATTCCGTCATGGTCGCGAAAGACGGGACGGTCTGGGTGGCAAATCTCGGAACTCTTGATTTCATTCGCAACGGAACCGTTTCCTCGGTTCACGTGCCCGGACAGCAAGTCACTTCATTGCTTGAAGATCGTAATGGCAACATTTGGGTTGGCGTCGACGACGCGCTCTTCATCTACAAAGATGGCAGGTTCCGGCGTCTTCCCGCACCCGATCATCAGCCGCTGGGCTTGGTGCTCGGCCTTACAGAGGATGTCGACGGCAATATTTGGGCGGAATGCAAAGGCCCTCCAAGAAGACTCATCCGCATCCGCGATTTCGAAGTGCGCGAGAAGTTCTTTAAGGCTCAGGTTCCGGGAGGCAATGCTATCGCGGCAGATCCCAAGGGTGGAATTTGGCTGGGCGCATACTCGGGTGACTTGACGCTTGTACGGACTGGTGTAGCGCGTACGTTTCCCTTGAACCTGAAAGGAAAATCCTGGGCAGATAATGTCGCCCATCAGATTGCAGTTGATTCCGATGGATCAGTGTTCAGCGCATCAGACCAGGGATTTGCGATGCTCCGCGGCACCGAAGTCCATCACTTGGGCAAGGAAAACGGACTTCCTTGC